>MDSZ01098090.1_pt1 | contig 162231 bp, 139 predicted proteins | sample 811201 | NCBI WGS metagenome assembly MDSZ01 (sample SAMN05326647, study PRJNA326480) | marine metagenome | isolation source: seawater | place: Indian Ocean: North | collected 2010
TCAGCATCCGGAATAAATTCCAGCAGTGGCAAGCCGGTCACCTGCTCAGTCTGAATGTCCACCGCTCCATCGACACCAGCAACAATTTTCTCAAGCGACGCGCCAAGGCCAGTTAACACATCCAGATCGTCACCGAAAATCTTGATAGCAACTTCGGCGCGTACACCAGCGAGTAATTCGTTAAAGCGCATCTGAATGGGCTGTAAAAATTCATAACGGTTGCCAGGGATTTCACTGACTAAGGCTTCCAGTTCGGCGACCACCTGCTGCTTGGGCTTATCCGGATCTGGCCACTGGTCTCGTGGTTTCAGAATAATAAAGTTATCGGCCACACTCGGGGGCACAGCATCGGTGGCGACGTCAGCAGTACCGATTTTGGCAAATACCCGCTCAACTTCCGGCAGGGCTTTGATGCGCTCTTCCAGTGTTTCCTGCAGGGCAATGGCCTGACTGAGAGACGTACCAGGGATGCGCAGCGCATGCATGGCAATATCACCTTCATCCAGATTCGGGGCAAATTCGCTGCCTAACCGGGTAGCCTGCCAGATGCTCAGTAAAACCAGCACTGCCGCCAGTCCAATGATGGGCACCCGGACTTTCAGGGTCAGAGCCAATAATGGCTGATACATGCGCGTAAGTGTCGACACCAGAGGGTTGTGCTTTTCAGTCACCGGACCTTTGAACAGCAAGGCCACTGCCGCTGGAACAAAGGTGACTGACAGCAGAATCGCACTCAGCAGAGCAATCACAACGGTGATGGCCATCGGGTGGAACATTTTGCCTTCGACCCCTTCGAGGGCGAAAATCGGTGCGTACACGGCGGTGATAATAAATACACCAAATAATGCCGGACGGATGACCTCCCGCGTGGCTTCAAACACCAGTTGCAGACGTTCCTTTAATGCAAGCGGACCTGTCTGCTGGCTCAGACGACGCAGGCAGTTTTCGACAATGATGATGGCACCATCGACCAGCAGACCAAAATCAAGCGCGCCCAGGCTCATCAGGTTGGCGCTGACGCGAGTCTGTACCATACCGGTAAAGGTCATCAGCATTGCCAGAGGAATAACCAGCGCGGTGAGAATGGCCGCGCGGATATTGCCCAGCATCAGGAACAAAATAACAATCACCAGCAAAGCACCCTCCACCAGATTGGTGGTGACGGTACTCAGGGTTTTGTCTACCAGCCCGGTGCGGTCGTAGGCAGCCGTTGCCACAATGCCTTCAGGCAGAGATGCATTAATCTCGGCCAGTTTTTTACCGACATTACTTGCCACTGTGCGGCTGTTTTCACCAACCAGCATAAACACCGTACTCATCACCACTTCCCGGCCATTCTGGGTCGCGGCGCCGGTGCGCAGGCCGTGGCCAATGGTCACCTCGGCGACGTCGCTGATATGCACCGTTTTACCATTGTCAGAGGTAATGGTAATTGCCGCTATATCGTCGGCCTGCATTGCCTGCCCCGGAATCCGCATCAGCCATTGCGCACCATTTCGCTCAACAAATCCGGCGCCACGGTTCTCATTGTTAGCGCGGATAGCGGCCGCAATATCAGCACTGCTGATGCCAGCGGACAGCATACGTTGCGGTTGCATCTGCACCACGACTTCACGCTCGTAACCACCAATGGGGTTCACTTCCACCACGCCCGGCACCTGCATCAGCTGCGGGCGGATAATCCAGTCGTGCACACTGCGCAAATCCATAGGCGTGATGGCAGACCCATCGGCATTCATTGCGCCAGGCTCAGCATCAACGGTGAACATAAAAATTTCACCCAGACCGGTGGCGATAGGCCCCATTTCTGGTTGTAAGCCATAAGGCAGACGACCGCTGGCAGATGCCATGCGTTCGCCGACCAGCTGGCGGGCGAAATAAATATCGGTGTCATCGCTGAAAATAGCGATCACCTGCGACAGGCCGTAGCGCGATACCGAACGGGTGTATTCCAGCCCCGGTAATCCGGCCAGCGCGGTTTCCAGCGGATAGGTAATACGCTGTTCCACTTCCAGTGGGGTAAAGCCGGCGGCTTCGGTATTGATCATCACCTGTACGTTGGTGATGTCAGGCACGGCATCAATCGGCAGCCGGTTAAAATTCCACAGACCCAGCACGGCAACGATGGCAACAACGACCATCACCAGATTACGCCGGGCAATGGCCAGTTTTATCAGTAAATCCAACATGGCGATTTCCCGTATCAGTGGTCGTGTGACGCGCCGGACTTCTCGATGTCGGCTTTGATGATGTAACTGTTTTCGCTGACGTATTCTGTGCCGGGCTCAAGACCACCGAGCACTTCAACCCACTCACCGGCGGCCTGGCCAAGTTCCAGCATGCGCACTTCGTATTCGTCGCCGACTTTGGCGTAAACCACGGTGAAGTCGCGAAACGCCTGTAAGCCAGAGCGTTTGACGGCCAGAGCTACGTCACGGGTTTCGGTTTCAATGCGGCCATTGATTTTCATACCAGCCGTCAACAACCCCTCAGTGTTATCAATGGTGGCCAGCCACAGACGTGACTGATCGGACTGAACAGAGGGGTAAGCATGTTTAAGCACAGCCTGAGCCTGCAATTCTGTGCCGGGTACCGTGATGGTAACGGGGGCTCCGGCTTTTACACGACTCCAGTCTTTCGGGTACACGGCAAGTTCAGCCTGCAAGGTACGGTTGTCCTGCAGCGTCAGCAGAGTACGTCCTGCACTTTGTTCTCCGGCAGCGGCATAAATCCGGCTGACAATGCCTGAGGCTGGTGCGCGTACGCTGTAGCTTTTCAGACTCTCGTTGCTGTCGATGGTAAGCAATTCGCTGCCTGCCTGAATCATCTGTCCTTCGCGTACGTACACCTTGCGGATTTCTCCGTCAAAACGCGCGCTGACGTTGCGCTTTGTGCCTGGTACGGACGTCAGATTGCCCCAGACCGGTGTCTGAATATGCAGAGTGGTTGGCCCCGCGACTTCGGTGGTAATTCCCATGGCATCGGCAACCGGCGCGGCGATTTGCGTACGTCCCTCAAAATTGTCGTAACGCCACTGGTATTGCTGGCCAGCATGCTGAACCTGAATATCGACAATAAAAGAATGAGGCTCGTAAATTTCCATGTCGCCACGCAGGTAATCGCCTTCAGCGCGGAAACCGATATTATCGACGACGTCGCCAAGACGAATAAGACGTACGCTCAGCTGCACATCCTGTGGTGCAATGGGCTGGTCGGACAATGTGCTCCAGACGCGGAACTCCGGCGGTACACCGGTTTCGAAAATGGCCAGCTCCAAAGCAAAATCGCCATCGCGCAGCATGCGTCCGCGGTGAGGTCCTTTCTCCGGTTCCGCTTCGGCTGTTTCCGCCGACTGGGCATAAACCATTTGTGTTGGCAGAGCGCTGCCTGCGAATAACGGCAAAGCCAGTAACAGGTGGGAAAATATTTTACGGGGTGTCATAACTGAGCCTCAGAAATAAATGGTCTGGCCGGTCAGGCGCTGTAATTCAATCCACTGCTGATGCAGTGCTTCCGCTTCGTCTAGTAAACGCTTGCGGGCATTCAGCCATTGCTGGCGGGTGTTATCCCACTGCACATAATCCAGCTGCCCGTTTTCATAGGCTTTAAGCGCCTGCTGACGACCGTTATTGAGAGTCGGCAGAATGGTTTCTGTCAGGGTATTGATAACGTGCTGGCTGTGTTCCAGTTCCATCAGCAGTGTGCGGGTTTGGATGGTCAGTTGTTGCAAATGCGCCTGTGCTGAAAGTGTCTTCTGTTGTTCACGGACATTGACCGAGCGCTGAAGAGCGGCGTGGCGCTGATTCGCGCCCAGCGGAATGCTGAACTGGGCGACCAGGGCATAGTCATCCGTATTTTCGAAACGGCGCACGCCTGCGCCAACCGACCACGGGGTTACCGCTTCTTCACTCGCAAGTTTTCCTTCCGCACTGAACAGTTCTGCTTCCGCTTTTATCTGGCTCAGTGACGGGGTTTCCTGCAATTTGTTCATGGCAGCTTCAGCTTTTGCCAACGGCAGAAATGGCAGCAGGTTTCCCGCGGCATAAAGCTGGGTTTCTGCCGCTCCCCACTGCGCAGACAATCGCAGTGACGCCGACTGCAGCCGGTGCCCGAATTCTTCCACTGCCAACTCCTGCTCTGTTAAACGGGTACGTGCCAGTATCAGGTCGGTATTGGGGGCGCGACCGGCATTCACACGGCGCTGAATGATCGCCAGAATTTCTTTTTCGTCGGCTAACGCTTCCTGTGCCAGTTGCAGCCGCTCCTGATCGGCGAGTAACGAAATAAAGAGTGTTGATGTGTGTGCGGTTACATCGGCTAGCTGCACTCGCTGTTTTGCTGTCAGCAAGCGCTGCTGAGCCGCTGCTTGTTCTGTTCTGGCGCTGATCTGATCACCTTCTAACAGCCAGCGGGCACTCAAGGTCGTCTGCATGGCATCGGTACCTTCGTACTGGTCAGTACCGAATGCATCTTCGACGCTCAGCTCCAGCTGAGCAGGTTGCCGGCTGCCTGCCGCTTCTATTTCGGCCTGTATGCCCTGCTGGCGATAAGACCAGATGGCAATCTGTGGATGCCCCTTTAACGCCCGCTCGACGGCGTCAGACAGCCTCACTGTATTTTCGGCGTAAGCGCTTTCGTAGCAGGGTATGAACAGGGTCAAGCATATTAAAAACCGATTGATGATCGGTTTTTTTGGCGCAGAAATAACGTGGTTAACAAGCTTCATTTCAGCTCCGTTAATGGACGAGGAAAATATCAAAAAAGTGGTGTAGAGCATCAGTGGCAGAAAGCACCGCCGTGGCTGTAAGCAGAATAGCCAGTGGTAACAGGCCCAGCTTCAGAGCGGACGGACGAGATGGGGTCAGCAGCTCGCAGACCCGTTCGCGCAGCTGTTCTGCAGCGACAAACGCCGCCTGACCAGGCTTGTTGATGCGATGGCGTAAGCGCGCGATTTTCACCAGTGTTTCTGCGATGTCGGCGGCTTCGGCGTTGCGGGTAACCCGGCGATCGGCGAGCTGCTCGGTCACTAATGTGAAGCAGTTCAGAATGGGGGTTCGCACAAAGCCTGGCAGTGGGCAAATAAACAGCATCAGTAACCAGCGACTCAGGTTATCGAACTGGCGGATATGCGCCTGCTCATGAGCAATGATGATTGCCTGCTGGTCTGGCGTTGTTTGATTGAGCAAACCTTGCGACAGGTAAATATCAGGGCGGAAATATCCGGCTGCCATGGCCACAACGTCGCGGGTCGGCAGAGTGCGGAAAGCGGAATTCGATGTGGTCTGTGCCTGCTCACGCAGAAGTTTCAGTTGCTGCCTTACACGCCATTGCTGATACGCAAATTGCCCCATACGCAACGTCAGCCATAAACCGACCGCACTCAGAAACCAGCTGTGCCAGGCGCTGATCACAAACTCATCGGCATGGTGCCAGTGAATAAGTCCCAGAGCGCCATGCACTGTGTTGTGGTCGTCTGGTAAGGCGATTCCGCCCTCAACAAACAGCAACAGAGTCATTGTCCAGGGTAAAACGGCCCAGCTTAAAATGAGCCATTTTTGCTCCAACGGGTCAACACGGTTTTTTGCCCGGATAATCAGAGGAGCCGTTAATAACTGAAAGACAGCTGAGGCCAGTCCGAGCAATGCCGCCATGCTCAGCAGGTTCAGAATGAAACCCCAGCTTCCGGTAATCATGGATGTGCTTTACCTTTGCGACGATGATTCCGGATCATAGCCTCCAGGCGATCGAGCTCATCGTCGCCCAGATCGGCAGACAAGGAAACAAATGCCGCCATCAGCGACTGGCTGTCATGGCTGACAAGGTCGCTGGTGATATTACGGATCAGCTGAGCGATCAGGTCTTCCCGATCAACCCGGGTGCGGTAGACAAAGGCATGTCCTTGTTTGCTGCGGCTGAGCAGCTGCTTTTTGTACAAACGGTCCAGAGTGCTCTGAATGGTGTTCAGGGAGCTGCTGCGCCCGGCACTGAAGGCGGCATGGATCTGCTTGGCATCGGCTTCACCCGCTGACCAGAGATGGTTCAGAACCTGCTTTTCTAACTCACCGAGAATCATAGTCTTTCCAACGTTCAGGATGAGGCATACACTGCCACAGTAAAAACCGACCAGCAATCGGTTTTTTGTCAGTCAACGTCAATCGCTGAGGTTTCCATGCTGAGCATTCTCCGTCACCGGGTGTACCGCCATTTGTTTGCTGCGCAGGTTATTTCGTTGTTGGGCACAGGCCTGGCGACGGTTGCCCTGAGTCTGATGGCGTTTGAGCTGGCGGGAGACAATGCAGGCACTGTGCTGGCAACGGCACTGACCATCAAAATGCTGGCCTATGTGTTTGTGTCACCGCTATTGGCGGCCTTGTTTCAGGGGCGCCCACGCAAACCTGTGCTAGTGCTGCTGGATATTATCCGCGCACTGACGGCGCTTTCGCTGCCGTTCCTCACCGAGGTCTGGCACATCTATGTGGTTATTTTTGTTCTGCAAAGCAGTTCCGCCGGATTTACGCCGTTATTTCAGGCGACGATTCCTGATGTACTGCCGGACGAGCGTGAATACACCAGAGCGCTGTCACTTTCCCGCATGGCATACGACATGGAAAGTCTGATCAGCCCCATGCTGGCGGCGACATTGCTGCTGATTACCTCGTGGCATGGATTATTTTTCGGCACCATGCTGGGGTTCGTGGCGTCAGCGTTGCTGGTGCTATCCGTTACCCTCCCAAAAGCCCAGGCTTCTGCGGTGAATACCTGGACAGACAGACTTACGAAAGGTGGACGCATTTACCTGCTGACTCCACGACTGAGAGGTCTGCTGTTGTTGAGTTTTACCACCGCCCTGGGGGGCGCTATGGTGTTCGTTAACACCGTGGTTCTGGTGCAGGGGAATTTTGCCCTGAGTGGCCAGCAAACGGCATTCGCTCTGGCTGCTTTCGGCTTTGGCTCCATGCTCACAGCGCTGACACTGCCAACGCTTCTGGAAAAAATCACTGAGCGCAGAGTGATGCTGGCAGGCCTCGGCTTGATGATTGTTGCACAACTATCCGGCACTCTTATCACAGACTATGTCACTTTGCTGATGATCTGGTTCGTGCTGGGAGCGGGTTACTCCCTGGTGCAGACCCCAACCAGTAAAGTTCTGGTTCGTTCAGCCAGTAACGCGGACAGGCCAGCGCTCTTTGCTGCACACTTTTCACTCTCCCACGCAGGCTGGATGATGGCCTATCCGTTCGCTGGCTGGTTATTAACCGTGCTGGATGTGAATTCGGCGTTTTTAGTATTGGCCGGGCTTTCTGTTATCGGTCTGATGCTGGCGTATAAACTTTGGCCAGAGGACGAAAATAATGCGCTATTTCACCGGCACGATGATCTTGAAGCTGGTCATGAGCATCTGGAGGCATTTGGCTATGGAAAGGAGCACAGCCATCTGTATGTTATAGATTCACTGCACTTGAAGTGGCCGAGGTAAATTTTGCATCGGCTTTAACGGCGTAGCTGAATCGCGACTAGTTCACTAGAGGTTTTTAAGCCTAATATAATTCTGCTTTTCATACCTACTGGTAACTGCATATATTGTGCCTTCTGTGGCTTGTATTATAAGCCGTCCAAATTTACCCAATATATTCCAGATTCATCAATTTAGTAAATGAGTTTGATGGTGTCTAGCAAACTGGTGGCGATTCACTTCGCGATGAACTGCCCGTTAATAAAATGACCTACTTCGATATACCCGTCAGGATGGCAGGCTTCCAAATAACCTAGCTTTGACAGTGAGGCTTGGTAGCGGACAGAGCCTGAGGCGATCGCTTCACTTAGTGCTCCTGACTTGCACTCTCGCTCATGGATCTTGAAAACTTCGTCTGGATCTACAGGTGCACATACTGCATCCTCTACACGAAGAACCGCCAGTCCTGCCTGTACGGCCAGTAGGATTTCGGGGTCAACGTTCCTCGCAACCTTACGGCCAATATCTGCCCAGTATTCAATTTGCTCGGCTGCAGTGCGTTGCAAAGGAATACCAGCGACTGTCGCCGCATTCATAAGGCTGCTTTTCAGTCTTACCGGGGACGTGGCTTTGACCATAACTAGTCACCTATATTACGGTTCCCTTAGTTTTTCAGGGCTGCTGACATTGGGATTTTTGTACTCTCGATCTAACCACGTACTGCTCGGGTCATGCTTACCTTATCTGACACCAATCTCTACAACATGCTTGGCTATCAGACCACACTGTGTGGTGTCTGCTCAGAATGCCATGCGGTTGGTCACTTTTTCTTGAAATGACCAAGGCACTGCTTCACTAAGAAAACGATTGGAACGCCGATAATAAGTGAATCGCCACCAGTTCATTAGAAACCAGCGTTATTTCGATACTACATGTCCTTTGTCATAGGGTCATCAAAAGTGGGCCTTACCGCATTATCTTTTTCGTTTAGATCGATTACTTGGGCGGAGGGCTGTTCAACTGAGTAAAGTCCATTTTCAAGTAGTAGATTCATCGCGGCTAGGTATTTCGCATGAGAGATGTCCAGCATGTCCTGTAACTCTCTGTTTCGTATTGCGAGCGTATCTGCTTTGTCAACTCTGGCTTTTCTTGGAGGCTTGGCTTTAGCTGATGCGGCATCTATTGCTGCGATTAGATCATCGAAGTCGCGTCCTTTCCTGATACTACTGGCATTTTTCTTGCCAGCCTCTAATGCCACATTTCTCTTATTGATTTTTGAACCTTTCTTAACAACTGATGGCTCATTGTTTATCAGTCTCTGGAGAGCCTTGTAGTACTCCTGGTGCTTAATCATCGATGGCCTCCATCTCTATTAATTTCTGGTGGATCAGTGTGATCTCTTTGCGCGCCAAGTGGGCGGAGGGGTGTTCAGGTTCGAGGTATTCTAATTCCGTCTCCAACGTTTCTTTATATTTCTTGAGCTTGGCCCCGCGTTTAAGTCCAAGTCCATCATCGCCTCCCAAAATCGCGTCATCACAACCAGCTAGGCACGGGATAATCTCGTCTAGGCTGAATTTGTCACACATCTCGCGGGATGAGCACCCTCCAATAGCTGTTTCCCGATAGGAGATGCGCCCATCTTTGACGCGTTTTTCGATCTCTTCGATGCTGTTTAACCATGAAGGGTTATTATATTTTTCCTGTTCGAATCTGCTGCCTGATCCACCGAAAAGCTTGTCAGTGCTTTTTACGACATGGGCTTCGAATTCCTGAGCTTCCAAGAGCATCAGTTCATTTCGATAGTCTCGTATTACGTCATGTGAATCGCCGGTTTTAACTATGTTGAGAATGTTTTCAGCGAAGCTTGCATTTTCTCGGTAAAGCATTGTCATTACTTCAGATAAGTGTTTGAACTGGAACTTCAGCGAAGGCAAGGAAACCTTTCCGCTTCGTGCTGCATAGATGGCCGTCGAGCGCCGAAACTGATGATTTGAAATATGAAAGTACTCGCCTACTTTTAGATTCAGATTCGGGTCGTTTCGCCAATCGCGGAATGCATCGAAGTTCTCTAACTCCACGATGTTGCTCTCCCTGACTCGAAGTTCATCTGATCCTCTTGAAATATATTTTAGAATGGTTTGACGATGATCATCGGTATTAATAAACGTCCTGATCTTCATTGGAAAATCGAAGCGTGCAAACAGAAAGTCGCTAGGGCTATTCATCATTTTTCCGATAGACTCACATGCCTCTACGGCGGGTATTACCTGTGAACATGTCGCCCAGGGTAATGCCGACTCACTATAGTTGCTGTTCGTCATTTTTGAGGTGTTACTGAGCAGAATGGGGAGTTCGCCAAGGCCTGGTATATGAATGCTGTTCAGGCAGTTTTTTTTCAGTGCATCGACTTCATGTTTGCGCATTCCTGAATAACAATATATTAGAAACCTCGCAGCATCCAATACATAGCCTAAGTAGTACTTAAGACCTTTCAACGTATATTTTAAATATTTGTAGTTTTTATAGTTTGAACCAATTGTCCACTTGTCGAATAATTCTGTTAGGCCATACTCGGCGACGGAGTCCTCCTGGCTTAATAATGGCATATCAGTTCGTCTTGCAGATGGATAATGTTTTCTATATTCATTAAAAGCATTTTGAAGTTTTGCGTTGGTAGTTGATCCAGGTCTTTGATTGTCTTTCAGCATGGAGGGAGTGGCAAAGAATAGAGGATCGGCCTTAATTCGCTTCATAAAACCATCTAATTGCTCTTTATGCTCGTTGAAGTCGGTCACAACTTCCGTAGATAGTGTTATCAGCGCAGAATAAATTCGTGATGGTATGAGAGGGGTCCGTTGTGCGGACGGGTCGTTTACATAGCTCGAACGCAATTGAGACCTTACGGAAAGTATTTTTTTGAGCTGCTCATTAGGGATCAATGTTGGTAGCTCGGTTTTGAAATGCTCGTTTATATATTCGATCAGTGCTATTAAATCTCTGAGAGCTTCGGCTTTACGAAATGCTGTCTTGGAGGCGTAAAGACTTGCTGTGATTTTAGGCCCGACGAGAGGGCTTTCATGTAGTTGAGCGAGAGTCTTGTTTTCGTTCAGCGCAATGATGGATAGCCCTCTGAGAACTTCTAAAATTTTTCGGTAGGTCTGTGGTTTATTGCGTTGTCCTCCCGAATGCGTCGGCTCGTAGAGTACTGCAAACATGATACGCTTCATCTCCCCAATAATTGTATGTGCTGTCTTGCTAAGCTTGCCCTCTGGTTTTCCAAACTGGCTGGTAAAGTTATACTTGGTGCCCTTACTCATTAGTGAATAGGGTGATAGATCCCAGACGTTATCGCTGTAGATAGAAAGGGTTTCACCTGACAGGTTACGGCTAATGACAAAGCTGTCTGGTGGTGTTTTCGCTAGACCATCATCAGAGAATTGATCGGGCTGGGCCTCCAGTATTTCGGTGCCATCCAGGAATCGTGCTACCCACATATTACTGTTCTCCTCTACTGGATGTGATTTCTTTCAAAGCCGCTATTTTCATATCCCAGTACGGATGTAAGTTGCCAATCTCGGCCAACCTTCTGGCTCGCTTAACAATATTTTCGTACTGCTCACCTTTATTTGAGAGATCAGCGATTATGTCGTCTATGCGCTCTATGACTGGCTGGAACTTTAGAAGGTGCTCATCCATATTCAGGCTATTCTCACGGCTGTGCAAAGGTAGCCATTTCTGGATCGATAGCAGCATGAGAACATCCTCCTCTCTTGCTCTGAGCGCATAAGACTTACAAAAGAAGCAGCTTAGCATTGCCGAGCATCGGGGGCTGGGAGCTTCATCGGAAAAGCCTCCCTCTTTGGCCTCACCTTGAGATATGCAAATGCCTGTCAGGCCCTGAGTGCCGACATTTTCACCAACGATATTTACAGCGACCCGCTTTGATTTGTAGAGATTGACAGCGCTAGCCAGGCCGCTGAAGAAGCCGTTTAGCTCTTTAACTGCAACCCGGTTTTCAACTGCAATGTAGTGCTTTCTTGATGTTTCAACAGTGTGTTGATGCTGGTTTGCAGAGTAGTGAATGTCACCGGTTACAGTAAGGGCTAAATTCACCGAGTAATCCCGCCAATCCTTTGTACTAACCCAAAGGTTGACTGAATTCCAAAACTTGGTAGGGATGATGAGCTGCTTACTGCTAATTGTGTGAGAGAGAGATTGTCTTTGTTTGAAATGTTGGGGCCCTTTTAGGGGAGAGTCTGACGGAATAAACTTTTGGCATAATGCAACATAACGGCTCCAATATTTTTTTGCGAGAGGGCTTAGACGAAGAGAATATTGCTTATCACCTTTGCTTTTGAAGGAGAGAATTCTGAACTTGCCTTCTCGTTCGAGATTGGTGGGCTCGATCATAGGGGCTGTTAGCAAGACGGCTAGGTTTGTACCGCTGTCCGCAAGTATCAGATGGGAAAAGTGAACGCTTGCAATGTTAAAAAGATCACGATGATATGACTCATGTTCGATGGCGCCTGAATTATCAGATGAAATTATGGCGTGGTAATGTTCTCGTAATCTGTAATGAAATTTTTTGTCGGAAAATGGACCATTTTTCTTAATTTCGGCATCTTTCGACTCCATTAATTCATTTATGCTTCTGCTTATTTTTCCGCTACGATCATAAAGCAACTCATGAATTCGGCTACGGCCCAGGGTTCCCGACCTATAAAAGTACGATGCAGGATTATTGTTGATTCCGTGTAGGTTCCAATGGCTTGAGCTTAGGTAGATCTGACCAGTGATACCAAGTTTCGGTTCTGGTTTGAGAATAAATGGTTTGGGATGATCATCCTGAAGCAAATATTCAGAGATTTTATTGAATAAATAACGATGTGCATCTCGGCTGAGTGCTGCGCGTTGTGTGCTTTCAAGGACTTTGAATCCTTTTTCGCCTCTTCTCTGTTGAATTCTCAGTGCCCAACTCTGCAATTTATCATATTCTAGATCGTGATGTGTCAGTAGAATCGCTTGGGCTGCTCCTTCTTGGCACATACGTGCTGTGCTTCTACTGAATGGCGAGGATAGATTGCTCTGAGATACTCGATCCCAAAGTAGATTTGAGTATTCACTATATGCTCGCTTCATCTGCTCTTTGTCGAAGAAAAGCTTGTCACGTTCGTAGCGATTATCTGCCCAGTCGATAAAGTTTAATTGATATGTAATAGATCCTCGTTTTGCGGTTCCATCGAGGAAGGAATCAATAAGTCTAATTAAGTAGATTTTCCGATGATTTATATAGCTCGAAAAGTCGATGTCCCAGCTATCCAGTGAAGTGGGGGAGCATTTGGTTCTGGTCTTGATAGAAGCAATGTTGCGCACGTTAAACAGCACTCGTCCAGCATAAATCTGCTTGTAATTTTGGCTGCTGCTTTTGAAATTGAATCTAATTCTGCCCAGTTCAGAGAGTGAGAGCGATGCCGCTTCAAACTGACTGTATTGCTCGGGCCGGTCGTTAAACAAGTCGAAGAACTCATTCATCAAAGTTGTCCCAAGGGAAGTTTTCGCCGTACATGGCTTTGTGAACGGCTTCGTTCTTTTTCTTTTGTTCTTGAACGAATTCGTCATACTTCAGATAGATCATCGTTGTTGACTCATGCTTATGGCCGAGAAGACCTTTAACGTGAGTGATGATCTCTGTGTCTGACATGCCTCCCAATACTTTGGCTTTTCGTACGAATCGCATACCTCGCGTGGCTCTAAGGTCATGGAATTTAAACCCTTTGTATTGTGGGTCTTTATTCTGTTTGATCCATGGAATTAGCTTTTGGTTTACGAAGTCGTTTATCGAGCCTCCTACATGGTGGCCTGCCTTTCCCCGCTCGCTCCTCTTTAGCGTCATTGAATAGTTAGGGTTGGCAGCGTCCTGTACGTGTCGATTCGCGGTGTAAAATGGACTGCCAAACTTTGTCAAAAAAACATAGTTCGAAGATGAGTCGCCGTAGAAGCTTTGTGATTTCCTTGCTTTGTATATCTCTGAGTACTTTACCCATTCGTAGACCTGTGCAACCAACGAGCTCGGTGCTTTAAGAACGTACTGAACGCCGTGCTTCGTATCAACGCCAGTCGTTGGCCCAACGGGGATTCTCGCTTCTTTGGTTTCTCTTGATGACTCGTAAGCCTTCTTTATCGCTTCAACGCTCAGTTTGTTTTCTGGCCCCGGTGTATAAAGCCAACCAGACCATCAGTTGCATCTGACGGTTACCTATGGCTTCAATGCCCTCAAGAACCCACTCCACCTCTGTTTCTGATAGTGGGCGCACACCGCCTTCTTCGCCCAGTATGAGATCGAACTGTTCCTCTTCAACAGAGGCCTTTGTTATATGGATATCCGAATAGGTCACAGGGAACTGTCTGCCACCCTTAATCATTACCTTGTGCTGTTTGAGTGTGTAAAAGCGATCTTGTATCTCTTCACCTGGAGGGGTTAGTTTGTTGTCGTTCAGAAACATATAGAACGCTGCGACCTCTGCGGCTTTTTGCTTAACCGTCTTAAGAGTGTTCTGTTTCTGCTCGAACAGCCCCGTGAGATATGACTTGTAGATATACGTGACTCGTTGGTTCTTCCTGCTGAGAGGTGGGGCGTAAAAAATATCGAGTGGCAGATCGTCAGTCTTATGTTCGTCAATGAAGTGCAAGTATGAGAGTAGGTTCTTTGCTTTTCGATCTAGCGTTACGATTGAGCGAGGGCTGGATTCTGCGAACTTCAACCACCAACGGTAGAGGTAAAGGTTGCCGAGATCCCATGGCTCACCATTCCTGTAGATGATTGGGAATCGCTCAATCATCAAATCGTTAGTCTCTTCAAATTTTTGCTGATCGCTATTCCAGTGAAGAACTCTGTTCGTCCACTCGATTGTAGGAACCCCTCCGGGGCTGGCAACGAGCTTGCCGTCGAGTCTGTAAAGGCGTTGGATGTATATTATTTTGGGTCGATTCATGTCGACGGGCACCATTATATTGGACACGCATGTCAACACTCTTGTGGACATTAGTGTGTCAGTCAATGTTTTCTACCTTAGTGTGTGCGCAGAAAACCAAAACTCCAGAACAGCAGGGTAAATACCTGCGCACCAACCGCGACGGCTCCCAGATGCACAGCATCGGGCAGATGACCCAGTACCGCACTGTCGACCAGACCGAGTAACGGCACTGTGATATTGCTGAGCATGACCGGCCAGGCCAGTGCCCAGATGCGGCTCTGGCTGATGGAAGAGTTAGATGGAGCAGTGGCAGATGTCATGGTGTTCAACAGCAGATAAAAGACAGTGCGCATGATACCCGGCGCAGTTGATAAATGCTCCGCCAGCGGGCACGCAACTGCGAATGCCTGCTTTGTGATGGCGCACAGTGCAGGGGCGACTGTTTCGTATAAAAACTGCACGGTTGTTAATTGTGCATAACGCACAATTAAATTCTGTGTAACTTGTTGGTAATGCCAGCGCGCACTGACATGATTGTGAAATAAAAGTGTCTGGTATGCCCGTTGCTGTGGCTTTCGTGATAATTCAGATAATATTGCCCGGCGGAGGAACCTATGAACGAAACTGATTACCCCTTAAGCGAAGTGCCCAAAAGTGCCCGTCAGGGCCTGCTGCCAATGGCAGCTGTACTGCTCGGTTTTACTTTCTTCACTGCCACCATGTGGGCTGGCGGTACCTTAGGTAAGGCTTTCTCTTTTTCTGAACTGCTGCTGGTGATTGTGGTGGGCAACCTGTTGCTCGGTGCCTACACCTCAGCGTTAGCTTTTATCGCTTATAAAAGCGGTCTGAACTCGGTACTGATGGGACGTTTCTGCTTCGGCGAAGTGGGCAGCAAGCTGTCGGACTTTGTTCTCGGCTTTACCCAGATCGGCTGGTACGCCTGGGGTACCGCAACCATCGCTATCGTGCTGGTGAAAGTGACCGGTATTTCTCAGGGCTGGGAAATTCCGCTGATGATTATCTTCGGTTTTGCCTTCTGCTTAACCGCCATGATCGGCTTCCGCGGACTGGATCTGCTGTCGCGGGTAGCGGTACCGGCGATGCTGCTGTTTATTCTGATTTCCCTTTACACCGGCATGGTTGATGTTGGTGGTATGGGCGCACTGTTCGGTATCGAAGCGGCTGAGAGCATGAGCTTTACCGCGGCGATCACTGTGGTGATCGGTACTTTCGTCAGTGGTGGTACGCAGGCGACCAACTGGAGCCGTTTTGCTTCTTCCGGCAAAGTTGCTGTGTGGGCGACCATGGCGGCCTTCTTTATCGGTAACGGCCTGATGGTGCTCACCGGCGCGCTGGGTACTCTGATTTACCAGCAGGCGGATATCGTTGACGTGATGCTGGCGCAGGGCTTTGTGGTGCTGGCGGTACTGATGCTGTTCCTCAATATCTGGACCACTCAGGACAACACCATTTACAACTTTGCGGTGGCTGGCTGTAACCTGTTGCGCACGGATAAGCGCCGCACTGTGACGGTGGCTGGTGCGGCCATCGGTACTGTGCTGGCGGTGTTTGGTATGTACAACTTCCTGATTCCTTTCCTGGTGCTGCTGGGTACCTTCATTCCGCCAATCGGTGGTGTGATCATGGCCGACTTCTGGCTGCGTCATAAGGGCGAGTATCCGAAGCTGGCCGAAACCCAGCTGCCAGCGTTTAACTGGCTGGGTCTGGGCACCTACGTGGTTGCCTCTGCCTGCGCTTACTCCTCGCCCTTTATGCCACCGGTGGTGGGTGTTGCCGTGGCCTTCGTGCTGTATGGCATCCTGATCAAACTGCCGCTTGGTGCGACTGCCGTGTCTGCCACCGCTACGGAGAATGGATGAGCATCAGCTGTGCTGATATACCGCGACTGCCCGGACTGGAAAGCATCCGCTTCCGCGCCGGGCTGAGCGGCGGCCAGCGCATTGTGCGCTGGCCTTATGTTGCCGAAAACGATTCCATCCGTCCCTGGGTTAACGGCGGTGAGCTGGTCTTTGTTACCGGTATTAACCACGACCGTGACGAAAGCAATCTGCGCCAGCTGATTGAGGAAGCGGTGGAGCGTGAAGTTGCCGGGCTGGTCATTCTGACCGGCCCGGAGTTTATCCAGCAGATTCCGGCCAGCGTACTGGAATTGGCCAACCGGCTGGAATTCCCCCTGTTAGAACAACCCTATGAACTGCCCATGGTGTTCGTCACCGAAGTGATCAGTAACGCTATCGTGCAGGACAACCTGATTGGTCAGTCGGTGCGGTTGTTTCTGACGCGGCTGATCAACGGCTTTGCCCAGGCGCCGGAACTGATTCACCTGCGCGCCAGTGAACTGGGCATCAGTGATGCCAAACCGTTCGCCACGCTGGCGATCCGCTTTGCCGATGCTCTGCAGCCGGACGAAGACGACAGCAAGCACCGCCTGCTGCATCTGCGCCATGAACTGGAACAGCAGCTGGGTGATCTGCTCAAGCGCCGCGGTATCGACTGGCCGGTGCTGTGTTACGAGCAGGACATGCTGGCCATCTGGCCGGTGGAAGATACCCATGTCGGCAGCATCCGTGAGGAACTGGAACAGGCGCTGAGCTGGCTGCAGAAACGTTTTCCACAGCTGGAGTTGTACGCCGGGGTCAGTGATCTGCAACCAGGCCTGATCAAACTGGCGGATGCCACCGAACAGGCCCGGCAGGCGCTGCAGTTTGCCGTGCAGCACCGTCATCAGCGTATTTTCTTTTCTGAGCAGCTGGGCATTGCGCGGCTGTTTGCGGCGATACCCAAACGCAGTTTATTAGCCGAGTTCTGTCAGCAACAGCTGGGCCCATTGTGCTTTGCCCGCGATACCTCATCGCTGGAGCTGAAGGCCACGCTGAACACATGGCTCAATCACTTCGGCCATCAGCAGAACACCGCCGAAGCACTGGGCATTCACCGCAACACACTGAGTTACCGGCTGAAGCGCATTGAAGAGATTCTGGGCTTCAGCCTGCAGGATCCGTTTCAGCGACTTAATCTGCAGAACGCTCTGCTGATCGAGCAGATCCTGTTTCAGCATCACAATATTGAAGGCCAGCTGCATGAGCCGGCCGCAGAATTAACCAGCGAGAAATCACCGCTATGAAGATTATTAACGCGCGTCTGCGGGCCAAGTCCGAGTTATACACAGTCACCATCGCCGACGGTAAATTCACTGCCATTGATCAGCAGAGTGCTGCTATCCCTTCTGCTGCTGCAGATGACATCGACGCCGGTGGCAACCTGCTGTGCGCGCCCTTCGTTGAACCTCATATTCACCTCGATGCGGCGCTCACCGCCGGTGAACCTGCGTGGAACCAGAGTGGCACTCTGTTCGAAGGCATCGAGCGCTGGGGGCAGCGTAAGCCAATGCTCAGTGAGGAAGACATCCGCTCCCGCGCCATGGCCACCATTGAGCTGCTGGTGCAGAACGGCGTGCAGGCCATCCGCACTCATGCCGATACCACCGACGCATCTCTGATCGGTGTGAAAACCCTGTGCGCCATCCGCGATGAGCTGAAAGATAAGATCACCATTCAGGTGGTGGCCTTTCCGCAGGACGGCATGATGGCCTCAGCAGAAGCCACCCGGCAGATGGAAGAAGCGCTGGAGATCGGCTGCGACGTAGTGGGCGGTATTCCGCACTTTGAATACACCCGCGAACTGGGCGAGCAGTCGGTGAAACACCTGCTGGCGCTGGCGCGCAAATACGACCGGCTGGTGGATGTACACTGTGATGAGATCGATGACCCGAACTCGCGCTTCCTCGAAGTACTGGCCTGCGAAGCCATGTTCCATGGTATGGGCGAGCGCGTCACCGCCAGTCACACCACCGCTATGCACTCCTACGATAATGCCTACTGCTCCAAGCTGTTCCGCCTGCTGAAGAACTCCGGCATTAACTTTGTTTCCTGTCCGACGGAAAGCATTCACCTGCAGGGCCGTTTTGATACCTACCCTAAACGCCGCGGCGTGACGCGGGTAAAAGAACTGCGTGAGGCGGGCATGAACGTGTGTCTGGGTGAGGATTCCATCTTTGACCCATGGTACTCACTGGGTAACGGCCGCCTGCTGCGCACATTGGATTTCGCCATGCACATCTGCCAGATGATGGGCTATCAGGATTTTGCGACAGCACTGGATCTGATTACCGATAACTCTGCCCGTACCCTGTGTCTGGAGGATTACGGTATTACCGTGGGTAACTCTGCCAGCTTTATTCTGCTTGATGGCGAAGACGACTACAGCGTGCTGCGCAAGCAGGGTGACGTATTACTTTCGGTGCGCAATGGCGAGGTGATCATGCAGCGCCGTCCGGCGGAAGTGCTGACGCCGTCGTGGATCACCACACCGGCCTTCGCCCGCTCCTGATTTGCCTGAGTCAGTGTTGCGCTGACAAACCCGTCTGTGTCTCTGACTTAATCTGAATCAACAGAGCCACACTTTTGCCGCATCCGTCTCAGGGTGCGGCTAATTGCCTCTCAGATTCGCTGCTGCGTATTGATATACTGCGCCGCTTATAAGCTTAATAACAAACAGATCTGTAACCGGCCCGGTGCATCCCGGTTCACCCCTGACGATGTTGCGGGAAGCAATAAGCCGGACAGTACAGACAGCAAAGGGCGACGATATGAAAGGTGTTTCCGGATTAGCGGTGATTCTGCTGTTAGCGTTGGCGGCTGGTGTTGCAACGGCAAAGTGGCCGGCATTACAGGCGTCACAGGTACTGCAACAGAACGGTGTGGTGCTGTTCAGCCGACCCCTGACGGTATCAGACTTTACCTTCACCGATGAAAACGGTGCCCCGATCACCCGCCAGGATCTGATGGGTAAAAAGGTGCTGATGTTCTTCGGCTATACCTTCTGTCCGGATATCTGTCCGACCACACTGATGGATCTGCGCCGTACCTGGAAACGGCTGCCAGACAGCGTGAAACAGGGCTGGCAGGTGGTGCTGGTGTCCATTGATCCGGCCCGCGATTTGCCGGAAAACCTTGGCCCTTACATGCATTACTTCAACAGGGACTTCAAAGCCATGACCGGTAATCCGCAGGCGTTAAAGACGCTGGCGGCTGAGCTGAATGCCCTCTACCACAAGGTGGAACGCGGAGAAGGTCAGGCGTACCTGATGGACCACAGCGCCAATCTGGCGGTGCTTGATGAGCAGGGAAATTATCTCGGTTATATCGAACCACCACACGGCCCGGGCCGCATGGTGACATTAATCGAAGCGCTGTCCGTCAGATAAGCACGGCGCTCTGAGTCAGCCAGCAAATCAGCGTCACTCTGACTGAATGGTGACGCTGAAGTCCACACCTGTGGTGTCCTGATCCAGCGTCACTATTTCCTGCGATTCACCGCAGGTTTCGCCGGCGTCACAGATGGTGCCGTCGGCATCAATATCCGATCCCGCATACACCCGATATTCACCTGCCGGCACCGCCGGGAAGCTGTATCTGGCATTGCCATCTGTGCTGGTGGTGTACAGTACTTCGTTGGTCTGGGCACTGGCCAGCTGAACTGTCTGCGGTGTCAGATTGGCCGGAGAGCTATCGTTGCCGGTCAGCACCACCACCTGAAAGTCCAGCTCATTACCCGTATCCAGCGAGAAGGTCAGGGTGCCGATATAGTAACCGTCATCCAGTGCCGCCAGATCCACACTGATATCGTACTGGCCGAAGCCAAAGGCATCCACGTCGGTGGCCTGAACGCTGAGCCAGTTGCGGCTGCTGGCGACGCTGCTGACGGTGGCGGCTTCACTGCCGCCATTGCTGATGCTGATGCTGGCTGAACTTTGTTCATTCAGTGCCAGCGAATCCGGCGTTGCTACCAATCGTGCCGGTGGTAGCGGTAAGCTGCCGCCATTGGCCAGGTTCTGTGCCTGTTGCACCAGTTTCAGCGCATCCAGATTGCCGTAGCCTGTGCGGTATTTCTGTTCGCAGTCCGTGGCCTGATCGGTAATGCTGCAGGTGCTGATCAGTGTCTGTGCCTGCTCCGGTGTCAGTGCCGGATAAACCGCTTTAGCCAGCGCAAAGGCGCCGGCAACCACAGGTGCTGCCATGGAGGTTCCGCGCAGCCGGGCGTAGCCATATTGCATGATGCCGAGGGTCTCTTCGCCACCCAGACTGAGAATATAGCTACAGACATCATGGTTTAGGGGGGGGATTGAGTCATCACAGCTGACTACCTCACCGCCACCCGGTGCACGCAGATCAATGCTGGAACCATAGTTGGAAAAGGACGACAGGTTGCCGTCGAAGTCGCTGGAGGCAACAGAAATCACGCCATCATAGGCGGCAGGGTAAGACGGAGCGGAACTGCTTTCGTTACCAGCGGCAGCAACCACTATGATGCCGGCGTCGATAATCGATGCCAGAAGGTTTCTTTCAGGGGTGTTACCCGAACCGCCGCCGAGACTCAGGTTGATAATGTCTGCTGGTTTTGTCGGCAGGGTAGTGCTGTCGTTAGTCATACCAGCGGCATATCTGAGTGCCTGAAGCAGATCGTAGCTGGTGCCGGCGCTGCCGGAAACCTCTTTGCCCAGCATGCGGACGGGCATAATTTCAGCGCCCCAGCTGACACCGCTGACGCCTGTACCGTTATTGCTTAACGCGCCGATAATGCCGGCGACATGGGTGCCATGGTAGGTGCCGGAGCCGTCACCCTCGTCGGTAGGATCGCCATCAATACCATCGCCATCATCGGCACGTTCAGCATTGCTGATAAAGTCATAGCCATCTACCAGTTTGCCGTTGATGTCCGGATGGCCGGGCAGGATGCCGGTATCAATGACCGCAACCACCACAGTGCCGCTGGCCGGAGTGCCCGTGGTGATATCCCAGGCCTGAGGCAGATTGATGGCCTCAAGATGCCATTGTTCCGCGTAATAAGGATCGTTAGGGGTGGTCGCCAGTGGCCGGTACAGCAGGTTAGGCGAGGCGTATTCCACATCGTCCTGTTGATTCAGCGTCTTAATATCTATCAGCGTCTGGCGCATGGCCCAGCCATCTGCGCTCAGGGCATACAGCGGATCTGTATTGCTGCTGTAGCCAGCAGCTCTGGCCAGACTGCGGCGTTGGCTGTCATCACGCTGCAGTGACACCAGCGCCGCGCGATCCTGCCCGGTCGCAACCTTACTGAGCTTGGCAGAAAGCCCTTTATTGCTGACCAGCTGGCTGCGGATGTTCAGTGATTTGCTGACGGCGCTGGCTGCACTCACGGTTTTGGATTTAACGATCGCCTCGCCAGCAACAAAGATTGGCAGCTGACCAGCGCTGTCTGAGCTGACAGAAGACGCGGTAATGCCGGGGGCCAGGATGCGCAGTATGTATTTGGAGTCACCGCGGAAGGCGTTGACGTTAATCAGGTAGCGGCCATCGCTGTTGATGCGCATATTCTCAGTGCTCGAAAAACCGGCAGAATAGGTGATCAGAGCATCCGGATTGTCGGCGCGGAACAGATACAGATCGAGGTCGTTGGCATCCTCTGGTGATGTGATATCAAACTGATAGTCGTTGATCTCCAGCTCGACCGTTTGCCCGGCCTGCAGGTCCACCAGGTAGTAGTCATCAGAGTCTGCTGTTGTGGCGAAGCGTTCGCGGCCACTGTCACCGCCGGTGCCTGCGGCACTGGCAAAGCCCTGTACGATGGCGTCGTTGCGGATGGCCTGGGGCGACGCCGGATTGTTGTTGCTGACGTAAACGGCATTGAGATTATTGACGTCAGAATCCACATCGTTGCGCGCTGACGTGCTGATCTGGCCGCTGAGGGCATAAGGGGAGGTTGTGTCACCGGAACCTCCGCCGCCGCCGCTGCAGCCGCTGAGCATAATGGTCAGGGCGAGGGAAGAGACAGTAAATGGCGACAGCAATCTTGTGTGTACGGTCTGGCGACAAACAGCGGGCATACAGGCATCCTGGTGGCGTCTGGGAAACATTGCCCGGTGTTCCGGGAGCGCATATTCAAGCCTCTGACGCCGGACAATTCAAGCGTCTGTTGCCGGACAATTAAACCGTCCTGCCTGCCCCTTAAGCCAGCAGTTTAAGTAAGGAGCTTAAGCCGCGCCTCAGTTCTGACTGAGTCGCGCGGGCTTTTCCATTCCGGCCTTCCGGGGGCTGTGCCCTTGCTTTACCCTCAAAGGTCGTCTGCTGCCTGAAAAACCCGAACGCTCTGCGCATATCAGGCAACCCACAGAATCAGGCAAGGAATGCTTATGTCACTCGCCCGCGTTATGACCCGCGCGCTGTCAGGAATTGAAGCCCCTCAGGTTATCGTCGAAGTTCATCTTTCCAGTGGTCTGCCTTCACTCAGTCTGGTTGGGCTGCCGGAAACCGCCGTTAAAGAAAGCAAGGACCGGGTGCGCAGTGCGCTGCTCAACAGCGGCTTTGAGTTCCCGGCCAAACGCATCACCATCAATCTGGCGCCGGCGGATCTGCCAAAAGAGGGTGGCCGTTATGATCTGGCCATTGCGCTGGGCATTCTGGCGGCGTCCGGGCAGGTGCCGGAAAATGCCATCGATGGTCACGAATTTATAGGAGAGCTGACGTTGGGTGGCGAGCTGCAGCGGGTGCCCGGAGTATTACCCTGTGCATTGCAGGCGGCACGCGATAACAGAGTGCTGGTGATTCCTGTGGATAACAGTGATGAAGCGGCCCTGTGTTCGGCGGCCGATGCGCGGGCGGCGAAATCTTTGCTGGAGGTAACAGCATATCTGCATGGCCAGAGCCGTCTGAGTGATGTGCAGGCCAGTCAGCCGTTGACCACCGGACAGGCCCAGGACAGTGCCGACCTGGCTGATGTCCGTGGTCAGGCCCAGGCACGGCGGGCGCTGGAGATTGCCGCCGCCGGTGCCCATAACCTGTTGTTTATCGGGCCGCCGGGAACCGGTAAAACCATGCTGGCCAGCCGTCTGCCCGGCATTCTGCCACCGATGGAAGAGGAGGAAGCTCTGGTCGCCGCGTCGGTATCTTCCATCGCCGGGCAGTCTGCTGACTGGCAGAAACAGTGGCGTGTGCGGCCGTTCCGCGCACCGCATCATACGGCATCCGGGGTGGCACTGGTGGGCGGTGGCACAGTGCCCAGACCCGGTGAAATCTCCCTGGCCCATGGCGGCGTGCTGTTTCTTGATGAGCTGCCGGAGTACTCGCGCAAGGTGCTGGATGTACTGCGTGAACCATTGGAAAGCGGCCGCATTGTCATCAGCCGCGCCAGCCGCTCAATTACTTTTCCGAGCCGGTTTCAGCTTATTGCGGCAATGAACCCATGCCCCTGCGGTTACTTTGGTGATGCCTCCGGCCGCTGCCGCTGCAGCTCAGAACAGATCCGCCGTTATCAGGGCCAGACTTCGGGGCCATTGCTCGACCGCATCGACCTGCATGTGGAAGTACCGCCCATGCCGCCGGCACTGTTGCAGCAGGCGCCGCCGGGGGAATCTTCGGCCACGGTACAGCAGCGGGTCATCGCCGCGCGCCAGCGTCAGCTGGACCGGCAGGGCTGCACCAATGCAGCGTTAAGCGGCAATCAGCGCGATGAAGTTTGTCGCCTGACTATTGAAGATCAGAATTGGCTGATGACCGCCATTGAGCATCTGCAGCTGTCGGCCCGGGGCTTTCACCGTATTCTCAAAATCGCCCGCACCATTGCCGATCTGGATGGGGCGGAGCAGATTGGCCGGGCGCATCTGATGGAGGCCATGGGATACCGTACGCTGGACCGCTATTTACAGAGTTAGGTGTCAGCGGCAAAGCTGAGCAGGCCGGACAGATGATAAAGACTCAGCACATCAGAACAGACTGTGCTGCGGGAAATCTGCCTGCACGCCAAAGCCTGCGATCGCCTGAGTGGTCAGTTCATCCAGTGACAGCGGCTGCGAATAAATGTACCCCTGAATACGGTCACAGCCGGAACGGCGGATTACCTCCAGACAGGCCGGTGATTCTACCCCTTCTGCGGTGGTTTCCAGACCGAGACGCTGGGCCAGTTCCAGCATGCTGGTGACAATCTGCAGCTGCTGTTGATTGTCCGGCACCGGCGCTACAAACGAGCGGTCCAGTTTGATGCCGGTTAACGGCAGTTCGCTGAGATGGGCCAGGGATGAAAAGCCGGTACCAAAGTCGTCCAGCACAATATGCAGGCCGGCGTTTTTCAGGCGGCGCAGATTGAGCAGTGAGACACTGGCATCGTGCATCATGGCGGTTTCTGTTAATTCCAGTTCCAGATAACGCGGTGGCATACCTGATTGTGTCAGCAGCTCCAGCACCTGATCGGCGTACCAGGGGTCAGCAATTTCCGGAAAGGAAACATTTACTGCCAGACGAATACGCTCGCCGGTACGTTCATACAGGGCTTGCCATGCGCGGACGGTCTGCTGCAGCGTCCAGCGTCCCAAAGCCCGGATCAGGCCAGCGGCTTCCGCTTCGCGGATGAACACCGTTGGCGGAATCACTCCCAGCGACGGATGGCGCCAGCGGATCAGGGCTTCGGCACCTATCCACTGGCCATTGCGGCTGTCGAACTGCGGCTGATACTGCAGGAAGAACTCTTCTTTCTGCAGCGCCTGGCACAGGCCTTCAAACAGGTTAAGGCTGTAAACTTCCTGCTCCTGCCAGTGGAAGCTGGCTTCCTGTTGCAGGCGTTCGCGGGCGATCTGTTGCACCCCTTCCTGCAGGGTGGCACTGAGTGCCGGGAAGTTTTTCAGATGCAGCGGCGAGCTGTGATAAACCACCCATGGACGGGCATCGTCTTCCGGCTGGTGGGGCAGCCAGTCACGCTGCAGATCGTAGTAATCGTCAGAGATGATCACCAGCTGGTCGTCCAGCAGGCGCCCGATCAGAGCGTTGGCCGGGGCACGCAGGCGCACGGTGCGTTCAAATTCCTGGTGAATCGTCTGCTGCTGCTGCCACAGGTCGCCGGATGCCGGGCTGCGCAGCCAGCGGCTCTGCACGACCTGCAGATACAAACCATTCTGGCTGCTTTCGCAGCGGCGGTGCAGGGCGGCGAAGAAATCATCGCGGTTGAGTGGCGGTTCCAGATCCTGACGCAGGCTCAGTTGCAGTGGTTTCAGACTGTTAAAAAAACGGCTGCGGGTTATATCGCTGAGCGGCAGACGCTGAAAAGCCTGGGGCAGAAGGCGGGAGTGTAATGGGGTGCTGATGAGAATAGTGGGGAGGTTGGATTGCAGCCGGTGCAGCCAGTTGCGGCGCGTATCACAGAGGTCATCGACAACGACGATGGCGGCATGCCACTGATTAAAGTCGGCGATGTTTTGCAGACAATGGTGCCGTCGCCAGCGGTGGCCGCTGTCGAGATGAATAAATTCTGCAGATATGGGCGGCGCGGCGGTGTAATGCTCTAGCCACACGGCAATCGTATCCAGTTGCCTCTCACTGGTGCTTACCACCAGTAAACGCAGACTTGTGGTCTGCTTATCTGCTAAATCCAGTGCCAGACGCTTTCTGGCCGTTGAAGAACGTTCCATATCAAAGCTGCCGTCTCTGTCATCTTACTGTTGGTGATAGCGCAGGTTCTGTCAGCGGTTATAAACCGCCAATGATCCTGCTGCCTGACCGTGTTTGTTCTTATTGTTATTACGTATCCGGGATGAGAAACCAAGACTGTCTTCCTGACTTACGTGAAAAACATAACAGTAGAATCACCATGCGCAAAGCATTCAATGCGTTCCTCTGATCCGGAAGTATGAGGCTGGTTACACAGAAGCGATTTCATAACCGCGGTGAGCTGTTAAAATGCCTGCCCATTCAGCAGGTACTCAGAGACATCCGTGGTCGATTTATCCCAGCTTAACCCCCGTCAGAAAGAAGCCGCCAAGTACATCGATGGCCCGTTGCTGGTGCTGGCAGGTGCGGGCTCGGGTAAGACCTCGGTAATTACCCGTAAGATCGCTTATCTGATTGATGTGTGTGGCATCAAGTCGTATCACATAGCCGCGGTGACCTTTACCAACAAGGCCGCACGCGAGATGAAAGAGCGGGTCATGGCGCTGACCGGTAAAGGCGGTGCCAAGGGCCTGACAGTGTCGACCTTCCACAACCTCGGCCTGAATATTATCCGTCATGAGCTGGCCACGGCTGGTTATAAGCAGGGCTTTTCGATTCTCGATCAGGACGACTGTAAAGGCATCATCCGCGATGTTATGCACCGTGAACACGGTGACGACGGCGATATGATCGAGCTGGTACAGAATGCCATCTCCAATCACAAGAACGACCTGATCACCCCGGATCAGGCCATGACCGCCGCGGCGACGCCGCAGGAAATGCTGATCGCCCAGACCTACGTTGTCTACCAGCGCATGCTGAAAGCCTACAACGCGGTGGATTTCGACGACCTGATTATGGTGCCAACGGTGCTGTTCCGTGATAATCCGGAAGTGCTCACCCGCTGGCAGAAGAAGATCCGCTATCTGCTGGTGGACGAATATCAGGACACCAACACCTCCCAGTATGAACTGGTGAAGCTGTTAGTCGGCCACCGCACCGGCCTCACCGTGGTCGGTGATGACGACCAGTCGATTTATGCCTGGCGCGGTGCGCGTCCGGAAAACCTGGTGCAGCTGGGCAAAGATTTCCCGACGCTGAAGATCGTCAAGCTGGAGCAGAATTACCGTTCCACCGGCCTGATCCTCAACGCCGCCAACCATGTTATCGATAACAACCCCCACGAGTTCGAGAAAAAGCTGTGGTCCGATATGGGCTACGGTGACCCGATCCGCATTCTTAAATGCCGCAACGACGACGTCGAATCCGAGCGCATCGCCACTGAAATCGTTGAACGTCGCCTGCGCTATGGCTGTGGCTATCGCGACTTTGCCGTGCTGTATCGTGGAAACCACCAGTCGCGTGCCATCGAGATGAAGCTGCAGGCCTATCAGGTGCCGTACAAGCTGAGTGGTGGGCAGTCGTTCTTTGGCCGCAACGAAATCAAAGACATCATGGGTTATCTGCGTCTGCTGATTAACCCATCCGATGATTCTGCGTTTCTGCGTGTGATCAACACGCCACGCCGTGAAATCGGTCCGACCACCATTGAAAAGCTGGGCGAATACTCCGCCATGCGCGGTATTTCCATGATGGCGGCCACGCAGGAATTTGGTTTAGAGCAGCAGCTGATGCCGAAGGCGCTGGATCGTCTGCGCCGTTTTGGTCACTGGCTGGAGGGGATCACCCGCAACGCCTACACCAATGACCCGGTGGAAGCGGTGAAGGAGATGATCCGCGACATCGATTATGAAAGTTATCTGTTGCAAAACTCGGGTACGCCGAATCAGGCTGAACGGCGGATGAAGAACGTCTGGTTCCTGGTGGATTCGATCAGCAAGATGATTGAAAAAGCCGATGAGCTGGGCGACGAATGCACCATCGAAGACGCCGTCAGCAAACTGATTCTGCGCGATATGATGGAGCAGCAGGAGCAGGAAGACGAATCCGATCAGGTGCAGCTGATGACTCTGCACGCCTCCAAAGGTCTGGAATTCCCGCACGTGTACATCATGGGCATGGAAGAAGAGCTGATGCCGCACCGCAACAGCATCGAAGCCGACACCATCGAGGAAGAACGGCGCCTGATGTACGTGGGCATTACCCGCGCCAAGCGTACCCTGACCCTTACTTATGCCGGCAAGCGCCGCCAGTATGGCGAAGCCATGGATACCACCCATTCACGTTTTCTCGATGAGCTGCCCCACGACGATGTGGAATGGGAAGGCAAAACCGAAGTATCAGCGGAAGAACAGAAACAGCGTGGTCAGGAGACCCTGTCCAGCCTGAAAAACATGCTGTCGGATTTCTGATCCGGCAGCGTTGTGCCTGTTCCATACCAGTCAAATCTGAGCCCGTCCCAGCGCCCCCAGTATAAAACCAGTCATGAAAGACTCAGTTCCAGCCGTTCTGCCTGAGCTTAGTCACGCTTTTCCCAACTGATCTCCCTATCTGTTTGATCTGTCATACGGGCGTGTTACTTTGCCTGTATAACCCGACCATAACTGAATATTTATATAGCGGCTGTGCGCTTTCATCCAGCGCCGCTGCGCGTTGCCCCGTCTGTTTGGCAACTGCTCGATTGTGGTCCTTCCCCTGTTCAGCCTGCGGAGTCCTTTATGAAAAAAGCCGGAATGTTTCTGTGTCTGTCACTCAGCCTGCTGCCCGTAGCAGCATCGGCAGACGGCCCGGCGGTGATCGTCGAAAGCGTGGCGCTGCAGCCGGTGGAATATTCGCCGTCCATGCTCGGGCGGGTGGTGGCGGCGCGGCGCGCCGATGTGATGCCCAGAGTCAGCGGCATGCTGGAAGACGGTCTGCACCGTGAAGGCGCTATGGTGGAAAAAGGCGACCTGCTGTTCCGCCTTGATCCTGAGCCATTTCAGATTCAGGTTGCCAGTGCTGAGGCCGGGCTGATGAATGCCAGAGCCGTGCTGAAACAGGCTGAAGCGGAACTGCAGCGGGTGCAGACGCTGCGCCGCTCCAGCGCCGCCTCGCAGTCGGATCTCGACAGCGCCGAAGCCAATCGTGATGTGGCGAAGTCGCAGGTGGCCGCGGCCCAGGCGCAGTTAAAAGAAGCCAGGCTGAATCTGAGTTACAGCGAAGTCCGCAGCCCATTGGCCGGGCGGGTTGGTAAGGCAGAAGTCACCGAAGGCAATCTGGTAACGGCCAACAGCACGCTGCTGACCAGCGTTGTGCAGACCCATCCTGTTTATGTCGAGCTGGCGGTGAGCAGCGGCGATATCCTCAAACGTCAGCGCGCATCCGGTCTGCCATCGGCAGAGGAGGTATATGCGGAGCTTACGCTGAGCACCGGCGAAACCTTCAGCGAGAAAGGCCGTTTTAACTATATGTCGCCGGAGGTGAATCAACAGACTGATACCCTGCTGGTGCGGGCGGAATTTGCCAACGACAACAACCAGCTGATTCCCGGAGAATTTGTCCGCGTGCGGGCCGGCCAGGTGCAGCCTGAACAGGTACTGATGGTGCCGCAGAAAGCGGTGCAGCGTGATAAAGACGGTTATTTCGTTCTGGTGGTGAGTGACGACAACATCGTCAGTCAGCGCCGTGTCGAGCTTGGTAGCAAGCACAACAGCCTGTGGGCGGTGGCGTCCGGCTTAGCCGCCGGGGAGCGCATCATCAGCGAAGGCCTGCAGAAGGTGCGGGTGGGTGATACTGTCAGCGTGAGGGAAGAGTAATGTTTTCCCGGTTCTTTATTCATCGGCCCAAGTTTGCGCTGGTTATTTCCATTGTCATCATGCTCGCCGGTGGGCTGGCGGTCAGCGGTTTACCGGTCACCCAGTTTCCGGAAATTTCACCACCCCAGGTGCAGGTAAGTGCCACCTATCCGGGCGCGGATGCGCGCACGGTGGAAGAGGCGGTGGCCATTCCCATTGAAGGCATGGTGAACGGCGTCGACGACATGCTGTACATGACCTCTACCAGTCGTGATAACGGCAGCTACGCCCTGACCGTTACCTTTGAAGTCGGAACCGATCCTGACCAGGCCGCGATTAATGTGCAGAACCGGGTGGCGTTGGCCAACTCTTCCTTGCCACAGGAAGTGGTACAGCGCGGGGTCACCACGCGTAAACAGTCCGATTCGATGCTGATGCTGGCGGCGATTTCCTCGCCGGGTGGCAGCCACGACTCACTGTTTATGAGTAACTATGTGTCGCGTTACCTGCAGGACGCCATCGCCCGCATCAACGGCGTTGGCGGTACCAGTCAGTTTGGTGGCATGGAATACGGCATGCGCGTCTGGCTCAATCCGGATCGCCTGCTGGCTCTGAACCTGACGCCAGCCGATATCAATGCGGCGATCACCAGTCAGAGTTCGCAGGCGGCGCTGGGTCAGGTTGGCGCGCCGCCAATCAGTTCTGACGGCCAGCAGTTTCAGTACACATTAACAGCCCAGGGACGCCTGACCACGCCGGAAGAATTCGGCAATATCGTTGTGCGCACTGCCGCCGACGGCTCTCAGGTGCGTCTTAAAGACGTGGCCAGGGTGGAACTGGGATCGCAGGAATACGGCTTTGATATGCGCATCAATGGTAAGCCCGGTGTGCCGTTGGTGGTCTATCAGGCGCCGGGGGCAAATGCGCTGGATGTGGCCGACGATGTTTACGCCGAGCTGGAACGCCTGAGTCAGTATTTCCCCGACGATCTGCAATATCAGATCTTCTACGACTCTACCGACTTCGTGCGCAGCTCGGTGCAGGAAGTGATTGTGTCTCTGTTGTTTACCTTTCTGCTGGTGGTCGGCGTTACCTGGCTGTTCCTCGGTGACTGGCGCGCCACGCTGATTCCGGCAGCGACCATTCCGGTGTCGCTGATCGGTACCTTTGCCGCGCTGCAGGTGTTCGGTTTTACCATCAATACCATCTCACTGTTTGCCCTGATTCTGGCCATTGGCATCGTGGTGGACGACGCTATCGTGGTGGTGGAAAACGTCAAACGCCATCTGGATGAAGACAGCAGTACGGTGGCAGAAGCGACTTCCAAAGCCATGGGCGAAGTGTTCTCGCCGGTGATTGCCACCACGCTGGTGCTGCTGGCGGTGTTCGTGCCGGTGGCCTTTATGCCGGGACTGACCGGCAAACTGTACACCCAGTTTGCGGTGACCATTTCGGTGGCGGTGAGCCTGTCATCGCTGAACGCACTTACTCTGTCACCGGCGCTGTGCACGCTGCTGCTGAAACCGGGGGTGCAGCCCCGGGGTCTGTTTGCCTGGTTTGGTCATGGTGTTGAGCATGCCCGCTCTGTGTATGTAAAAGGCGCCATGCTGCTGGCCCGGCGCATTGGTCTGGCGGTGGTGCTGTTGCTGGCAGTGATAGCTGCGGATGCTTTCCTGTTCAGCGCAACACCGACCGGCTTTCTGCCCACGGAAGACCGCGGCGCTTTCTTTGATGAACTGAGTCTGCCCAAAGGGGCGTCGCTGAACCGCACCGACGAACTGGTGGAGAAGCTCGATCAGCAGATCCGTGATATTCCTGAAGTCGACCGCAGTATGACGATTTCCGGTATGGGGCTGATTTCCGGTGCCGGTTCCAGCAGCGCCTTTATGCTGCAGGTGATGAAGCCGTGGGAAGAGCGCAACGGCGTGCACTGGTATCAGACCTTCCAGCAGGTGGTGGGTATTCTGAACTCTGAGCCGGGGGCGACCGGGATTGCGTTTCCGCCACCGCAGATCAGTGGTGTGGGCATGACCGGTGGCCTGGAAGGGCGGCTGCTGGATCTTGAAGGCGGCAGTGCCGAAGACCTGTCGCAGGTGGCGCGCAGCCTGGTGCTGGCACTCAACAGCCGTGCTGAAATTCAGCAGGCGTATACCTCGTTTGATGCTTCAACACCCAAGCTGAAACTGGAGCTGGATCGCGACAAAGCCCTGATGCTGGGGGTAACACCGCAGGCGCTGTACAGTGCGCTGCAGAGTCAGGTGGGCAGTGCCTACGTGAACGATTTCAATATGCAGGGGCGCAGTTACCGGGTGATGCTGCAGGCCGATGCGGATTTCCGCAGTACCGCCGATGAGATCCGCAATCTGCATGTGCGCTCAGACGATGGCCAGATGGTACCGGTCGGCGCGCTGGTGAACATCACGACCGTGCTGGGTGCGCAGTCGCTGGGACGTTACAACACCTACAGCGCGGCGGCGATTAACATCACCCCGGCGGACGGCTACAGCAGTGGTGATGTGATGACCACGGTGGAACAGGTGGCACTGGATACTCTGCCGGCACAGTACCGTCTCGACTGGTATGGCAGCGCGGTACAGGAACGCCAGGCCGCCAGCGCCACCTTGCTGGTGTTCAGCCTGTCGCTGGTGTTCGCTTACCTGTTCCTGGTGGCGCAGTACGAAAGCTGGAGTATTCCGTTGGCGGTGATTCTGTCGGTGACAGTGGCCGCGCTGGGGGCGTTGCTGCCGCTGTATCTGGTGCCGGGATTTGATAACAACCTGTACGCCCAGATCGGCCTGGTGATGCTGATCGCGCTGGCCAGTAAATCGGCCATTCTGATTGTGGAGTTTGCTCTGCGCCGACGTCAGGAAGAAGGTGCCGGTGTTCTCGCTGCTGCTCAGGAAGCAGCCAGTCTGCGTTTCCGTGCGGTGATGATGACGGCGCTGTCGTTTATTGTCGGTATCGCGCCGCTGCTGATGTCCAGCGGACCCGGTTCCATGAGTCGTCTGTCGATCGGTATGACGGTGTTCGGCGGTATGCTGTTTGCCACCGTGCTGGGGATCTTCCTGATTCCGGTGCTGTTCGTGATGTTTCAGTCGCTGCGTGAACGGACCCGTCACTGACGAACCAGATCAGTCACTCAGTTCCGTGCTGTAGGCTTTAAGAAAGGTATCTACGGCGCGGGTGACCCACTGATTGATCTGTACTTTTGACGCCTGCGACCCGGGATGCGTCAGGGCGATCAGCTGCGGTTCGCCGCGTACCATGTCCATAAACAATGATGCTGCGGCTTCCAGCCCGACCGACTGCACATTGATCTCCCCGGCGTCTGCCGCCACTTCCAGTAATCCCGTAACAATCGTGTTCATGGTAGCCGGGCCAGCCTGATAAAAGCCGTGGGCCAGATGCGGAAATTTAGCCGCTTCTGCCAGTACCACCCGATGTATCGCCAGCGCCTCTTCAGACAGCAGTATGGTGAGGTAGGTATGACCGATGTCTTCCAGCACTTTGCGGATATTGCCGGGCTTCACTTCCAGCTGTTTAACGCATTGCGCGAAGGTGGCGCATTTGTCTTCCACCACAGCGGCGAACAGGGCTTCTTTATTGGCGTAACGGGAGTAGACCGTGGCTTTGGAGACACCGGCGGCACGCTGAATCATATCGGTGGTGGCGGCACTGAAACCGTGCTGAAGAAAGACCTCGGTGGCAGCATGTAAAACGCTGAGCGATTTATTATCGGGCTGGGGTAACTTGCTCATCGGATCTTCCCGGCTGTCCCTGTTCTTCCAATTTTGGATCACACTATACCTTTAATGGGACTGGACTCAACTGTACCCATCAGTTTAAATCCGCGCCATCATGCTGCAAATTCTTCCCTCATCGCAGCAAAAATCAATGTTTATGACAAGAATTGGGGCTGCTATGCGCCTTGGGATACCTTTATTCCACAACTGTACTGAACGGTACAGTTTATCTGCTTCGTCTGTTCCTGCTGCTGGCCGGACGACTCAGCTGCGATCGCCACGGGCGATTTCTGTACCTTCCCGGCTGTCGGCCTGTATCCGCTTGCTGACTGTGGCAAGCGCAGTGTCGATGTCAGCCTGCGCCTTTATGCCGGACGAACAGCAGGATGACGACGTTGTTAATGTGTTAATGGACCAACCTGAGTATCCACAGGCAGAGACGCTGACAGATGTGGCGACTCCTGCGCAGTGGTGGCAGCTGTTTAATGACGATCTGCTGACCCGGCTGGAAGGGGAAGCCTTTGCCTCCAACCTCGATCTGATGAGCGCCATCTCGGCCACAGAGCAAAGTCAGGCGGCACTGGGACTGACTCAGTCGGCTCAGGGCATTCAGGCCGGTTTGTCGGCCAGCTACGATCGCAGCCGCATCAGTGAACATTCACGTATGGCGATGCTTGGTGCACCGGCTGAGCCGAATAATTACTGGACCCTTGGTGCTGCCGCCAGCTGGGAACTGGATTTGTGGGGACATCTGAGCAGCCTTACCGATGCGGCCGTTCAGCGTCTGCGCGCCAGCGAAGCGGCACAGCAGATGGTACGGGTTTCCCTCAGTGCCGATGTGGCGCGGACGTATCTGCTGTTGCGTGGCAGTCAGCAGCAGCTGGCGCTGGCCAGCGAAAACCGTGACATTGCCCAGGCACTGCTGGATCTGCAACTGAGCCGGGTGCGCAATGGTGTGGCGACCGATTATCAGACTGCCACCGCGCGGGCGGCCGTGGCGTCGGCAGAGGCCGTGCTGCCGGCGCTGGAAGATCAGCGCTCAGTACTGATGAACCGTCTGGCGCGACTGTTGGGAAAAGCACCGGGCGTGCTGAATAAAACTCTGCTCGACGCTCAGCCGATTCCGTCAATGCCCGGCAGCATACCGGTTGGTGTGCCATCCGAACTGGCATTACGCCGCCCGGATATTATTCAGGCGGATGCACAATTGCATGCGGCTGTGGCCGACGTGGCAGCAGCAAAAGCTGACTTCTATCCGCGCATCAGCCTGAACGCCAGTGCCGGTACAGAAGCGTTTGATTTTTCCGACATGGGCAGCTGGGGCTCCCGCACATACTCTGTGGGGCCGAGTTTTTATCTGCCTATTTTTCAGGGCGGACGTCTGCGCCACATGCTGGAGCTGACTAAAGCCCGGCATCAGTCTGCAGCCATCGATTACCAGCGTACTGTCCTCAATGCCTGGCACGAAGTCGCGGATGCGTTTAACAGCTATGACTCTGAGGCTCAGCGTTATCAGTCCCTGCTGCTTGCCCGTCAGGAAACGGATAAAGCCCTGCAGTCGGCGCAGCGTTCCTGGAAAGAAGGACACGCCAGCAAAATGACTGTGTTGCAGGCGCGCCAGTTACAGCTACAGGCCAAACTGGCACTGAATGATTCTGCAACGGCTTCGGCGCTGAGTGTGGTGGCACTTTACCGGGCGTTGGGTGGTGGCTGGCAATTAACGGACGAGCAGACACAGACGATGGCCGCTGCACAGTCTGCTGAACCGCTGGCCGGACCAGCTGGCGATAAGGCAAGCGATCAGAAAGCGGATGATACCGCTGTTCCGGCAAGCGGCCCTGCAATAAAACAGGGACCGCTGAATTACCTCAATCCACCTGAGGGCTGGGACAGTCATGAGTGATACTCAGGCTGCACCTGCATCATCTGCCGGGCAGGCGGGTGCGGCTGCTCCGGCAAAGCCAGCGGCCAAAGCGCCGCCGGCACCCATACCTTTTACACCGCGTCTGGCGATGGGCCTGTTCGGCATTCTGTTGGCGGCGATGGCATCGGGTCTGAATGGCCGTGTACCGGGTCTGGCTCTGGCAGAAATCAGTGGCCTCAGTGGTATCAGTCACGATCAGGCCAGCTGGCTGAGTGCTCTGTATTCGGCCGGTGAAATGGTCGCGATGCCTTTTTCCAGTTGGTTTGCGATTACCTTTTCTCTGCGCCGTTTTCACCTGCTGATGCTGGGTGGAATGATGTTGCTGGCATTGGTCATCCCCTGCATTCATGACTTTAACCTGATGGCGACGCTGCGCTTCACGCAGGGTGTGTTTTCCGGTGCCCTGATTCCGATGCTGATGATGTCGGCGCTGCGCTTTCTGCCGCCTCCGATCCGTTTGCACGGTCTGGCTCTGTATGCCATGACGGCAACGCTGGCGCCCAATGTCGGTGTCTGGCTGGCCGCACTGGTGATGACAGATCCGGTATCGCTGCAATGGATTTACTGGAACATTCTGCCGCTGGGTTGTCTGGCGGCGGTTATGGTGTTTTTTGGTATTCCCAAACTGCCGCTGATGTTGCCGCGTATGAAGCAGGGCAACTGGTGGGGCATGGCGCTGGGTATGCCGGGGCTGGCGATGCTCGGCGTTGGCGTGTCGGAAGGCGTGCGACTGGAGTGGTTTCACTCACCGCTGGATGGGGCACTGCTGATCGCCGGCGGTACGCTGACGGCGATGTTCCTCTACAGCGAATGGCATCATCCGACCCCGTTTATGCGGCTGCAGATGTTGGGGCGCCGCAATCTCGGCCTTGGCTTTGCTGTGTTTCTGCTGATGCTGATCGCCATGAGCAGCGCGGTGGGAATGCCCATGAGTGTGCTGGCACAGAGTCAGGGGCTGAAGCCGGAGCAGATGACCGCGCTGGGTCTGATTGTTGGTCTGCCGCAGATCTTTCTGGGATCTGTGGTCGCCATGTTGCTGTATCAGCGCTGGGTGGATGCGCGCTATCTGTTTGTCGCCGGGCTGCTGATGATGGCCACCGCCTGTTTCCTGTCGTCCCGCGTGACCAGTGAGTGGATGGTGGATCAGTTCTTCTGGTCACAGGTGCTGAATGCCCTCGGCCAGCCCATCGCCGTGGTGTGCATGTTGTTTCTCGGGACCAGTGTGGTGCAGCCGATGGAGGGGCCATTTGTCTCCGGCATCATCAATACCCTGCGTGCTCTGGGAACCCTGTTGGGCGGGGCCTTTGTGGCACAGATGCAACAGAATCGTGGCCAGTTCCATCATGACATGCTGCTCAATCAGGCCGGTCTGTGGATGAGTCAGAACAGCATTACTGAGGCCACAACCAACATGTTCAGCATTGTTACAGCAGAAGCGGCGGTGTTGGCCAACGCGGATATTTTCCGGATTTTTATGGTGCTTATTCTGTTGCTGATACCGGCGGTTCTGTATCTGCAGCACATTCCTGCACCTGTCATCGTTCGCCCCCCTGCCATCAAACCGGCTGCCAGCGAGCGTCAGGCATAAGAATTCATGCGCTGTAAAAAGGCGCGGCAATATTATTTGAGAACATCTGAGATTATGAAAAAGAAAGTAATTGTTACCACCATTGCGGTGGTTGTTCTGGGGTTAACGGGAGCTGTTGTGGCTCTTAATCATCATCCGTCAGACGCTGCCGTGCAGGCCACGGATGACGCTTACGTGCGCGCTGATTTCACCCGGGTTGCCCCCCAGGTGTCAGGCCTGATTGCCAGTGTGGATGTCGACAGCTATGAAGAGGTAAAAGCCGGCAGTCTGCTGTTTACCATTGACGACAGCGATCTGAACAATGCCTTACAGCAGGCTCTTGCCGATGTGGCGCGGGCAACTGCAGCCGTGGGGCAGGCCGAAGCACGGCTGAAAGCCCACGACAGTATTATCAGCCAGGCCCGGGCGGTACTCAGTGTCGACGACGCCAATCTGGTTCTGGCAAAAGCTAACCAGACCCGTTTTACCAATCTGGCAGCAGATGGCTCAGGTACCGCACAGGACAAACAACAGGCCGATGCAGTGCTGGGCGTGCAACAGGCGACCCGCAAGCGCGACGAACAGGCACTGAATGCCGCGCTGGAGCAGAAGAATGTGCTGGCCGCCGAGCTGAAAAGTGCTCAGGCGCAGCTGCAGGCGGCACAGGCCGGAGAAGCTCAGGCGCGACTCAATCTTTCTTACACCAGAATTACTGCACCGGTGGCGGGGATTGTTGCAGAACGCCAGGCCCGCAGCGGCAGTTATGCCCATGCCGGACAATCGCTGATGACACTGGTTCCGCTCGACGCATTGTATGTGGAAGCTAACTACCGTGAGACGCAGACGGCTCATATCCAGTCCGGGCAGAAGGTGGATATTCATGTGGATGTCTTACCCGGTGTGATCCTGCACGGTACTGTTGGCCGCCTGGGGCCAGCATCTGGTGTCAGTTATTCGTCCGTGGCGCCGCATAACGCCACCGGCAATTTCACCAAGATTGTTCAGCGCTTACCTATCCGTATCCGTCTTGATCAGGGTCAGCAGGCATTGTCGCGGTTACGTGTTGGAATGTCGGTCCATCCGGAAATTCACACTCACTGATTTTTATTGTGACCCATTCAGGGTCTTCATGTGCGGGAGATAACATGAACACAGGCTATCAGGTCACCTTTTTTACTCAGCAGGACCGTACGCATAAACAGCAGCCACTGGCACAGTGGCTGGTCGCCAAAGCGGCAGAGCTGGGACTGCCCGGCGCTACGCTGAATGGCGGACTGGAAGGGCTGGGTCATGATGGCCGGGTACACAGCCTGAACATGTACGACTTCTCGGATCAGCCGGTACAGATCGTGATGATCCTCAGTGAGGGTGAATATGAGCGACTGTTGGCGGCACTGAAAGAGGAAGGTGTGACCGTGTTCTACACCCGCACCCGGGTAGAGTATGAAACGCTGAACGGCTGAATGCTTGCAGGCAAATAAACATCCGGCCCTGCCATCGGCAGCGCCGGATTTTTTCGTACTGGCAGCGCCGGTTTTTTGCATCAGGAGCGCTGGATTTTTTTGTCTTGCACGTTGGAGCGAAGAATAACAGGCAAAAAAAGCCCGGTGGGGAAACCGGGCAGCGGAGAGAAAATTCTCTCGGGAAGGGATAGGGTGCTGTGGCTATTACTTAGCCTGTGCTTCCGTAGTGATGGTCAGAGTCACTTCATCGCTCACGTACGGTGCGTATTTACCGAGGTTAAATTCGGTACGTTTGATAACAGTGCTGGCGTCAAAACCGATAGCGGTTTTCTTGGACATTGGGTGTTCGCCCAGCTTGTTCAGAGTTGCGCTGAAAACAACTGGCTTGGTAACACCTTTGATGGTCAGGTCACCGGCAACGTCGAATTTGTTGTCGCCTTTCGCAGTTACTTTGGTGCTTTTGAACGTTGCTGTAGGGAATTTGGCAACGTCGAAGTATTCAGCGTCGTTCAGGAATTCTTCAGTCAGTGCTGGTACTTTGGTATCAACAGTTTTAACCGGGATAGTTACGTTTACAGAAGATTTTGCCGGTGCTTTTTCGTCGTAAGAGATGGTGCCGCTTACGTCAGAAAAAGATGCTGCCGGGTTGGAGAAACCAAAGTGGTTCCAGCTGGCGATAACAGCAGTGTGAGTTGGATCGATACCGAAGTCCTGAGCCAGAGCAGAACCGCTTGCCAGAGCTGCAACCAGAGTCAGACCAAGTTTGGTTTTAGTGAACATATTCATTGCCTCCTGTGTGACCGGCTCTTGCCAGCCACCTGTGTTTTTACCCGGTCGCCCGGAGTTCGTAATGTGGTATTCATCTTACAAACGGCCGGAAAAACAACAATATCGAAAAATTCATGGCAGGAATCGAAAAAATCGAAGAGTTCGGTCTCTGAGGTGGTTTTAACCCCGCTTAATCAGAAGAAAGAGCCACTAAAGCGCTACTAAAGAGCCACTGAGGGCGGGTTATGACGTCTGGAGTCTGAAAGTAGCGGATGACGGAATAATGAGTTCGTCCAGTGTTCAGAGTGTGGGCAGAAAACAAAAAAGGGAGCCGCAGCTCCTTTTTCTTTCACCTGCCGTCAGTCTCAGCTGTCGGTTTTGATTTTGGTCCAGGCGCGGGTACGGATCTTCTCAGCTTTTAACGGCAGAGCGACCAGTGGGTAGAGTTTTTCTTTGATCTCATCGGTTGGATACAGAGCCGCGTTGCCGCTCAGCGCTTCATCAACCAAAGAATCGGCTGCTGTGTTCGGGTTGGCGTACATCGCCATATTGGAACAGCGGGCGATTACTTCCGGACGCATCAGATAGTCGATGAACTTGTGTGCCGCCGCTTCGTTTGGCGCACCGGCCGGAATCACCATGCTGTCGAACCACACTGGCGCACCGCTTTCCGGCAGCGTCAGATCGATGGTGAAGTCTTTACCGGCCTTAGCTGCATTCTGACCGGAAACCGCCAGAGCACCGGACCAGGCAACGGCAACACACACTTCGCCGTCGGCCAGGTTGGCCATAAAGGTGGAGGAGTTGAAGCTGCGGATATAAGGACGGATGGTTTTCAGGTAGTCCTCAACTTTTTCGTAATCCGCTTTTTTGGTGCTGTCCGGTGGCAGGCCCAGGTAGGACAGGAAAATCGGCATGATTTCGGATGGCGAATCGAGGAAGGTCACACCACAGCTGCTCAGCTTTTTGATGTTATCCAGCGCCAGAATATCGTCCCAGGTGCTCAGGGTATCTTTACCGGTTGCTGCTTCTACCGCTTCTTTGTTGTAACCAATGATGTTGGTACCCCACAGGTACGGCACAGCGTATTCATTGCTGGTATCGCCGGCACTGCGTTCCAGTTTCATAAAGGCTTCGCCGATATTGCCCAGATTAGAGAGCTTGCTTTTATCCAGCTTAACAATGGATTTAGCCTGAATCAGACGGTCGATACCAACCGCGCCGGAAAATGCCAGATCATAGCCGGAACCGCCGGTCAGCAGTTTGGCTTCCATGGCTTCCTGACTGTCGTAGGCATCGTAAATTACCTTGGTGCCGGTTTCTTTTTCGAAGTCACTGATCACATCATCCGGAATGTATTCATACCAGTTGTAGATACGCAGTTCGTCGGCATGGGTCATGCAACTGACGGAAACCATCAAAGCGCTGAATAAACGAAGAAATTTCATAATTTAACCTGCTATTTCAGTTGTTAAAGGCTGTTATACGCAGAGCAATTTCTTGTTTTAAAAACGTGCAATTTAAAACTTACGAAGGGGAGGTCTTTGCCTCCCTTTATCGTTTTAAAGGGTATCGCTTTAATCCGGTGTTATTTGTCCAGCATACGCGCCAGCATACGGAACATATACGGTGTATCGGTATCCTCTTTCGGCTCAGCCACAGGCAGCGATGATTGCTTCACAATCACTGTGCCGGATTTAAAGTCGATAAAAATATACTGACCGTGAATGCCGCTGCCGAGCATGCATGGATAGTCGTCGTTATAGACGTACCACTGGCTCTTGTATGACGCCCCTGGCAGCCAGAAATTAAAGTATGGATCTGTGGCAAAAATCTCCGGTTTGGCACCGGCAGCGATGGTTTCAACCACTGCCGCAGGCACAATCTGCTGACCGTTAAATTCACCTTTATTGGCGATCATGCTGGTGTAGCGGGCCATGTCCCGAGCAGTGGCATTAAAGCCTGCACCGACGCCACAGCGTCCGGCATTGTCGGTCAGGAAAAAGGCATCCTGTTCGCAACCCAGTGCTTTCCAGATGACGCTCATGGCTTTGGCCGGAGTGTCGCCGGTGATACGTTCGTAAACCCAGCCCAGCACTTCAGTAACCGCCGTCACATAGTGGAATTTATTACCGTGTTCGCCTTTCTTTTTCAGCGCCGGTAAAAATTCATACATGCTGAAACTGTTCGGATATTCTTTCGGTGCTTTTTTGTAGTTACCAACATAGAAGAACTGACACACGGTGGAATCCGGGTCGTTGTAATCTTCGACATAGTCGATGCCCACCGCCATATTCAGCATGTCGCGGATGCTGGCGTCGGCAAAAGCAGAGCCTTTTACTTCCGGCAGAATTTCTTCAACCAGAGTGTCTTCGGCCAGTTTGTTTTCGTAAATCAGAGTTTCCAGTAATACGCCGGTCAGCGACTTGGTGACGGAAAACATGATGTGGCAGTCGTCAGCCTGCTGGCCGTTAAAATAATTTTCGTATAGCAGTTTGCCGTGCTGCATCACCACAAAGGCATCGGTACGGGTAACGTGCAGATGATGCAGTAAATTCTGTTCGCCACCGCCAATGGACGGGAACATCAGTCCTTCAATTTCTTTGCTCAGATCATTAACCGGCAGTTCGCTGATTTCTTTGCCGCGCTTAACCGGTGTGCCCGGAGCCATATTGCGCACATTGTGCATTCCCCAGCGGTTGTACGGAGCTGTCATCCAGTTGGCATAAGTCACCAGATTTTCCGCTGCCGGCGGGCAGCCTTTCATCAGGTCAGGGGTGAGAAAGGTGTTCTCGTCGGTGGTGGCGTACATGCCGGCAACGTGAGCTGCAATTTCCGGTGTCAGATGCGGATGGTCTTTCATAATCATCTCCGATTAATTCTTAATCAGAAATTATGTCACTCTAAAATTTTGGTCAATCAAAAGTTTTTGTGATGCAAAGAATGTCCGGATTGTGCAGAATGCAGTCAGAATAAATTGAATGGTGCGATATGGCGGGTTTACGCGAGCAGAAAAAACAGCGCCGGCGGGAGGCTATTGCCCAGGCCGGAATGCAGTTGTTTGTGGAAAAAGGGTTTAACAAAACCCGTATGGAAGACATTGCGGCGGCGGTCGATGTTTCGGGCCAGACCGTGTTCAACTACTTCCCCAGTAAACAGACGATTCTGTTCGAATTCCTGCGCCGCGCGGATAACTCCGCGTTGGAAGAGGTGTACAAAAGCCTTGATCCGGCGGGCGATCCGGTGGATGTGCTGTGCGGTCTGGTGGAGATTATTACCGAGCTGGAACTGCAGCTGATGCCAGCCCCGCTGTGGCGCGAAATCCTGCCGATGATCATGTTCCACCCGAAAGATGAACTGCCGGAAACCTATGCCCGGGGCAACGACGAGCTGGTCGCTGAGATCCGTAAGTTCCTGCAGGCGATGCTCGATGCCGGCAGCATCAGCGCCGATACTGACCTCGATTTTGCCGCCTTTATGATCAACGACTATGGCCACCTGCAGCTGGTGCGGCTGGTGACCTCAGACGAGCCTGACTGGGATGCGTTCCGCCAGAATGTGCGCAGCAGCATTACCCTGTTTGTGCAGGGCATGCTGGGCTGACGTGGCTGGCAGATCAGCGTTGTAGCCACTGGCGCTCTTCATCGACAGTTAACCGCTGATCAGTGGCGATCATCGTGTTGCCACTGGCAGTCTGATACTGCACAGGCGATGCTATTTCCTGCCATTGCCAGTCACCTGGCTCACCACAGGCCGTCATTATACGGGTATGTGCTGAAGTATGGCGGCGAACCTCACGGCAGCGTGTGCCATCTGCAGCCTGCCAACTCATCACCAGCTCGGCTTTCCATTCACCACTATCGAGAACGTCTCCACTGAGAGCGGTATCAGCGAACCGGTTCAACTGCGGATCCTGCAGCTGTGACGGCTCCATTTGCCACAACTCCATTTGCCACAACAGGGTAACTGCCAGCAGTACACTGGCGGCTATGCCATACACGGGGCGGAATACTTTTCGCTTTACTGATGGGAGTGTCACGACGTTCGTTTCTGCGTGAACCGGCATAGGTGCTGAGCGGATCATCTGTTCCAGGCCCGAAGGCAGAGGAGACTCATCGATATCACTGAACCATTCCTGAGCAGCCTGATTGGCGAGGCGCAGTTCCTCCAGCTGCTGGCGTAGCGGTTCGGAGTTCTGCAATGCCTCATGTACTTTGTGCTGTTTGTCTTCTGCCAGCTCATCGTCGAGGTAGGCGGATAGCTCTGACTGGGTAATCTGCGTCATTCTGATGCCTCCTTCATCTCGTTGTTCTGCTGACATATCTGTGCTCTGGCACGGGCCAGACGGCTCATTACTGTGCCTGTGGGCACATTAAGAATCTCTGCCGCTTCCTGATAGCTGCGTCCTTCAACGGCAACCAGATACAGAACCATGCGCAGGTTTTCACTGAGCAGACCCATCCTTTTCCGTGCCTGCTGTAACAGTTGTCCGGTCTCTGCCAATTGCTCTGCTGATGGCCATGATGAGCTGTCTGTGTGCTCGTCCTGCAGTTCTTCAGTCGGTGCGGAGGTGCGCATAGTATCTATCCAATGGTTACGGCACAGGCGGTAAATCCAGCGGTCAAACTGACTGCCGGGCTGGAATTGCTGCCAGCGCAGCAGCGCCTTTTCAGCCGCAGCCTGCAACAGGTCGTCAGCGTCATGGCGGTTATTAGTCAGCACATAACAGTAACGTCTCAGGCGCGGCAGAACAGCGAGTAACGCCTCGCGGAATGCCTGTTCTTGGTTGTTCATACTGTCCTTAACGATAGCGACTGAAATTTATTCCCCCATCCGGAAATAAAATCTGTGTTTGTTCGTTATAGTGAAGACAGAGAACTTCCGGGATTCAACTTACTATGACCATTCGCTTTTGGCTCACCACATTATTGGCTGCTCACCTGTTCATGACACCGGCGTCAGCGCGGGCGGATGATGATGTCGATAATGCCGCCTCCGTGAGCGAAGAGGAGCTGGAGGATGAGCTTGAGGACGAAATGGAAGATGAACTGGAGGAAAGCGAAGAGCTGGAAGATGAATTCGAAGATGAACTTGAGGATATGCTGGAGGATCATGACGACTATGAAGATGAGCTGGAAGATGATCTTGAAGACCGCCTCGAAGATCAGCTGGAGGATCTGCAGCGCTACAACGAAGAACTGATTGAGCGAGAAACGGAGCGCTTGCAGGATCTGTGGCAGATTGAGGAACAGCTGGAAGATCTCGAAAGCTTTGTTATCCCCGACGAGTACATCGCTCTGCTGTCAGAGGCAGAGCTTAAGCAGTTACAGCAGAATGGTGCGGAGATCATCAGCAGTGAGCCTTTATCTGAACTGGACGCTGTGCTGGTAACGTTTGCCGATGCCGACCAGGCTGCGGAGTATCAGAATGACTCCAATCATCTGTCCCTCCTCGATGATGCCCCGCCAGTGGTAACAGCAAGTCCGGAGCCGGTGAGCCGTTTGATGACCATGCTGGGTATAACCAGTCAACATCCTGCATCGTCTGTGATAGGTATGATGGATTCATCCATCGAGCTCAATCATCCATGCTTCAGTGGGGTTGCTGTTCACGAGCGGTCTTTTTATCCGGATCATCTGCACGCGGATACAGGCCATGGTACAGCTATGGCATCTGTGATGGGGGGTGCCTGTGGCGTATTGTCCGAAGCCCGCATCGTCAATGCTGCTGTGTTTGCCCGTTCACCCCGGGGATTGGTTGTCGCCTCTGCCCGGGAAATGATTACCGGACTCAACTGGCTGGTCAGTCAGCAGGTCGCGGTGATAAACCTGTCTTTATCCGGCCCTCCGAACCGTATCCTGGAAATGGCACTGCAGCGTATCGCTGACCGGGGCATCGCGTTAGTCGCTTCGTCCGGTAATGACGGAGCGGCTGCGTTCCCGCGTTATCCTGCCGCTTATCCACACGTGCTGGCGGTCACCGCAGTTGATCGCCAGCAGAATATTTACCCTTTGGCGGTGCAGGGGAAGCATCTGGACTTTGCTGCTCCGGGGGTTGATGTAGAGGTAGCCGATGGGGCTTCTGACCAGATGCGCAGCATGAGTGGAACCTCGCTGGCTGCGGCATTTGTGACTGCGGCACTGGCCCAGACAGAGCAGACGCCTGAAGAGCTGCGCAGACTGGCCGTTGATCTCGGGGAAAGCGGGCATGACGCCATATTTGGATACGGTCTGCTGCAACTGAATAAAAAAACAGAAAAATAACGGAATAAAAATATTCCGTCGTCGTTATACACCTCAAAGGGCAGTTAATGCCCATGAGCCAAAGCCTGCCGCCAATGGCAGGCCATTGACCCGATGAGGTGATGCAATGAATAACTTAAATAAAATGCCACTGGCCCTTCTTTCTTCAGCCATTCTGCTGGCTGGCTGCAGTAATAGCGGCAGTAGTTCTGATTCAGGTTCGTCCCCTGCCGGAGATGAACAGACTCCGGTAAACCGCACTGTCCAGGGAACTGTGGATGGTTTTGGCAGTGTGATCGTGAATGGTGTTCATTACGAAAGCACGGCTGCTGAGTTCAGTATTGACGACGCGGCTGGTTCGGAAAGTGATCTCTATGTGGGTCAGGTTGTCACCATCATTGGCAGCGACAATGGCGTGGAAGGTGTCGCGCTTAACATTATTTATGATGTGGAAGTTGAAGGGCCGGTCGCATCCCTTGACGCCCTGGCAGGAACTTTCACGGTATTGGGACAAAGTGTCGTGTTTGATGGCATGACCGTGTTTGAAGGGATTACAGCCGATACGCTAAGCGATGGCAGCAGTGTTGAAGTCAGTGGTTTCAGTGATGGTAACGGTCAGATCCGTGCCACCTTTATCAAAGCCGATGACAGTGGTGAAGCAGAGCTGCGCGGACGCATCAGTGCTCTGGATGAAGGTGCTCAGACGTTCAGTATCGGCAGTCAGCAAATCAGCTACGCCAACGTCATTGAGCTGGATCTCGAAGGCGCTGCATTAGCGAATGACCTGTTGGTTGAGGTGGAGGGCAGTGTGTCCGGAGCGGTATTGGACGCCGCCAAAATTGAGGCCGAAGATGAGCATGATTTTGCTGATCATGAGGGTGAGGCCAAACTCAGCGGATATATCTCTGCACTTGCTGACGGCAGCATAACGGTCGCCGGTATGACTGTGCTTTACGACACAACGACCGAATTTGAACATGGCAGTGCTGCGGATCTGGCTCTGAATACCTTCGTCAGGGTAGAGGGTCAGGTAGGAGCGGATGGCAACATGCTGGCGGAGGAAATCGAATACGAAGCGCTGGTAAAACTCGAACTGGAAGGTCCGGTAACGGCAGTCGGCACAGACACAGTGAGTGTGATGGGGGTCAGTGCCAGTGTTGATACGCGTACCCGTATCCGTGATGAACGGGATGACATCACGTATTTCAATCTGAGTAATGTCGCTGTCGGCGACTATGTTGAGTTGCGTCTGACCGAAGAAGCGGATGGCAGTCTGCGTGCTTTGCGACTGGAACGGGATGACGATGATAGTGAAGTTCAGGTAACTGCGCGGGTGGGCAGTGTAGATGTTGCTGCTGCAACCATCACTCTGTTGGGGATCACAGTGGATATGAGTGCCATCATGGCTGTGGATCTTTCGGCCCTGGCTGTCGGCACCTACCTTGAGGTGGAAGGCAGCTATGACGGGTCTATGATTACAGCTACAGAGGCAGGAGAAGACGACCGCTACGAAGACCATGAGGATGATGATGACGAAAGCCACAGCGACGACTGAGAGTGACATTTCAGAAGGGCTGATTGCTTGACCAGCGGTCGTGTAATGCTCCGGGCTGCCACTTTGTGGGCAGCCCTTTCTGCGTTCTCTGTCCAGGCTGGAATCAGTGCAGGTGTTCAGCTCAGTGCTCAGTATGACAGTAGTGTATTGCCGGATCCTGAACTGACCGACGCCACGACTCAGGCGGCCTGGGGACAGAAATTCTCAGGCTATATCGGTGCTGATACTATGTTGAGTGAACGTTGGCGTGTTCAGGGGCGATTCGATCATAGTCGCTCGCAGTGGCAGGATATCACTGGGTATGACAGTGATATTCAGAGTGGATTTATCCGCCTCAGCCGAAGAGGCGTCTGGTCTCCAGAGCTGGCATTACTTGCGGCGGACGCTCATGTGGACGGGCGTGATTTTCTGCAGCTGCGCCGCGTAAGCCCAGCTTTTGGATACCTGATTTCCCCACGCTGGTACCTGCGCCTGCAGGGCGATATCAGTGATAAGCAATTCAATGATTATCCCGACCGGGACAGCCAGCAAGTGCGTGTACGCAGTACTCTTTACTGGCTGATGGATAAAACCGATCGGTATCTTTCTTTGCAGGGAGGCATCAAGCGGGAAAACGCCAAAGCAGATCTCTATAGTTATGATGCGTTTTTATCGCGCCTCAGATGGAAGCAGGCGGTTGGCTCATGGTTCTGGTTTTTAACTCTGAAAACCGAGTACCGGGAGTACCAGCAGGAGCGGGTATCGCTCGGCGAAGCCCGGCAGGATATGCGCTGGCGTTTGTCGAGCTCCGTTGAATGGCCCCTTTCAGTCGGTTTCCGACTGACGGTTGAGGCCGGACATGATATCTACCATTCCAATCTGGATGTTGCTGACTACTCACAGAACCGCTTTGAAACTGGCCTGCACTGGGACTATTAGTTCGTGAATCCTTTCACCGCACCGCACGGTGAATCGCGGCGGCACTGTCCAGCAGTTTGGGCAGATAGCGGTTCATCAGTGTATCCATGCTGACCCGCGCCGCATTGGTGCTGATGTTGATGGCCCCGAGCAGCTCGTTACTGCCGGAGAATACCGGCACTGCCACGGATCTCAGACCCAGGTCCAGCCGTTCTGGGCACTGCCTTTACTGGGCGATAAAAAAGCCGTAATCAGCGCGGTGATTACGGCAAACAGTCAGCGGCGTACCGCTGAACACAGGGACATATTTCTGCAGGAGCCCGGGACTGGCCCGGGTTATTTAAGGGTGGGTAAACCGGCGATCAGTGGTGTGGCATCTGCTCATGATTCATGCCGTTATGGTTCACGGCATTCTGGTTAATGCTGTGATTCATATTGCCGTGATCCATGTTGCTGTGATCCATGTGGCGCTGTGTCACCTGATCCTGAGGGCTGTCGATGCTGGCATACACTTCGGTGTTGCCGTCCTGCTTTAACAGCAGTACCTGATACGGCATAAATTTATCGCCCATTTCCATGCCCGGACTGCCCACCGGCATCGCCGGTACGCTCAGACCGATGGCTCCCTGAGGTGGTGCAGCGAGAAACTGCCGTACGTATTTCGCCGGCACATGACCTTCAAACACAAAGCCTGCCTGTGAAACCGCGGTATGGCAGGAACGCAGTTGCGGGCCGATGCCAAGCTGCTGCTTTACCGCGGCCAGGTTTTGCGGATGCTCAACATGGGAGTCAAAACCATTGGCTTTCATATGGTCGATCCAGTCGCCGCAGCAGCCACAGGTCGGACTTTTAAACACCGTTAATTCGGTGGCTGCTGCCCGTGGTGACAGGGCAGCAAGGGGAGAAAGAGCGAGCAGAGCCGAAACAAGTAACACTTTCATCATTCAGTATCCTTTTATCCACAGCGGCAACAGACCGCTGCAGGTACGCAGTTCAGAACCAGAATTTAATTCCGGCCAGATAATGAGTGTCGGTTACCGGCGCACCGGCATCGTCAGCCATATCGGCGGTTTTGCCAAAAGCTCTGGTCCATTCAACACCAATATAGGGGGCAAACTGGCGGCTGATCTCATAACGCAGACGCAGACCTAAGACACCATCGGTAAAGCCAGCGTAGACGCCGTTTTCTTCATCATCTTTGCCATAAGCCGTTAATTCTGCCCGGGTCTGCAACACCAGACGCTGGGTAAACAGCAGATCGTATTCAGCTTCGCCGGACAGAGCAGTGCGGCCTTCGTCACCAAGGTAGAAGGTCAGGCTGGTTTCGAACCAGTAAGGTGCCAGCCCCTGAATGCCCAGCGCTAACCACTGACGGTCGTCGCCTTCGTCGCCGTTATAGGTATCGAATCTGGCACCCAGCAGGGTATCAAAGTAGCCGGTCAGTGCGTGGTTCCACAGCACTTCAGTTTCTGCTTCTTCCAGTGAGCCATCGGCAAATTCACCTTCGGCATTCACCTGCAGACGGTTCCAGGTGGTGCCGTACCAGGCCGTCAGATCGTAAGCGCCGCGATCATCATCCGGTTCGTATTCCAGACGGTCACCGATTACTGACCAGAAGCGGTGTTCGTCTGCCATCTTCATCTGGCGTGGACCGGGCAGGGCGTAAGGGCCTTTGCTCAGCGTTAAGCCATCGGAATAGGCGTGCGGATCACGGTCGTTGCTCACCACAGGTGCGCTGGCTGGTTGCTCGCCGTGCATGCCCTGATGCATGCTGTGATCCATATTCTGATGCATCTCATGGTTCATACCCTGGTGCATGCCGTTCATATCGTGTTGCATGTCTTCCGGCATCTGGCTATGCATATCGTGCGGCATCTGCTCGCCATGCATGCCCTGATGCATGCTCTGATGCATCTCATGGTCCATACCCTGGTGCATGCCGTCCATATTGTGCGGCATGTCTGCCGGCATCTGGCCATGCATATCGTGCGGCATCTGCTCAGTGTGCATACTGTGGTCCATGCCCTGATGCATTGGCATGTCCTGCATAGTGCCTGTGCTCTCTTCGGCCTGTGCATTCTGAGTGACGATCGCCGCGCTTAACGCCGGAACCAGCAGCACGGTGGTCAGCAGAGACGGGGAGCCTTTGATTACGTTTTTCATACGACAGCTACCTCGCGGAACATACCGGCATCCATGTGGAAAGCCAGATGGCAGTGCCATGCCCAGCGTCCCACTTCTTCCGGGGTGGTCAGAAAACTGATGCGCTGTGCAGGCTGAACCTGAATGGTGTGGCGGCGCGCCAGCAGTTCACCGGACGGTGCTTCCAGATCACTCCACATGCCATGCAGGTGCATGGGGTGGGTCATCATGGTGTCGTTCTGCAGAATAACGCGCACACGTTCACCGCGTTTCATTGCCACTGGTGTGCTGTCGCCGAATTCAACGCCATCAAACGACCAGGAGTAGCGCTCCATATTGCCGGTCAGATGCAGTTCGATTTCACGGCCGGGTACGCGCCTGTCGTTCAGCACGCCATCACGGGATCTCAGGTCAGAATGGGTCAGAACCTTATGGCCAGCCGGGCGGCGACCTTTCTGGCTGAGGCCGCGCAGGCCAACGCCGGGATCGTCCAGGTTGGTGCGTGGCGTATCGACCAGCATATCGACCTTGCCGCCGCGCTCGCTGCTGGCGTGGCGTACGTTCTGCGATGGTTTTGCCAGAGGATTCATCGGCATGCCGTTCATGTGTCCGTCATACTTCACCTGTGAATGGTCCATTTGGGAATGATCCATCTGCGCATGACCCATCTGTGAATGGTCCATTTGGGAATGCCCCATCTGAGAATGGTCGGGCATATCACCCATGCCGGCCATACCCGGCATGCTGCCATGATCACCGTGCATATTTCCCATCATGTCCCGCATGCCGAGCCATTCCACCGGGTCCGGGTCCGGTACCGCAGCAGTTAAGCCCTGAGCGACGGCCAGGGTGCCGCGGGCATAACCGGAACGGTCCATGCTCTGGGCAAAAATGGTGTGGGTATCATCGGTCGGGCGTACGATCACATCGTAAGTCTCACCCGGTCCAAAGCGGAATTCATCCACAGTGACAGGTTCAACCGCCTGACCATCGGCTTCGACCACGGTCATGCGCAGGCCGGGAATGCGCACATCATAGAAAGAGTTACTGGCGGCATTAATAAAATGCAGACGCACGGATTCGCCACGTTTGAACAGGCCGGTCCAGTTGCCCGCCGGTGTCGTGCCATTCATCAGATAGGTCAGCACGCTGGCGGAGACATCGGCCAGATCCGTTGGGTTCATGCGCATCTGATTCCACATGCGGCGTTTCTGCAGGGCGCTGGTAAAGCCCAGCGCCGAGATGTCTTCAAAGAACTGACCAGCAGTCGGCTGGTTGTAATTGTACACATCGCTCTGGGTTTTCAGACGGGCAAACACCGCCATCGGATCGTCGTCGGTCCAGTCACTGAGCTGAACCACGTGGGCACGGTCGGCTTCGATGTTTTTGCCGTCACGTGGCTCGATAATCAGTGCGCCGTACATGCCGGTCATTTCCTGAAAACCGGTATGGGAGTGATACCAGTAGGTGCCGGTTTGCTGCAGCGGGAAGCTGTAAACAAAGGTCTCACCAGGGGCGATGCCTCGGAAACTCATACCCGGAACACCGTCCATATTGTGGGGCAGGATAATGCCGTGCCAGTGAATCGACGTCGGCACGGACATACGGTTGGTGACGCGGATAGTTACGGTATCGCCTTCGCGCAGACGAATGGTTGGTGCCGGAATGGAGCCGTTGATGCTGGTGGCGCGGCGTACATTGCCGGTGAAGTTGACCAGAGTTTCTTCAACCACCAGATCAATGGTTCTGCCACTCAGAACCGGTGCTGTGCCGTGTAAAGCTGACTCTGCAGTCGCAGCCCGGCTTAGCCCCGGAAGTGCCGCAAGAATGCCGCCGGCGGCCAGTCCCTGGACAAAGCGCCGCCGCTTCAGCAGCGGCAGCTCAAGGTGTTTGCTCATCGCAATGACTCCATCAATATCGGTATCTTACCCTCAGGGTAAAGCGGCCTGCCTGACACCGGCATGACCCGAACATCACAAAAGCGTAATCCAGCGGTCATTTGTGTGACGGCTGTCATCAGCCATAATGCGGCTGTTAACAGAGGTATAGACGATGCGCCTGCTGGTGGTGGAAGACGAACATAAAACCGGGAATTACCTGCAACAGGGTCTGACTGAGGCCGGCTTTCAGGTCAGTCTGGCGCGCAACGGGCTGGACGGTCACCATCTGGCCATGACCGAGGACTTTGATCTCATCGTTCTCGATGTGATGCTGCCGGATGTGGATGGCTGGCGTATTCTGCAGTCCCTGCGCGAGGCCGCACGGCAGACGCCGGTGCTGTTTCTGACTGCCCGCGACAGTGTCGAAGACCGGGTCAAAGGTCTGGAGCTGGGGGCCGATGATTATCTGGTGAAGCCCTTTGCTTTTGCTGAATTGCTGGCGCGGGTGCGTACTTTATTGCGCCGTGGTTCGGTGCCGGTTCAGTCGGATCAGCTCAGTGTGGCGGATCTTATGCTGGATATGCCCAAACGCCGGGCGACCCGCGACGGCAAAAAAATTCAGCTAAGTCAGAAAGAATTTGCTCTGCTGGAATTGCTGGTGCGCCGCGAGGGCGAAGTGCTGACGCGCTCGCTGATCGCCTCACAGGTGTGGGATATGAATTTTGATTCCGACACCAATGTGATCGATGTGGCGATCCGGCGTCTGCGCGCCAAAATTGATGACGGCTTTGAGCCCAAACTGATTCATACCGTGCGCGGCATGGGCTACAAACTGGATGCCGAAGCCAATGATGAGTAAGCGCCAGCCACTGTCGCTCACTCTGCGCGTGCTGCTGTTTGTCAGTATCGCTGTGGGTATCGGTCTGCTGGTCATCGCCGGGCTGATCATGCGGTCGATTGAGCACCATTTTGCTCAGCAGGACGCCGGTGAAATCAAAGCCATTGTGCATGTGATTCACGATGTGCTGGAGCAGCGCGGTGCCGACACCGCGTATATCAGCAATGAACTGCCGGCGCTGGTGGCCGGGCACCATGGCACCCGCTTTGAGATTCGTGACGCCAGCGGGCTGTTGCTCAGCAGTAAAGACCCTGCGGATGCTGCTCCGCTGGCGGATGCATCCTCAGCCGTGGTGCAGGATATCCGCCCGGACACCTTAAGCAGCTGGCAGCGGGACGGGCAGACCCTGCGTGGTGTGGTCACAGAGGTGCAGACTTCCACAGCCCGCTACCGCGTGACGGTTGCCATTAATATGGAATTCCACCTGCAGTTTCTGCAAAGCTTCCGCGAAAGTCTGTGGCTGATTATGGCGGCGACCGGGGTACTGACGTTGCTGGCTGCCGCCTTTGCTGTGTATCAGGGGCATCTGCCGCTGCGCGGTTTAAGCCGCAGCATGGGCGAGATTCAGGCGCACCGGCTGGATGTGCGCATTGATCCGCAAACCCTGCCGGCCGAACTGCGCGAACTGGCGGCATCGTTCAATACCATGCTGGCCCGCCTGCAGCAGGGCTTTGATCAGTTGTCGCATTTCTCCTCGGATATTGCTCACGAGCTGCGCACGCCGCTGACCAGTCTGATGACACAGATACAGGTGACCATCAGCAAGCCGCGCAACGATGGTGAATATCAGGAGGCTCTGTATTCCGCGCTGGAAGAACTGGAGCGTCTGAGCAAAATGGTGGCGGATATGCTGTGGCTGGCGAAAAGCGATAACCAGCTGATTAAACCGGAAGCGGAAGCGCTCAATGTTCGCGCTGAAATTGAGCAGCTGTTTGAATTCTTTGAAGTGCTGGCCGCAGAGAAACTGATTTCCCTGCAGCTCGATGGTGACGTGCCGCAGGTGCATGGCGACCGCTCACTGCTGCGCCGGGCGATTTCCAATCTTTTGTCCAATGCGCTGCGTCATACACCGGATGGGCAGTACATCCGCGTCAGTCTGCAGACTCAGGGGAAATACATTGCCATTCATGTCAGCAACCCGGGCGACACTATCGCCGCTGAACATCTGGATAAACTCTTCGACCGTTTTTACCGCGTTGATCCCTCCCGTCAGCGTCATTCCGAAGGTGCCGGACTGGGGCTGGCCATTGCCCGCTCTGTGGTAAAAGCCCACGGTGGTGACATCAGCGTCACTTCGGCCAACGGCATTACCTGCTTCACTCTGCTGCTGCCTGCCTGATTCAGATTTTGCTGAACATTTTCACCGGATTTTCACCACTGCCCGTTAACCTGAGGAAAAGTTGAGGAACGACAGGGTCCTGAGACTGTCTTCGTTCCACACTGTGCATGGGTTCCCCAAAGAATGTGACCGGTGTCCAAGAAAGGAACCGGGCTGACGGGTTTACAATGTAACTCCATCAGGCACTCACCCATCATCCGCTGAATCTTTGCCGGGAGGCGCTATGAAAACCAAAACTGTCCCTGTGATTACTTTCTGTGCCGGTGTGCTGTGTGGCATGGGTGCGCTGGCGCTGACCGGTAATTCATCGCCGTCGGCACTGTTATCACAGGACGTTGTGGGCGCCAGCATCGCGCCACACAATTTGATGGCATCTCTGACGGCGGGTGATCAACATGCGCAGGATCATGTGTACAACAATATCCGCTATGGTTTTACGCTGAATTATCCACAGACGCTGCACCCGCAGGGCGAGTCGTTTAATGGCGATGGCCAGACGTTTACCTCTGCTGATGGCAAAGTCCGGGTGCAGGTGTATGGAGCCAACCTGTTAAATGAAGAGCAGCTGGATGAACTCTATCAGCGTGCTGCCAAAGATGATCTGTACGGCAATCACTCGCGCCTGGTGACGGAAAAAGAACTGGGTGAAAACTGGTTCCGGGTATCCGGCTACACCGAGGGTGACAAAGTGTTTTACAGCAAAAGCATTCTCGCCGGCGAAACTCTGGTGACCTTCACCATTTCCTATCCGGAAGAGCAGGAGTCACAGTGGCAGTCGGCGGTCTCCATGCTCGACAACAGCTTTGCCCTGAACGAAGTGGACTTTTAACAGCGAGCGGACTTTCAGAAAAACAAAAAAACCGGCCCAAATGGCCGGTTTTTTTTATGGCTGAAGCCAGGCTTATGGCAGGTAGGCACCGCCACATACCGGAGTATAAGTACCGGTTACATGACCGGCAGCTTCACTTACCAGGAAGCGGATGGTGCTGGCGACGTCTTCCGGCTGCGCCAGACGCTGAGTTGGAGTGAACTGAATAATCATGTTCTTGAACTCCTGTGGCGCGTCTTTAGTGGCGTCGGTTTCCACCATGCCTGGGGCAACGATATTGGAAGTAATGCCGATTGGGCCCAGTTCCTGCGCCAGGTATTTATTGAAGCTGTCCAGCGCGCCTTTGGCGGAACCGTGAGCGATAAACATAGGCGCAGGGCTTTCGGACAGGGTGCTGGAAATAAACACCAGGCGACCGTATTTCTTCTCCGCCATCTGAGCGGTGGCCAGTTTTGCCGAGGCATAAGAGGCGTGCAATTCATCATTCAGTTTCTGCGCGAACTCATCCCAGCTCTGTTCCATGAACGGCTTTGGCGTGAAGTTCATATTGGCGTTGGACACCAGAATATCCACACCACCGAATTCCGCGACTTTGGCGAACATGGCTTCCAGCTGACTGTCATCACGCACGTCGGCCTGCAGCGGATAGGCTTCGCCGCCGGCAGCGGTGATTTCTGCTGCCAGATCAGCCGCTACCTGAGCGCTGTTTACGTAGTTAATAAAAACACGGTGACCGTCTGCGGCCAGTGCTTTTGCGGTTGCCGCGCCAATACCACGGGCGCCGCCTGTGATCAGAGCATTACGTTTTGTCATTGTTACCTCCACCATTGCTGGTTGTCATTCCGTGGCGGTTTCGCGGGCGGATTAAAACGCTGTAAAACGGCCACACCATAAAATTGTGATGCGATCTCAGGCGTCAGCCATTCAGATCGCGCAGATTACCAATCACCTGATTGAGCACAGATTGCCCCTGTTCCAGGTCGTCTGCAGCGATGCCCTGCTGAATGTCGCTGAGCACCGCATTCGCGATTGCCGAACAGCGGCTGGCTTCTGCCAGTGCTTTTTCAGTTGGAATTACGCGCTTGCGCCGGCTGTCTTCCGGGTCTGGCTGTCGTTCAAGCCAGCCTTTCTTTTCCAGTCCGTCGAGCAGGCGGCTGACACTGGATTTTTCCAGATACAGTTGCTCGCTCAGTTGCTTCTGTGTGGTTGCTTCACCTTTGCTCAGCAGCATCACCACACCCCATTGTTCTGTGGTCAGATCAATACCGGCTTCACGGAAACGCCGGGCGATCAGGTTGTTGAACAGGCGGCTGGCGAGACCAGTGAGGTAACCCAGAGAATGATTGTGATCGTAAGATAATTTCATGATGGTTGTGTATACAACTAAATGATCCGGGTCAAGTTACAGGCCGGACAGCTTACGATGTGGGCATTCTGAAAAGTAACGCGGAGGATGGGAGGACGGGGGGGGATGGAAGGGGGAGTAGTGGGTGCAGGTGGATAGAGGTGGGTGCAGCTGGGCGCAGATAGATACTGGCGGACGGAGGCGGTATCCGCGATGTGCGGATACCAGCCTGATGGCTCAGCTCAGTGAGAAACGGCCAACCAGTTTCTGCAGTGAGTTGGCCAGCCCGGACAGCTGATTGCTGGAGGCGGCACTGTCATCCGCGGAGGACAGGCTGTCTGCGCTGATATCGCGCACCTTGATCACACTCTGATTGATCTGTTCGGCAACCTGGCTTTGCTCTTCTGCCGCCGTGGCGATCTGAGTCGCCATTGAATACATCACAGCAACCGATTGATTGATGTCCTGCAGAGCCTTATTTGCGTCATCAGACAGAGATACGCAGGCGTTGGTCAGCTCTTCACCTTTTTCCATGGAAGCCACCGCCTGATTGGCGCCGTTCTGCAGACGCTCGATCAGAGCCTGAATTTCTGAAGTGGATTCCTGGGTACGCTGAGCCAGAGAGCGGACTTCATCGGAGACGACCGCAAAGCCCCGGCCCTGATCACCGGCGCGGGCCGCTTCGATAGCGGCGTTGAGAGCCAGCAGATTGGTCTGTTCGGCAATACCTCGAATCACATCCAGAATGCGGCCTATGCTGATGGTTTCATTGCGCAGCTCATCGATTTCACGGGCGGTATCTTTCACACTGCCGGCCAGCAGATGAATATTATTCTGCGTCTGAACCACAACGTTCTGCCCTTGTTGTACCTGACCTTCGGCTTTTTCCGAAGCTTCTGCCACCTGAGTCACACTGGCGGATACCTCATGGGCAGTGGCTGCCATTTCGTTCACCGCAGTGGCCACCTGATCGGTTTCCAGCTGTTGTTCCTGCGCACCACGGCGGCTGCGCTCGGTCAGCGTCATCAGGTTGCCGGCCGACTGGCCGATTTCGTTACTGGCGCCAAGAATATCGCGCACCATGTCACGCAGATTGCCGGCCATATTATTCAGCGCCGTGAACAGTTCGCTGATCTCATCGTGGCCCTGATCGGTGGACTTCACGTTGAGCTGACCAGAGGCCAGCGTATTGGCCAGGTTTTTCGCTTTGTTCAGGCGGCTGGTGATGTGGCGGGTCAGCGCGATGGAAGCGAATATCGCAACCGCAATGGCAATGGCTGATACCAGCAGCAGAACCTTGGTGGAGGTGCTGTTTTCGCTCTGCAGTCTCGGGCCGAGTTCATTCTGGTCATCCATAACAGACAGTTTGATGGCTTCCAGTTTGTCGGCAATCACCGGGCCGATAACGTCCAGCGTACGCAGGACTTTTTCATCACGATCAGCAACCAGCTTCTTCAGTTTCTCCAGCCCGCTCAGGTAGTCCGCGCGCTGTTTCATAAAGGTGGCGAGGGTGATATCCAGCTGCACCGAGACGGTACTGGCGCGCAGCCCTTCCACCTGTTGTGGAATCTCTTCACGCAGCAGACGCTCACTGGTTTCGATGTCACTGGCCTGGTGCTGGTCGTACCATTTGACGATATGCAGTCTGGCCAGCAGCAGAGCTGAGGTCAGATTGCCCAGCAGTTTTTCATCTTCTACTGAAGTGGTTTGTTTGTGCGCCTGCTCTAAGGTCTGCAGCATAGCGTTGCCCAAGTCGGTGAGATCACCGTAATAGGTCGTCTTTTCCTGCTCCATCAGACTGCGGACGTCATTAAATGTTGCCTGGTATTCCTGCAGCAGTGGAGCGGTTTCCTGAATCAGTTTGACCCGTTGTGGCTGTTGGATTTCCGCCTGGGCCTGGGCAAACAGCTCGTTGACTGCGGCAAACCGTTCTGTGTACTTATCCAGACCGCGTTCACCGCTGCTGAGCAGGTAGTTCTTCATTTCCAGACGGGCAAGCACCAGGTTGGCCTGAACCCGTCCGGCCAGGTTGGTATCTCGTGCCAGAGTGCGGTAATTGCTGAAGCCATCACTGGCACCGTTCAGACTGATGACAGAATTGGTGCTGGATATAGCCAGCAGCAGTACGACAAGAACAAACCCGGCAGAGAGTTTCATCCCTAAGGTCATACGTAATTTCATCCCTGCGTCTCCGTTTTGGTTTTGATCGCTGGTAAATTCGAAGGTTGAGACTTAAAGGTTAGTAAAAGGTCAGTAAGCTGCAATAAATCCCCAGCGCTTTTCCGCAGTGCGAAGGTCAGAATTGACATCTGCCGGATGGCGGAAGAGATTAATGAGTGAAATAGCTTAGTGTATGCGGATTATTCGTATAGTTAATGAATGGAACTGCTGGAACAATGCAGCGTGTGCCCATCTGTCCGCATTCTCTGGGGTACCTGGTGAAATGACTGGTGGAGTAACTGACAATGGCGCGCGACAACTATCACGAACTGCAGGCGTTTATCGCGGTGGCGCGCGAGCGCAGTTTCACCCGCGCGGCGGCTCAGATGGGGGTATCACAATCAGCTCTGAGCCATACTATCCGTGCCCTCGAATCCCGGTTAGGCATTCGCCTGCTGACCCGCACCACGCGCAGCGTGTCGCCGACAGAAGCCGGTGATCGTCTGCTGCAGACCGTAGCCCCGCTGTTTGAAGACATCGACGCCGAACTCGCAGCGCTGACGGAGCTGCGCGATAAACCGGCCGGTACTGTGCGCATTGCCTGCAGTGATCACGCGGCTGAGTTCACCATCTGGCCGCGTCTGAGTCAGCTGATGAAGGACTATCCGGATATCAATATTGAACTGCGCATCGACAATGGCCTGACGGATATCGTTGGCCAGCGTCTAGACGCTGGTGTACGTCTCGGTGAACATCTGGATCAGGATATGATCGCCGTGCCGCTGATGCCACCGGTACGTATGCTGGTGTTCTCCTCGCCAGAGTATTTTGCTGAACATGGTGTACCGCAGGAACCAGAAGATCTGATGCAACATAACTGCATCAATTTCCGCCTGCCGAGTTTTGGCGGCCTGTATACCTGGGAATTCGAAAAGGATGGTCGCGAGATTAATGTCAAAGTACCCGGGCAACTGGTGTTCAATACCAGCTCGCTGATTCTGAAAGCGGCCTTGCAGGGTAACGGGATCGGCTATCTGCCTGCAGATATGCTGGGTCCGCATATCGCCAATGGCTCACTGATGCAGGTGCTGGACGAATGGTGCCCGTATTTCCCGGGATACCATCTCTACTATCCTAATCGCCGCGATCCCTCGCCTGCGTTCCGTAAAGTGGTGGAAGCGCTGCGGCTGAAGTCGCAATAATTTTATAAGCGGTTGCTGGCCTTCCTGAAGACTGATTCTTCTTATGTCTTATGTCCGACGCTTTTCGACGTTTTCTGATGTATTTTTTGGTACGAATAGTTTGGATACTTCACGCCATTTTTTAAGTTCGGGCGAAAATGGTTCCAGATCCAATATTTCTTAATGAATACCCATGGCAGTCCTGATGAACGTACAGTTAGTGCATAAAAACTCATTCTTATGAACCATAAAAATAATTCAAATTATCGGGATTGATGACGTTATTACCCGGCGGTTATTTAACTGGCATTAAAACTACTGCTGTCTCTTCTTTTTATAGCGCCTTTATCTTTTGACGAGCGCTGCATCTGCACCGAACATAATCAACAGCTGACAAGCATTCTGATCTGAATGGAATTACATAATCTTAAAAGGGATAAAGAATGAAAAATCTGCATTTATCACATCTTATTTTCTGTTGTTTCAGTGGCCTTGCATTGACTGCCTGCGGAGGCGGTGATGGTGGCGATTCTTCTGTTAATGACAACCCTCCCATCGTTGATGATGAAAACGAACCCGTAGATGAGGTTGTTTTTGAACCTGTTATTTTCAGCAATTTTCAACGTGCAGATTTTGTATTGACTACGGACGATGAGGGCGCTGACCTGTTCAGCGATATCTATGCCAACCCCTTCGTGTCTGAAGACGGTTCATTGTGGATAGGGGATTACAGTGCCAATCAACTGGTTCGCTTCACCACCTTGCCCGAATCCGATGGTGTTGCCGCTACCTATATTGACAGTATTCAGTACCGGGACGGAGAAAATGCCGTGCAGGACTATCAGCTGCTCGGCCCCAGCAGTCCGGTGGTGTCTGCTGGGCGTATGATTGTGCCCCTGTATAGCGATAACAGTGTAGTGATTTTCGATAGTATTCCGGTTACCGGAGCTGAGAACACAGGGATTATTCTGGGGACCGGCAGTTTTGAGGAAGAGCCCGCGGCAGACTGTTCGGCGCTGGGGATAAGTGGCCCGGAGGGTCTGGCTGCTGCCGGAGGAAAACTGGTGGTGACAGACAGCGGGCATAACCGGGTACTGATCTGGAATACGATGCCAACGCAATCCGGAACACTGCCAGATATTGTACTCGGACAAAATAGCCTGGATCATTGTATTGCAAATGATGATAACCAGGATGGCGATACTGATTCGCAGCCTTCTGCCCGCACATTTGATGTTCCAGCTGGTGCCTGGACTGATGGTGAAAAACTGTTAGTTATAGATAGCACGAACAACCGGGTGTTGGTATGGAACACCTTCCCGACGGAAAACTTTGAACCTGCAGACCTGGTGTTAGGGCAACCTGATTTCGCCAGCAATAATGCAAATGATGCTGATCAGGATTCTTCGGAAGATGATCCTTCTGCGCAGACGATGAATTATCCATTTGATGGTATTTATTCTAATGGTGAACAGATCTTTGTTACCGACGGAGATAACAACCGTGTACTGATCTGGAACAGCTGGCCAACGGAAAATGGTCAGGCTGCCGATGTGGTCTTAGGGCAGGGTAGCTTCACCAATACCGCGGCTAATGATGACAACCAGGATGATGTTGAAGATGTTGTTGGTGAAGAGTATTTAAGTACCGACAGAACAATGGCTTACCCATCCGGACTGCTGTTGCATGAAAAGACTTTGATCGTTATCGATAATTACAACCGTCTGATGTTTTTTAGCGGTGAGTAAATATATTTTTTCAGACCAGCCTGTTGCCATCATGGCAACGGGTTGCGTCTGAATATAATCAGCCACTGACGGATTTACATGGATTCAGGGAAATCCGATTTTAAAATGGAATTATTTATGAAAAAAAATACCCACTTACATTGTTTGGCTTACTGTATTTGTTCTCTTTTGATAACGGCCTGTGGCGGCGGCAGCGGTGGTAACGGTTACAGCAGTGGAAACAATGATCAACTGATCGAGGATGTTGCTCCTCCTGTAACTGATGATGGTAACGATCAACCTGAAGAGGTATACCAACCGCTCACATTCAGTAATTTTCAGCCGGCAGATCTGATTGTAGAAACAGATGCTTCCGGCGACCCCCTGTTTGTTGTCGCGTACACTTCACCGTTTGTTGCCACTGACGGGTCTCTTTGGGTGGCTGATACTGTTAATAATTTTCTGGCAGTTTTCGGTGAGATACCTGAGACAGATGGTGTCACGCCTGATTATATCGAATCCATTCAGTATCCTGATGGCATGGGAGGTATGGAGGACTACGCTCTTAACGGTGCTATCAGCCCGACAGTACACAACAATCGTATGCTGGTTCCTTTGTACGACGATAATACGGTGGTTATTTTTGACCGTATTCCTGTCGCCGGAGAAAACAATACAGGTATCATTCTTGGCTCAGCCGGCTTTGATAGCGAGCCAGTAGCTGACTGTTCTTCAGCAGGAATGTCAGGACCGGAAAATGCAGTGGCTACCGATGGCAAAATGATCGTCGCAGACGCCGGAAATAACCGAGTATTAATCTGGAATGCAGTGCCTTCTGTATCAGGTACAGAACCCGATCTTGTTCTCGGCCAGAACAGCTTTGATACCTGTGAAACAAACGACGATGACCAGGATGGTAATTCGGATAATGCCTCTGCCCGGACATTCTCTTCCCCGGCAGGGATCTGGAGTAATGGAGAAAAGCTGGCAGTTATAGATGGCGGCAACCACCGGGTTCTGTTATGGAATACCTTTCCTACGGAAAATTTCACTGCGGCAGATGTCGTACTTGGTCAGCAGGATTTTGTCAGTTATTACCGTAATGACGCGGACAATGATTCCTCCCAAGACGATCCATCAGCACAGACTATGAATTTACCTTATCAGGGAGTTTTCTCTGATGGCGAGCAGCTGTTCATTGCAGATGGGGATAATAACCGTGTTCTGATCTGGAACAGCTGGCCAACGGAAAATGGACAGGCAGCGGATGTGGTTTTAGGGCAGAACAGCTTCACGAATATCACGCGTAATGATGATAATCAGGACGGCATTACTGATACCTCAACAAACCGCACTATGAATACGCCGAATGGACTGGTGGTGTTTGTCGACAGGCTTATTGTTATGGATTCGCAAAATCGCCTGATGTTTTTTAGTGGCGAGTAGCCTTAGCCTTCTTCAAACTGGATTCGGTCAACATCAGGCCCTCTGGACTCAGGTTCAGGGGGCTTTTTTGTGCCTGACCGGCGGTTCCCCACTCCTTTTGTCTCGCCTATTGGATCTTAAGTTTTTGAAATTAAAGGATTTTTAAAATAATTTAAAAAAGTTGTCAGGATTCCATGAGCAAGTACGACTGAACAGATAAGCACCTGATGTGCTGACTATCTGACTGTTTATATGAGGAATGCTCCATGAATATCCGTTCTGCTGCCGCTATGGCTTTGACTGTTATCTCTTCTGCTGCGTTTTCTGCTTCAGCGCTGGCCGGAGACCGCAGCTGTGGTGCCGGTACCTGTGGTAAGAAAGCGACTTCTGCCGATAAGGGCGATGGCTCCTGTTCTAAGAAGGACAGCTCTTGTTCAAAAGCTGAAGGCTCTTGTTCCAAAAAGACTGACAGCTCCTGTTCAAAAGCTGAAGGCTCCTGCAGCAAAAAGTAAGGAGCTGACCATGGCTGGCTTAGGTTACCGCAGAGAAATGTCAGACTGGGATATGTCTGATGTTAAGGCAGACTTCTTTGAAGTGATTGCCGAAAACTGGATCCGTCGCGATCCTGCTCCGCTGCTGCAACTGATTGACGCCGGGCGCGCTGTGCATCTGCACGGCGTGTCGCTCAATCTCGGTGGCTCATCGCCCATCAATGCAGAATTCGTGCAGCAGGTGGGAGTATTGCAGCAAACGCTGGGAACACCTTTTTACTCCGACCATCTGGCCGCAAGTGGCGACGCGCATCAGCTGTATGATCTGTTTCCAATACCGTTTTTTGCCCGTGAGGTTGTCCGCATCGGTGATCGTATCCGTGAGGTTCAGGATATTCTCGGACGGCGCATGGCCATCGAAAACCCGACCTGGTACACCAATATCGGTGACATGCCGGAAGCCGAATTTCTGGCTGCGGTCGCAGATTATGCAGACTGCAATATCCTGCTCGATCTGAACAATATTGATGTGAATTATAAAAACCATCAACAGCAGACTGTGGATGGTTACCTGACACAAATTGATTTTAGCCGGGTTAATTATCTGCACGTTGCCGGTCATGAATATGACCCGCGTTTCGACCTTTATGTTGATACTCACAGCCGTGCGGCGGAACCATATATTCGTGATAAAGCTCTGGAACTGCAAAAAAAGTACGGGCTGCCTATCCTGCTGGAATGGGATAACGATGTACCGGACATTCAAATGATTAATCAGGAGTTGTTATGGCTGACATCCGGCTATGCCACAGCGCCGACCCACTCGCAGGAGAGTCTGGCCTGCTGACCTCTGCATTTTACGATTATGTCCGTGGTCTGAGTGACGAGGTGCCTGCAGGGTACACTGAAAACGGCATGCGCCTGTACCGGCATCTGGTGTATCTGGGTGCCGATCAGATGCTGGGTGGCTATTTTCCCGACGTCAAACAAACACTTGGCGATGAAAGCTGGCGCTCTTTGTTGTGTGCATTTATTCAGAGTTCTGCCTGGCAATCGCATTTTTATGGAGATATGACCGATGAGTTTATTGAATTTCTCAAACAACAGGCCGCTGGCTGACAGCCTGTCACCATTGCCTGTGTTTATTCTGCGTCTGTGGCTGGCGCAGGAGTTTATTTATGCCGGTTGGGTGAAAGTCAGCGATGGTCTGAATGCCCCGGAATGGTTTGCTGGTCTGGATTTCCCTTTCCCTGTCAGTCTTCTGCCTGCCGATCTGAACTGGGCTTTAGCTGGCTTTGGCGAGCTGATTCTGGGTGTCGCGCTGCTGCTCGGTATTTTTTCGAGGTTATCTGCAGCAGGACTTATGTTTATCATCTGGGTGGCTGTGTACTCAGTGCACTTCGATCTGGGCTGGCATGGCTGGAATCAGATTGATACAGAAAGCGGCTATGGTTTTAAAGTACCGCTGATGATGGCCATTATGTTATTGCCTGTGCTGGTTAACGGCGCCGGCAACTGGTCGGTAGATAATTACCTGAAGCATCTCAGCAGCCTATGGTTATCTGTATTAACAGGAATTAAATCCGAAAGAACAGGGAGCGGGAAAACCCTTGATTACCACTCATGATATTTCGCAATGGGTACACCAGTGGCGCACACCTATGCTGCGCTTTGCTCAGCTACATCTTTCTTCTGCCGATGATGCGGAAGATGCCGTTCAGGAAACTTTTGCCGCCCTGGTAACTTTTACCGGCAATAAAAAGCCCGATGATATCCGTGCCTACCTGTTTGGTATTCTGCGCAATAAAGTGAAAGACAGATTGCGCCAGCGTTACCGCCAGCCATTAGCGGATGAAATCAGCAGTGATGAATTTGATGAACTGCTTTTCGACCGCAAAGGCCATTGGCATTCCGGCGTTGCGCCAGCGCGCTGGTCTGCGCCGGATGAGGACACAGAAAGCAGCCAATTTTTTAAGGTGCTGGATATCTGTGTGAATAAGTTGCCGGAAAAACCAGCGCGGGTATTCACCATGAAAGAATTTATGGAATGCGATGCCGAGGAAATTTGTACAATTATTAATATCAGCAAGAGCGATTACTGGCAGTCAATGAGCCGTGCCCGTAAGCAGATTCATATCTGTCTGAATCAAAGCTGGTTTGATGGGGAGACATTATCATGATGAAATGCCAGGAGTTTATATTTCTGCTGACATCAGGCCAGTTAAAGGAAGGATCGGCTGTTCTCAAAAGCAGTGCCTTTATGCATCGGATGATGTGCCGCCGTTGCAGTGCGTTTTATCATAATGATAATACGCTGGCTCATCAGATTGATAGCTGTAAGAAATTCTTGCAGCAGAAGCCAGGCGATGACCTTAATGAACCGGACGAAAAATGATCGTCAGTCCAGACTGAAACCGAAAAGATTAATATTGGTCTGGTAGGGAATTTCTTCAGCCTGATTTCTGAGGTTGCTCAGCTGATCAATATAGGTCGAAATTTTATGAGCATTCAGGTTCTCTTCGCCCGGTATTGCGGTCATGGATTTCGTTGCCCGCAGCATGCTTTTCAACCCCTGAGTCTGTGAATACTGCTGATCATTCAGCAGAATAATTTCACTGCCGATATGCCAGTAAATATCCATATTTTTAATCTGCAAAGGACTCAGTGGCGGCACTAGTGGCACCAGGTCTTTTTCGGTAACGACACGGGTTAAAGGAATATCGGCGTAGGTATTGGCACCGGTGACATTGGTTACCTTAGGTTGTCCAAAGGTAATGACCCGGCTCGCCGGATGTCCATCCTGCTGGCAATACATAGCCAACACTACGGCGATAGCGCCACCGAGACTATGGCCGGTAATAATCAATGGTTTGTCGGTTTTCAGATAGGGTTTTACATCCTGATAGACGGCAGATGCCGCCGAGCGAAAACCTTTATGCAGGGTTATTCCCAGGGCTTCATCGGCTTCCAGGTTTACACTCAGGTCGACCATAACATTGGTCAGGTTTGCAGTACCGCGAATGGCAATGGTCTGAATGCCGTTGGCTTCGGCGAGAAAATAGCTGACCTGATGATCCGCAATCAGTGACTGGTGAATAAGCGTTTGTTGCTGATTTTCGAGCTGTGCTGCCAGTTCATTATCTGGCAGATAGGTATCTGAGGCGATTTGAGCATACTGATGCAGCACCGAGAATTCGCTTATGTGTTGCTGCCGTTCGTGTTGTTGTTCCTGCTGTTGTTCGTGCGCAGCTGTGTTGCCGGCAGAATCACTTTTTTGTATTCCCCCCGCAGGCGTTTTATCTGTGTCCGTTTCTGCAGCAAGTGGAGAAGTACAGGTAAAAGACAGCAAAGCAGCAGTGGTGGCAAACGCTGTCAGGATCCGGTGTGTAAAAAAGTGCAGCATATCTTTCATGTTGGTTAAAACGTTAAAAAGTTTTCTTACTGCACTCATTCGAAGCTCATGTGAAAGGTTATGAACAGGCTATTTTACCGCAGCTTCATTTTTACCGGTTTCACCTTTACCGTCTTTATCCTGGCCGGTTTCACCTTGGGCAGGTGCGAAGCGCTGATGTAACCATGCCAGCCCCAGCAGTGCCAGACCAAGCCCCATGAAAGATGCTACCCGCCAAAGCCCCGTGAGCCCTGACATATCGACTAAAAACAGTTTGGCGACCACGACCAGCAGCAATGCCATACCTGCACGGTACAGGGTTTGTTGCTGCAGTTTCTGTGCGGCGGTCATAACCGCAGCGGCGATTAACATCCAGACTACCGAGTAGGTATAAAGTTCACCGTCACTGGTGTGCTGGTTCAGGCTCATTGCACCCTGTTGCCAGAGGTGACGGATTTCCAGCGAGATAAACAGCAGCGCATTCAGACCTGCGGCGGCGGCTGCGTAGTAGCGATATTGATCACGACGCAGATACCACCAGGCGGCCATGATCAGTGTTGGGATGCCGTAGCTGAGCAGTAACAGGTTCCACAACGGCAGTATTCCGATCTCACTGCTTATTGCGGAATTATGGGTCCACAGCGGGTTATCTCGCAGCAGTATGATCAGCGCATAAGTCGCTCCGGCCAGACCCAGATGAATCAGGCTGACAATATGATAAAACTTCTGCATGTACTGGCTTTGCCCGGCGCGCCAGAAATAAATCAGCGAAGCCGTACCCCAGATAAATACGTCGAGACTGGCTTCGGTAAAACTGAATTGCTGGCGGAAAATATCGCCGTCGTACAGCCAGTAGCGGATTTCAGCTGCCAGAGTTAATACCAGCAGATGAATGGCACCGCCCTGTAGCCAGGCCTGCATTTTGCGGAATTCCGGAGCGCGCAGAATCCATGCTGCAGCGGCGCTGCAAAGGGTTGAACCACCAAAGGTCCACAGCGACCAGTGGCTGCCCGGCGGATAGCTCAGCAGCCATGGGTTAAAGGTAATACGACAGACGACGATGGCCAGTACGGCGCGGATCACCCAGGGCATAAAGGCAAGCTGATAATGTCTTTGTAACGCAGCCATAGATACCAGTTGTGCCGCCACTGCCAGCGTAAGAGTCGCTTCTTCCAGCATAATTACAGCTGCCAGTGAAAAGCCCACATGGGCGGCGGTAATCAGAACCACAGTAACCAGATCACTGAGGTTTTTGCTGATGCGGGTCAACCATAAATACAACAGGCCTAATAATGCAGCAATAAGCCCCCAGGCCCAGTCGCTGTGAAAAGCACTGAATAAATAGTAGCCGGCTGCCATTAACAGCAGCGGTGTGGCGCTCGCCAGTCCGCTCCAGAAAGCCGGGTAACGCACATGCCGGCGCAAAAGCCATAAAGACACACTGCAATACAGAACCGCCAACAACATAAAGCGTATTGCCAGTGCGGATTGATCAGCAATATCCGGGGCGATAAACAGCAGCTGATTCTGCTGCTCACTGAGATAGCTGACAAATGTGGCGAGCACAATGAGTGGCAACAGCAGTGCCGTCAGAGGATTTAGTTCAGCGCGGCGGTTTGCGCCAAGCAGCAGCGCCGGTAACAGCAGAACAATAAAGTAGTGACTGTCAGCAACGCCTTCTATAGTCAGGGTAATGGCCTGGGCGATAACGATAAGCACCAGCCCGGCAAGGGCAGGCCAGTCTGCGTTTTCGCGGATGTAATGCTGCATATACTGCAGCCAACTGCGCTGGTCTTCTTTCTCGCTTTTTTGAGTCAGTAACCAGTCAAAGCGCGGAACAGCAAGGAACAGATACGCCAGCGCCAGCAAATACAGAGAACGCACACCATCTGCCGGCGACGCTGCGAGACTCAGCAGCCACCATAACAGGCTGCCGGCAATCACGCCGGCCCACAGCCAGCGCTTCTGTACATAGGCAACAAGCCACAACGAAAAGGCTGTGAGTATGGTTATATAAATCAGCGCCATGGCGATATTGCCTGAGCCGGTATTCACCAGCAAAGGCACGATATAGCCGCCTAACATGCCCAGAGTTGCCAGCACCGGACCGTGCCTCAGCGCCAGTGCCAGGGTAGCAAAGGACACCAGTGCCAGAGCGGCGAAAATCAGCGTTGGCGACACACCGGGTAATAATTTAAAGGCGGCAAATAAGGCTGCATAAAGAATAATGCTGGCACCACCGGCCAGAGCGGCAAACACCGGATTCTGGCCTTTATTGCGGCGCAGCCATTCTGCGCCCATGTGTAAACCTGTGCCGGTCAGCAGCGACAGAATAATACGAGCCTGCGGCCCCAGCAGGCCCTGTTCGATGGAATAGCGCACCATAAAAATACCGGCCAGACCGACACAGATGCCGCCCAGCCACACCATCCAGTGATTACGCATATTATCGCTGAGGCGATCAATAAAACCCGGTTCCTTCGCTGCTGATGGTGTCGCTACTGAGGGAGCTGAGGAGGTTTCGGTAACGGAAGAAGCTTCGGTAATGGAAGCGGCAGGTGCTGATGCAGCTGCAGCGAATGGCACGGCTTGCGCTTCAGGCTGAGTCTCTGCAGCAGCTTCAGCTTCCGGTGCTGTTTCTGATGCTGTTGTTGGTGGTTTTGATGCTGTTAATGGCGCAGTTGCTGGTGTTGTTAATGGTTCAGTTGCAGAAAGCTCAGTGTCGCTTGTCTGTGTATGCTTCTGCTGTTGATTCAGCATCAGCTGCCGCAATGCTTTATCAAACTTCTTTTCCATACTTTGCAGCTGTTGCTGCAGACTGCGGACACGAAAAAAAGCCACACTGCCAAGCACCAGTGCGGTAAAAAACAGCACCACAATCAACAGGGCGAATAACGATAAAAGCGCTTCCATTTGCAGGTATCCATCAACAATTCAGAAATGAACCGGAGGCGGCACTATAGCCTTTGGCTGTGCTGATTGAAATGAACTGCGTCAGGCTTTGCACTGTGCCCTTACTCAGATACAAAAAACGCCGCTGCTGTTGGCGATAGCAGCGGCGTTGTGTTGGAACGGTTTCTGTAGCGGAATTATTCGACCGTAACAGATTTTGCTTAATTGCTTTAATGCATACCGGTACTCAGGTAACTCGGATGTTCAATGATTTCAGCCACCTGATGCACATTTTCCTGCCATTGCTCACGTCCGATCGGCCCGCCGAAACATAAACGCACCGCATCAGGTGGATTATTGTCAGTGGAAAATGCAGCACTGGAGACTGCACTGACACCCTGCTGGCGCAGATGAACGGCCAGTTCGGAAGGGTTCCAGTCGGAGTGTTTGGGCAGTGGCAGCCATAGATGGAAAGCGCCATCGGCAGAGCGGATATTATTTTTTCCCAGTTCCTGTTCGGCTATGCGCAAGCGGGCAATGGCTTCGCGGCGGATACTTTTAATCATCTGATCCGCTGTGCCATCCAGTATCCACCGGCTGACCAGTGCATCGGTCAGTGGGCTCGACATAACATTCAGTACGCGCATGACGGCAGCCAGTCGCTGGCCTTTGCGTTTACCGGGTGTGTGCAGGAAAGCCGAGCGTACGCCAGGACCGAAGCATTTTGAAGTTCCGGTAATATACCAGCTCAGATCCGGTATCAGCTCACTGAAACTGACGGGGGCTTCTTCCGCCAGCATGGTGTAGGCCTCGTCTTCAATCACCGGAATACTGTAACGCAGACAAACATCGGCGATGGCTTCGCGACGGTTCTTGCTGATGGTGGCAGTGGTCGGGTTCTGCAGGGTCGGATTGAGGTAAATGGCTCCGACATTACCGAGTTTGCAGATCTCTTCGAACGGTTTTACCAGCGGCCCGTCATTATCCCGTGGCAGAGAGTAAAGACTGATACCGAGATGAGAGGCGATGGCTTTAATACCGGGGTAGGTCAGTCCTTCCACACACAGCACCTGATGCTTTTCGACCAGGGTGCTCATCAGACCGACCAGTGCAGAGTGAATGCCGGGGCAGATCAGCACCTGTTCCAGCTGCGGATTGGGTAAGCGGTTATCGAGCCATACCAGCGCCGCCTCGCGATTATCCTGAGTGCCGCCAAAAGGCTGATAACGCAGCATGGAGTAAATATCGCGTTGCGCCATAACGCCGATGGCGCTGTCGCGGATCTGCTCGACCAGCGTCGGAATGGCCGGCTCGATCACCAGGTTCATGGTCATTTCATAATTGCCCAGATCCGGGCGGACAGTAGCCGTCTGACCTTTAACAAAAGAGCCTGATCCCGGGCGGGAATCTATCAGCCCCCGGGTTTTGGCTTCCTGGTAAGCACGGGCGGCGGTGGTGTAATTGATACCGGTGGCGGTGGCCAGATCGCGTAATGGTGGCAGCCGGTCGCGGATCTGCAGTCTGCCACTGTCGATGTCTTCGGCAATCAGGTCGGCAATCAGCCGGTAGGCAGGAATACCTTCACTGTTTTTCAGACGGCGCGCCCAGCGCACGAGTTCTGTGTTTTTCATCGTTTCCCTGGTGAGAGATTATCCATGTGTGGAGACTCTCTTCTTGTATGTAGATGCGATCAATTTTTCAATGATTGCATCGATTACCGCAACGAGCCAGTCTTTATTTCAGGTTCTGGCAGTCAGATTTCAGAATATAACTATATTCGCATAAGGGTGGCGTTTTCTCTGGGCGGAACGGTATTTTTTGGCACGGATATAGTGCAAAAAACCATATTAATATGATCGGGTATTGATTGTATTTCCATCGTTTTTAAAAAAATTTTCTCTCTTCTGAGGAGTTTGACAACTCATTGATTGCATATTGATAGCAATCACTTAACGCAATATTGGCCCCCTGATTGCTCTGACTTGATTGCACTTATTGATCGCATCGGGAGATGCCCATTGTGATCAGCTTATAAATCCAACAGGAGCAGAAAAATGCCAAAAGTTACTCAGCCAATGCATAAAGACGGTGATTTCTTCGTCGATTACGAAGAAAAAGTGTTTGAGGATGTTAAAGCTAAAGAAGGTGAAAAAGCCCTGGTGACCTTCCACACCGTGGCCTTCGAAGGGTCTATTGGTCTGGTGAATATGCTGCAGGCAACCCGTCTGCTGCGCAAAGGTTACGAAACGTCCATTCTGCTGTACGGCCCGGGCGTAACTCTGGGTTTGCAGCGTGGTTTCCCGACACTGGGTGATGAAGCTTTTCCGGGTCATCAGAACTATGCCAACCAGCTGAAAAAGTTTATGGCGGAAGGCGGTAAAGTTTACTGCTGCCGTTTTGCTCTGCAGGCGCTGTACGGTCACGGCGAACCTTCACTGGTGGAAGGTATTACCCCGATCAATCCGCTCGACGTGATGGATCTGAAACTGCTGCACATGCGTGATAACGCAGTGATCATCGATACTTGGACTCTGTAAGGAATACGCGGCCCATGACTGCTAACAACAACAGCAGAACCGTCAGGGCCGCGGCCGTTCAGATCGCTCCGGACCTCCGCAGCGCCAACGGCACGCTGGCCAATGTATTGAACGCGATGGATGAAGCCGCCGCCAAAGGCGTTGAGCTGATTGTGTTCCCGGAAACCTTTGTCCCCTGGTATCCGTATTTTTCATTCGTCCTGCCGGCGGTGCAGTGTGGTCCCGAGCACCTGCGCCTGTACGACGAAGCCGTAGTGGTGCCCGGCCCGATCACTGATGCTGTGGCAGAGCGGGCGCGCAAACACAGCATGGTGGTGGTGCTGGGCGTGAACGAACGTGATCACGGCAGCCTCTACAACACTCAGTTAATTTTTAACGCCGACGGTCTGCTGGTGCTGAAACGCCGCAAGATTACGCCGACCTATCACGAACGCATGATCTGGGGGCAGGGCGATGCGTCTGGCCTGAAAGTGGCGGACACCACGGTCGGCCGCGTCGGAGCGCTTGCCTGCTGGGAGCATTACAACCCGCTGGCGCGTTATGCGCTGATGACGCAGCACGAACAGATTCACTGCAGCCAGTTTCCCGGTTCTCTGGTGGGGCCGGTATTTGCTGACCAGATTGAAGCAACCATCCGTCATCACGCACTGGAATCCGGCTGTTTTGTGGTCAATGCCACTGGCTGGCTGACCGATGAACAGATTGAATCCATTACCCCGGATGAAAAGTTACAGCAGGCGCTGCGCGATGGCTGTAACACCGCGATTATTTCGCCGGAAGGTAAACACCTGGCACCCGCGCTGACGCATGGCGAAGGCATGGTGGTGGCCGACCTCGATTTCAGATTGATCACCAAACGCAAACGCATGATGGATTCCGTCGGCCATTACGCGCGGCCGGAGTTGTTGCGCCTGGCGATTAATGATCAGCCCGCGGATTACCAACAACCAATGCATCCGCAGGATGTCCGGGCAGAAGCTCAGACAACATCCGCTATTGCAGGAGAACATAATGAATCCCTCTGCCGAATCGACTCAGCGTCTGCTGACTGAGCTGCAGACCCGTGGTCTGCGTCTGACCCGCCCGGAACAGCGGCATATGGTCCGCCGTGGCGGTGCGGGGCCGTCCGATCATCAGCCGGTGACAGTGGATGGCACAACCGTGATGGTGCCCATTTACACTGAATCGGCCTGGGATTCGCCGTTTTCTGTGGAATCACTGACTGACGGTGAGCAGATTATTCAGCATCAGGAAAACAGTCTGATTCCGCTGCATAACGTCAGCTTTACCAGCGAGCCGCGCTTTTATCACGGCAAAACAGCGGATGGGATTCCCTATTCTCATATCGCCACCCTGCACGGCCGTGACGTGCTGGCCACGACGATTCTGCAGACCTGCATCCGTTACGAAAGCCGTAAAAAAGCCTGCAAATTCTGCTCAATCGGGCAGTCGCTGCGCGCCGGACGGACGATCGCGGAAAAAACGCCGGAGCAGTTGGCAGAAGTCGCCAAAGCAGCGGTGGAACTGGATGGCGTCAGCCAGATGATTATGACTACCGGCACACCAGCGACGCCCGACCGTGGTGCGGCAGTGATGGCTGCCAGCGCGCGGGCAGTTAAAGCTGTGGTGGATATTCCCATTCAGGGCCAGTGCGAGCCGCCGCGCGATTCATCCTGGTATCAGGTCATGAAAGACGCCGGCATCGACAGCCTCGGCATGCACCTCGAAGTGCTGACGCAATCCGTACGCGAACAGATTCTGCCAGGTAAAGCCGAAGACACGCTGGAAGATTATTTCGCAGCCTTCCGTGACGCCGTCGCCGTGTTCGGGCGCGGGCAGGTCAGTACTTACATACTGGCAGGATTAGGTGACAGCGCGGAATTTATTCTGCAGGTCAGCGAGCGGCTGATCGACATCGGCGTTTATCCCTTTGTCGTGCCATTCGTGCCGATCAGAGGCACGCCGCTGGAAGATCATCCGTCGCCGGACGCCGCCTTTATGGAAAGTATTCTGCGGCCACTGGGCCAGCGACTGTATGCCGCCGGCATGACGGCAGAAACCGGCAAAGCCGGGTGCAGCAAATGTGGCGCCTGTTCGACGCTGTCACAGTATGAACAGGCCGCCGCTGCTGAAGCCAGCGATTCCAGCGGCAGAGGGCAATAGCGATGCATCATCCCGACTACTCAGATTACACCATCAAGTGGGCCACGTTACCGTGGGAAGTGGAACAGGCTTACGCCCTGCGGCGGCAGGTTTTCTGCGCTGAACAGCATCTGTTTGAAGCCGATGATCACGATGCAGTGGATGATCGCGCGCGCACCCTGGTGGCGCTGGGCAATCACGGTGGCTGGCATCAGGAAGTGGTCGGCACGGTACGTATTCACTGCGAAGGCGAGCGTCTTTGGTATGGCTCGCGACTGGCCGTCAGCCCGCATTTCCGCAGTCAGGGACAGCTGGGTTCCACGCTGATCCGGCTGGCGGTGAGCAGCGCCCATGCACTGGATTGCAGTACCTTTCTCGCTACGGTTCAGGTGCAGAACGAAGTGCTGTTTAAGCGCCTGAACTGGCGGACCATTGAATACCGCGAAATCCACGGAATGGAGCACGCCCTGATGCAGGCAGACCTGGCGGCTTATCCACCCTGTTACACGCCACAGAGCGGCTTCGTGGTGAAAGCCCGTAACCCATACCGCCACACCGGTATCTGGGGAGGTCTTCTGGACAGTAGCTGGCAGCAGCACAAGGTAGCGGCATTATGAACACAACCACCACAGCCGACGCACTGCAGACACTGCTGGCAGACGTTGCGCAGCGCAGCGGTATCGGTATGAAGCAGGATATCGCCGCAGTAAGCAGACACTTACCGGCATTACCGCCGGGCTGGCATCCGAACGGCGACGATTGCGCAGCCATTCCGGCCGGCCCGCACGGTGGCAGTGGTTATCAGTTGTTTGCTATCGAAGGGATGCAGGGCCGTTTCGTGACGGAGCAGCCGTGGTTTGCCGGCTGGTGCAGCATCATGGTGAATTGCAGCGATATCGCTGCCATGGGCGGACGCCCAACCGCAGTGGTTGATGCGCTCTGGTGCGACGGTGATCAGCCGCTGCTGGCGGAATTACTGCGCGGTATGCGTGACGCCGCAGCTGCTCTTGGCGTACCCATCGTTGGCGGCCACACCAATATCCGTTCGCCGCAGGCCAATCTGGCGGTGGCAGTGCTCGGTCACGCTAAACGTTTATTAAGCGCCTTTGCTGCGCAACCGGGACAGATACTGGTGGCGGCGATTGATCACCGGGGGCAGTTTGAACACGACAGCCTGAACTGGAATGCCGCCACCCGCGCACCGGCTGAACGTCTGCGTGGCGATATGGAATTACTGCCCTTGATTGCCGAACAGGGATTGGCTGACGCCTGCAAAGATATCAGTCAGGCAGGCTTGCTGGGCACCAGCATTATGTTGCTGGAAAGCTCGCAGTGTGGCGCCCGTATCAATCTGGATCAATTGCCTGAACCGCCGCAGGTTTCCATGGCGGATTGGCTGTGCGCATTTCCCAGCTTCGGCTATTTGCTGACCACGGACGCACAAAGGTTACCGCAGTTGCAGGAGACTTTTGCGGCACGCGGCATAACCGCTGCAGCAATCGGCAATATCACCGACAGCCGGATACTGCAGATCAGTCAAGGTAATGCAGAGTACAAATTCTATGACCTTTATACAGACAGTCTGACAGGGTTTTACCGATGACAGATTGCGGCTGATTTTTAACAGGCCCTAACAAATATCCATTTATTTTTATGGCGGCACCCGTCCGTCAGGGAGAGCTTATGCCCGCAGTTAACTTTTATATCCGCTGGCCAGATGGCGTAGAGCAGCAATGTTATTCACCTTCCACTGTTATTTTCAGCGCTTTCAGCCCCGGTGATGAAATGCCACTGAGCGAATTTATGCACAAAGCAGAAGAAGCGCTGACGCAAGCCAGTGAACGGGTAAAAGCCAGTTATGGCTATTACTGCTCAAGCGCTGCGGATCAGCTGGGGCAATTAAAAATAAAAGCGCAGAGCTATAACGATCAGAACGCTACGGTAGCCATTCTGGCTATGTCAGAAATTGCGCGATGAATAAAAAAATTATTAAAGACGAAATTAAATAACCGGAATTAAAAAATATTATCCGGCAAATAATGAGTGAAATAAGAGAGAATGTTATGATAAGCACAAAGCACAATCACGTTGATGTTATTATTGTTGGTGGCGGACAGGCCGGCCTGAGCATGAGTTATTTTCTGCAACAGGAAAATATAAACCATGTCGTATTTGAAAAAAATACAGTCCTGCACGGCTGGAAAAATGAACGCTGGGACTCATTTACACTGGTAACACCTAATTGGCAGTGTGATCTTCCTGGCTTGCCTTATGACGGTGATGATCCGAAGGGGTTTATGACCGGCAAACAGACTATTGAATGGCTGGAACGCTTTGCGCAACAGGTCAATGCGCCGGTGCATGAAGGTGTGACCGTCAATCTGGTCAGCATGGACGATAACGGCGTTTACCACGTTAACACCTCAGAAGGTGATTTTACTGCAGACCAGATTGTGGTTTCTTCCGGTGGTTATCACGTACCGGTTATTCCGCGCATGGCCGAACGTATTCCGGCAAGCGTGCAGCAACTGCATTCTGCACAATATAAAAATGCCGCGCAGCTGCAGGAAGGTGCCGTGCTGGTGGTTGGCTCCGGTCAGTCCGGTGCTCAGATTGCAGAAGACCTGCACCTGGAAGGCAAAAAAGTATTTCTCGCCACCGGTGATGCACCACGGGTAGCGCGTTTTTACCGTGGCAAAGATGCCGTCGAATGGCTGGATGATATGGGCTATTACGAAATGTCTGTCAAACAGCATCCGTTAGGTAAAAACGTTGCGCAAAAAACCAATCACTATGTCACCGGACGTGATGGCGGACGGGATATCGACCTGCGTAAATTCGCTACCGAAGGTATGGAACTGTTTGGTCAGATGACCGAATTTGATGGCGAAAATCTGCTGTTTAAACCTAACCTCGCCGATAACCTGAAAAAAGCTGATGACACCTACAACAACATCAACGCCCGCATCGACAGCTGGATTGAACAGCAGGGAATTACCACAGAAGAAGGTCCATCACGCTATCAACCTGTGTGGGAAGTTCCTGAAGAACGCACACACCTGAACCTAGCCGAATCCGGTATTACCTCTATTATCTGGTGCATTGGCTTTCGCCCGGACTTCAGCTGGCTCGACGCTGCCGTCTTTAATGGTCAGGGGCATCCCTGCCACGACCGTGGAATTACCAGTGAACCCGGTCTGTATTTTATCGGGCTGCCATGGTTACACACCTGGGGATCAGGCCGTTTTGGCGGGGTGAAACAGGATGCCGAATACCTTTGTAACGCCATTGTGAAATACAAAGAGTCGTTGCCTGCAACTGAAAAAGAAGTGGCTTCAGTCGGCTGAATTTGATTCTGTAAGTGGTGCTTTCTCCTGCGATAAAAGCAGGAAAAAGCACCTCAAATAATATCACTCTACCGTTACACTCTTCGCCAGGTTACGCGGCTGATCCACGTCGGTACCTTTAATAATCGCTACGTGATAGCTCAGCAGCTGCAGCGGCAATGTGTAGAGAATCGGCGCGGTGATGTCGGCACAGTGTGGTACATCCATCACCTGCATATTTTCTTCGGCGCGGATATCGGCTTTTTCATCGGCGAAGATATAAAGTTCACCGCCGCGGGCACGCACTTCTTCAATATTGGATTTTAATTTTTCCACCAGATCATTCTGTGGTGCGACAACCACGATCGGCATTTCAGCGTCGATCAGAGCCAGTGGCCCATGCTTCAGTTCGCCGGCTGCGTAGGCTTCAGCATGAATGTAGGAAATTTCTTTTAACTTCAGCGCACCTTCCATGGCAATCGGATACTGATCCCCACGGCCTAAAAACAGCGCGTGATTTTTTTCTGCAAAATATTCCGCCAGGGTTTCGATGGCGTCGTTCATTTTCAGTGCTTTTTCAATAACGGCTGGCAGTTGTGTCAGCGCATCGGCAATGCGTTTTTCCTGTTTGCTGTCCATACCTTTGCCTTTACCCAGCGCGGCAGTGAGCAACAGCAGGGCAACCAGCTGAGTGGTGAAGGCTTTGGTGGAGGCTACGCCGATTTCGGCACCGGCGCGGGTCATCAGCGCCATATCGGATTCGCGTACCAGTGATGAGCCGGGTACGTTACAGATGGTCAGTGAGCAGCTGAAACCCAGCTCCTTGGCCAGACGCAGAGCGGCCAGGGTATCGGCGGTTTCACCGCTCTGGGAAATGGTCACCAGCAGGCTGTTGGGGCGCACTACGGATCTGCGATAACGGAACTCCGAGGCGATTTCGACATTACAGGCAACACCGGCGATATCTTCAATCCAGTAACGGGCGGTCATACCGGCGTGGTAACTGGTACCACAGGCGATGATCTGTACCTGATCGATATCGGACAGATCGCCCAGCACTTCCAGGTTGAGCTGGCCATTAAACAGGCGGCCTTCCAGGGTATTGATGATGGCCTGTGGCTGCTCGTAAATTTCTTTCAGCATGTAATGGCGGAATTCGCCTTTATCGCCAGCGTCGTGCTCGACGGTACTTTCCTGCGGGGTGCGTTCTACCGGCTGGTTCTGTTCGTCAAACACGTTGACTTCCAGACGGGTGATTTCGGCAACGTCACCTTCTTCAAGAAAAGCGAATTTGCGTGTTACCGGCAGCAGGGCCAGCTGGTCGGAAGCGACAAAGTGCTCACCGATACCAAAACCAATCACCAGCGGGCTGCCGGAGCGGGCGACGATCATACGTTCTGGCTGAGTACGGTCGATCACCACCATGCCGTAAGCACCGTGCAACAGAGAGCGGGCGGCCATGACCGCAGACAACAGGGAGTCTGTGCTCTTCAGTTCACGCTGCACCAGGTGAGCGATAACTTCGGTGTCGGTCTGGGAGGTGAAGACATAACCCTGAGCCTTGAGCGCATCGCGCAGGGCCTCGTGGTTTTCGATGATGCCGTTATGCACCACGGCAATATCGCCGGAAACATGTGGATGGGCGTTGGCTTCTGACGGTTCACCATGGGTGGCCCAGCGGGTATGGGCGATACCGGTACCACCGGCCATCGGCTGTTGCGCGACTGCGTCGGCCAGAGCCTGCACTTTGCCCAGTCGGCGCTGGCGCAGCAGTTGCGAATCCGGACTGATGATCGCCAGACCGGCGGAGTCATAGCCGCGGTATTCCAGACGTTTCAGACCTTCCAGCAGAATATCTGCCACATCCCTTTGTGCTACTGCACCGACAATTCCACACATACGCTTCTCCGGTTCAGGCCGTGGCGATAATGACGCGCACACCCTGTTGTTCAATTTGTTGTTGCTGTTCGCTGCTCAGACGGTCGTCGGTGATCAGCACACTGACCGATGACCAGGGTAATTCCAGGTTGGGTATACGCCGCCCGACTTTATCGGCTTCGGCCATGACCACCACTTCCCGGGCGGCTTCCGCCATCACCCGGCTTAAGCCCAGTAATTCGTTAAAGGTGGTGGTGCCGCGTTCCAGATCGATACCATCACAGCCGATAAACAGCTGGTCAAAGTCATAGGAGCGGATCACCTGTTCGGCAATCTGGCCCTGAAAAGATTCCGAATGGGTATCCCAGGTTCCGCCACTCATCAGTAATGTCGGCTCATTTTCCAGCTCGCGGATGGCATGTGCCACGGCCAGCGAGTTGGTCATCACCACCAGACCGCGTTTGCTCTGCAGCTGGGGGATCAGTGCCGCGGTGGTGGTGCCGAAATCAATAATGATGCGGTTATGGTCGCGGATCACAGCTGCGGCCGCGCAGGCGATCATTTGCTTTCGTTCCGAAACTTCTTCTTTGCTCTGGCTGTTATCGGTCAGTTCCGCCGGTAATGGCACGGCGCCACCGTAACGGCGCAGCAGCAGGCCGCTGCGCTCCAGTTCTGCCAGATCTTTGCGAATGGTGACTTCGGAGGTATCCAGTGCTTTCGCCAGTGCATCGACCTGCACCTGACCTTCCAGGTTCAGGGTTTCAAGAATGCTGTGACGGCGCTGCAGGGTATTGCGTTTGGGCATGGATGATCAGATCAGGGGCGCAGATACGGTTAAATGGATTATCTTTCGAAACGAAAGTTATTTGAAAGGAATTTAGCAAAACGAAAGCAAAAAGCAAGAATATGACAGAAATATTGCAGCTGGTGCACGTCAGACTGGCCATGAATGCCTGAATGGATGGTGAGGTTGGTTGTCAGGCTGGTCTTAAGGCTGGTTGTCGTGCAGAGAAGGGCGGCATCCGCTGATGGAGAACCGAAGCCTGAGATCAGGCTCCGGTATTAACCCGTTGGGCTCAGCCTTCCGCCAGCTGGCATTGGTTGCGCCCGCTTTCTTTGGCTTTGTAGAGAGCTTTATCGGCACGCTCAAACACCACGTCCGGCGATTCCAGCGCGCGGAATTCACTGATACCGAATGACATGGTGACCGGAACCCGTTCCTTGCGGAAGTTGAACGGGCTCTGTTCGATCTTAGTGCGCAGCTTTTCCGCTGCCGTCCAGGCATCCGCACCATTGGTTTCCGGCATCAGGATCACGAACTCTTCACCGCCGAAGCGGGCGATAAAATCGATATCACGCAGATGTTTGCGCAGGGTGCGGGCGATCAGGGTCAGTACCCGGTCGCCGGCCAGGTGGCCATAGTTATCGTTGATCTTTTTAAAGTGATCAACGTCGGCAACGATTAACGCCAGATTGCCGCCGTAGCGATGACGACGCACCAGTTCTTCTTCCAGGCGGCCCTGATAGGCATCACGGTTCGGCAGGCCGGTGAGCGGATCGTGAGTCGCTTTGCGCTTCTGTTCTTCGATGGCCAGGCGGCTTTCTTTGACCTCGGCTTCCATCTCATTCAGCCGTTCCTGCAGTAGTTTGAGCTTGGCTTCCAGTTTCTGTTCGCGTTCTTCTTCATCCTGCTGATACTTCTCCATGGCCTGCAAGATCATGGTCAGATGGTCGCGCACACTGGTGCCCAGTTCGCCGAGATCGCCGGAACCGGTGACCACTGAGCGGATATCGGCAATCTGCTCACGTACCATGCTGTCGAGATCCACACGGGCGCGGCGGCGTTCGCTCTGGCTCATACTGGCTTCACTGACCAGTGTCTGGATAGCTTTCAGGCGCTGATCCAGGCTCTGCAGAAATTGCTCTAGCTCGGTCTGGCTGTTGCCCAGACACTGCAGCAGGAAGTCGGTAGCATCTTCCAGAAGGGGTACCAGCTCGTACCAGTTCAGACCTTTCTGCAGGCGGGTTTTCAGCCCTTCGGACTGATAGTTGAGGCGTTCCGGAATAACCAGCTGACCGAGCAGGTTGAGCAGGGTCTCGGTGACTTCGGAGGCAATATGCGAGAAACCTGGTTCTGCTTCATCTTCCGCCGGGGTTTCATTTTCAGCCGTGTCATCGGCGTCGCTGCCACCGTCTTCCGTGGGTTTGAACCAGCGCTGCCACCATTTGCTGGAACGCGCAGCATCGTAGCCTTCGAGGGTAGCGATTTCACCAATCACCTGAATCCAGCTCTGCAGCTGGGTGGTATAGCCGGACCAGGTTTCCAGTTCTTTTACCGCGTCTTTGCGCACCTGACGGATACGTTTCATTAATGGGCGTGGTAGCGGACAACGGCCGAGTTTGTCGGCGGCATCGGACAGCTGGCCGAGCAGCACTTCAGCCTGAGCGGCGCTGGAGGACTCAAAGCGTTTGACTGCCGTCTCGAGCTCATCCATCACCCGGCTCATACCTTTGCCACCGGGTTTGATGGCTTCGCGCAGTTCATTCAGGGATTTATCGACGTTGCCGGACTGACCTTCGGCCAGCAGCGATACCATCACCAGACCGCGGCGCATCTGATCGTGTTGTTCTTCGGCGGTGGTTTTCAGTTTTTCATGCTGATCCAGCAAATCCAGATATTTGTCACGCCAGCGGCGTGCAGATGTTGACCCGGCTCCCTCGGTCATCAGGTACTCCAGTGATAGAAAGGTGGCTTAACGCAAGTATAGATAAGTGCAGGGAATCTGCCGGGTGTTGAACGTGTTGATCAGTGCGCCGGATCAATAAAGTGTGGCCATTCGATTTCGGCGGCGATGGGCAGGTGGTCGGAGTGCGGCTGATTGATTACCGCTGTGCGTAGCAGGCGGATGCTGTTGCTGAGAAAGATATGATCGAGACCCCGTTTGGGGTGCCAGCTGGGGTAAGTAGGCAGTACCCGCGGCGCATGCAGATTCAGCTGTTGCAGCGGGCTTTGCTGCAGCAGGACCGAAGCTTCCTGATTGAGGTCGCCCATGATAATCAGGTTAGGGCGGTCGCTGACCAGATTGCAGAGATAATCCAGCTGACTGAACTGAGCCTTGCGGCTCAGCGCCAGATGAGTCACAGCGATGGTGAGGCCACTGCTCATATCACCCAGTTGCATCACCATCAGACCGCGGCCCGGCAACAGACCGGGTAACGGATAATTGGTGATGCGGGCGGCGGGAAAGCGGCTGAGCAGACCATTGCTGTGGCGGGCGATACCACCAAGATTGCGGTTAATCTGCTGATACCAGTATGGGAAGCCGGCGGCATCGGCGAGATGCTCCACCTGATTACATTGACCACTGCGGAAACTGCCGCCATCGGCTTCCTGCAGCGCAACGATATCGAATCCACGCAGCATGGCTGCAATGTCAGTGAGTGATTGCTGACGGCGTTTATTGGGCAGAACATGCTGCCAGCTTTTCAGCAGATACTGGTGATAGGCGCTGGTCTGTATACCGACCTGCATATTAAAGGAGAGGAGTCTCAGAGAGTGTGCGGCCCTGGGGGCCGCAACAAATTCCTGCAGAGTGCAGAATCCGGGCATGGCGGGGAATTACTTACCTGCCAGGGCGGCGCGCTCTTTTTCGATCAGGAAGTCAGCAACTTTCAGCATCTGTGGCTGGCCACCGGCAGAGGTTGCGTCGATTACGTATTTGCCCTGTACGATCAGCGCCGGAACACCGGAGATCTGGAACGCACGGATACGCTGGTCACCCTGTTTCATACGCGATTTAACCGCGAAAGAGTCATAGGCTTTGTCGAAGTCTTCAGCGCTGATACCGGCTTTTTCTACCAGAAAGTCGCGCTGCTCATCACGGCTCAGCAGACGCTGACGGTCAACATGGATGGCTTTGAAGATGTCGTCGTGTACTTTTTTCTCAACACCCAGTACGTCTGCTACATGGAACAGCTGAGCGTGAACAACCCAGGCACGGCCAAACATGGCAGGTACACCCTGGAAATCGACATCCGCAGCCAGCTGCTCTTTCCATGGTTTGATGATGGATTCCAGATGGAAACAGTGTGGGCAGCCATACCAAAAGGCTTCTTCGACGTGCACTTTGCCATCGGCCAGCACAGTGACAGGCTCAGCCAGAACCTTGTATTCCTTGCCGGCAGTGTATTCTTCTGCGTGTACTGCGGCTGCGGCCATCAGTAGCGCGCCTGCGATCCATTTGCTCACCTGTGCGAACATCAGCGACTCCGTAATTGATATGTGATTCGAATCAGAATTAAGTAGAGCGCATTCTTGCATAAAGGTTCTGCAAGGCCCACTGCTTAGGGTAGGGAATTGTCAATCTCATCTGAACAGAGAGATCCGGCGCACAAAAAAAGCGGCCGGAGCCGCTTTTTTCAGACGCTTTTCAGACGCTTTTCAGACGCTTGTCAGCAGCTGCTTAACGCAGACCCTGAATATAAGAAGCAACCGCTTCAATTTCAGTCGCGTGCAGACGGTAAGCGATATCACGCATCATGCGGGTGTCGCCATCGTTGGTACGCTGATTCATGCTGAAAGCAGTCAGCTGAGTCTTGGTGTATTCAGCATGCTGACCAGCCAGGCGAGGGAAGCCAGCTGTGTCGATGCCTTTGCCGTCAGGACCGTGACAGGCCAGACATGCCGGAATGCCTTTTTCGGCGATACCACCACGGTAGATGGTTTGACCCAGTTCAACCAGTTCCTGCTGAGCACCAGCGCCAGTTGGAGTCTGGGAGCTGAAGTAAGCAGCCAGATCAGCAATGTCAGCGTCGCTCAGAGCAGACACGAAAGGCGCCATGGTCGGTACGTTACGGCGACCATCACGAATATCAGAGATCTGCTTGATCAGATAACGTTCACCCTGTCCGGCGATTTTCGGGAAGGTAGGTGCCAGACTGTTACCATCGGCATTGTGACATGCGGCACAGGTGACAGATTTTGCTTTGCCGGCTTCAGCGTCGCCAGCGTGAGCAACGGACATCAGTCCGGCAGAAACGATCAGGCTAATCAACAGGTTTTTCATCATCAGGTCCAGGTTGTATGTGAATTCTTCTACTTAGGCCGTGCCTTACTTAGGCGTGGACATGTAAGTGATCAGTTCTTTGTACTGCTCAGCGGTACAGTCCATGCACATACCACGTGGAGGCATCGCATTCAGACCGTTGGTTACGCTGGTTACCAGGGTATCCATGCCTTTTGCCAGACGTGGTTCCCATGCGGCTTTGTCGAATGCTTTTGGCGCGCCGGCAACCCCCATGCCGTGACATACGCCACAGGCTTGCTGGTATTTAGCAGCCGGATCGAAAGCATTAACGTTAGCGCTCGCAGCGATAGCAGCAACGGTAGCCATCATCATCAGTTTTTTCATGTTGTGATTCTCTCTCTTGCTTGTTTTTTGAGGGTTCAAAACAGCTTAGCCCCGGAACCACTGCCCTGTGATATGATGGGTCCGTCTTCCAAAGGCCGAGCATTATATAACATTAATTTCCGGACGGTCATTACGTTTACCCTATGATAGCGCAGGAATCATTGACTTATACCAACACTCAGTTCGTTAAGAGTGCAGCAAAACTCAGCCAGTGCCCGACGGATATTGAGCGGGAAGTGGCCTTTGCCGGGCGTTCCAACGCCGGTAAATCCAGTGCGCTGAACCGCTTAACCGGGAATAAAAAACTGGCCCGTACCAGTAAAACCCCCGGCCGTACGCAGCTGATTAACTATTTCCAGATCGGTGAGCGCCCGCTGGCGCTGGTCGATTTACCCGGCTATGGCTTCGCCAAAGTGCCGCTGGCGGTGAAAAACGAGTGGCAGAAAGAACTCGGTAACTACCTGCAGAAGCGCGATGCGCTGGTGGGGCTGGTGCTGTTGATGGACATCCGCCATCCGCTGAAAGAGTTTGATACCGCCATGATCGACTGGGCGATCAAAGCCAGCATGCCGGTGCATATTCTGCTGACCAAGGCCGATAAACTGAAGCGCGGCCCGGCGCAGAACACCATGCTGCAGGTGAAAAAAGCCATGAAACCTCACGGTGATCTGGTCACAGTGCAGACGTTCTCATCACTCAGTGGTGACGGTATCGACGTGCTGAAAAAGCGCCTGAATGGCTGGCTGCTGCCGGCGCCTGTTGCCCCGGCGGAAGATGAAACTGGCGCGGATGACGCGCAGGAAACTGACCAGCCGGAATAAGCTGGTCAGACTTTTTCGCTGACGCTGGTGCCTTTGTAATGACTCTCCTGCACCAGCTCAAAACGGCGGTGCTGAGGCAGGCGACGGCTGGTACGCCGCTCGCGGCTGATGCTCAGAGCATTGGCCTGTGGACGGAAAGCTTCGGCGCTGACTGAAGGCTGTTGCTGTACGGCCTCTTCCTTTTGCCCCTGTTGTGCAAATGTCTGCTCAGACATCTGCTCAAACTTCCCCATCAATTCCTGATAAGCACGACAGATTTTACCAAAATGCGCCTGCCCCTGTGGATTCAGATCCGGGTGAAACGCCATAGCCAGCCTTTTAAACGCTCTCTTTATTTCTTCTCTGCCGGCACCTGGGGCCAGGCCAAGAAGCTCATAATTGGTAAGAGACATATAAAAAGGGTCGGGTTTAGTGAATGTAACGCTATGTTACCAGCTTCCTACTAATTTCTTACGTCATTTTACGACGAAGGGCATGTTTGTCAGGCACAGATAAGTAATGTGCGGGAATGGCAGAAATTCCCCCGGTAACCATAGGGAATATTTTTGGGAAAATACTTCCTGATTAGTAAATACAAACAAAAATATCCGTGCAGGCCTGCAGCGCACAGCAGATTGACTATATTTAGAGATATTCCTCTGGTGTAACAGGTAACACCACGGGTTTAGCTAACAGCGAGTTTTTTCAGGATCTTCCTTTTCTTCGGTACTTCCCCAATGATCCGAAGTTAACCCGGTCGTTTGCCCCCAATGGCGACCGGGTCTTTTTTTGTCTGCAATCCGGGCAGATTCGGCTTCTGTAGCGCAGTGCAGCAGCCGTTATAACCTGTTGCTTCAGCCTCTGTGACGCATTGCTTTAGCCGTGATCAGGCTGATGGCGAAAAGACTGGTGGCGGCGACCACAATGCTCGGACCCGCCGGTGTATCCCAGTGAAACGATGCCCACAGACCTGCAATGACGGCTGTAATGCCGGTCAGACTGGCCAGAATCACCATCTGCTCGGGAGAGCGTGACACGCTGCGCGCTGCCGCCGGAGGAATGATCAGCAGGGCGCTGACCAGCAGAATGCCCACCACTTTCATTGCCAGTGCGACGATCAGTGCCAGCATCAGAATCAGCAGCAGGTTCAGACGCTTGACCGGATGACCTTCGATTTCTGCCAGTTCCGGACTGACGGTGACCGCCAGCAGGCCGCGCCATTGCCAGATCAGCAGGGCGCCGACAACCAGCACGGCAGCGATAATCCAGATGATGTCCTGCGTGCCGACCGCCAGCAGATCACCAAACAGATAACCCATCAGATCGACCCGCACGTCCTGCGCCAGACTCAGTGTCACCAGGCCAATCGCCAGTGTGCTGTGGGACACGATGCCGAGCAGGGTGTCGGATGACAGCCGCGCACTCTGTTCCAGTGGAATCAGCAGCAGTGCCAGCACCACAGAGCCAACCACCAGAGCCAGGGTCAGGTTGATGTCAGTGAGTACGCCAAAGGTAATGCCCAGCAGCGCACCGTGTGCGAGGGTGTCACCAAAAAAGGCCATGCGCCGCCAGATCACAAAGCTGCCCAGCGGGCCGCCAATCACCGCCAGCAGAACACCGGCCAGCAGCGGCATCAGCCACCAGATATCCATCATTGTTCATCTCCTGTACTGCGGTGATGGTCGTGATCGCAGTGGGCATGATCATGGTGGTGGGTGTAAGGCACGATGGCCGGTTGCGCACGGCCACCGAATAACTGCAGATACGCCGGGTCGACGGAGACATTATCCGGATGGCCTGAGCAGCAGACGTGACCATTCAGGCAGATCACTTCATCGGTCGCTGCCATCACCAGGTGCAGATCGTGGGAGACCATCAGCACGCCGCAGCCAAGCTCGTCGCGCAGTTGCGGAATCAGCTGATACAGCTCCATCTGGCCCTGCACATCGACCCCCTGCACCGGTTCATCGAGAACCAGCAATTGCGGTTTCATCAGCAGTGCACGCACCAGCAGCACCCGCTGCCATTCGCCGCCGGACAGGTCATGGACTGACAGAGGCGCCAGCGCCTTAATGTTCAGACGCTGCAGCCAATGCTCAATATCTTTGCTGGTGGCGTGACGGGCCAGACGAAGAAAGCCTTCGACGGTCAGCGGCATACGCTGATCGAGACTGAGCTTCTGTGGCATATAGCCGATGCGCAGATGTTTGCGGCGGATGACTTTGCCGCTGTCCGGCTGTTCCAGCCCCAGCATGACTTTGATCAGCGTGGATTTACCACAGCCGTTCGGGCCGATCAGGGTAATGATCTGACGTTCACGGATGGCCAGGCTGATATCACTGAGCACGGTTTTGTGCGCACGCTGCAGATTGAGCTGATCGGCTTCTATCAGGGGTGCTGATGCCGTTGTCACAGATCCGGAGCGTGAAGATTGTGGTGACGCGACGGCAGGGTTCACGTCACCAGGAGGTGTTGCGGTCATGATGCCTCTTTCTGGCAGATCGGGCACAGGCCCATCAGTTCAGTCATCTGTTGTTCGACTTTGATGCCCAGTTCTTCTTCCGCCTTGCTGGCCAGCGAGCCCATCAGCCTGCTGTCCAGCTCCTGGGCCCGGCCGCATTCACGGCAGACAAAGAAGCAGCTTGGGTGTGCTTCGCCCGGATGATTGCAGCCGATAAAAGCGTTAAGTGAGCTGATGCGGTGAATCAGCCCAAGATCAAGCAGGAAATCCAGCGCACGGTAAACCGTTGGCGGCGCCGAGTTAAAACCTTCTTCCGCCAGTTTCGGCAGCAGGTCATAGGCACCCACTGGTTTATGGTTGGCCCACACCATTTCGAGTACGCGCTGGCGTACCGGAGTCAGGCGCTGACCGCTTTCCTCACACAGACGTCTGGCCTTGTTGAGGGCACTGTCCACACAGGAATGGTGGTCGTGATGTTTGTATACATTCTGAGTCATCGGAAAACCTGTTGCCGGGCGGATGGCTGTTGCTGTTGCTGTTGCCTTTTTCCTTTTGTACCTGCTGTACAGGGTGTTGCTGAAGGCCCGGCTATTATGGGCGAGAGAACAGGCAGCAGGCAAAGAAACTTTAGGTTATAATATAACAATATTGTAACAATCAGGACGGGATAATTTTATGAAGTCCGTTTTTCGCGCTGCTGCACTGCTGATTCTGCTCTGTGCGGCCGCTGTTTCGCGCGCAGACGTCAAAGTGCTGGCCAGCCTGCATCCGCTGGCTCTGGTCGCCGCATCGGTGACGCCAGCAGAGGATCTGTCCGTGCTGGTGCCGGCCGGTATGACGCCCCATGATTTTTCTCTGAAGCCATCGGATATCCGCAGAATCCGAGAAGCGGGCATTATCTTCTGGGGCGGTGAACAGGCAGAACCTTACCTGGTCGAATTTGCCCGTCGCTGGCCGGATAAGCAGTGGATCGATATCTCGCAGTTTGCTCCTCAGGACGATCATGAAGCCGGGCATCCTGGTCATGACGAGCATGGCAACGGTCACAACGATGACCACGGTGATGAACATGAAAGTGATGAACACCAAGGCAATGAACACCACGACCCGCACTGGTGGCTGGCGCCGGATGTAATGATCCGTGCCCAGGCGGCGCTGGCAGAGGCGCTGAATCAGGATCCGGCGCCGTTCGCTGCCGCTGTAACCGCGCAGCTCGACAGCAGCCGCAGTCAGCTGGCGGCGGTAAAAGAACACGGCTTTTTTGTTTTCCACCGTGCTTATGATCACTGGGTGGAAGCCATGGACCTGAAACAGCTGGGTGCTTTCACCATCTCGCCGGAGCGCAAACCGGGTATGAAAACCCTGCAAGCAATGCGCGAACAACTGCAGAATGGCGACGTGCGCTGCGTGTTCAGTGAACCTGAGTTTTCGCCGGCGATCCTCGATTCGGCAGTGCGCGGGCTGGATATCCGCCGTGGTGAGCTCGATCCTATGGCGGCATCAGTCGCTATCACAAGCGATGGCTACGTGCGTTATCTGCAGCACCTGACCGAGCAATTCCGTCGCTGTCTTGCCGGCTGAGGGGTAACGGCAGAGCAGAGTTCACAATGGCCTGACCGGGGGGCTGGTACGTCCGTGCAGGCCCTCTGGTAACATCCTGTGTTTTACTGTCGTTAATTTGTAAGTTCGGACGTTCACACTTCGGTTACAACTACACTGAAAGTCATACATTGTGTTGTCGCATCAGTGAGTGTGAATGTTTACTCTGACCCCAGAACAGACCGAAGAAATTACCCACGGGTTTACGGTGCCTTCGCGGCCGCAGGTTCTGCTGGAAATTCAGCGGTTAATCGATGATCCCGAATCCGACCTGTTTCAGCTGGGCAACCTGGTGGCTCAGGATATCGGTCTGTCGTCTGCCATTCTGAAAACCATCAATTCCCCGGTGTTCGGCATGAGCCGCACCATCAGTGATATCAAACAGGCAGTGATGCTGCTCGGCGCCAAAACGGTCAGTACGCTGGCCACGGCCATGATGCTGCGCAACAGCTTTAAAGCCACTGGCTCCATTTCTTTTGAACGCCTGTGGGATAATTCCACCATGGTGGCTGATACCATGGTGTTTATTGGCCGCAATATCAAAGATCAGATCCCACCGGAAAATCTCTATACAGCCGGTCTGTTTCACGACTGCGGCATTGCCGCGATGAGTCAGAAATATTCTGACTATCGGGAAACCCTGCAGCTGGCCAATCTCGATTATTCCTGCACCCCGACGGATTACGAAGATAAGCGTTACAACTGTAATCACACTCAGGTGGGCTATTTCATCGCTACCAGCTGGGCGCTGCCGCCGGACATCTGTCAGGTCATTCTGTTGCACCATGACGAAGATTACCTGCGCACAAACATCAACGATGAAATTGCCCTGGTGTGGTCGACGCTGAAGATCGCCGACAACATGGTGAATAACATCCGCCGCGGTTATGACCTCACGGACTGGGAGCGCATCAAGGACATGGCGTTTGAATCGCTGGGCATCACCGAACTGGATTATTTCGATCTGCTGGAAGACCGCTCCGAACAGCTGAACGTTGTTTGATCTCGCCCCCGACGCTGCTGACACTGTGACGGCGCTGGTTGAATTAGCCTTTGAACGCCCTAGAATAGCGCCATCTTTTTATTGTCTGGACACACTGTTATGACACTGGCTGTGGTTACGCTGGCGGCGGGTAAAGGCTCGCGCATGAAATCCGATCTCCCCAAGGTACTGCACAAACTGGCCGGTAAACCCATGCTGGCGCATGTGCTTAACAGTGCTGCCCAACTGGATGATGCCAGACAGCATGTGGTGATTGGTCATGGCGCCGACGCCGTAAAACAGCAGATCACAGAGTTTGATGTCAGCTGGGCGGTGCAGAGTGAACAGAAGGGTACAGGGCATGCGGTGGCTCAGGCTATGCCGGATGTCGATGCCGAAGCGACGGTACTGGTGCTGTACGGCGATGTGCCGCTGATCCGCAGCGAAACCCTGCAGAAATTACTCGATGAAAGCCACGCCGGTAATGCCCTGGCGCTGTTAACGGTAGAGCTGGACGACCCGACCGGCTATGGCCGTATCGTACGCGATGACGCCGGAAACATTCAGGCCATCGTTGAACACAAAGACGCCAGCGCAGAGCAGCACAGAATCCGCGAAGTAAACACCGGCATTCTGGCGGTGTCCGCTGCCCATCTGAATACCTGGCTGCCAAAACTCTCCGCCAACAACGCCCAGGGCGAATACTACCTGACCGATATCATCGCCATGGCGGTGGAAAATGACGTCGCTGTGCGTGCTATTCATCCACTCGACGAATACGAAGTGCAGGGCGTCAACGACCGCCTGCAACTGGCAGCGCTGGAACGTGTATATCAGCGCCAGCTGGCCGATGAACTGCTCACCGCCGGAGTTTCGCTGGCCGATCCGGCACGCCTGGATATCCGCGGCACCCTGACCGCCGGTGCTGACGTCAGCATCGATATTGGCTGTGTGTTTGAAGGTGATGTGGTGCTGGCAGACGGCGTCAGCATTGGCCCTTACTGCGTGGTGAAAAACAGCCAGCTGGGTCAGGGTTGCGAAGTAGAAGCCTACTCCCATATTGATGGTGCGCAGCTGGCATCCGGCTGCAGCATCGGCCCATACGCCCGTCTGCGTCCGGGGGCCGACCTGAAGCAGTCGGCCAAAGTCGGTAACTTCTGCGAAGTGAAGAAAGCCGTGATCGGTGAAGGTTCAAAAGTGAACCATCTGACGTACATTGGCGATGCCGAAATCGGCAAAGACGTGAATGTCGGCGCCGGTACCATCACCTGCAATTACGACGGCGTGAACAAGTCGAAAACCGAAATCGGCGACGGCGCCTTTATCGGCTCCAACTCCTCGCTGGTGGCCCCGGTGAAAGTCGGTGCCGGAGCAACCATCGGTGCCGGTTCTGTGATCACCCGTGAAGTGGCAGACAACGAGCTGTCTGTGGCGCGCGGCAAACAGCGCAATATCAGTGGCTGGGCACGGCCTGTCAAAAACTGACGGACTGCGGGCTGGTGTGGCAAGCGTCAGCCCGACCTGAGTCATTCCCCACTTTCCGCCCGCACTGGTATGATGGGCGGCATCTGTCTTTGTACTTATCATCTTTCTTCCCCTGAGGAGCCTCATGTCTGCTGTGACCACTCTCCGTATTGCTACCCGTAAAAGCCCGCTCGCTCTGTGGCAGGCAGAACACGTCAAAGCCCGTCTTGAAGCCATGCATCCGGGGCTGGCGGTGGAGCTGGTTACATTCTCAACCCAGGGCGACAAAATCCTCGATACGCCGCTGGCGAAAATCGGCGGCAAAGGCCTGTTCGTAAAAGAACTGGAAACCGCCATGCTCGATGGTCGCGCTGATATCGCTGTGCATTCCATGAAAGACGTACCGATGGAATTTCCTGAAGGTCTGGAGCTGGGTGTGATCTGTGAACGTGAAAACCCGCGCGATGCTTTTGTATCCAACAACTACAAGGCCATCAGTGAGCTGCCGGCCGGTGCCGTTGTGGGGACTTCCAGTCTGCGCCGTGGCTGCCAGATTCAGAACAGCCGCCCGGACCTGGTGATCAAAAGTCTGCGTGGCAATGTGCAGACCCGTCTGAGCAAGCTGGATGCCGGTGAATACGATGCCATCATTCTGGCTTCTGCCGGTCTGCTGCGGATGGAAATGCAGGATCGTCTGACCGCGTTTATTGAACCGGAAGAATCCCTGCCAGCAGGCGGCCAGGGCGCATTGGGCATCGAATGGCGTGTCGGTGACAGCGCTGTGCATGAACTGATTAAACCGCTGCACGATGAACTGACTGCCAGCTGTGTACTGGCTGAGCGCGCGCTGAACCGTCGCCTGCAGGGTGGCTGTCAGGTGCCGATCGCCTGTTACGCCGAGCGCAGCGGTGATGAACTCTGGTTGCGTGGACTGGTGGGCAGTGAAGACGGCACACAGATTCTGCGTACCGAAACCCGTGGCAGCGCCACTGAACCGGATGCGCTGGGCATCAGCGCCGCAGAAGACCTGTTAGCACAGGGGGCTGGTGCCATCCTCGAAGCCGTTTACGGTCATGAAGTTAAGTAATGACGACGGTTGTCGTAACCCGTCCGCAGGATCAGGCCGGCGGCATTATTGCCGCCCTTGAGACGCAGGGCGTCAGTGTGCGCCATCACCCGCTGATGCAGATTGTGCCGCTGGCGGATGACGACGAAGCTGCACGCTCCGGCCTGCGGCAGAAAATGCTCGATATTGATCAGTACAAAGCGGTGATTGCCATCAGCTTTAATGCGGCGACTTATGGTCTGCGCTGGCTGGATGATTACTGGCCGCAGCTGCCACTGGGCATCGACTGGTATGCGGTCGGGCCAACCACCGCGGATGTCTTGCAGCAGGCGGAAATAAACGTAAATATGCCTGCACAGCGTTTCGACAGCGAAGGCGTGCTGGCATTGCCCGGTTTGCAGGCGGAACAGATCCGTGGTGAACGGGTTCTTATCTGGCGTGGTGTCGGTGGCCGTGAAACCCTCGCCAGTGTGCTGCGCGAACGCGGCGCGGAAGTGGATTACGCCGAGCTTTATGAACGCCAGCCAGTAAACTGGAGCGACAGCGACTGGCACAACGCACTGGCGGATAAACCCCTGCTGATGCTCAGCAGTGGTCAGGCGCTGGACATCGCCGAATCACAGGTGCCGCAACTGGCACAGAAAGTCAGTGCTGTTATGCTGCCCAGTGAACGGGTTGCCGAGCAGGCACGGGCGCGCGGATACAACCCGGTACTGGTCGCCGCCAGTGCCCGCGACAATGATATGCTGCAGTGCCTGCAGCAATGGGCGCAGACGCAATAAAAACGTGTAAGCATGGTTATCAGATCAGCCGGTCGGTTTAAGGAAGCAGACAGTGACGAAAGATAAAAACGATCAGCAGGATACAGACAAGCTCAACAGCGATACCCCTGAGCAGACTCCGGAGTTAACGCCTGAGCCAACACCGGCAGCAGCGGAGAATAAACCGTCCGCATCTGAAACAGACACCACGCCAGCGGCAGAATCCGCGCAGAAAAGACCGGCTAAAGAGAAAGCCGCAAAAGACGCTCAGGTAAAAGAAAGCTCTGCTAAGCCATCCCCTGCTGAATCAGCTTCAGCTAAGCCAAAAACAGCTGAACCGAAGACAGCGCGCAAAGGTCCGCATCCGCTGGCCTGGATCAATCTGATTCTGATGCTTGGTCTGCTGGCGCTGGGCGCTTTTGCCGGCTGGCTGGTGTGGCAACAGCAGCAGAGCACATCCGCTGAACTGGCGGTTCTGAAAGACCGCTTATTGCAGGCGCAGCAACAGGCCGGCAACCTGGCCGCTGCCGAAGGCGACCTGCTGTCAGAAACCCAGTCACTGAAAAACCTGACCACAACCCTTAAGCAACAGGTTGAACATAACACCGACCGTCTCGGCAAACTGCCGGGCGCAGAGCGCCAGGACTGGCTGCTGGCGGAAGCGGAATATCTGCTGCGCATGGCTAACCAGCGCCTGCTGCTGGAGAAAGATGTCGAAGGCAGTCTGAGCATGCTGCAGGCAGCGGATAACGTGCTGGTGGAAACCCGTAATCCACAGCTGAATCCGGTGCGTAAAACCATTACCGAAGAAATTCAGAGCTTGCGTGCTTCGCCTGCGGTGGATGTGACCGGTGCGGTGCTGCGTCTGCAGACACTGCAGGAAGCGTTACCACAACTGCCGTGGCTGCCGGATCGTCTGCTGCCGGATGGCGATAAAGCGGAAACAGTGGCCGAAGAGCCGCAACCGCTGGATCAGCCCTGGTATCTGACGCTGTGGCACACAGTGAAAGAATCGCTGAGCACGCTGGTGCGCTTCCGCGAACGCTCAGAGCCGATTGCCGCACCGCTGTCACCGGATCAGCAGTACTACCTGCAACAGAATATGCACCTGATGCTGGAGCAGGCTCAGGTAGCGCTGCTGCGTAAGCAGGATGATCTGTACAAACACAGCCTCAGCCGCGTTGCCGGCTGGCTGGATGAATACCTGCTGATCGATGATCAGCGTACCGTTGCCGCTAAACTGGCGCTGCAGGAGTTACAGGGCTGGCAGGTGAATCCACCGTTACCGGATATCACCGGCTCACTGATGCAGCTGCAGAAACTGGTGGAAAACCAGCGCCGTGGCAGCGTCCTGCCGCGACAGCCTGCGCCTGCCAATGAGGCAGCAGACGGAGGCAATCAATGAGAGTCTGGCTGCTGCTTCTGGTCGTTTTTCTCGCGGTCGGCCTGATTGCCGGTACGCTGATGAATATCGACACTGGCTACGTGCTGGTGAGCTGGCATAACTACACGCTGGAAATGACGCTGTGGGTGTACCTCGGAATGACAATGGGGCTGATGCTGCTGCTGTATGTGCTGCTGCGTATCAGCCTGCTGCTGGTGGGCAGTGACTGGCGCTTTAACGAATGGCGCCGGCAGCGCCGCAGCGTACGTGCTCAGCGTCAGACAACACGTGGTCTGTTAGCGCTGGCTCAGGGACGCTGGCGGCGGGCAGAACGTCTGCTGACCATAGGTGCAGAAGATTCTGAAACCGGTCTGATCAACTATCTGGCTGCTGCCCGTGCCGCATATGAACAGAACAAAATGGACGCTGCCGACGAGTGGCTGAAAGCCGCCAGTCAGAGCACCAAAGGGGCGGATCTCGCGGTTGGCCTGACTCAGGCGGAACTGCTCAACAGCCGCGGTCAGAAAGAACAGGCACTGGCGGTTCTGCTCAATCTGCGCAAGCAATATCCGCGTCACGCTTACCTGCTCAAACTGCTGGTGAAAACCTATCTGGATCTGGAAGACTGGGTAGCGCTGCACGAGATGTTGCCGCTGCTGAAAAAATCCAGCAAGCTCAAGCCGGAGCGTATCCGGGAGCTGGAAGAAAACGTTCAGCTGCAATTGCTCGACCGCGCTGTGCACGGTCATGGCCAGGCACCGGGTGAAGCCGCTGCTGAGCTGAAGCGCCTGTATCACGACTTCCCGCGCCAGGGCCGCTACTCATTTAAAGTGACCAAACGCTATATCGATCTGCTGAAAGAGCAGGGCGAAGAAGGGCTGGCGGAACAGGAGCTGCGCAACGCGCTGAAGTACGTCTGGCATGATGATCTGATCGTGCTGTACGGCAGTCTGCATGGCACGGATACCGGCCGTCAGCTGCTGTTCGCTGAGCAGCAGTTGCAGGAACGTCCGAACGATCCGTATCTGCTGCTGGTGCTGGGGCGCCTGTCCCGTCGTCAGGAGCATCTGGAAAAAGCCCGCGATTACCTGCAGACCGGCCTGCGCTTAAAAGGCCTGCCTGAACTGCATGCTGAAATGGGCAAAGTGCTGATGGCGGAAGATAACGAAAAAGCTGCCTGTGAACATTTCCGTCAGGCTCTGCGCGCGCACTGAATCCAGAGAGATTGCATTGCGCAGTGCAGAAAAAAGCGGCAGAACCCATTAATAAGTTCTGCCGCAAAGGGGGAAGGTCTGCTGCAGTGGGCCCGCAGCGCAATGTATTCACCTGTCTTCAGGTTTGTCTGACGTTTTATTCGAGCTGCAGTGGCTTACCAGCCGCTTTACGCACGGCCTGCCATTCAGCCTCCGTCAGTGCTGCTTCGTCACCGGGTAACTGCAGCAGAATATCGAAGAAGTCCTCACGCAATTCACTCACCAGCACATCATTACGTGGCCGGGTTTTTACCACGTAAACGCTCTGCACATTCTGATGATCGAAAGCGCGCCAGGTCTGCTGGTCTTTCAGGTGCACATAGCTGTGATTTTCCAGCGCGCTGATCAGCTTTTCCGTATCCAGTGAGCCAGAACGCTCCGCTGCGTCCTTAAACTGATAAACGATTGAGTAGGCGGAAGCCGCCGAGCTGGAAGGGTAGGTCTGATAACGGCCGACGAAATCCTCAACAAATTTTTTGCCGCCGGCAAAGTCGTACTGGTAAGGGACTTTCCAGGTCCAGGGAGCGGCACCAATTACGTTTTCAAGAATGCCTGCGCCGGCTGACTTTGCCATCCCCAGGGTCAGATTGGGGACGATGATGGTCATTTTATCTTTCAGATCCATGCTGTGTGCCAGCTTCAGCGCCATGGCCATATCATCGCCGAACTGCACCAGCATCAGCACATCTGCACCGGAATCGCGGGCCTGCTGCAGCGCGCTGCGGAAGTCCGCATCGCGTGGACGTGGATAGGTTGTGGTGACCCCCGGATGAGCGGCGGTGTCCTGAGTTCCGGTAAATTCACGCAGGGATTTTTCCGTCGACCAGCCCCAGCTGTAATCCGCTGTAATATAAAACAGCTTTTTACCCTGCAGGCTGTCATTCAGATAGGCGGCCAGTGCTTTCGCTGCCATATGTGCGTTGTAGGTTTCGCGGAACATATGACGATGACCTTCACTGCCGGTGGTCTCGTTGGCATAGGTCAGGGTGCCGAAATAAATCAGATTATGACGTGCCGCTTCTTTACCGGCCGCAATGGCAACGGCACTGGACGACCCGCCGAACAGCATCGACACGCCCTGTGCCGCTAATTCTTTTACGTTTTCTACAGACTTATCTGGTTTGGAAGCCGAGTTGGCAGTGAGTAATTCCAGCGGCCGTCCGAGAACACCACCGCTGGTATTAATTTCATCCACGGCCATCAGCGCACCGCGGGCCTGAGCCAGCCCCTGCTGTTTATAGCGCCCGGTGGATGGGTAATTGAGACCAAGTTTTACGGATTCGGCGGCCTGTACGGCGGCGGATAAAAAAAAGATGCCCGCCAGCAACAGATGGATCATTTTACCCGGATAGTACTTCTTCCCCGGCATGGTGGTGCCCTCTTGTTATTATTATGCGTTTCGCTTCTTCTCAGATAAGAAATAATAATGAAATTTCGTTATTAGTCTCGCCGACTAAAGTCTGCGGCAAAACGGGCCTTAGTGGTTCGTCAGTACAGGAAGGGTTTTGAATAACTGAAAATAAAGCAGGATTAAGTGCCGGAAAGCCAGTGCTTGAGGGGTTCAAACACTGGCCGGTGGAAGATAAAAGTGAAGAGCAGAAGCGGCAGACTGCAGCTTTGCTCAGTTGTGCTCAGTTGCGACAGAGTTCCGTAATCCGGCTGTTATTCCAAAACCAGAGGTTTGTCGTTAATCGTCCGCACCATCTGCCATTCATCCTGATTCATTTCGGTATTACTGACGTCCAGCAAAATATCGAAAAAATCCTCACGCATATCGCTCAGCATAATGTCATCGCGCTTGCGGCTGCGTACAACATAAACGGTCTGCTGATTCTGATGATCAAAATCGCGCCAGCTCTGTTCGTCTTTGAGTAATTTGTAACGATGATTTTCCAGTGCCGCAATTAAGCCTTCGGTTTCTGTCGAGCCGGAGCGTTTAACCGCATCAGTAAACTGATAAACAATGCTGTACGCCGATGCGGCAGAACTGGAGGGGTGCAGCTGATATTCCTGCACAAAGGCTTCGACAAAATCTTTACCGCGCTGGTAATTAAACTGGTACGGCACTTTCCATGTCCAGGGCGCCGCACCGATAACGCCTTCCATTAATCCGGGGCCAGCGGCCTGGGCCATGCCCAGCGTCAGGTTGGGTACGATGACCGTCATTTTCTTTTTCAGGTCCATGGCATAAATTTCATTCAGTGCCAGCACCATATCCTGCCCTAACTGATTGACCACCAGAACTTCAGCGCCGGATTCCACTGCTTTGCGCAGAGCCGCCTGAAAATCCCGGTGCATGGGATTTGGAAACGGTGTTCGTGCGGCCGGATGTGAAGTAATCCCCTGAGTGCCGGTAAAACTGCGCAACGCGCCTTCCATGGACCAGCCTTCGCTGGAGCCGGCGGTAAGATAAAAGAATTTTTTACCTTTTAAATAGGTGTTCATATATTCCGCCAGTGCACGTGCGGCCATATACGAGCTGTAAGGCTCACGGAACAGATAACGCTGACCTTCGAGGCCAGTAATTTCGTTGTCGTATCCCAGCGTGCCGAAATAAATACGTTTGTGTTGTGCTGCCCGTTCTGCGGCAGCAATGGTCGCCGAACTGGAGGCACCACCGAATAACATCACTGCACCCTGCGCGATCAGCTCATCAACATTGGCTGCCGCCCGCTCTGGTTTGGATGCAGTGTTAGCCCGCAATAATTCCAGTGGCTGGCCATTAACACCGCCCTGGCTGTTAATTTCTTTTACCGCCAACAGCGCGCCACGGATCTGTGCCAGCCCCTGTTCTTTGTAGCGTCCGCTGGACGGATAATTCAGACCAATTTTGATGCTTTGCTGCGGGCTTTCTGCCGCATAAACAGGCACAGGGGTGGTAACAAACAGCATAGAGCTGAGCAGGAAAACCGCTGCAGGAAAACGGCGGAATAATGATTGGCAACGAACAGGATGGGGCGACATAAGGATTCCTTTTCTGGCTGAGTATTGGCGTGAGGCCAGCTCTCTGACGGAGCTGATCCAGACAGGTAAGACAGGACACAAGGTTGTACCTGTGGACAGAAAGAGGAACTTGTATTCAGACGAACAGAAAATATGAAATTTTTCGGCTGGGGCAGGTCTGCTTTGCAGGCTGGCAAGTGCAGAAGACATTGCTTACAAAATGTCTTTGATTTTTTGCTGTGATTTTCACCACGGGTCAGCGGAAATAAAAAAGCCCTGCTATATAGCAGGGCTTTTTGGGCGCGGTAAATCTTACTGCGCAGATACCACAATCGAAAAAGTATCAGGCTTCTTCTTTGTGCAGATGAACATCCATTTGCGGGAATGGAATCTCAATACCTTCCGCATCAAAACGCAGTTTGATGGTTTCGGTCAGTTCCCATTTAACGGTCCAGTAATCTGCAGCGTTGGCCCATGGGCGCACAACAAAATTCACAGAAGAATCGGCCAGTTCTGATACGGCAATTTTCCATTCCGGATCTTTCAGTACCAGTGGGTGCGCGGCGACAATTTCATGCAGCAGAGCTTTGGCTTTCAGCAGGTCGCTGCCATAGCTGATGCCAACAATCATATCCACCCGGCGGGTCGGCTCAGCGGAATAGTTCACCATGGTGTTACCGAATACGTTGCCGTTTGGCACGGTAACCAGTTTGTTGTCCGGGGTTTTCAGGCGGGTGCTGAAAATAGTGATCTGATCAACGGAACCGGCCACACCGCCAACTTCGACATAATCACCCAGTTTGAACGGACGGAATAAAATGAGCATTACACCAGCGGCGAAATGCGACAGTGAATCTTTTAATGCCAGGCCAACGGCCAGACCGGCGGCACCGAGCAGAGCAACCAGTGAGGTGGTATCCACACCCAGTTGCGACAGCGCAAAAACAATCACCAACAGGGTCAGCGTGGTGCCCATTACGGTTTTTACAAAGGCAACCAGAATGGGATCCAGCTTGGCGCGGGTCAGACCTTTGGCGGCGGTGTTGGTAATCATGCCGGCAATCATGCGCCCGATGATAAAGATCAGCAGGGCGAGCGCAATCTGAGTCCCCCACGGCAGAACGTAATCCGTCCAGATCTGTTGTGGGTCAATGTTCCAGTTCATACAGAGATAGCTCCTTAATCAAAATGTTGGCTGCGCGTACTGTGTGCAGAAAATCACGGTCTTGGTGCGTAAGCAAAAACGTCCGAATGCATTTGGTCGATTGTCAGCCCTAAAGGTTCCAGCTGATCCAGCGTACCGTACACCATGTTCGGCGAACCACAGGCGAACATACGAACATGACTCAGATCTGTGAAATCTTCATGAATCACCTGATAGATCCAGCCGGCACGGCCTTCCCAGCCTTCGCTCTGCGTTTCGATAATCGGGTGATAACGCAGATTGCTGTACTGACGTGCCCATTCTATCGGAAGATCGGCCAGATAGAATCCATCTGCTTCACGGTTTGACCAGTAAATATGCAGTTCGCGTTCCGGCTCAACCGCCAGTATGCCTTCCACCAGACTTTTGATCTGGGAAAAACCGGTACCGGCAGCAACCAGCAGTAACGGTTCTTTGTTGGCGTCCAGGAAATCCGGGTGCACCAGACAATCACCGAATGGCAGGGTGATACCAACGGTGGATGCACTCTTCAGAAAGGCGATCACCTGATCTGAGGTTTCGCTGCCGGCGGCTATGTGCAGTTCAATGCGGCGCGCATCATCACCGGTCAGAGTGCCCGGTGCGCTGGCAATCGAGTAAGGCAGTTTCTTTTCGCCATCCTTTGTCTGCACGTTTAACAGCAGGTACTGCCCCGGCCAGAAGTCTGCTTTTTTCCCGGCCGGTGCCAGCAGCTCTACGCGGTAAACATTGCCCGGCAGGGCTTCAACCGCGCTGATCTGGCAGGCCAGAGAGACTTCTGGTTTGTGGTAAGGAGGGTGTACATCGGACATAAAAATCTCGGCATCGGTTTGAGGGTGAGCGACACAGCAAAGAATCTGATTATCCTGATTAAACAGATGCTCGCCCAGTGAATTACGGAAACGGAACTCACCATCTAAGTATTCGCCCCGACAGATTTCACAAACACCGTTATCACAGCCAATGGCGATGGCTACGCCCTGCTGTTCCGCTGCATCAGCGATGGTCTGATCGCTGCGGCAGCGGATAACGGTGCCGGAGGGCTGAAAGGTGACCAGATGAGTATCGGCGCTCAAAGCCCCAGCTCATCCCAGAGTTCGTCGATCCGCGCGGTTACCGCCGGATCTTTCACAATCGGCGTGCCCCATTCACGCTCGGTTTCCCCCGGCCATTTGTTGGTGGCGTCCATCCCCATCTTGGAACCCAGCCCGGATACCGGCGAAGCGAAATCCAGATAATCAATCGGGGTGTTCTCGATCAGCGTGGTATCGCGTGCCGGGTCCATACGCGTGGTAATCGCCCAGATCACGTCTTCCCAGTTACGGGTATTCACGTCGTCGTCGACCACGATAACAAACTTGGTGTACATAAACTGGCGTAAAAACGACCACACACCCATCATTACGCGCTTGGCGTGACCGGCATACTGCTTCTTCATGCTGACTACGGCCATGCGGTAGGAACAGCCTTCCGGCGGTAAATAGAAGTCGACGATTTCCGGAAACTGCTTCTGCAGAATCGGCACAAACACTTCGTTCAGCGCCACGCCCAATACCGCAGGTTCATCCGGTGGACGGCCCGTATAGGTGCTGTGATAAATCGGGTCTTTGCGGTGCGTAATACGCTCCACGGTAAATACCGGGAACTGATCCACTTCGTTGTAATAGCCGGTGTGGTCTCCGTAAGGGCCTTCATCCGCCATCTCACCGGGATGAATCACACCTTCCAGCACGATCTCGGCGGAGGCCGGAACCAGCAGATCATTGCCGATACTTTTTACCAGCTCGGTTTTGCTGTCACGCAGCAGACCGGCGAAGGCGTATTCGCTCAAGGTATCCGGCACCGGTGTAACCGCGCCTAAAATCGTTGCCGGGTCAGCGCCCAGAGCAACCGTTACCGGGAAAGGTTCGCCCGGGTGGGCCTTCTGCCACTCGAGAAAATCCAGTGCGCCACCACGATGGCTCAGCCAGCGCATAATTACTTTGTTTTTGCCGATTACCTGCTGGCGGTAAATTCCCAGATTATGACGGTCTTTGTGTGGCCCTTTGGTAATCACCAATGGCCAGGTAATCAGCGGGGCGGCATCGCCGGGCCAGCATTTCATCACCGGGATTTTGCCCAGATCGACATTATCACCTTCGATAACCACTTCCTGACAATGGGCCTTACGGATTTCCTTCGGCCCCATGGTCATAACTTTCTTGAAGATTGGCAGCTTTTCCCAGGCGTCTTTCATGCCTTTGGGTGGCTCAGGTTCCTTCAGGAAGGCCAGCAGTTTGCCGACTTCGCGCAGGGCATCAACGGACTCTTCACCCATGCCCAGAGCAACGCGCTCCGGTGTACCGAACAGGTTGGCCAGTACCGGCATATCGTAACCTTTCGGGTTTTCAAACAGCAGGGCCGGGCCTTTGGCTCGCAGCACACGGTCGGCTATTTCCGTCATCTCCAGATGCGGATCGATTTCCTGGGTGATGCGTTTCAGCTCACCCCGTTTTTCCAGGACTTTCAGGAAGTCGCGTAGGTCGGCGTATTTCATCGGCCACTCGGGTCTGAATATTTGTGCGTATGATACCTGAAAACTGAGATGGAGCCTTCAGAACACTGATATTTACAGACCTGAACTTCAGAATTTTAACCATTCTGTGAATATGGTTATGCTGACAATAAAGAGATTTGCCGTATGTATGAAATCCAGCTTACATGTGGTGCAGATAAGGGACAGTGTCGTATGAAAGTAAGTCCCGCAGCGGTTATCTTCTTCTTATGTGTTTTGACCGTCACCGGCTGTGCGACAACCAGCAATTCGCCAGTGACAGAAGATCAGGATGATTCCCTGCAGCAGCTGAAACAGCAGGAAAGCCTCTATCTGGATCTGCTGGCAAAAGCGTCAGACTCAAATGCCGGAATTAACGATATCAGTCGCTTCGTATTTCTGGCCGGTGACCTGCGACAGCAGAATTACGCATCGTTATCTGAAGCTCTGTTTCATGACTATATGAAAGTATTCGTTACCTCGCCGGACAAGGTTGTACAGCTGTGGAAAGCGGATTCTGAAGCGATAGCCACCGCGTGTTATTACCTGCAGGGTTTTTACTGGTTTGAGGATGGATCGGGTATTCATTTGCCTTACGCTCCGGCTGCCAGCTGGCCTGAGTTCGTTCAGCGCTACCGCAACAGCCTGCCAGAAGGGTTCGTTCAACAGTGTGAACCTGTCAGTAATACACCTTCCTGATATACTCCCGGCCTGATTTAACTGGCCGGGAATACCCCATGAACGCAAAATCGACTCTCAATGCCGCCGCCGTTGCCGGTTTCAGTGCGGTGGCACTGGGCGCGTTCGGAGCGCACGGACTGAAAGGTGTGCTGGATGACGCCATAATGACGGTGTACCACACCGCGGTGCTTTATCATCTGGTGCATTCTGCTGTGCTGCTGGCACTGGCTGTATGGCTGAAAGTGATGCCGGGAAACCGCTGGCTGAGCTGGTCTGCTAACCTGATGCTGGTGGGCATGATTCTGTTCTGTGGCAGTCTGTACGCCATGACGCTGACGGGGATTCGCCCGCTGGGCATTATCACTCCGTTCGGTGGCGTCAGCTGGCTGGCCGGCTGGGCATTACTGCTGGTAGCGGCCAGCAAACTGAAAACACAAGATTCTGAATAACAGGGCCGATACGTGGCAGACGAAAAAACAAATGGGCAATTGCCTGACAGCGAAGACGCACAGACTGAACAGCAGACCGATGCGTCCATGACTGACGACCTGACAACAGATGATCAGGCGCCGGAAGAAAGCAGCGACAAACCACAATATCGCCGTGGCATTAAAAGCTTTGTTATCCGCGCCGGGCGCTTAACCAAAGGTCAGCAGGGCGGACTTGAACGTCAGTGGCCGGTGATGGGTTTAACCCTGGAACAGGGGCCAATCAATCCGGTTGACGTCTTCGGACGTGATGGCCATGTGGTACTGGAAATCGGTTACGGCATGGGCACCTCGCTGGTGCAGATGGCCAAAGCTGCACCGGAGAAAGATTTTATTGGTGTCGAAGTGCACCTGCCTGGCGTTGGCTCGCTGCTGAATCTGGCAGAGGAAGCGGGTGTCACCAACCTGCGTACTTATAAAGACGATGCCATCGAAGTGCTGAAGCTGATTCCGGATAACAGCATCGATACCGTACAGCTGTTCTTCCCCGATCCCTGGCACAAGAAAAAGCACCACAAGCGCCGTATCGTGCAGAGCGAATTCGCCCAGACCCTGCGCCGTATTTTAAAACCCGGCGGCATTTTCCATATGGCCACCGACTGGGAAAACTATATGGAGCATATGCTGGAAGTGATGGATGCCGAAGAGGGCTATGAAAACATCGCCGGCAAAGGTAACTGCGTACCACGCCCGGAACATCGTCCGCTGACTAAGTTCGAAAAGCGGGGTGAAACAAAAGGCCATGGGGTGTGGGATTTGATGTATCGAAAGATAAGCTAACGCGGATCGCTACCTGCGTTGCCTCTGCTTTGTTAAATGCCAGTTCGAAATGCTCATGTATGGCTTATACACTCCGCTTTCTCACTGGCATTTGCCGCGCATAGCCTGCCTCGGCAACGCGATCATGATCCAGCAGGTAGGGCGCACTGCGCACCACATCAATAAAATTCAGCAGAAAGAAACAGATATTTTTAGGGTGGGCTCTGCCCACCACGTAAGGTGAAGACGGCACCCATCACACTGCCAATGACACCGGACAGAATGAACAGAAGCACAGTTAACAGGTACAGAATTATGCAGAAGAAAGACAAAGAAAAAGTATTCGGCGGCGAGTGGACTGAAGACATGCTGCGCGAATTCCTGAGCGCCAACAGCTATGACGGCAGCGACGCCGATTACATCGCTGCGATCCGCGCATACCGCCACATGGTGCCGGAAACGTTCGCCGATTACGTCGAACTGTTCAAAAAAGAAGGCCACGATCTGAACGCTAAAAACGCTGATGGCGTTACCCTGCTGCAGACCATTGCTTCGCACAGCAAAGGTGCTGAATACGCAGAAGCACTGAAGAGTGCCGGCGCGGCTTGAGGCGCGTTCTGACTGATGTTGACGGCAGCGGGCGCTCCGCTGCCGCCATTACCTCCCGCCATGCACTGCACCGTCGTGCTCTGTTGAAATCATGCCCAATGGTCACAGTTGTTTAAACTTCCCGACCAGAGTTGACTGCTATAAGCTGACGCCATTGTTGAAAAACTGTCATTGATGGCGGCTAACATAGGCCAATACGCTGGCCTGACGGCATGGGTATCGTCCTGTGCTGCGCACTGCCATCCAGATGACGCCCTGACACCGAAGGATACCCGCAATGATCATCACGCCTAAAATCCGTGGATTTATCTGTACCACCACGCATCCGACCGGCTGCGAAGCCAATGTTAAAGAACAGATTGAGATCACCCAAAAGCAGGGTGAAGTTGCCAACGGCCCGAAAAAGGTTCTGGTGATTGGTTCTTCCAGTGGTTATGGCCTGGCATCCCGCATCACTGCGGCGTTCGGCTCTGGTGCGGCGACCATCGGCGTGTTCTTCGAAAAACCAGCCACTGAAAAGAAAGCCGGTACTGCGGGCTGGCACAACTCAGCTGCTTTTGATCAGCTGGCCCATGAAGCCGGTCTGTACGCGAAAAGCCTGAACGGCGATGCCTTCAGTCACGAAGCCAAAGCCAAAACCATCGAACTGATCAAAGACGATCTCGGTCAGGTGGATATGGTGGTTTACTCGCTGGCCTCTCCGGTCCGTAAACTGCCGGACACTGGCGAAGTGGTGCGTTCCGCACTGAAGCCAATCGGTGAGGTGTATAAAGCCACCGCCGTGGACACCAACAAAGACGTGCTGTTTGAAGCCGAAGTCGAGCCTGCAACCGAGCAGGAAATCGCTGACACTGTTACTGTAATGGGCGGTCAGGACTGGGAACTGTGGATGTCTGCTCTGGCCGAAGCCGGTGTGCTGGCCGAAGGCTGCAAAACCGTTGCTTACTCTTACATCGGTACTGAAATTACCTGGCCTATCTACTGGAACGGTGCATTAGGCGAAGCGAAAAAAGACCTCGACCGTGCTGCACATGCAATTGATGCCCAGATGAAAGCACTCAATGGCAGCGCTAACGTCGCTGTGCTGAAGAGCGTTGTGACCCAGGCCAGTTCAGCCATCCCTGTGATGCCGCTGTACATCGCCATGGCGTTCAAGAAAATGCGCGAGCTGGGTATTCATGAAGGCTGTATCGAACAGATCAACCGTATGTTCCGTGAGCGTCTGTACCGTGAAGACGGTCAGGCTGCAGAAGTGGACGGCGAAAACCGTCTGCGTCTGGATGACTGGGAACTGCGTGAAGACGTACAGGAACACTGTAAAGCTCTGTGGCCAACCCTGACCAACGACAACCTGCGCGAACTGACCGACTATCAGGAATACAAAGATGAATTCCTGAAACTGTTTGGCTTCGGCGTTGCCGGTGTGGATTACGATGCCGATGTGAATCCGGTTGTGCCGTTTGATGTAATCGATATCTGAGGCTTCTGTAACAGAAGGCTCCGGGCAGGGACTGCCCAAACAAAAAAGCCCCGCTCTGAACCGATGTTTCAGGCGGGGCTTCTTTATGTCTGCTTCTTTTTATTCTTTTTACATCTGGTTAAGGGCGGCGGCACTTGTGATCTTATGTCCGGTGTCGTCCGGATATCTTTTGCATACCTGTGCCGTTAAAAAACATCGCTTAAAACACATCGATCGCCGCTGTATGCCCCTGCTGTTGCCGACAGGAGTTAATGCGGGAGTTACTGAATAGCACTAAGTAACTGAATAAATTACGGCTGCTCCAGACCTGAGGCGTGCAGCATAAGAATGACATCGGCGAGCGCTGGTTTTACCACAAACCCCAGGCAGGCCTGATCGCGGCAGGCGCTGTAAATAATGCGCTGTGGTGTGCCACTGGCGGGCAGTTGATCAATGCGCAGGCTGCTGAGGTCGTAGCTGATTCCGGCTTCTGTGCGTGATGCCAGAAAACGTTCCTGCAGATCGCTGCTCAGCTCACTGGTCAGTTCGTCCTGTGGATGCTCGCTGAGCAACAGCAGCGGATAGTTGTGTAAATCGAAACTGGTCGGCAAAGACTCAAGCGTATGGGTAACAGCTGAGCCTGCCAGCCAGCGACCGTCGCTGTTTTTAACCGCCAGCTCGCCGGAATTAAATACCGTGGGCGCGTTAAAGCCGGTGTCGGCTAGCGCCAGCCGAAACTGTGGCGCAAACGCCAGTTGCGCCGGTACAGACACCGCGTTCTTCTCAACGGATGCGCTGGCTGTAGTGGCGGATGGTTCCGTGGTGGATGGTTCCGAACAGGCGGTCAGTACGGTAGCACCCGCGAGCGAAACCAGGGCGGTGCGCAACAGAGACTTCAGCGGCTGCAGCATTGAGGAATTAAACGGCGGGATGACCCGGTAACAAGGGCGGTGGATATTTCCGTTGCGCATAACATACATCCTTATATGCAGAGACTGGTGCAAAAGAACAGCGAGCCTACGTAACCCCGGGGCTGGTGTAAATCCGTTGCGTGCTGTTCAGGGTAAAAAACCTGCACGCGCACAAAGCCGGCAGATAAAATGCGCCGCTGGTGAACCTCCCGGCAGAAAAAGAAGCTTGCCGCAAACGCCACACAAGCGGGTAAACTGAATGTCTGAACAATTGTCAGGTCAACTGGATCAGATTCACTATGCTGGTTGCAGCGATATTGGGACCTGTTCTGCTCATACCGGCCTGCTCCTTTAATCGTTCCATAATTTCACGGTTAATGACTTCCTGCTCTTCCGGCGGTAATGTACGGAATTCCTCTTCGGTTAAATCCATTTCCTGCAGCATGGATTCACGGATTTTTTCTGCATCGCTTTTATTCATATACGCCTGAAATTTTTCCGAAGCAGTTTCCCCCGTGACTGCCTGTTCAGTAGCCACTGGGTTTTGCGACTGCTTATCAGCAGCAGTGTCTGATTGCATCGTCTGTTGGCGGACATCGGTGGCAGCGGCAACCGCCGGCACCTGATTCAGCGCCTGGCGTTCTGTGGTCAACAGAGCAGCGAAGTTACCACCGGGTTCGCCATCGGTACCGGACGTGGTGTTGGTTGTGCGCTTCTCCGTCGCAGGCAGGCGCGCCAGACTGCTTTCATGTGGCAGTGGGGTATTGGCTGGATTAAACATTGGTATTCTCCCTGTTCAGTAGCCCTGAAGAATGGCAATTGTTCAGGTAAACGCAGGAAAAGTGCCAGCTGTGCATAGCGGCCGGAAGGTCAGATATAAGTACCAAATAAGCGGACAATAATGTCCGCCTGTTTTGCCGCTTCGCTCACTGGCGGCATAAAACTGCCGCTCTGACTATTTTCTGTGTTTCAGCCTTGCCAATTCATGCGTCCTATCGCGCGGTATACGCCCAGATGCTTTTCACCCTGTTGCTGCTGCAGGCGCATCTGTTTCAGCTCTTCAATTGCGGCGCGTAAATCAGAGAGTTTATTTTTCTCAGTTTTATTCTGCGCGCCAATTTCGTCACTGAGATTAAACGAACGGGGTTTAACTTCCTCCGGCATTTGGCGCATAACAAATTCAGGCTTGTTATCGCGTTGCTGTAATAGTGCGGTGTTCTGCATCACATTAATGACCCAGTCGCGCAGCTTTGTGCGCTGTGAATTGTCTGGCTGGCTGTTTGTTGAAGGCGATTGGCTTTGCAGGTTCTGCTGCCTGCCTTCCTGGTTATGAGTGACCTGATTCCAGAGCGTCTGGTCTGCGGAGGCTGTTGGCAGCTGCTGTTGCGCACGCAGCCGTGCCAGAACTTCGGCTGTTTCCTCCTCGGTGGCGCGCATAATAGCTGCGTCGGAGGTCGGGTCATCTTCGCGCTTGAGGCTGGCGTGAGTCTCAGCATTGCGGCTGTTTAACAAGGTGTTATCAAACTGGAAAAAGCTGAGCGCCGATTCAATCCGGATGCCTTCAGCGCCGTCATTATTTTCCGTTGGAATAACGGCGCTGAAATCTGTGCCGGTAAAATCTCTGGCGCTGTCATAAAAAGGATCGCTAAGCTGCGGGAATTTTTGCAGATGCACTTCCTGCAGTAACAGCGTATTACCACTTTCGCTGAGCGCGACACCACTGCCTTTAATCACACCCTGAACATCGCCATCGTCATTCAGAATTTCATACTCAGAACCAACCGAGCCGAGGTACAGGGCGCCCAGTCCTGCTTCTGTCGCCGACTGAACGTATGAGCCGTCTTCGTTAAACTGCATCACACCGAGCTGGCTGAAAATGGCATCGTTTTCGTCAATCCAGCCGTTGCCATCGTCATCGTACTGCGCCAGCTCGTCGAAACCGTAGCCGCTTTGCGGGCCGAACATTTCACTGCCGTCGTCAATTTCGCCATTGCCGTTTCTATCAAATACCAGATAACCACTGCCGGCGGCGGTCTGCGCGACCTGGTCATTGTGTCCATCAGCATCAAGATCAAAACTGAAATACTGATTGGTTAACTCCACTGCGCCGCCGTTAAGATTAATCATCAGCGGGTCGATCAGGTTGAGCTGGCCGCGGAAGCTGTTGGTCTGCTCCACCTGCGTGTTGCGGCTGAACTCCAGCGCCATCATAAAATCGATCTGGCGGCCGTCTTCGGTGGTGACCTGACCAAGGGCTTCGAAATTTAATGCTGAGCTTTCTTCCAGTTTGAAAATGCTCTGCACTTCGACTTCAATTCCCAGCCCCATGCTGCTTCCTCTGGGGTTAACGGCGAACACGCTGAGGCGCGTTTGGTCGGTGAGTTCCAGCAGGCGCTCGCTGATCAACTGTGAAGCGTAATTCTGCACAGTACCGTTATTGTCAGTCACCTGACTGCTGTGCGTGACCTGTTGTTGTTCATGAATGCGGCGGCTTAATGACAGCTGAATGCCGGCTTCGGCAGACGATGCCCCGTTGCCACCGGACTGACCGGAGGTCACGCGTACGGACTGACCGGTGAAAAAGGCTGACAACAGAGTATCCTGTTGACGGCCGCTGAGCTGAACCTGAGATTGAGTAATTTTCATGGCATTATCCCTATGGCATGGCATGCTCAGTTACATCGGCGCCAATGCTACATCCATTAAGATGATTGTTTTATTAATGAAAGAGTGTTCATAGATAAAAGATCTATAACATTTCCCGGAGAATGCTGTGTCCAACACAACTCATACATCAGACGTCGCTGACGACCTGCGCACCTACTTCCCGCCCATCGAACCCTACGCTTCCGGCATGCTGGATGTGGGTGATGGCCATCAGATTTATTGGGAACGTGTTGGTACTCCCGGCGCCAAGCCGGCGGTGTTTTTACACGGTGGCCCGGGTGGTGGTTGTAACGAATCGCACCGGCGCGTATTTGATCCGGCAAAATACGATGTGCTGTTGTTCGATCAGCGCGGTTGCGGGCGCTCCACACCTCATGCCTGCTTAGAGGCCAATACCACCTGGCATCTGGTAGATGATATCGAGCGCCTGCGTGAGATGTGTGGCATTGAAAAATGGCTGGTGTTTGGCGGCAGCTGGGGGTCGACGCTGTCACTGGCGTATGCGGAAACCCATCCTGAGCGGGTCACCGAGCTGGTGCTGCGCGGTATTTATACTCTTACCCAGGCGGAGCTTAACTGGTATTACCAGTTCGGTGTGTCGGAAATGCATCCGGAAAAATGGGAACGTTTTATTGCCCCTATTCCGGAGAATGAGCGCTGCCATATGATGGCCGCTTACCATAAGCGTTTAACCGGTGATAACGAAGCTGAGAAGCTGGCCTGCGCCAAAGCCTGGAGCCAGTGGGAAGGTGGCACAGTGACACTGCTGCCGGATGAAGCCATGGTTGATGACTTTGGCGGCGATCAGTTCGCGCTGGCCTTTGCCCGTATCGAAAACCACTTCTTTATGAACGCCGGCTGGATGGACGAAGGTCAGCTGCAGCGTGATGCGCACAAATTAACAGGGATTCCCGGTGTGATTGTGCATGGCCGTCTTGATATGCCTTGCCCACTGAAATACGCCTGGAATCTGGCCAAAGCCTGGCCGGACGCCGAATTACATATTATTGAAGCCGCCGGACACGCCATGTCTGAGCCTGGCATTCTGGATCAGCTGATCCGGGCAACAGATAAATTTGCGGAGTAACTCATGGCCGATCAGAACGACCCAAAATTACTGAAGCAGGCGCTGCGTGAGTTTCACGCTTTTGTTGCGTCTTTCGACAGCGTGATGCTGGCAACCATCAATGATGAAGGCGATATCCCTGTGCCGGAAGCCAGCTACGCACCTGTGCTGGTACGTGATGGCAAATACTACATTTTCGTCTCTGAACTGGCGTTGCATACCCGCAACCTGCTGCGCAATAAAAGCGCCAGTCTGTTGTTTATCGAAGACGAGAGTAACAGCAGCAACATCTTTGCCCGCCAGCGCGCCAGCGTACAGATCACGGCTGCTGAGGTGGCGCGGGAAACGGCTGAATGGACAGAAACGCTCAATCAGATGGAAATCAAATTCCCGAAGATGATGCCTTTGCTGCGCACACTCAACGACTTCCACCTGATGGAATTAACAGCCCACAGCGGCAGCTATACCGCAGGCTTTGGCAAAGCGTACGAGCTGAGCGGTGACGGTCTGCAGGATATCCGTCATATCAGCCGGCGCTGACCCGGCTGCAGCCTTTACTTCCCCGGGTTCTGTACAGAGGCGAATGGTCGCAGCGGGTGCCGGTCGTTCCGGCCTTCTGCTAGTATCTGTGCGGCTATAATCTGCGCTGCTGAACAGATGCCGCACAGGTGTACGACCGATGGTCATACACAGCACTACACAGCAAAACAGTAGATACATAGCAAATCAGCCCAGACCGATATTCAGCTAACCCAACCGACACCTGAGCCGGAGGCCGAAGTTTTGACCGAGAACGCGTCAGTGCGTGAGCAGGATGCTACGCCGCAGTTTGCCAAAGCCACGGAACTGCTGAAATATTTTGGCCGTCACGCCCGTACTGAGAACAGTATTTCCACTCTGCTCGGGCTGGTACAGGTGGCAATGACCATTGCCCTGGCCTTTCTGGTTGCCCGTTATCTGAATAACGCGGTGTATCTGGATGACCATATTCTGCCTGCCAGCGATGAATGGCTGGCGCTGGCGGTCGTACTGGTGGTGCGTGAAATCGCCGCCTGGGGACAGGGACGGATCGGTAACCGCGGCAGCATTAAAATTCGCGCCGCCTTGCGTGAATACGCTCTGCAACGTTGCTTTGGGCTGAATATCCGTTTATTCCCGCAGTTTAATCCGGCGGAAGTCAGCAATCTGCTGACCACAGAAATCGACAAGCAACGCGGTTATTTTGCCGATTTTATTCCGCAAAAAAATCTGGCTGTACTGATGCCGCTGGCGATCATTATTGCCTCGGCTTTTTATAGCTGGCTGGTGCCGCTGATTTTTATTTTTACTGCGCCACTGGTACCGATTTTTATGATTCTGGTGGGCTTTAAGGCCGCCGATGCCAGCCGCGCAAATATTGAACAGCTGAACCGTCTTGGTGACTTACTGGCTGACCGGCTGAAAAATCTGCAGGCGCTGCAGCTGGCAGGCACCACCGAGCAGGAAGGTGATCGCCTGTTTGAGCAGTCGGAAAGCTACCGTACATCCACTATGAGCGTGCTGCGTTTATCGTTTTTATCCGGCACTTTGCTGGAGTTTTTCAGTGCCATCAGTGTGGCCATTATTGCTGTGTATCTGGGGCTGTTCTTTCTCGATAAATACAGCTTCGGCAGCTATGCCGGTGGATATGCATTATTCCACGGTGTTTTCCTGCTGATGCTGGCGCCGGAGTTTTATAAACCGCTGCGTAAAATGGGGGCGCTGTATCACGATCGCTCCGATGCGGTGAGCGTGGCTGAGCACTTAATGAAACTGGATGCCTGCTATCAGCAGCACTTACAACAAAACCCACAACAAACTACGGCTGATATTCCTGGTTTGCAGCAGTTGAGTGTGGATAACCTGCAGAGTGGTGACGCGCAGCATGCGGTGCATGCGCCAGTGAGTTTTACGCTGCATCCGGGGGAGCGCCTGTTGCTGAACGGCCCTTCGGGATCAGGCAAAACCACCTTGCTGGATACCCTGGCCGGCCTGCGTTTGCCAGCTCAAGGCGAAATCTGCATCAATGGTATCGCCCAGACTGTGTTTCAGCGCAGCGGTTGGTTTGCCCAGATCGGCTATATGTCGCAGAAGCCGGAACTGCTGTTTGCCAGTATCCGCGATAACCTGACGCTGGGGCAATCATTCACTGACGAGCAACTGTACACGGCGTTAAAAGAAGCCCAGATAGACGAGCTGGTGAAATCTCTGCCACGTAGTCTGGACTACATGATCAGTGACAGCGGCGGCTACTTATCCGGCGGTCAGGCTCAGCGTATCGCGCTGGCGCGGGTGTTCCTGCACAAGCCTGCATTGCTACTGCTGGATGAACCGACAGCCAATCTGGATGAAGATACGGCAGCGGCTTTTATCGAACGTCTCAACCATTACGCGCAGCAGGGTGGCATGCTGATCATGGCCAGCCATCGTTTGGCTGAGCAGAATTTCTTCGATGGTGAAATCACGTTGAGCCGGCACAGCACAGAATCCAGTGAGGGGGAGCAATAATATGAATCCTCTTAAACAACATTATTTTCAGCTGTTATCGCAACAGAAAAAGATGGCCCTGCTGGGGATTTTTCTGGCGGTGTTAACAGCCTTTTCTGGTATCGCTCTGCTGGCGGTATCCGGCTGGTTTATCAGTGCGGCAGCGTTGGCCGGAGCGTTAAGTTCGCTGGCGGCGCTGGAATTTAATTTCTTTACGCCCGGTGCCATGGTGCGTGGATTTTCCATATCGCGCACCCTGGGTCGTTATGGCGAACGCATTACCAGCCATGAGGCGACGTTCCGTATTATTTCTCATCTGCGGGCCGATTTATTCCGTTTTATCGCCCGTCGTCCGTGGCAGGAAACTCAGCTCAACCGGCATGAATCCTCCAGCCGGTTGATGCAGGATATTCAATATATCGAGTCGATTTATCTGTCGGCGATATTACCGGCTGCGGTTTCGCTGGCGGTGGTGCTGGGTTACGTGCTGACACTGGCACTGGTATTACCTCAGACGCTGGTTTGGGCCATTGTGCCGCTGTCGCTGGCGGCAGTGGTGATGCCGGTGCTGTACAGCCGTCAGGTTCTGAAGACTCAGGATAACGTCCATCAGCTGCGCACAGAGCAGTGGCGTGAATCCAGCTCGCTGTTAAGCAATATGCGCACGCTGGCGCTGCATGGTCGTCTGCAAAGCAGCGGCGAACAGCTGACCGCGATTGCCCGGGTCGGGGACGAGCAGGAAAATGCCTCGGTGGATAAACAGCAGGGCATTTTGTTAATCGCTCAGCTGTGTCTGATCGCTATGACGCTGCTGGTGTTCTGGCAGGGCTTTGTTGCTTACGGTGCGGGTGAGCTGGCCGGGGCCAATGTGTTTATGCTGCTGCTGTTGTCGCTGGGGGTTGGTGAAGTGCTGATTAATGCCAGCCCGGTGATGGCCTCTTACCGTTTGGGCATGCAGGCGCTAGCACGTCTGCAGGAGATAAATCCACAGGCCGGTGAACAGTCCGCTGAGGCGGATAAGCAGGACAGCTGTCAGTTTATTCAGGCAGAGCAGCCGCAATTGGTTGTGGATAATTTAACTTACCGCTACCCGACTCAACCGCAGCCGGTGTTTGCTGATTTCAGCTATCGCTTTGGCTTTAAACAGGAAGGCGATCAACATCAGACTGGCTGGCACTGGATCTGTGGTGCCAGTGGCCGCGGCAAAAGTACGTTAATTGCTTTGCTGTCGGGTCAGTTGCAGGCCAATTCCGGTGTTATTCAGGTGGGTTTTATTCCGGTGGGTTTTATTCCGGAGAGTGCTGATCAGTCTGCAAATCGCGCTTCGGATAGCATATCGGATAGCACAGCAGGGCAGCCTTTGGCCCTGATGCCACAGCGTATTGATATTATTAAAGCGCCGCTGCGCGATAACCTTTGTCTGAATCACAGTCACAGCGACGCTGCCTTAATGGCGGCGCTGGCGCTGGTGGAGCTGGATCAATGGGCAGAGAATCTGCCTCAGGGGCTGGATACCTGGCTCGGTGATGGTGAATGGCAGCCGTCCGGCGGTGAATGCAAACGTCTGGGGCTGGCGCGCATTATTCTGATGAATCCGCCGATTATTCTGTTGGATGAACCGGCTGCAGGCATGGACGCGGCCCTGGCGCGGCGTATTTTTGCCCGTCTGGCAGAGCACTGGCAGCATAAACTGGTGGTTGCCAATACTCACGATCGTGGTTTGATTCTCGATGGGCAGCAGGTGCTGGAACTGGACCGGATCTGATTCACTGCAGTTCACTTCATTGCAGTGCATCCAGTGCAGTGCATTCCAATTCTTAGCCGGACAGTGGGAGCTGATATGAACATTGGTGAAGCAGCGAAACAGGCGGGGGTAACCGCCAAAATGATCCGTCACTATGAAGCCACTGGCCTGCTGCCGGAAGCGGCGCGAACGGATTCCGGCTACCGCCAATATGGCGAGCAGGATATTGCCCGGCTGGGTTTTATCCGCCGTTGCCGGATGCTGGGCTTTTCCATTGATGAAATCCGCAACCTGCTCAACCTGTGGGATGATCCACAGCGCAGTGCCCGTGAAGTAAAAACGCTGGCGCAGCAGCATCTGCAGGAAGTGGAAAATAAAATTGCCGAACTCCGGTCGATGCAGCAGACACTGCAATCCATGATCAGCGCCTGCAGCGGCGATGACTGCCCACAGTGCTCCATCCTTGATCATCTGTCGACGCCTGAGCCACGTATTTACGGCAAGGATAAGGGCTGTTCAGCCTGCTGATACACTGCTTTTCCTTTTCTTTGTTGACCTTCCCATGGTGGTAAGCTTTATCCTTATCCATAAACAAAGAATGGATAAGGAGGTTTGCCATGAGCTCTGACAATACTGTGCATCTGCAAATGCCGGTAACCGATATGCACTGTGCATCCTGTGTTGGCCGGGTCGAAAAAGCGCTTAACAAGGTCGCCGGGGTGCAGCAGGTGAGTGTCAATCTGGCCAGTGAAAAAGCCGATATCACCACAGATTCCGGCATTGAGGCCAGCGTGTTGCAGCAGGCGGTTGTGGATGCCGGATATGGCGTACCAACAGAAAAATTTGAACTGCGCGTCACCGGTATGCATTGCGCATCCTGTGTTAACCACACGGAGAAAGCACTGAAAAAACTGCCGGGAGTGGTCAGCGTGAGCGTTAACCTGGCGGCAGAGAAAGCCTTTGTTGAAGCGTTGAGCGGCAATGTGGATAACGCTCAGTTAATCGCTGCCGTGGAAGACGCCGGCTATGAGGCGACGCCGTTAAGCGAAGACAAGGAGGATGACAGCGAACGCCGGGGAAAGAGCAGCGCCAGCTGAAAAAGGATTTTTGGCTGGCAGTTATACTGACGCTCCCGGTATTTGTCTTGTCTATGGGCTCGCACATGGGCCTGCATAACTGGATTCAGAATGCTCTGGGGGAAACCGTTAACGGCCTGATTCAGTTTGTGCTGACATCCGTTGTGCTGATGTTTCCGGGGCGGCGTTTTTTTGCCATCGGCATACCCGCCTTGCTGCGCCGTGCACCGGAAATGAATTCGCTGGTGGCGCTGGGCAGTCTGGCTGCCTGGGGATATTCCACTGTAGTGGTCTTTGCCGGAAATCTGTTACCGGAAAACAGCCGCCATCTGTATTTTGAAGCGGCTGCGGTGATCGTCACACTGATTCTGCTTGGCCGTTATCTTGAAGCCAGAGCCATAGGGCGCACCGGCGCTGCGGTACAGCATCTGATCGGACTGCAGGTAAAAACCGCCCGGCGTTTAACCTTAGATGGAAGCACAGAGGACATTAATGTCGATCAGTTGCGCCGTGGCGACCGCTTAATCATCCGCCCGGGTGAACGTATTGCGGCAGATGGCATTGTGACCGAAGGCGAATCCTCAGTGGATGAGTCTATGCTGACTGGCGAGCCTGTGCCGGTGGTTAAATCCACTGGTATGGACGTGACCGGCGGCACAGTAAACGGCCATGGCGTATTAACCACAGAAGTCACTCATACCGGAAAAGAAACCCGTCTGGCACAGATTATTCAGATGGTCGAACAGGCGCAGGCGGCCAAGCTGCCGATCCAGTCGGCTGTGGATAAAGTGACCGGAATTTTTGTCCCGGCGGTGATGGCGGCGGCAATACTGACCTTTATTGTCTGGCTGGTATCCGGGCCTGATCAGGGCATCAGCTTCGCGTTAATTAACGCCGTTGCGGTACTGATTATTGCCTGTCCCTGCGCCATGGGGCTGGCAACGCCAACCTCGATCATGGTCGGCACCGGACGCGGTGCGGAGCTGGGTATTTTATTTCATAAAGGTCAGGCACTGCAGACTCTGAACAACAGCAAAGTCATCGCCTTTGATAAAACCGGTACGCTGACGCTGGGTAAACCTGTTGTTACCGATATCCTGCCCCAGGGAAATTATTCACAGGATAATCTGCTGCGCTGGGCCGCAGCGGCTGAACGTCAGTCGGAACACCCGTTGGCGGGCGCCATTGTGCAGGCTGCAGACGATAAAAAACTGCCTCTGTGCAGCGCCTCGGATGTGCAGGTAAAAGCCGGTATCGGCCTGCAGGCAAATGTCGAAGGGCATCAGATAGCCATTGGGGGTGATGCCTTACTGAGCAGTCTGGATATCGATACATCTGCTGTTCAGCAAGTGTCTGATGCACTGGCGGCAGAAGGAAAGACCCGCCTGTTTGTTGTTATCGACCATCAGCTGGCGGCCATTATTGCCGTGGCTGATCCCGTGCGTGACAGCGCCGCACAAGCAATCCGTACCTTGCGCCAGCAGGGCATTAAAACCGCGATGATTACCGGTGATAACCAGCGCACTGCCGATGCGATTGCGCGTCAGCTGGGTATTGATGAGGTTGTTGCTGGCGTATTACCGGACGGCAAGGTGAATGCGCTGCAGGCGTTACGCGAACGCTATGGAGCAGTGGCATTTGTTGGTGATGGTCTGAATGACGCCCCGGCACTGGCTGACGCCGATGTGGGGATTGCCGTTGGTTCAGGTACTGACGTGGCCATAGAAGCCGCTGACGTGGTGTTGATGAATGCCGACCTGAGTTCAGTTCCACGCGCCCAGGCTCTGAGTCATGCCGTATTACGTAATATTCAGCAGAACCTGTTCTGGGCATTTGGCTATAACGTACTTTTGATTCCACTGGCCGCCGGTGTGCTTTATCCCTTCTTTGGCATCCTGCTGTCGCCCATGATCGCTGCTGCTGCTATGGCGATGTCCAGCGTGTTTGTTTTGGGTAATGCATTGCGCCTGCGCCGGGCCTGAACATAAAGCCAATGACTGATGAAAGAGTGACTGATAACAGAATAACTAAAAAAGTTACTGAATCAGCTCATTGGCTTTGACTGAAATGATTTCTATATAAATAACTACGCGGAATTATCATTTGTGTATTGCCGCGTATGGCAATGCTACTTTGGGCCTGATATTCAAAAATTTAATTTTTTCTGAATTTTTTATGGAGTCGAAAATAGCAACATTCTGACACTCCTTGTCAGCGACGTTACTTAATTTGTCAGCGTTAATTATAGATGTCGTATTTACTGAATATTTTTTAACGTCTGCAGAATTAAATCTCACTGATGTCATATTCATTTTGTTAAATTCCCTGCTTACAAATAAAAACAACCTGATACCAGGTTTTACATTTGCTGGGGGATTTATGGCGAGAAAATTATCACTAATTTTAGGTGCGTCCGTGTTGAGCGGCTGCTATGTCGATGGCGGTGACAGAACCTATTTGACTGACCTTGAAAGCGCGACAGAAATTCAGCGTCAGGCTTATATGTCAGGTGCACCCGGATCGATGTCAGCGGCTATGGTAGGGTGTGTGGCCTTACCAGAAGACTTTTCCGGACAGATCTCAGTTTTTGGTGAAGGTACTTACGAAGATGAAGCAACCGGGCAGACTGAATTTTTAGTTGTGCCACCTGAATCGTCAGAAAAGACTGGCAGTATAGAACTGGCTTTACCTATTGGTGGCTACGAATGGACGTGTTATGTCGATATTTCCAGAAACTATACGTCGGATACTGATGGGGTATTTACCTATAGCATTATTCCGGATCGGGATAATCTGATGGTGTTTACCGCATTTGGCAACAGTGAACCTCCATCACCTGGACCAGAAGCCTTCTATTATTTATATAGTCTGGCAAGTCACCAGTTAATCGCGGATGAATCTGACGCCGGCCACTGGGAACTGGTCAGTCAGGGTCTTAATTCAGATAATTATCTGCATTTAGCCACTGAAAACGGATTGTACCTGCTACAGAGCAAACAAAGTGCATCGGGTGAATCGGCAGAATTTTATCGGTTGGATGAAAACGGTGTAACCACGCTGGCGAATGCACCTGTAGTGGATGCCATATTCTTTATCAATAATATGTTTGTCAGCGTTAGTACAGAATACTCGCCTGAGATGCACACGGATATCCGTTACTCAGCCGATCTGACCGTCTGGAGTGATGCCGTCAGTGTGGCTGGCCAGATCCGGAAAATTCACTTTGACACTGCCCGTAATGTTTATGTCGCTTATGGTTATGATGATGAATCCGGTGACGCACTGGGCTATGTTTCCGCCGATCTGTTGAACTGGGAAAGTGAAGAGCTGATTCATCCTGCTATGAACCCGGATGACTACCCCCTGTATTTTTTCGCCAATGATGCTGCTGTGGCATACGCCAGCACGAATAATTTCCCACTGATCTATCGTGCCTCCTCAACTGCATCCTGGCAGGCGGTGAGCGATCTTCCTGAAATTTCAGGTGGTTTTAATGTTATCGCCAGTGCGATGGGAGAGGATGGACAACTCCGGCTGTTAGTCACAGGTCTTGACCTCGGGTCTTCCCCGGCCTTTTTTATTGGCACCAGCGACGATGGGGCTGACTGGACCTGGAATCAGATCCCTCTGCCAGCAGAGGAGATTTATCTGAATAACATGGTGCTCAGCACTGATAAAACCGTTGTCTGGAATTCCGCTAGCGAATCAACCATCATCTGGACGGAAGACAACGGACTGAACTGGAACAGCGTAAATACGGATGTAATTGAAGAGCAGCTGATTCCGTATCCGGACGATATTGATATTGCCGTACAGGGCATGATGTATCGGGATGGGGTTTATTTGTTGAGTATTGGTTCATCAATGTATGGCATGATGAATTTTCTGCAGGGTATGGTGGTTGCCACAACCGATTTTGAATCTTTCAATGTCGTATCTGTTTATCGTCGTGACAGCCTGTATGCGCAGCAGGCAGATGGTGTTTATCTGTTTGTGCAGCAGGACCGTGTGAACGGAAATACCACGGATATTTATCGTTACGTTCCTCAGGTTGTGGAAACAGAAACACCTGCAGAAGATAATTCGGAAAATGAAGAAGAATCTCCTGTCAATCAGGACCCGGTTAATGACCCCGTTAATAATCCAGATGTTGAACCGGCTGAAAAGGTGCTCAATGGTTCTTCTAAGTCCGGCGGCAGTCTGTTCTGGCTGAGTCTGATACTGTTGCCATTGGCTGGGCTGCGTCGTAAGAGCGCATGAACGCTGAAGCGTCAGAACCACAGAATCAGGAATTCCGAAGAGCAGCTAAAGCTGCTCTTTTTATATGCATCAACACTTGTTCATTCGTATCGGCCCAGACCTTTCTTATACTTTGATTTCTGTTTACTGAATCATTCATGTCTGCTTAAAACAGATTGCTGACATGTATTTCTTTATGGGCATATACTGATTGTTGTTATTCTGATGTTAATTGATTTTTATTATACATATTTAAGTTGTACTGATGTTTTGTATGTGACAACAAAAGTAATTGTCTGACGCATCGTTTCACCCATGATTTCTCTATTGTAAGTTATGTCAATAAGTTGCCAGTAAACTTCAATTAAGTCGTTTTAAGTATTTTTACCGCTGGTAAAATCCCCGCGTTTTAATTTTTGCCGCCCATCGAGGCGGTTTATAGCATTGGGGAAATACATGAGTCTGAATTTACTGCTTATGACCAGCCTGGCGACCTTTTCAGGCTATAAATTTTATGACGGGCAGCGAACCGTTATACAGAATCCAGAGGGACAGGCCTCTGTTGTAAGAACAATGGAGTCCGGAGATCAAGCTAATGAACTGATGTTGTCAGGATGTATCGCTCTGCCATCTGGCTTCTCAGGAGAACTCTCGGTCTCTTTCAGTGGAACATCTCACGATTTGTATGAAGATACTGATATTGAATTCATATCAGTTGCCGAAAGTTTCGATAGTGCTGAACTAACAACAGCTTTACCATTGACAGGATATGAGTGGCATTGCTACGAAGATTCCGAAAGACATTATGCTGCAACAAACAGAAGCTCTGTTGAATTTGCGTTTACTCCTGAATCAGATGATCAGTTGATATTCACCAGTCTTGGATTTAAAGATGCTGACTTAGACGATTCTTTTAAGCCATTTAGCTATCTTGAAAATCTACAGAGTCACCAGCTGATAGCACCGGGTATTGATGCAGCGCATTGGGATACTGAGGAGTTGGATACTGCTTTGGGTAGGCAAGGCATCAATACCAATGAAGCGGTCTACTATCTTGTCGACAGCGGCCATGACGGTGAAGGTAATATTATTAAACTTGATGAAAATGGTTTTAATATCATAGGTAATACACCTGTTACAGGTGATTTTTACTATCTCAATGATCGATTTTTTATTCTGACATATGATTCTTATTACTATACCGAGAATCCTGAATCCTGGATTGGCCCTATTCAAAGACCGATCACTAGTAATATCTATGACAGCTTTAAGTATGATGAGTTGCGGAATAAGTATTTAATGCTTGGGCATGGAAATCGGGGATATGAGTCGGAAGATCTGGTTAATTGGCAGGAAATGGAAGATATACCGCAGAATGTATATCCCCGATTTATTGAATATTTTACCCTTGATAATGGAGTATCACTCTCCTGTGGTATTCAGCAAGGTGGCATAATATCCGTCCGAAGTTCAGCAGAAGCAAACTGGAATCCACTCACAGATTTACCAGAATCCATTCTTAACACCGGAGGTAATTATGCCGGAGTCTCTGCATTTCAGGATAAAGATGATTCGGTAGAAGTAATAATATCGGGGAATGACAATAGCGGGAATAATTCATATTGGTACGGAACTACATCTACTGGATCTGATTGGCGTTGGAGTTTGACACCTGTCCAGTTTGACTACTCGTTGAGTTCAATTGAAAAAAATCAAAACTATGTAGTACTTTGGGGAAATTATCCTGGAGCTGACATCGTATATTCAGACGATGATGGAATGAGTTGGCAGTCAAAGAACACAAATGATCTTCTTGCTGATTTTATTGGTAGTGATATCTCTCAGTATGCTTACTTAACTGATGTCGTTTCAGTGGGCGATATGTTCTATCTGAATATCCGGTTGTATGACATCTCAGGCGTTTCTTACCCAGATCTGGTAATTTCGACCAGTGATTTTTCATCATTTTCCTTGATCGCAGCAGAAAAAAATGGGGTTCTTGTCAGTATTCAGGATAAGTATTTGTATTGGTATAAGGAATCGTCACTATATGATTTATTTGAGACCACAAAAGCTTATCAATATTATACGCCACCTCAGACTGATTCATTGGAAGAGCAACCGGCAGAAGATCAGAACCCCGACAGTGATGACAGTCAGCAACCTGATGAGCAGGCTTCCGGCCACTCGTCTCACTCCGGCGGCAGTCTGTTCTGGCTGAGTCTGGTTTTACTGCCACTGGCGGGTGTACGTAAAAAAGCAGCCTGATAATAATGCCACCCTCATCAGGGTGGCTTTATGAATGACTCTGATAAGGCCTGTATAACAGAAAAGCTATAAGCCAGACCAAGGCTAAGTACAGGCTGAAAGCCGTTAGTTAAAGGACAGAGTGATCTGTCCTTTTTATTGCCTGTCGTCTGTTACCTGGACGTGTTCGGGATTGCCGGGGATTCGGGTTTCTTCGGTCGTCATTGGGCTTTTAAATCACCAGGCGGATTCTGATTCCGTATATCAATTCTCAGTGTGTCAGACGGCATTCTGTTCCACGACTTTCTGTGCAGTGCTACTCTCCCGTTAAATGGGTGCGATGTTTATGCAACTACGATTATGTGGGCGGGAAGCAGATAATGAAAAATCTTATTCTGGTCGTGATAGTGATTGCCGTGGTCTGGTGGCTGCAATCATCGCCGTCGGTTGATGATGTGCGGGATACTGGCGGCCAGCTGAGTATTGGTGAATATCGCATTACACCCTTACAGGAGCAGTTTGAAATATCTGCCCGGGTGCTTGGCCGTAAGGATTATACGTTTGGCCGCGAAGCCGATCTGTCGCCAATGGATCTGGCTTTAGGCTGGGGGCCGATGGCAGACCCAGAGGTAATAGCAGCTTTCGACATCAGCCAATCCGGGCGCTGGTATCGCTGGCGGGCACAGCAGTTACCGATTCCGCTGCGCAGCGTGCAAACGCACAGCGCCAATATGCACATGGTTCCGGCCAATCAGTTGATAGCCGATCGTCTGAATGATATCCGTGAGGGCGATTTGATTGAGTTGAGCGGTCAGCTGATCCGCGCTGATGCGCCGGATGGGTGGCGCTGGATCAGTTCACTGACCCGTAACGATACCGGTGATGGCTCCTGTGAGCTGGTGCTGGTCGAGGATGTGCGTGTGGTCAGTGATCAGTAGTGGCTTCTCTCCGCCACCACTGATCAATAAATGCGGGCCCCTGACTCTGGCGGGAAACGAAAAAAGCGCAGCGGAGGAAGCCTCTGCTGCGCTTTCTGTATCAGCCCTGGATAAAGGGTTAATCAGGCGTTAATCAGTTGAAATCCGGGCTGCCCATCACTTCCGCCAGCTGTCCTGGCTGTGGCATGCCGCCAACAAAACCAATGCTGTCGTCTGCTTTCGGATAGTAAATGGACGGTGTGCCCCCGACGTTAAGGGCACTCATCAGATCTTCATTTTTACTGACCTGTTGTCTGGCTTTATCCGTCACTGTGCTGATATCCAGCGGTGTAGGCTTGCCGCTGTTGGTGCTGTTCATATGATCGGCCAGAGCTTTAGCCGGATCTTTCGCGGCCAGGATTGCAGCGGACTCATCCGGACTTTTGGCAGAAATAACGCCCACCAGAACATGGCGGATCTGCACCTGACCGGAGTCTACCCAGGAGCGGGTTGCCTGCCAGAAGCGGTGGCAATAAGGGCACTCAGGGTCATCGAACATATAGACAATATGTTTGGCTTTGTCGCTGCCGTCGGCGACCCAGGCGCTTTCACTTTCCAGCAGTGACCAGGCTTTTTTGTTCTGCGGGCCCATGATCAGCTTTTCCACAGGCTCAGCACTGAGGTTTTCGCCGTCTTTATCGACCATAGTGCCGATGATGGCGTGTTCACCGTCAGCGGTGACATACAGAATTAACGGCCGGCCATTGGCGCTGGCCGCGTAGCCAGTAAGACCGCCGGGGGCAGAGAAGGAGTCGATGACTTCGAGGCCCTGTGCCTGCAGAGCCTGTACCGGCGCCGGTAGTTTATCGTCTGCCATAGCGCTGGTAGCTGTGATGGCCGACATGATGGCAACGGAGGCCACCGCCAGCTTTTGCCATTCAGTTTTGATTAAGGTTTTCATAAATATCCATAAGGTTACATGTGTTTGGGTGCCGGTCACTTTATGGCAAGAGCCTGCCTGTATGGTTCCGTCGTAACGGCGGCTTTGGCCGATTTTTGTCTCCTGGCCAGGAACTTTACCGCCATTCAGAAATACGCATCAGGCGTTTCAATCTTTTGCAGGATACTAAGCCTGCGGATAGTCCGTTCAAATACCCGGTTTATAACAGGCTGAGCTGTATAGCGTTATAAGCCCGGGAGGAACGATGAAATTCAGACTGCTGGCGGCGGTTGCCGCAACACTGGCTGCTGGCCAATCTTATGCTGCCCATACCTATTATCAGGATGAAGATGGCCTTGTTACCATCGGTCGTGACTGGCGTGCCGGTGCGGATGGAGCCGATCAGCTATCTGTCTGTATAGCTTTGCCTGACGTATGGGAAGGCGATCTGCAGGTGAATGTGGCTGGCAGTGCAGGCGGTGAGTCCTTTTCCGCAGCATTAAGTGATGATGCAGAAAACGCCGCAACGTTGAATACTTCCTGGGGCTACGACGGTTTCAGCTGGCAGTGTTTTGCTGACGTCGTGCGCACTTTTGATGACGAAGACAGCGCTGAGATAAGCCTGACCTTCGCACTGGATAGCGCTGATATGACAGTGCTCACCGCTACGGGTGTCTCTGCGGTTTACGGCATTGATTCGCCCGACAGTATGCAAACGCAGCGCCTGTTAGTAAACGCTGAACTCGCCGATCACTGGATGCCGGTGGGAGAAGGCCCTGGATGGGATTATATCAGCAGGCCTTATGAGGCAAATGGTGCTTTGTTCTACGTGAGCCCTGTCAATCCATTGATAAAAATTGATGAAGATGGTGTGCAGGTCTTATCCGGATCTCCGCACGCATCTTCTATCGATTATCTTAATGGTCATTATGTTCTCGCTTTAGATGGCTATTACGCTGACGAGGATGATGAGACCTTTTTCATACAATCCTCCACGGATCTGCAGAACTGGCAGAACAGTGGCGAAATAGAGTTGCTTGATGGACTTTATTACAACGAAGCTCTGAATCAGTATCTGGCCTCTGCTGGCGGTTTCGACGCAAAAGAGTTGTACGTTTCTTCCGATTTACAAAGCTGGACCTATAACGGCGAGAGACCGGAAAATGATCCAACGCCTTATAGCACCTTTTTCTTTTTTAATAACGGCGACACTCTGTATCTGGTCGACGGCGAAGCATACGACACTGAATTCTATTTCCGCTCCGCCGGGGAAAGCAGCTGGGCTGAACTTTCACCTTTCCCGGAAGGCACACCTGATGCTGGCGATGTGGCCGGTTTCTACGTCCTGGATTATGTTCAGGATGAAGATGGCAGCGTCAGTGTCATCGGCTATTACGGATACGGCGGTGAATATGACTACGATTGGGATGAGGTGATGTATGGCCACACTGACAATGGTACAGACTGGACATGGCATAGTGTTGGTGACTGGACTGATCCGTATGAGGACGTGGGTGATGTGTATTTTGCCGAAGATATGCTCATTATCGCCGACGATTACACTGACGATATTTACTACTCTTACGATCAGGGCGAAACACTGGAACAGCTGAATATTGATTCTCTCTTCAGTAATCTTATAAACGTACCTGAAGGCGTATCCGCGGATAGTGAGGGTGTGTGGATTTCAGAGGGACGTTTTTATGTGGCGCTGACTTTATCTATACGAAATCCAGAGGCGTATTATATGTCTTCGGTCATTGCTAAAATTCTGGTTTCAACCTCTGACTTTTCTGATGCAAGAATTGAAATGATGGCTGATCAGGACTTCTATCTGCGGACAACCAGTAATGGCAAACAATATCTTCAGCTGGATGGATTCTGGAGCAATAGTGGCGATATTTTTTACCTTTATGGTACACCTTCCCATGAAGAAGAAATCACGGATGATATTCCACAGGAGGACGGTAACGATAATAACGATGATTCTCAGAATGGCTCGCCGGCGGACAGCGGTTCTTCCGGTGGTTCATCAGGCGGTGCTCTGTGGATGTTCAGCCTTATTATGCTGCCTCTGGTTCTTCGTCGCCGATCAGAAAAAGCAAACGTCAAAAACGTTGTCTGATTAATTACGCGGTAATAGAAAAGCAGACCATAAGGTCTGCTTTTCTATTTAATCTGATTTCTCTTATATGACATTTACTGACGGATTCATTCTCTGTTCTTACTGCTTTCAATCTTTTGCAGGATATTATTAATGGCGATGCTCCTGTCAAATACCCGGTTTATAAAAACTGCACTCAACAGGTGTAAAAACCGGGAGAGATCATGAAGCTTAAAATAATTTTACTGGCCACTGCGGGGCTGCTGACTGCCTGTCAGCATAAAAATGCTGATATCAGTATTTATCATGATGAAAATGGTGAAGTCACCGTTACCCGTACGATGACCGCGTCGTCAGGAGCTGCCGGTCTGGACTATCAAATAGTGAGCTGTATTGCCTTGCCTGAAGACTGGAGCGGAGAGATAGCTGTCAGTGGAGCGGCAACATCCGAGGGAACGGCATACTCGGTAACCGGAGTGGAAGACAGCGCCCGTACTGAACTGATGAACCGTATCCGTACACTGCCCGGTTTCGACTGGAATTGTTTCTCCGATGAAATGCGCACTTATGATGAAGATGACAGCGGCACAGTGACCTATGTGTTTGCTCCAGACAGAGAAAACATGACAGTTCTGACAACACTGGGTGTAGCTGACGCTGATGGGGATGACGACAACTACCAGAATCAGATCGTCAGTCATCAGCTTCTGGCGACAGAAACGACCGCAGCACATTGGCAATTGCGTACAGAAGGTATGGATCTGTACCTTAGTTCAATGATCGCTGCCGGCGATTCTTATTTTATTTTTGAATCTGACTACAGCCCATACGGTGAAACAATTACCACCACCCGTATAAATAAAGATGGCAGTTCATTAATCGAAACTCTGCCTTATACCGATGGCATTTACTTCCTCAACAATACCTATATCAGCATGGGGTTCGGGTACAGCGAAGGTCAACCGGGCAGTTTTTTACAATATTCAACCGATCTGGAAAACTGGACAGAAGCGGGGTGGTTACCCTCCGTACAACAGCTGATGTATAACCCGGCCACTGCGCTTTATGTTGCAAATGTTGAGACCGCTTCCGGTCCTACCGCGATTTACACCTCTCCGGATCTGGTTACATGGACCTCTCAGGTGAGCGCCCAACCTTATAACAGCCGCTATTACTTTATGGCCAATGGCAATATGGTTGCTTTTGCCAACTCAGGGTCGCACAGGCTGTTTCTTGCTGCACCTGGTGACGACAGCTGGAGTGAAATCTCTTACGGCGAAAACATAACGCTGCGGGACAGCTATCAGACGACTGACGGAAGAGTGCATATGATCAGCAGCGGGACCAGTGACAGCGGGGTCCGCGGCGTATTTTATGGCTACACGGATGACGGTGAAAACTGGATCTGGAAAAATACCGGAGACTGGGATAATCCAAGCGAGCTTTCTCATCTTGCGATCAATGAGCAGGCGATATTGGCCTGGTCGTACAGGAGCCTGCTGCTTTCTCTGGACGGCGGTGAAACCTGGGTGCTGACCGACGCAGATGATATTGCTCCGGCTATTGATACTATCGATATAGCGGATATGGATGTTTCTCTGGGAAGTGTAAAAGCATACGGGGATCAGTTCCTGTTCAGCACAGAAGTCTCAGCTTCTGGTGAAACCGTTGCTGGCCTGGTGCTCGCCACCTCCGATTTCAGTGACTATCAGGTCATGGCTTCACATCAGGGGGCAGAGGTTTTAACGGATATACCGGATGAGCTGTTTTTGTTCTTATCATCATACGAGTCCTCAGATGTCTATGTTTACTGGCAGCCTGACGTCGTGCCGGAGGAACCTGTCCCAGAAGAACCCGGTACAGAAGATCCAACAGAGGAAGCACCAGAGCAAAACCCGGGAGAGAATGACGATGCGGATAACGCCTCAGGTGGCAGTTCTTCCGGCGGTAGCCTGTGGTTACTGAACCTGCTGTTGTTGCCGCTTGTTGTGCGCCGTCTGAAAATAGTCTCCGGCGAATCAAAAGCAGCGGCCTGATTGATTGCATGGCGACAAAAAAGCAGACCTCAGAGTCTGCTTTTTTCTCTGCAGCCAGGTGTGTTCAGGCTGCGCTGAAGGCCTGCAGGTGATTCAGAATATGCAGGCAATGGGCAGCTTCATACTGCGCCATGGACAGATCGCCAAAGGCGAAGAGTGGTCGTGGCTGCTGGCGGAAGGCGAGGAAATTCCGGGCGCTTTGTTGCAGCAGAGCGAAGCCATCTTCGTTGCTTATCTCAGCAGGCAGCTCCGGCGCACCGGGAATGGCTTCATTTAACGGGTGGCGCATCTGACCAGCGGCACCAAACAAATGAAAGGCAACATTACCGGCAGTGGCACGGAACAGTTCCGACTTCATCTGTGGATAACCTGTCATTGAGTAATCAATACTCTGAGCCATGTGGGCAAATACCTGACCCACGGACCATTCACCGGCATTGCTCAGTTGTGCCACGGGCATAGCGCCAATCTTTGCCACAAGTGCCGCAAGATCATGACTGCGGCTTTGTGCAATCTGGCGCACGCTGACAATACCGACACCACCAACAATCCCACTAACAACGGCCAGCTTCGCGGCACCGGTGAGAGAGGTTTTGAGTAAGCGCCGGCGGGTGATCATTACTCCGCATCCTCAAGCTGTTCGGTCAATTCCATCCATTCCATTTCGATGTCTTCCAGTGCGGATTTAACCTTGCCCTGTTGCAACAGCAGGTCGTTCAGTTCGTTTTTGCGGTCGGCATCATAGAGACCGGCATCGGATAACTTTTCTTCGATACCACTCAGCTGTGACTGCAGCTTTTCCATTTCTTTTTCTGCAGCCTGCTGTTTTTTACGCAGGGGAGCCAGACGCTGACGGCGTTCGGCTTCCAGACGTTTCTGTTCTTTACGGTCGATTACCGGCTTGTCTTCTTTTGCGCTTGCGGTGCTGCCGGCAGGTGCAGCGGATTCTGTATCGCGCTGATTAAGATATTGATGGTAATCGTCGAGATCCCCGTCAAACTCCTGCACGCGGCTGTTATCAACCAGCCAGTATTCATCCACCGTGGCTTTCAGCAGGTGACGGTCGTGGCTGACCACCAGAATGGCGCCGGGGAAATTCTGCAAGGCGAGGGTCAGCGCTTCGCGCATCTCGATGTCGAGATGGTTGGTCGGTTCGTCGAGAATCAGCAGGTTAGGTTTCATCCAGGCAACGCAGGCCAGTGCCAGACGGGCTTTTTCGCCACCGGAAAATGGCTCGATGACTTCCAGAGCCCGATCGCCATGGAAGCCAAAGCCGCCGAGGAAATTACGGATCTCCTGCTCAGACGCTTTCGGTTTCAGACGCTGCAGAATCAACAGACCAGTGGCTTTTACATCCAGCGATTCCAGCTGGTGCTGAGCATAATAACCAATACGCAGGTGTTCGCCTTCGGAGCGTTCACCGCTGACCATACTGATTTCATTGCACAGGGTTTTCAGCAGAGTGGATTTACCGGCGCCGTTAGGGCCAAGCAGACCAACTCGGTGGTCGGGCACGATACTGAGCTTAACGTCGGGCAGAATGGTTTTATCGTCATAACCTAACGCGGCGTGATCAATGGCCAGCAGCGGCGTGGACATTTTTTCATAACAGGGGAATTCAAAGCGGAACGGCGAATCCACATGGGCCGGAGCGATCAGTTCCATGCGCTGCAGTTCTTTTAAACGGCTCTGGGCCTGCTTGGCTTTACTGGCTTTGGCTTTAAAGCGGGTTACGAATTTTTCGATTTCAGCAACGCGCTCCTGCTGTTTCTCGTAGACGCTCTGCTGTTGTGCCAGCTTTTCTGCACGGATACGTTCATAAGCGCTGTAGTTGCCCGGATACTGCGTCAGGCTCTGGTTGTGCAGATGGACGATATGATCAGCAACGCCGTCGATAAAATCGCGGTCATGGGAAATAAACAGCAGGGTGCCGGGGTAATTTTTCAGATACTGTTCCAGCCACATGGTGGCTTCCAGATCCAGGTGGTTGGTAGGTTCGTCGAGCAGCATCAGATCGGATGGCATCATCAGTGCCTGGGCCAGGTTCAGGCGGATACGCCAGCCACCGGAGAAGCTTTTTACCGGACGTTTCAGTTCATCTTTGCTGAAGCCCAGGCCGTGCAATAACTGCTCGGCTTTCACCGGCACCTGATAGCCCTGATGCTGGTCCATTTTATCCAGCCAGTCAGCCAGCTCATTATCGCTTTGTGCGTTGGCGATACCGGCTTCAATCTGACGGTAGACACTGTCACCGTCCATCGCGTAATCAACAGCGCTGCGCTCACTGGCTTCCACTTCCTGCTTCATGTGCGCAATGCGCCATTTGGACGGAATATACAGGTCACCACCATCGACACCGAGTTCGCCGTTCAGCAGGGCAAACAGGCTGGACTTACCGGCGCCGTTGGGGCCGATCAGTGCCAGCTTCTGGCCATCATGAATGCGCAGGCTGGCGTCTTTCAGCAGCATTTGCGTTCCGCGCTGCATGGAAACCTGATTAAATTCGATCATTGCTTAAATACTGGCTCAGTTACAGAAAGTGGAGATGTCTATGGCCGCGCAGTTTGCCACAGAAAACGGTGATAACCCACTATGGCACCATGCAATCGACCTGTATGGCAGGCCGGGGGTGAAGGAATGTGTGTTGCAGCTGCAGAATGACTTTGGTGTCGATGTGGTGATGCTGCTGGCGAACCAGTGGTTGTCTTCGCAGGGGGCCAGCTGGCCTGCTGAATCTGATCTCATTGATTATCTCAGCTGGCGTGAACAGATGGTGGTGCCGCTCAGGAGCGTGCGCCAGCAACTGACGAAAGATTCGGAGCCTTTGCGCTCACAACTGTTGAAAGCGGAACTGAGTGCTGAGCAGGAAGCCATTCGCCGCCTGTATCTGGCGTTGGCCGAAGAACGCAGGGATGCATCCTCTGCTGCTGTTGATTCGGTTCTGGAACTGTCTGCGTTGTTTTTCAGCGATAAGCGCATGAGCGGTACTGCTGATATTTCTGCGGCACAAAAAAAAGAGGCCATCAGGCCTCTTTTTCAACGCTTTGCGGCGCTTACATCAGACTGATCAGTCGAACAGGCTGGACGTTGTGCCAGCTGCTGGTTGATCATCGTCTTTCTTTTCTTCTTTCTCTTCTGTGCTGGCCGGTGCGGCTGGCTCAGAAGCAGGTGTTACCGGAGTTACTTCCTCAGCAACCGGAGTCGGAACCACGGCAGGCTCTGGCGCAGTCACTGGAGCTGCTTCAGGCTGAGTGACGATGGTTTCTTCTTTCACTGTTTCCGGTGCAACGACTGGTTCCGCTGGCTTTTCTGCAACTGGCGCAGGCGCAGGTGCTGGCGCTGCAGGTTTTTTCGCCGGTGCTTTTTTAGCGGCTGGCGCTTTCTTCACTGCTGGCGCTTTTTTGGCGGCCGGAGCTTTTTTTGCAGCAGGCGCTTTTTCAGCAACAGCTTTCTTCGCTGCCGGTGCTTTTTTAGCAGCGGGAGCCTTCTTAGCAGGTGCTTTTTTAGCGGCAGGAGCTTTCTTCGCTGCTGGTGCTTTTGCTACCGGCGTCTCAGCTGCTGCTTTTGGCGCGGCGGTTTTTTTGGCGGCCGGTGCTTTTTTCGCTTTGGTTTTCTTTTTGGCGGTTGCTGCTTTGGCTTTTTTCGCCTGTTCTTTTTCGAACGCAGTTACCGCTTTTGCCAGGGCTTCACGGGCTTTCTGTTCTGTGCTCAGTACAGTCAGAGCGGCTTTGGCTTCGGCCAGAGTTTCAGTTGCTGCAGCTGCATCTGCCTTCGCGGCTTCAACACGTGCACGGGCAGTTTCCAGTGCTTTTACTGCAGCGGCGGTTTTCTTCGCTTTTACACGTTCCTGAGATTTCTTACGGGCTTCGTTGGCCTTGGCCAGCTTAACGGCTGCTTTTTCTTTATCAGAGGCTGCTTTGGCTGCTGCTTTCTCTGCTACGGTCAGTTCTTTCAGACGCGCAGCTTCCAGTTTCACCTGCAGCTTGGCAATTTCCTGCTCGAGCATCTGAGTCGCGCTGACAACGGCTTTGGCTGGCGCTTTACGGGCTACTGCTTTTTTGGCAGGTGCCTTTTTCGCTACGGTTTTCTTCGCAACGGTCTTTTTGGCAACTGTTTTTTTAGCTACCGGTTTTTTAGCGGCCGCAGTACGGGTTTTTGCCGGAGCTTTTGCAGCTTTGGCAGTCACCTTGGTCTTGCGGGCTACGGTTTTCTTGGCAGGAGCTTTTTTGCGGGCGGCCATACTCAGATCCTCGTTAGGGTTTGGATTCAGGCATTATACGAATTGAAGTGGCTTCATCCACGGATTTTAGATGAAATTTTCAGAGTGTGTTTATAGTAAATCGTTCTTTTCTGAGTACAAGCTTATCAGGTCAATTATCCCGATATGTCCTTTGGTGATTTTTAATTACTGCGACGAAAGCGACATTCGCCGGGTGATTGCGTAGGGAGGGCTCAGTTGTCTGGCTGGCCGGAGGCTGTATTCTGCAGGCTGGTTATATGGTCGATCTGATCATTCAGCCAGTTGGTGAGCTTGTGCCATTCTCTCATATCCTTAGCGTCACGTTCGCGCTGTTCGAAATCCACCAGGCCGAGACCGTGTTCACTGGCGCGGATATAAAACTGTGTATCGCGGAAAGAAGCGATGAATGGAATCTGCAGGCTGGTCAGGAATTTTTCCAGTTTGCCGTAAATCAGTGTGTTTTTACGTACGCGGTTTGCGACTACGGCAATGGGTTTGGGGTTGATACGGAATGCGCGGGACAACATCACATCGCGGATAAAACCCGTAGCAGCACGAATATCAATAGCGGATGGAACAACGGGAATGATGATGACATCGGATTGCTGAATCAGGTCGGACAGCTCATTACCAGATAAGCCTGCAGGTGTATCAATGACAACTCTGGAGGTGCCCATGGGAACGCGCAGACTCCAGGTGCGGGTTGTGGCTTTGGGAGCATGGCGCTGGAACGCAGCGACACCGGTAATCTGCGGCAGATGATCATCACGGGCCTGCAGCCAGTCCATGGACGAGCCCTGCGGATCATAATCAATCAGCGCGGTGATCTTGCCATGGCGGGTATAGTGACTGGCAATGTTGGTCGCCATCGTTGTTTTACCGCAACCACCTTTGGCATTTGCTATCATTATCCGTATCGGTGCTGTTCTGTTAACAACACGTACAGATGTTGATGCTGGTTGTGATGTTTCGGTATCAGTCACTGATATGGTCCTGTAGATCTTTCCCTGTCAGGGCGCTTTTATTAATTATTAACGCCTTTTTAGCATAGGTGATATTTGACCGCCGTGGAACCAATCACAAGGAAGAAATAAAAATGAAGTATCGCCTGGCTCTGAAGCTGTTACCGCTGTTTGTTGTGCTCGCCATCATGGTTGCAACGCCTTATGTAATGAAAGGTGGATTCAGTATGGATTCCGTTCCGGAAATTATACCGGACGTTCTTTCGACAACGCAGACCCGTCAGACCTATTACAAGTGGCAGGATGCCAGCGGTCAGTGGCATATGGGCGATGAAGTTCCGGAAGGTGTGAATGCCGTGCCGGTTGAAATTGATACCGCCGCCAATATTCTCAAATCCGTTGGCCTGCCTGAGCCAGCAGAACAGAGCAAACCTGAGGTTGCAGCAGAAGAACCGGCGCCTATCCCTGGTGTTCCGATGACGGTGAATCCGGCCGATATTCCGAAATTACTGCAGGATACGGATAAGCTGAAAGCTATGATGGAACAACGTAACAAGCAGATCGATCAGGGCTACTGAGCGCTGATTTTTACTCAGCGCAGAAAATAAATCAGACCATTGGTGCCTGCTGCCCGCCATTCTGAAGAGGCAAAAGCCACATCCTCAATCAGGACATTACTGCTGACCCAGGCGTCTCTGGCTTTCGCTTTCCATTCATGGATTGCTTTGCCAGTGCTGACATTCCACAGGGTGATCTGACCAGCGGAATTGCCGGTCAGCAACTGTCCGTCATTGGCGGAGAATTTCGCTGCGCTGAAATGACCACGACTGCCAGGAATTTCGATCAGTAAGGTACCGGACGCTGTATCCCAGATTTTTCCGTTTTCGTTCAGGGCTGAAGTAAACAGCAGACGACCGTCATCTGATAACTGAGCTGTCTTCACCTGATTACCATGTCGGAAGGTTTGCAGCAGTTCGCCATTCTGCAGATTCCACAGACGGGCATTCAGGTCATCACTGCCGGTGGCAGCGAGCATACCGTCATAAGAAACACTGACGTCGTAGACGATACCGTCGTGGGCCAGACGCTGACGTATGCCGCCGTTCTTTATATCGAATAAGGTGGCGGTGAAGTCGCGCATGCCGAGTAAGGCGAGACCGCCATCACTGGTCAGTTCGATGTCTTCGATATCACCGGGAGCATTCCAGAACCAGATGGCTTCGCCACTGTCACGCTGCCACAGAACAATGGTGCGGTTGTCGGTGGTGGCAACAAAGCGGCCATCGGCAGAGAAAGCACCGTGGGTCAGATTGCTGAAGCCTTCGGCGCTGTGATTCCAGTCGTACAGACGTTCAAGCGGAGACATGGTCCACAGGCTGCCGCCATGATGGATGCTGCCAACCAGCAGGCTGTTGCCATCGTTGGAGAAAGTTGCTGAATACACCCCCTGAGTTGCTACCTCATGGGTCTCAGCGGGTTCTTTTCCGCTGCTGCAGGCGATCAGGCCCGTTACGCTGGCAAGGGCCAGTAACAGCAGTCGGCTGAGTCCTGTGGTCATGAATAGAATATTTCCTGCACCTGAAATTCTTAATTAAGTGTAGCTGTAATTATGATTGGCGGGCAGGAATACGTGTAAAGAAACGCCCTGCTCAGAATCGCAGGGCGTTGTGATGGGGATCTTCAGACAGCTTCAGCAGGTTGCTGATGAATGTTGTGCAGTTTGGCGATCAACTGATCTTCCAGTTCAAAGCGCTCTTCCAGCAGCTCACCGATACCGGACAGGTCTTCAGGGAGTTTGGCCAGCATATCGAAGGTGCAGTGCTCGTCGTAGGTGTCGTTGAAATCCACACAGCGGGAAGTCAGCTCATCCAGTTTCGGCACAATGCTGTTGGCCAGTTCAATGCCGTTGTCGTCACCGTATTCACGCGCTTCGGCAATCAGCTGATCGTAGACTTCAAAATGGCCGTGGGAGCAGTAGTCCATCAGGCTTTCGCAGAAACGGCTGAGGGTATCGGCCAGTGGGGATTCGGCACTCAGGGGTTTGCCGGAACTGAGGTTGTAGTACTGTACGATCAGGGCCTGACGGGAGCCGAGCCAGCAGTCGATCAGTCGGTGTACGCCACCCCAGCGTTCCTGGGCTGTTTCGCAGGTTGTCAGCATAGTGTTCTCCTCCGCCGCCAGTGGGGAGAAACTTCCCTTCTGGCTGATATTCTTTTAGTTGGTTGAGAACACTTTAGCCCGGTCAAAATCGGCGAGGCAAGCAGCTTTTTTGCCTTTTTTTCTTGAAAATGCCGGGCTTTATGCTTCTGCAGTCCTGTCAGGCGTTGTTTTTACGGCTGCTGCGGAACAGGGCGAAGACCGCCGCCAGGGTGTAAACCGCGAAGGCTACGCGGGTCCACCAGGGCATACTTTTACCCATCATGGTCCAGGATACCTCGGCGCAGTTACCGTCGCCGTGCAGCATAACCTTCAGCAGATCGGCCAGCGGCATGGTGTCGAGCATATAGTCGAAGCTTGGTCCGCAGGCCGGTACGTCTTCCGGTGGCAGGCCCTGTAGCCACAGTTGGTGGTCAGCGGCCCAGATGCCAAATATGCCCCAGGCGATGGTAAACAGCAGTGCGGCTTTCAGTGGCGTGCCGGTTTTGCGGGTAAAGAACGCCAGCAGGAAGCCAACGCCGATCATCAGCGTAATCAGACGCTGCAGCATGCACAGTGGGCATGGATCGAGAAACATCACGTATTCGAAGTAGTAGGCCATGCCCAGCAGTCCGGCACAGGACAGTGCGGCTGCGAGATAACCATGATGCAGGGACAGAGAACCGAAAAAGGACTTCATGGGAGGGTTTCCATTACAGCTGAGTCTGAGGTCTGGGTTAATGCTCCGGAGTCTAACACCGAACGCTATCTGGTCTAAGCTTAATAAGCCTGTGGATCAGACTGTGTCGTTGTCTGTATGTCTGCTCCACGCTGGCCGCAGAATCAGAGTGTTAAGGAGGGGCTATGTTCCGCAGTTTGGTAAAAATTTCAGCCGCAGTAATGGTGCTGTTGCTGGCTCTTACGGTGAAGGCTGAAGACGAGGTTCCGGTGCCGTCCGCGGTGGAGTACGTAAAGATTGAACCCGCAATCGTGGTGAATTACGGCAGCAGCGGGCGGATGAAATATCTGCGTACCGAGGTGGCGCTGAAAGTGAGTGGTGGCGAAGCCGCGTCGGAGGTTAATCATCACAAACCTTACATCCGCAATAAGCTGGTGTTGTTGCTCAGCGCTCAGGATACCGAAACCATGAACAGTTCTGCCGGGCGCGAGTCGCTGCGTAAAGTCGCGCTGGATGAAACCCGGGCGTTGATGGTGCAGCTGGAAGGTATGCCGTATATCGACGATCTGTATTTCAGCAGCTTTGTCGTTCAGAACTGACCGGCGTGATTGACGGTCGTTATTGATGAGACGCGCTCTCTGGCCTGAGTACGATCAGCAGCTCTGACCGGCTATTAAAATCACAGGCATAAAAAACGCAGGCATAGCCTGCGTTTTTTTATTGATGCTGTGTGCTTCAGCGTGCCAGATACTGCTGCAGATATTCGTCAAAGCTGATGTTGTCAGCGTCTTCGATATCTTTCTGTTGCTGCAGGGAGTCGCTGGCCATTTTCTGCCATTCCGCCAGCACTGTGCTGCTGAGGTTTTCTGACAGCGTCTTTCTGTGCTGCTCCGCCAGGTTCAGCGTCATGATGGCAAACTCTTCACCTGTGTCGCGCAGGTGGCGCACGATGCGCGCAGATGGCGTCAGTTCAGGATCGGCCAGTTTCAGTTGCTGCTGATTCAGGGCGTCGGTGTGGAATACGGTGCCGCTGGCTTCGTCCATGGCTTTGGCCAGCGGACGCATCAGTTCAATCAGATCCAGACCCCACTGCTGCAGGGTTTCTTCTTTATCGCCGCGCTCCAGCATCAGCCCCGGACGACGGCCTTCCATAACGGCTTTGTGCAGGTTGCGTTTGTTACGCAGGTATTCTTCATCTTCAATGCCGTCGCTCGGTTCCAGCAAACACCAGGTGAGGAACAGATCCATAAAGTGCATCTGCGGCACGTCGATGCCTTCCGGCAGGAAAGGGTTCACATCGGTACAGCGTACTTCGATGTATTCAACACCGTACTGCGCCAGAGCCTGCAGTGGTTTTTCACCGTTACGGGCAACGCGTTTCGGACGGATGTCACTGTAATATTCGTTTTCAATCTGCAGCAGGTTGGTGTTCAGCTGCATGTACTCGCCTTTGTCATTACGTACGCCGATTTCGTCGTAGGCCGGAATCACCTGATGCATGGCATCGCCCAGGGTCTCGACGTAGGAGCTCACTGAGTTATGGCAGATGCGCAGACCATCCTGAGCATTGTTCTGGTAACCCAAATCACTCATGCGCAGCGAGGTGGCGTAAGGCGCGTACAGCGTGTGGTTGTTGATGCGGTCGAGTTTGTGCTCGCGGCCGGCGAGGAAGGTCTCGCACACTGCCGGGGAGGCGCCGAACAGATACATCAGTAACCAGGAATAGCGGCGGAAATTACGGATCTGCGCAAAATAGCGGGCAGAAATGTAGTTCTGCATCTGGCGCGGATTTTCGCTGTCGATTTCCATGCCATCGGCTTTGGCCAGCACCGGCCAGATGTCATCCGGCATGGAGAAATTATAATGAATGCCGGAAATGGTCTGCATGATGCGGCCATAGCGGTGCCACAGGCCATGACGGTAAACATGCTTCAGGCGGCCAACGTTAGAGCTGCCGTAGTCGGCGATCGGCACACTCATCTCACCGTTAACGATACACGGCATAGACGCCGGCCAGATCAGTTCACCATCCAGCTGCTTGTAGGCAAAGCGGTGGGCAATATTCAGATAGGCCTGGGCTTCGTGGGCGCTGGCAAAAACCGGGGTAATAAATTCCAGCAGGGCTTCCGAGTAGTCGGTGGTGATGGATGGGTGCGTCAGGGTTGAGCCCAGACCTTTCGGGTGTGGCTTCTGACTGATCATCCCTTTTGACGTGCAGCGCAGACCTTCTTTTTCGATACCCCGTTGAATACGGTTCAGCAGCCGGGTGTTGTCAGGCTGAGTGAACAGGGCCAGAGCATTCTGGTAACTGATTTGGGAAAGTGTGGTCAAGGCTGCCTCGGAGCGTGTCTCTTGGTCGCAACCTTCAGGTTGTTGCGAATTATTGGGTTGCGACGAATTATAGGAGGAAATACAGCAGGAACGATACCACCGGAGAATAACGCCTGCAGTACGGAGTGTTCGCCAGACAAGGCAAACAAGGTCGCTGGCAGGCAACTCTGGCAGTGCGGGTGAGCTCAGGCCGCGTCAGTCCTTAATCAGCGCTTTTGTGCACACTGCATCAGCTGTCGTTTTTTCGCAGTAATAAAGTGTATTGGCGTCAAAATCCGCCATCACGCCAGAGTCTTTTACGTACAGCCAGGCCTGTTTTTCGTTGGAAACCGGCACGACATTCGACGCACAGCCAGTCAGCAACGTTACAGAAATTGCCAGAGAAATGACCAGAGATAAGGGAATAACCCGCACAATGAATCCTTACAGATGATGAATGTGCGGGGATACTGGCACCTGATGATTGATATATCAATTGTCAGGTGGCCAGTATCTGCAGGCAGCCGCTAAGAAAAGTAGTTACTTTTTCGCTTTAGCGAATGCAGCTGCCAGTGCGCCAGCCATCGCGCCCTGAGGCTGTGAGCCTTTGTCGCCAAAGCTGGTGCGGGCTTTACCACCACCGCGGTTGTTGCGGTTATTTTTCTCGCCCGGTGTTTTTTCCGCGGCGCGTTCGTTGGCGTCATCGCTCATGCGCATGGACAGGCCGATACGTTTACGCGCCACATCCACTTCCATCACTTTGACTTTAACGATGTCGCCGGCTTTCACCACGTCACGAGGGTCTTTCACGAAAGTGTCAGACAGCGCAGAGATGTGCACTAAGCCATCCTGATGCACGCCGATATCGACGAAGGCACCGAAGGCTGCCACGTTGGTGATTACGCCTTCTAACACCATGTTTGGTTTCAGGTCGCTGATTTCTTCCACACCGTCTTTAAATTCAGCAAATTTAAATTCCGGACGTGGATCGCGGCCAGGCTTCTGCAGTTCGCTGACGATGTCTTTTACCGTGATTTCACCTGTGTGCTCATCGCTGAATTTCGCCGCATTCACAGACTTCAGCAGCGCAGAATCACCGATCAGGCTTGCGACATCGCGGGAGAATTCGTGGGCAATTTTTTCCACTACGGTATAGGACTCCGGGTGCACCGCAGACGCATCCAGCGGGTTGCGGCCGTTCATAATGCGCAGGAAGCCGGCGGCCTGTTCAAAGGTTTTATCACCTAAGCGCGGTACTTTTTTCAGATCGTCGCGGCTGTTGAAGGCACCGTTGGCATCACGGAAGGCGACGATGTTGCTGGCCAGGGTTGGGTTCAGACCGGAAACACGGGTCAGCAGCGGCGCAGAAGCAGTGTTCAGATCAACACCCACGGAGTTCACACAGTCTTCCACCACGGCATCCAGCGTGCGTGCTAACTGGGTCTGGTTCACGTCGTGCTGGTACTGGCCGACACCGATGGATTTCGGTTCGATTTTCACCAGCTCGGCCAGTGGGTCCTGCAGACGGCGGGCGATGGATACCGCACCACGAATCGTCACGTCGAGATCCGGGAATTCTTTTGCTGCCAGTTCAGAGGCGGAATAAACCGATGCACCGGCCTCATTCACCATCACTTTCTGCACGTTTTTCAGCGCCGGCTGGGCTTTGATCATATCGCCGACGAATTTGTCGGTTTCACGGGAGCCGGTACCGTTACCGATGGAGATCAGCTCAACATTGTGTTTGGCGATCAGTGCCATCAGTACGGCGGCGGATTCCGCCAGTTTGTTCTGTGGCGGGGTCGGATAGATGGTGGCGTAGTCGACCACTTTGCCGGTGTTATCCACCACGGCAACCTTCACCCCGGTACGCAGGCCCGGGTCGAGGCCGATGGTGGCTTTACGGCCCGCGGGCGCAGCCAGAAGCAGGTCTTTCAGGTTATCGGCGAACACTTTGATCGCGGATTCTTCTGCCTGTTCACGCACGTCGCCCATCAGCTCGGTTTCCAGGTGCGTCAGCAGTTTGATGCGCCAGGTCCACTTCACCACTTCCGCCAGCCAGCGGTCGGCGGCGCGGCCTTTGTTTTCGATACCCACGTGCTCGGCGATCATCGCCTCACATGGGCTGGCCGCCAGTTTGTCTTCCGGGTCACCGGTCACCAGCGAGAAGCTCAGAATGCCTTCGTTACGGCCGCGCAGAATCGCCAGCGCGCGGTGGCTTGGGACACTTTTCAGCGCTTCATCGTGTTCAAAGTAATCGGCGAACTTCGCCCCCGGGCCTTCCTGACCAGGGACCACGCGCACAGACAGTGTGGCTTCCTGCTTCATAAAGCCGCGCAGTTTGGCCAGCAGGTTGGCGTCTTCAGCGAAGCGCTCCATCAGGATGTACTTGGCACCGTCCAGAGCCGCTTTGGCATCGGCCACTTCTTTTTCGCTGTTAACAAAGCTGGCGGCTTCCGCTTCCGGATTCAGATCCGGGTTGTTCATCAGCGCATCGGCTAATGGCTCCAGACCGGCTTCAATCGCGATCTGGCCTTTGGTGCGGCGCTTTTTCTTGTAGGGCAGGTAGAGGTCTTCGAGGCGGGTTTTGGTGTCGGCGGCAAGAATGTCTTTTTTCAGCTCGTCGGTCAGTTTGCCCTGTTCATCGATGCTTTTCAGAATGGATTCTCGACGGTCTTCCATTTCACGCAGATAACGCAGACGTTCTTCCAGCGTACGCAGCTGGCTGTCATCCAGCTCGCCGGTGACTTCTTTACGGTAACGGGCGATGAAAGGGACGGTGGCGCCTTCGTCCAGCAGGGCGACAGCAGCGGATACCTGTTGCGGGCGGATGCCCAGCTCTTCAGCAATACGAAAACCAATAGATTCCTGACTCATAACTCTCTCGGACAGATGGAACGGTAAAAATCGAAGGCGGAGTATAACCGAGAAGAGAGCCATGCTCACGGACGCGGGCATGGCGAAGATGTGACTTATTGCGGGTTATTGGCAAGCGGTGGATTCACCGCCGGCCAACAGAGATGAATCAATAGGCGTTGTACCAGATCTCCAGTTCGATCTGATTGTCGACAGAGCTGTCGCTGGTGGCACAGGCCATGTACCAGTAGTTGCCGCTGTCATCACTGGTGAGCAGATCTATCGGATCACAGCGACGCTCGTAATCGCCTGACTCCAGGCGGATGTAATCACCATCAACAATGCTGAAGGCATATTGGGTGGCGACACTGCCCTGGTCGATTGCGACGACATTGCTGGCGTCGCAGATTTCATCATTGACCGGCTCGCGGTATTCCAGAGTATCGGTCGTCATCTCCGGAATTTCTGCCACAGAAATCATCAGTATTTTGCACTTGCCGGTGATGGCATCGAATACTTTCAGGTTGCGTGCGGTCAGGTAGCTGGCAAGACCTGTCTGGAAATCCGGAATCATGGCGGATATCCCGTCACCACTGTCTGCTACCAGAGCACCACTGACAGCATCCTGCAGTTCAAAGGTGGTGTTAAAGTCATCACCGGCGCCGTCTGTGCCGGTAACGCTCAGACTGGTACCGGATGCGGACCAGCTGCTGAACTCGCCGGTATTGGATGGGTCACTGCCGGAGTTCAGATATTCATAGCCACCGCCCTGCTGATCGGCAGCAAACGTCAGCACAGAATAACTGGCGCCGCTGTTTTCCAGGTTGCGGTAACTTTGCGCAATAAGTGCTGGTGAAAGTTCCGTAATCTGGCGTTCAAAGCGCACGTACTCATCCGTCAGACAGGCGGCTTCAACCATATAAGGCGTTGAATTACGAATAGTGCAGCGGTCGGCAACGGTGTCGCCACTGCTGATGATGATGGTGTTGCCTGATAACTCCCAGCTGTAACTTTCACTTTCGCTGCTGCAGTTGCGCTGTGCTGATGCCAGAGTGGCGGCAATAAATTCGCTGTCTGCCGGGCAGTCGTCGAAACCTGTGGCGTTGAGCGTGCCGTTTTCACTAAAGCTCAGTACTGATTCAACTTCACCGCCGGCACTGCGCTCGGCCCAGCTGCCGACCAGTGACAGGGAGGACGCATCCAGTCCGGCCAGAGTCAGCTCAAAATGGTCGACGGCGTCTTCTTCACTGACCAGATCGAGCATCAGGCCATTATTGCTCAGGTGCGAGGACAAATCCTCGCTGAAGGTGGCCGAGGTTACATCAATACTGCTGAGGTCGATTTCAAATGCAGTACCCAGTTCGATGCCATTACTCGGGTCCTGATCGATATCAAAAGACTGCAGCAGGACCAACAGGTTACGGACAGTCTGATTATCAGTGCCGGATGCTCCGGCCAGCTGCAGTGGAGTAACGATGCTGTTTTCTGACGACATAGTGACTGAGCCTATGGTCAGACCGAGATAGGAGAAAGTTGTTGTTTCTTCTTCCGCATAATCAAAGCCACCTAATGGCGAGGTAACGCCAGAGAACGACGGAGAGGCATAGCTGAGATTATTGACCGCAGAATCGAGAAACACACCCACCAGGGTTTCTGTCTCTTCTTCCTCTGCAGAAGACGAGGATGATCCTCCACCACTGCAGGCTGCCAAAAAGCCACAACTAAGGGTCAGAACAATGGGTAATGCTTTCATGAGGGACATCCTTTTGGTACTGATTGCTTAGAATGGCTGCCCGGATATATTTTTTACGCCTTCAGAGGAAAGCGCTGATCAGTGACGGCCAGGGAGGGTAAAACAGTCCTTTAATCCTATGGTTGAGGGCTTCAGCCGACATCCCCCCGTTCAGGGGACGTCTGTCAGAAAACAGCTATATGCGATCAGGGGCATATCCTGTCCTCTATGGGCGGTTGTGGTCGCCGGTGGGGCTGGCTATCCTCAGGTAAGAAACAAGCCTTCCGGAACCGCTGGGCTATGCCGCAGAAGAAAAATAAAGCAATAAATCAATGCGCTGATACGACCGACTACAGTCAGAACTCAGCGAACGAAAGCGCGTCGCAAACCTTGCTCGATTTTATCGGCGACATTTATGAAGCCGCTCTGAACCCTGATAATTGGGATAACGTGATGGAGACTCTGTGTCAGCTGACCGGAAGTAAATCCTCCGTACTGGTTATTCAGGATCAGCAGACGGGCGTGAACCGTATTACCAGTATGCACGGTATCAGTCGCCTTATTACCCTGGCCTATAACGCCGGGCTGGGGAAATACGACAATACATTCTCGCTGATAAAAACGCCGCTGAATGATGTGATGGTATTGAATAAGGACGAACTTATCCGCAATACGCCGTCCTTTACTCAATTTATTATGAAGCCCGCAGATATTGGCCACATGTTAGCGGTGGAATTACACCGTGATGGAAAAGTGCGCATTGGTCTGGCCGTACACCGTGGATTTAATGCGGAGCCGTTTGACGCAGAAGCCTCCTTTGTTTTACGTCAGATCACTCCGCACATCTGTCGCGCTGCACTGATCAGTGAGGAGTTGCGCAGCGCAAGGCAACAGGCGCTGGATATCTCCTCACTGCTGGAGAATATGCCATTCGGTACGCTTATAACGGATGCTTCCGGGCATGTTAAATATCACAATGCCATTGCCCGGCACATGTTCGACAGCCATGAAGCTATTGCGCTGAAAGATGAGCGGATACAGTTGTTCAGTCGCAGTTACCAGCAGCAACTGATTGCTGCACTGGCAAAACAGGCCGCAGATCAACGGGCGGCGGAGGTTATTTCAGTTTCCCATCCGGCTTACAGTTACCCTCTGGTGCTGTTTGTCGGACGCAGTAATCAGACGGCTGACCCTGAGGCGGTAAGAACTGCGCCAGCAGAAGCTGGTGCAATCAGTATTTATCTCTGTGATCCGGGATCGACTCTGGTGCTTACCTCTGACCGGATTGCACTGGCTTTTAATCTGACAGCAGCAGAAGCTGAGGTTGCCCTGAGTCTGGTGAACGGTCTGAAACTGGCAGATATTGCAGAAAATAAATCAGTGGGCATTGAGACAGTGCGCAGCCAGGTGAAAAATATTTTTCACAAGCTGGGCGTCAATAAACAACAGGAAGTGGTGCGCATGATAGTGCAGACATTACTGCCGGTAGCGGATAGCGGCAGCAGTACTGATTTGTGACAGAAACTTTTCTTTGCTTAATTAGTGTCGCTGACGAGTGCAGCCTGCAGATCATTGAGTCCGGCCGACACCGAAATATTTCCGGCGGCATCAATAATCATCGCTTCGGTATCCGGCAGTGAATTGATCAGCGCCATACCCTGCTGCGCACCCAGAACAAAGACGCCGGTTGCCAGTGCATCTGCCAGATAAGCCCGCGGTGACAGAATGGTAACGCTCATGCAGTCCTGTGCCGGTTGCCCGGTGGCCGGGTCAATAATATGGTGATAGCGTTTACCGCCTTTCTCAAAATAACGCTCGTAATCTCCGGACGTAGCCACGGCCGCATTGGCAACCGGCAGCAGAGCAATTAACTGATCTTTTTCCCGTGGATGACGGATACCCACACGCCAGCGTTTTTGCTGAATATCGCCGGCGGCGTACAGGTCGCCGCCGGCGTTGACTGAATATTCACGGAAACCGTAATGGCCGATAATCTGTACCGCGCGATCGACTGCGTAACCTTTGGCGATACCGCCAAGGCCTATGCGGGTTCCGGGCTGAGTAAAACGTACAGAATAGTCTTCATCGTTAAGCACTACTTTGTGGTAATCAATGGCGCTAACGGCCTGCTGCAACTCAGCAGCGGAAGGAATAACTTTCTTACGGAAATCCCACAGCTTTCCCGCACTTTTAAAGGTGATGTCGAATTTTCCCTGAGTGGCTTTGGCGATATTCAGTGATTCATGCAGCAGACGGTAGGTTTCTCTGGATACTATGACAGGCTTTTCGGCGGCATATAAATTTATCTGGCTGATTTCACTGTCAGGCTGCCATTCGGACAGCAGAGCTTCGATCCGCTGTATTTCACCGATGGCTGAGTTAATCGCGTTGTGCGCCTTTTCTTCTTCGGCTTTTCTTTTTGTGCTGTCGACTTCATTAATCATCAGGGTAAAAGTGACATCGGTGGTCATCAGTATGGTGCTGACTTTTACCTGATGTTTTTCCTGCTGCTGATCTTCTGCATAGCTCAGACGCTCAATATCCGCTGCGTTAGTCAGATGTGAAAAGAAAATAAATATCAGCAGGAATATATTTTTCATTGTCCGGATTCCCGTTCAGTTTCGTCTGCCTGAGTCCGGGAAAGAGCCTGGCGGAATTTATCATCAGCACGACGGCCACGGAAAACGACGTCACCGGATTGGTTGATAATTAATAAACCGGGGGTGCCGCGCACAGAAAACTGATCGGCTATCTGCAGATCGGGATCGGCCAGTGATACCCAGGGCAGTTCCCGTTTTTGTTCAATTTCTAAGCCATCGGCAGGTTCTTTATTTACGTTGATGCCGAGCCAGCGTAATTCACTGAATTCATTGCTGAGTTCCTTCAGGTGCGGAATTTCCTGCATACAGTAGCCGCACCAGGAAGCCCAGAAAATCAGCACAGTATTCTGTTGCGGTTGTTCGCTGTTAAATTCGGAAGTGTCACCGGCAATGGTGGTATAACTGGCGGCGCTTGCCGGTAATGCCGGCATCAGCGTCAGTAACGATGCCAATAACAACGCTAATAACAACTGGGCAGAGGTCAGAATTTTATGGATCATATCCGCTGGTTCCTTTTTACCGGATTCAGGTTGCCTGTTTTTAATATTGTGTCAGCACTGCGATTTAAAGCGGGGCGTACCAGCCAACGGTCAGCCAATAAAAATCCAGATCATCGCTGCGGCGGTAATAATTAAAGCCCAGATCGTAACGGGTCAGCGAGTCGGTAAACCAGCCCGGCTGCCAGGCTGAAAATAGCAGTCCGGTACTGTGGCCATCAAAGTTACCGAGGTCAGAATCGCTGCTGCGCAGAGGTTCCGCGACGTCAAACTCAAAGGCAAAAAATTCCGCGCCTTTCTGTGTGTAATAGCGGTAGCTGGGTTCCAGCACCAGGCTGCCACCGACAAAATTGAGGATATAACGCACTTCGGCGACGTCGGCACGGATATCCCAGCTGTCTTCGTAATAGCTGTAGCCGAGCTGAATGGAATCTTCGTCGATGGCGTGTTTGTAGCGCAGTGACAGGGTGTCACGTACGCGTACGTCCGGCGTGATTTCGATGTCGCGTACATCGTTAATCAGCACGGAATTAAATGACGTCGCCAGCATGCCGTTCTGTTCTGAGTGCGACCAGCTGGCATTCATCAGCGAGCGTGGTGTCAGGGTCTGGGTCAGGTTCAGGCTGCCGCTGTAGGTTTTACGGGGCTCATCATGTTGTTTGCTGCCGTCAAAGCGGATCATGCGGACGGTGTCGTCATAGACCTGCACACTGGCGCTGAGCTGAGTCGCTTCCTCGGCGAATGACTGGGATACCGACATGCCATAACCGAAGGAACGGTAAGCGTATTCCTGGCCATAGCTGGCGTGCAGTTCAAGGCCAAAGCGTTCATAGCTGCGGTATTTCCAGCCGAAATCCAGATTAAAGCGGCCCGGGTTATAGCCGGTGGCACCGGATACGGTTTCGGCTTTTTCGCGGGCATCATCGTAGGATGCGGCGGTCACCAGATCGCCGGTAAATTTAAAGCGCGCTGCCTGAGTGTCGTTCAAACGATGCTGAAAGAGCCAGATGCCTTCGTAGATGGTGGCATATTCATCGACGCTGGGATTACCGCCTTTGCCGTTATCGTCTTCCTGTTTATAAACGATGCCGCGGAAGGCAAAGATGCTGTCGAGTTCGTCGGGAGTGGGGATGGCGCCTGCGGCCCGGGCTTCAGCAGGTTGCAGCAGCGCAGAGACAAGCGTGCAAAGGCAAAGGAAAGGCAGCAGGGAGAACCCCGGGCGGAATTTCAGTAGCATCCGCAGCCTCCGCCACCACCGCCGGAAAAGACTGCGGTCGCGCCTTCCCGGGCTGAATAGACGTCGCCTTCGACTTCACTCTGCAGCGGCGAAGAGTCGAATTGCATGTCCGGCTGGGCAAGCCGTTCCCTTTCGTTAAACCTTACTGGTGTACAGCCGCTGGCGATGAGCAGCAGCACAGATATCATTATCAGACGCACAACATGTCCTTTGCAGGCGGAATCTTTAAGAAGCTGATCACATGAACGAAGTCACATGAAAGTGTTAAGCCGAAGCTATCACAGGCGGAGGCATGGCCCCAGCGCCCCGATAAAAGCTGGCAGCAGTTTAAGAATATAGTGTGACAGGCAGGTAACAGTCAGATGTGCGGCGGGTATAAGACGGGCATAAAAAACGGGAGCCGAAGCTCCCGTTTTTACACGCAGTGATCGTTCAGCTTACAGCTGAGGACCTGCGTTTACGATGGCGTCAGAGACATCGTATTTCTTGAAGTTCTCAGTGAACTGGCCAGCCAGGTTTTTCGCCGCAGCTTCCCAGTCAGCGATGTTTGCCCAGGCTTTGGTTGGGTTCAGCAGCTGAGTCTCAACACCTTCCAGAGCAACCGGCATCTGCAGGCCGAAGATCGGCAGTTCTTCAGTTTCGGCATCACGCAGAGCGCCGGTCTGAATCGCTGCAATCACAGCACGGGTAGTCGGAATGCTGAAACGCTCACCGCCGCCACCGTTAGGACCACCGGTCCAGCCAGTGTTAACCAAGTATACCTGAGAACCGAATTCAGTCACACGCTTCATCAGCAGCTCAGCGTATTCGCCGGCCGGACGTGGGAAGAACGGCGCACCGAAGCAGGTAGAGAAAGTGGACTTCAGACCTTTGGTGCCGCCCATTTCCGTAGAACCAACCAGTGCGGTGTAACCGGACAGGAAGTGGTATGCAGCCTGTTCCTTGCTCAGGATAGACACTGGTGGCAGAACACCGGTCATATCACAGGTCAGGAAGATAACGGCTTTTGGTTCGCCGGCCATGTTCTCTTCAACACGTTTTTCAACGTGGGTCAGAGGGTATGCACAACGGCCGTTTTCAGTCAGTTCAGTGTTGTTGTAGTCAGCAACACGGGTGGTTTCATCGATGGTTACGTTTTCCACGATGGCGCCGAATTTGATCGCGTTCCAGATGATCGGCTCATTCTTCTGAGACAGATCGATGGTCTTCGCGTAGCAGCCGCCTTCGATGTTGAATACGGTGCCTTTGCCCCAGCCGTGCTCGTCGTCACCAATCAGGTAACGCTCAGGGTCAGCGGACAGAGTGGTTTTACCGGTACCGGACAGGCCGAAGAACAGACAGGTATCACCGTCTTCACCCACGTTGGCAGAACAGTGCATTGGCAGCACGTCTTTTTCCGGCAGCAGGAAGTTCTGCACGCCGAACATGGCTTTCTTCATTTCACCGGCGTAACGCATACCAGCGATCAGTACTTTGCGCTGGGCAAAGTTAACGATGACGGCGCCGTCAGAGTTAGTACCGTCGCGTTCAGGCACACATTCAAAACCGGCAACGTTCAGAATCTGCCACTCTTCCTTGGAAGATGGGTTGTAGCTTTCCGGCAGGATGAACAGGTTACGGCCAAACAGGTTCTGCCATGCAGTCTGAGTGGTCATTTTAACCGGCAGGTAATGCTGCGGATCAGAACCCACGTGCACGTGAGATACGAAGCTGTCGTGTTGAGCCAGATACTCTTCCACACGTTCCCACAGGGCATCAAACTTGTCCGCAGAGAATGGACGGTTGATGTTGCCCCAGTCGATAGCATCTTTACTGCTCGGCTCTTCGACAATGTATTTGTCCATTGGCGAGCGGCCGGTACGCTTACCGGTTATAACAACCAGCGCGCCATTGTCCTGCAGCTTGCCTTCGCCGCGTGCGATGGCTTGTTCTACCAGAAATGGTGTGGATAAGTCGGTGTAAACAGTGCTCATATCTGTGCCCGAAAGGGGTCCTCTTATAGTGTACGGCTTCTGGCCATACGCAGATGTCTCGTCACGCCCTGAGGGTGCTGGGGCGAACCCAATTGGTTGAAGGCGCGGAATTATGCCAGAAAATTGATCAAACGCTAAGCCCCTGTGGGTCAGTTGTTGAGAGTTGTTCTCTATTAACTCAATAGGGGCTGCTTAAATACTGATCAGTGCGGGCGTTGTTCCGGGAAGAGTTCGTCCACCTGACGCTGATCAAACGCGTAGTGCTGCGCGCAGAATTCGCAGGTGATTTCGATCTTGCCCTGTTCGGCAATCATATCATTCAGCTCCGCGTGACCCAGCTGGTGCAAAGCACTGGCGATGCGGTCTTTGGAGCAGGTGCAGAAGAAGCTCAGCGCTGACGCCGGATAGATGCGGGTCTGTTCTTCATGGAACAGACGGTGCAGCACATCATCGGCGTTCAGCTGCAGTATCTCTTCTTCTTTGACGGTGGAGGCCAGATGACCGATGCGGTCCCAGGCGTCCGGGTCATCGCTGGTCATGGCCGGCAGTTTCTGCAGCATCAGACCGGCGGCACGGGTGCCGTCACTGAACAGCCAGAAGCGGCTGCCGAGCTGTTCTGACTGTTCGAAATAATCCTGCAGCGCCTGAGCGATATTGCCACCACTGATGGCAGTAATGCCCTGATATTTCTGTCCCTGCTCCGGCTCAATGGTGATCACCATCTGGCCCTGTTCAAAGCTGAGTTCATCGGCGCGGGAGTTTTCGTCGTAACGGGCAATGGCGCGCAGCTGGCCCTGTTCGTTGGTCTCTGCCTGCAGCAGCGTCACATTGCCGCTGAGGCGCAGTTGCAGGGTCAGGCGACCTTTGAATTTCAGGTTGGCGCTGAGCAGCGCGGTGGCGGCCATCAATTCGCCGATTTCGCGGGCGATCAGTGGCGGGTAGTTGTGGCGCTTGATGACTTCGCGGAAAGCGCTGTCCAGCTGGGCAATTTCACCACGGATGTCGGTGCCGTCGAAGCTGAAGCGCTGCAGTTGGTCGCTGACTGGGTTGGTCATGGTTCAGTGATCCTGATTCTGTTCAAAACGACGCATATCGCGGCGTTCTTTTTTGTTAGGTTTATGATCCGGAGCCTGCATGGAGTGGCGCATGATGCGGCGGCGCTCGGTTTCGTCCATGCGCTTTTTAATGCTCTCGGTGGTTTCTTCGTACAGCAGCCGGGCTTCCGGCGCGCCACGGCGCTGATCGGACAGAGCTTTGATGACGATCTTTTTCTCGTCGAAACCCTGGCGCACGGTCAGGGTCGCGCCCAGCTCAGCAGTCTTGCTGACTTTGCAGCGCTGGCCTTCATAGTGCACTTTGCCGCCTTCAATGGCGGCCTTGGCCATGGCGCGGGTTTTGAAAAAACGCGCGGCCCAGAGCCATTTATCCAGACGGATTTTTTCGTTCTCTTCTGCCATATCGTCTCCGGTCTGAGGTCTGCCTGGGCAGCGGCTCAGAACTTGAGCTCATCAAAGTGGTTCACACCGGGGAAGCGGCCATCGGTTTTTGGTGGCTTCTGGCTGTCCGGATGATAGATCGCCAGCAACCAGCCGATGCCCCAGCGGGCGGCGGATTCTAACACAGCTTCACTGTCGTCAATCAGCAGGGTGCGGGCGGGATCGAATGTTTCATTACTGGCAAGATGATCCCAGAATGCCTGACTTTCTTTCGGTTCCTGATAATCGTGGGAGCTGATCACGCAGTCGACCAGCTGGTCGAGACCGGTATGCTCCATTTTCAGGTCAACGCTGTAGCGGTGGGCGTTGGTAACAATCACCGTGCGCTTGCCCATATCGCGCAGGCGTTGCAGAAAATCTTTTACGTGCGGGCGGAAGCCAATTTTATCCTGAACGTCGCGTTTCAGGTCGGCGATGGGCAGGCCGGTGAGTTCGGTCCAGTAATCCAGACAGTACCAGTTCAGGGTGCCACGCAGGCCGACAAAGCTCTTGTTCAGCTCGGCCAGTGCTTCTTCCTCGCTCAGTCCGTGGTGGGCGGCATACTGCGCCGGCACGTGGTCGAGCCAGAAGTAGTTGTCGAAGTGCAGATCCAGTAACGTACCGTCCATATCCAGAAGTACGGTATCAATTTGTTGCCAATCAGGTAGGCTCATAGGGTTATACTCGCAGTCATAGTGACTATTAAAACAGGGCTGTCATGCAGAAAAAACCACAGATTTTAGACCGTCATATCGTTGCCCAGAGCCGTCTGTTCCGGGTGGAATCCTTCGACCTGCGTTTCAGTAACGGTGTCGAGCGGACGTATGAGCGTCTGGTGCCGGGTGGTAACGGTGCTGTCATGCTGGTGGCCCTGATGGATGACGAAACCATTGCCCTGATCCGTGAATATGGGGGCGGAATTGAAGATTACAGCCTCAGTCTGCCCAAAGGCGCCATTGATATGGGCGAAACCCTGCGTGACGCCTGCAACCGTGAGCTGCAGGAAGAAATTGGTTTTGCTGCCCGTGAATTCGTTTTTTTGAAAAAACTCAGCCTGTCACCCAGCTATATGAGTGGCGGTATTCATGTTGTGATCGCCCGCGATCTTTATGAATCGCGGCTGGAAGGCGATGAGCCGGAGCCGCTGGAACTGGTGCCGTGGAAGCTGGATAACCTGAGCGAACTGTATTGCCGTGAAGATTTCACCGAAGGGCGCGCACTGGCGGCCATCACTCTGGCGCAGGCTTATCTGTCCGGTGAGTTTGAAGGGGAAGTACTGAACGCCTGACGCCCGGGAGGCAGCACTTCGGTCAGCGCTGACGCCAGATCTTCCATACGCAGCGGCTTCGCCACGAAGCCGTTCATGCCAGCCTCCAGACAGCGCTGCTTATCCTGCAGCATGGCATTGGCGGTGAGGGCAATGATAGGAATATCTTTCCTTGTGCTGCTCAGATCGCGGATGCGTTCAGTGGCGGCGATGCCATCCAGCACCGGCATATTCACATCCATCAGCACCACATCGAAATCCCCTTCCATTACTGCCACGATGGCTTCTTCCCCGTTGCCGGCCACGGTGACTTTGACGCCCAGACGATCAAGCATTTTGCTGGTGATTTTCTGGTTGACCATATTGTCTTCGGCCAGCAGTACATGGCCGCGCAGGCCTGGCAGTGACGGTTTGTTTTTGCGCCGCTCCACTTTTGGCGCATCGGCCTGACGCAGCGGTAATGACAGGGTGAAGGTGCTGCCTTCACCAACCGTGGACTGCAGTAACAGATCGCCGCCCATGGCGCGCGCCAGATGCTGGCTGATGGTCAGCCCCAGTCCGGTGCCGCCATACTGACGCGAGGTGGTGCTGTCAGCCTGACGGAAGGCTTCAAAAATCTGTTTGTGTTTCTCTTCCGGAATACCGATTCCCTGGTCCTGAACCGCAATGCTGATGCGGAAGTTTCTCTGATCCGCTGAGTTGCCACTGACATGCAGCTCGATACAGCCGTCGTGGGTGAATTTCAGCGCATTGCTGAGCAGGTTGGTAATGATCTGACGGGTGCGTTTCGGGTCACCAAACCAGTACTGAGGCAGGTCGCCGTCGTAAATGTAGACCAGTGAAATCCCTTTACGCCGGGCCGGTTCCTTGAACAGCTGGTACAGACTGGTCAGCAGTTCATTGAGGTCGTAGCGGATTTTCTCGACTTCCAGTTTGCCGGATTCGATTTTCGACAGGTCGAGGATGTCGTTGATGATATCCAGCAGCACGTGGGAGGAGCTGTGGATAATCTGCAGATACTGGTTCTGATCTTCATCGACGCCAGTGTCCATCATCAGCTCAGTGGCACCGAGAATGCCATTCATCGGTGTACGGATTTCGTGGCTCATGCTGGCGAGAAATATGGATTTCGAACGGTTGGCTTTTTCTGCTTCTTCCAGAGCCTCAAAAATCCGCGCGTTGGCTTTTTCCTGCGCTTCCCGGTTGGCCACTTCGACTGTGATATCAAGCCCGGCGAAGAGGATGTTCTCCTGGCTTTCACCGTCAGCGGACAGGCGGGTAATCTGCCAGCGCAGAATGTATTCACGGCCACTGGAGGCCAGCAGTGGAAAAGTGGCTGAGCTGCTGTCTCCAGGGGCGTCCGGGATCTGTTGCCAGCTGCGCTGGAAGGCTTCCCGGGCCGGCGGGGTCAGCAGATGTTGAAAAGGTTGGTTCAGTACCTGTTGTTCGGTCATCTGCAGCAGATGGAGCGCCGACTGGTTAACTCTGACGACATGGCCTTCATTGTTACAGGAAATCAGTGCCGTCTGCATGGCATTGAAGTAGGCATTCACCCGCGCCTGCTGACTGGCAAGATCAGCCTCGGATTCGCTGCGGCGGCTGATGTCCTGTGCATGCAGAACGATATAGTCGTGGTTCTGCTGGTGCCAGGGCGTTGCCTGCACTGACCAGACTGAGGTCTTGCCCTCCCGGTCGCGCAGGCGGCACTCAAAGCTGACCGGAATGCCATGCGTACTGACTTCCGTCAGGTGGGCCAGTACGTCTTTATCCGTCTGTCCGGCGAAAACATTAAGCAGCTGATCGCCGGTTTGCAGACCGAATTTCTGCGTCACTCCCGGACTCAGATCGGTCACCACGAAGTTATCAGACAGCAGCAGTGACATGCTGCTGATATCCGCCTTTTCCAGTGCATTAAGAGACGGATGATTGTTGCGCCTGCGGTTCTGCAGCAACTGATACAGCAGCAGAAAAACGCCGCTGACCAACAGGCTGATCAGGAATAACGACAGCGACATAACAAGGTGGCTGCGGTCGGCGTCTTCCATAGAGGTAACCGCTACCAGGGCATCGCGGTCGTTCAGTGGCTGATAAAAGGCGAGAATGTGTTTGCCGTCAGCCCGGTAATTAGCGAAGCCTTCGGCACCGCTCAGTGCGGCGCGGATGTCTTCCGCGCGAATGGTTTTGTGCTGACTGAAGTGTGAGACAACATTGTCGTTTTCCTGCCGGCTGACGATCTGGAAGTGAATATCACTGCGTTCGGCGTGTGGGGTATTGCTGCTGCCCGGACGCAGCGCCTGCTGCTGCCATTGGCGGGCTACCTGCGAGACGACGCTGGCCAGATCTTTCTGTGCGCTCTGCATGATCTGAAAATAGATGAACAGGCTGGTTGTCAGAGAAATAACAACAGCAACGATAAGCACAGGTAACCAGGTTTGTTTATGAAGACGAGCCATAGATTGCGCTTTACCTGCCACAAGTGAGCGAATGGAGTCAGAGGTGCCTATAACCCTAGCTGATAGTCACCTCATACGACAGGAAATACAGTTAATAAAGATGAATCAGCCAGGGAAGAACCAATGCATGCAGAGTTGCCGTCAACGTCATTGCCATGGCGGCATAGGCCGACTGCTGTGGGCCCAATTCCAGCGCCCGGCTGGTACCGATGGCGTGGGCGCAGATGCCCAGCGTCAGACCGACGGTCTGTTCGTCGTTCATCCGGGATGCCTTCAGCAGTGGCGGTATCATCAGGGCGCCGAGGATACCGGTCACGATCACGAATACCGACGCCAGCGCGCTGATACCACCCACCTGATCGTTGATGGCCACCGCCACAGGGGTGGTAATGGATTTACTGTGCATGGTGATAAAAATGGCTTCATCGCCGATCCACCACCAGGTCAGCAGTACGGCGCAGGCGACAGTCGTGCCGGAACCCAGACTAATGGCCAGTGCAATACGTAACCATTGTTTACGCATGGTGTGCAGATATTGATAGAGGGGAACCGCCAGCATAACCACCACTGGCCCCAGCATCATGTGCAGATAGCCGCCGCCCCGCATATACGTGTCATAGGACACACCGCTGATTTCCAGTGCTGTCACAACCAGTACGATGCCGGTCAGGATGGGAGGCAGAAAGGCGTTGTTACCGGTCAGGCGGTAAACCTGCTGACCGCCGAGGAAAGCAGCAATGGTCATGGCCGCCCAGAACAGCGGGGTGTGTAATAAGGTTGAGATCATCCTTTTTTCCCCCGGCTCATGATCAGGGCACAAACCAAGGCGCCCGGAATAATGCTGATGGCCAGAATCGCCAGCAGGGCCAGACCGTGTTCCTGTAACGCGTGCTTCTGTGTAACCACGCCGACACTGACCGGAATCAGAAACAGTGGCAGCAGGGGAGACAGAACAGAGGTGATTTTTTTCAGCGAGTCCGACGCAGAGCCGCGCACAATGAGCGCCACTAACAACAGCAGCATGCCGATAATTGAGGCAGGAACAGGGAGATCAAAAAATTGCTGTGTGACACCGCCGAGCAGCAGGAATATCAGCAGGATTAACAGGCCGGGCATGGCTGTCTCCATCTGTAAACAGTCAGGGCAACAGGCCGTAAGAGATTGGTGCGGAAGGAGAGACTCGAACTCTCACACCTTGCGGCACTGGAACCTAAATCCAGCGTGTCTACCAATTTCACCACTTCCGCGATCAGGGCGCGAATAGTATAGAAGTTCATTCAGGATGCCAAGCTCGCCGGTGAATAATTCAGCGGCGAAGCTAAGTGATCCTGAGATGATGAGTACGGGACTCGCGCACGCTGGTCTGAGTCGTGTATTCTCTTGGGCCTTCAGGGAGTACAGGGTACGGGAAATATGTCTGTCGATAAAAGTCTGGCCGGAAATATTCTGATGACGGCTGCCTCAGTGGTGATCGTCATCGCTGGTATTAAAAGTTCAGCCAGCATTCTGATTCCGTTTCTGCTCGCTATTTTTATCGCCATTCTCAGTGCGCCGCTGATGCACTGGCTGACCCGGCACCGGGTGCCGGAAGTGCTGGCGCTGTTGCTTATCCTGGTCGGCTTCCTGTTGTTTGGCAGCCTGCTGGCCACCTTTGTTGGCCGCACTATTAATGCCTTTTATCAGGACATGCCGCTGTACGAAGATAAACTGCAGGCGCTGGTCAGTACTTCTGTCAGCTGGTTACAGGGCAGAGGCATCGACGTTGCGGATAATATTCTGCGTGAATACGTGAACCCCGGCGCCGTTATGAAAATGGTCGCCAACGTTTTTAACGGCCTCGGCGGGGTGCTGGCGAATACCTTTCTGATTTTATTTACGGTGATTTTTATTCTGCTGGAGGCCGCCGGTTTCCCTAATAAAATGCGCCGGGCGCTGGGTGATAAAACCCTGGCGGTTGAACATTTCTCACGCTTTTCTCAGCTGGTACAGAAATACCTGGTGATCAAAACCCTGGTGAGTTTAATGACCGGTGCGACCATTGGTATTGCGCTGTGGATTATCGGCGTTGATTACGCTGCCATGTGGGCGCTGGTGGCATTTCTGTTGAATTATATTCCCAATATCGGATCTATTATTGCAGCCGTGCCAGCTGTGCTGGTGGCGCTGATTCAGCTGAGTGTTGGGGAAGCCATCCTGACGGCGATTGTCTACGTGGTGGCTAACACCTTTTATGGCAATATCGTTGAGCCAAAAATGATGGGGCGTACACTGGGTCTTTCCACCCTGGTGGTTTTCCTGTCTTTGGTTTTCTGGGGCTGGGTGTTAGGGCCTGTTGGCATGCTGTTGTCCATTCCGTTAACCATGGTGGTCAAGATTGCTTTCGAGGTAAATGACCGCACCCGCTGGCTGGCCACTCTGCTGGATCAGTAAATATTCCTGAACCAACATACCTTGGCAAAGAAGGGTAAAGTCCTGTCACGAAAACAGGCATCAGGGATACACTGTGGCCGCTACCGGAGGAGATTATGAAATCCATTTTACTCGTCGATGACGATTATGAACTCGGAGAGCTGCTGACAGAATATCTGTCAATGGAAGGCTTTGAACTGACTGTCGTCAACGACGGGAAAAGCGGTTTAAATGCTGCGCTCGAAGGGCAATTTGATCTGATGTTACTGGATGTGATGTTGCCTGAAATGAATGGATTTGAAGTGCTGCGCACCCTGCGTGAAAGCTCATCATTGCCTGTGATTATGCTGACGGCCCGCGGCGAAAGCGTCGACCGGGTGCTGGGCCTTGAGCACGGCGCCGATGATTATATTCCCAAGCCTTATCATCATCATGAACTGGTGGCGCGTATCAAGGCGCTGTTCCGTCGTATCGAACTGAGTTCTGATGGCATTCAGAACGCTGAGGCGGAAGAGCTCTCAGTCGATGACATTGTGCTGCATCTGGGCAAACGTCTGGTGACCAAAAGTGGTGAAGAGGTATCTCTCACCGGAGCTGAGTATGGCGTTCTGGAATGCCTGATCCGCAATATTGGTGAGCTGGTGGATAAAGATACTCTGTCGATGGCCGCTCTTGGCCGTCCGTTAATGGCGTACGATCGTTCCATCGATATGCACGTCAGCAACCTGCGTAAAAAGCTGGGTGAACGCCACGGCAATGCGGAGTGGATTAAGACGGTGCGCTCGCGCGGTTACATGCTGGTGCCTTGATGCGCTGGTACCACTCGCTGTTCCTGAAAATCTTCCTGTGGTTCTGGTGCGTGATCTTTCTCGCCATGGGGGCCGCAGTTTTCACCTACGAGTGGATTGGTAATGACTATCTGCGGCCAGCGACGCAGCGCGAAGTGGCCCTGCTGGTCGATCAGATGGAACACGAGCGGCCGGTGATTGCCGAAGGCCGCCGCCTGTGGCGCTCCCTGCGTCCGGGCTGGAATCTGGTGGCTGCGCCTGTCGATGCTGTCAGTCAGCTCCCCCACGATCTGGAAGAATTTGCCGATCAGGCTGCCAACCGCCGCGAAGTGCTGTGGGGGCAAAATGATGGTTGGGTGATGGTCGGGCCGTTGCAGTACGACGGCTATCTGTACCTGTCGGTTACCCGCACTGAACTGCACAATGTGCTCGATAATGAGCATCGCTGGCTGGTACCGCTGACGGTAATTCTGGTGGTGACTCTGCTGTGTTTCCTGCTGGTTTGGAACCTGACGCGGCCAATCCGCCGTCTGCGTTCTACCGTGCGCCAGCTGGGACGCGGAAACTTCGACGTATCCGGGCTGGAAGCGGACCTGCATCGCCATGATGAAATCGGCACGCTGGCCAATGATGTGGCGGACATGGCCGATGCCCTGCAGCGTCTGCTGCATTCCCATCAGCAGTTACTGCGTGATGTATCCCACGAATTACGCTCTCCCCTGACCCGTCTGCAGATCGCACTGGGGATTGCCCGTAAAAAAGATACCCATCAGACGCTGGCTGCGGAGCATCAGCGTATTGAGCGGGCGGTTGAGCAGGTCGACAGTCTGATCAGTGATATTCTCGATCTGGCGCGGCTGCGTCAGGCCAATAACAGCACACTGCAGACCGAAAAACTGTCGGTCAGCGCGCAGGTGGGTATCTGGCTGCAGGACGCGGCACTGGAGATTTCGCAGAAATCCCTGGTGCTGGAAACCTATCTGCCTGCAGCTGAGGTGAAAGCCTCCTGGGAATGGATGCTGGTGGAGCGGGCCTTCGATAACCTGCTGCGCAATGCCATCCGCTTCTCGCCCGCGGATTCCGTGCTGCGGGTCGGTGCCGCTCAGCGTGGTGATGAGATTGAACTATGGGTTGCGGATTCCGGGCCGGGGGTTGCGGAAGAGGATCTGCAGCGCATCTTTGATGCCTTTGTGCAGGTCGATACTGCCCGTTCTCACACGCATTCCCGCTCCCAGAGCTCCGGTGGTTATGGCATTGGACTGGCGCTGGTCAAGCGCATTGTTGAACTGCATGACGGAAAAATTACTGCGGAGAATATTCATCCCGGATTGCGTGTAACTATGCGTCTGCCAAAGCATATAAGGTCATGATTCAGAACAATTAAGTGCCTTTCCATGCCATATTTGCTGGAAAAGGGTATTGGATTTTGGTAGAAAGTACGCCCCTTGCGCCCCTGTGTCCTGGACGATGTTGCACAGTCGGCAATTATTACAACGCGACAAGACTGGATGAGCACTATGTCAGAAGATTTAAAACAAGCAGCTCTGGACTACCATCAGTTTCCTAAGCCAGGCAAGATCAGCATTGAACTGACCACCCCGGCTAAAACCTCCCGTGACCTGTCACTGGCCTACAGCCCTGGTGTGGCTGAGCCGGTTAAAGAAATTGCGGCAGATCCTGAAAATGCCTACAAATACACAGCGAAAGGCAACCTGGTAGCGGTTATCTCTGACGGTACTGCAATTCTGGGTCTGGGTAACCTGGGTCCTCTGGCTTCCAAGCCGGTAATGGAAGGTAAATCCCTGCTGTTCAAACGTTTCGCTGGCGTTGATTCCATCGATATCGAAGTGGAATCTGAAAGCCCACAGGCCTTCATCGACACCGTTCGCCGCATTGCGAACACCTTCGGTGGTATCAACCTGGAAGACATCAAAGCACCTGAGTGTTTTGAAATCGAACGTACTCTGATTGAACAGTGTGAAATCCCGGTATTCCACGATGACCAGCACGGTACTGCGATCGTAACCGTTGCCGGTGCACTGAATGCTCTGGAAATCGTTGGCAAGAAAGTAGAAGACGCAAAAATGTGTGTACTGGGTGCCGGTGCCGCTGCGATCTCCTGCTCCAAGCTGCTGATCCTGGCCGGTATGAAGCCAGAAAACATTTTCATGTGTGACCGTAACGGTGTGATTCACTCCGGTCGTACCGACCTGAACCAGTACAAGCAGGCATTCGCTGTTGATACTGACAAGCGTACCGTTGACGATGCGCTGGCTGGTGCTGACATCTTCCTGGGTCTGTCTGGTCCTAACATGGTGACTGGCGAACAGATCAAAGCGATGGCTGAAAACCCGATCATCTTCGCCTGTGCCAACCCGGTTCCGGAAATCATGCCGGAAGTGGTTGCTGAAGCACGTCCGGATGCCATCATGGCAACCGGCCGTTCTGACTACCCGAACCAGGTGAACAACGTACTGGGCTTCCCGTTCATCTTCCGTGGTGCTCTGGACGTTCGCGCCAAAGTGATCAACGAAGAAATGAAACTGGCTGCTGCCAAGGCTCTGGCTGGTCTGGCAAAAGAACCAGTTACTCAGGAAGTTCTGGACGCTTACGGTCTGGATTCTCTGGAGTTCGGCAAGGAATACATCATTCCTAAAGCCGTTGACAGCCGTCTGCTGGGTGCTGTGTCTACTGCTGTGGCTCAGGCTGCAATCGACACTGGCGTTGCCCGTCAGCCGCTGCCAGCCAACTACCCGCTGAAATCCATTTCTGACATCTGAGTCTGTGGATTAACGCGATAAAAAAACCCGGCCTGTGCCCACTACTGTCCCACAGTTTAAAACGGATTTTTTTATAAACGGCTTTTAATGCCGATAAGCCATATGCCTCCTGGGGGAACTTATCCCCCGGGCCGGCAAGGCGCCCCCCAGCTTTTCGCTTTTTGGAGCGTCA
>MDSZ01144018.1_pt1 | contig 160145 bp, 136 predicted proteins | sample 811201 | NCBI WGS metagenome assembly MDSZ01 (sample SAMN05326647, study PRJNA326480) | marine metagenome | isolation source: seawater | place: Indian Ocean: North | collected 2010
ATAAAGGCAAAATTGAACAGATGGATTCGCCACGTAATCTGTACAACAAACCGGAAACCGCCTTTGTGGCAGAATTTGTCGGCACCGCTAACGTGCTGCAACCGGCTCTGGTGCAGCAGTTGGGTATCAGCCCGGCTGCGGGGCAGTCATTCGCCCTGCGCCCGGAATATATTTCTGTGCATAGCGGCAGCACTTATTCAGGTGGCCGCAGTGCTCAGTCCGGTGAACTGCTGGTGCAGGGGGTTATCCGTGATATTCAGTATCAGGGGGCGAATACCCGGTACAGCGTTGAGCTGGCCAGTGGTGATGTGATTAATGCCAGTGAAGCGAATGGCTTCAGTGGTGAAGGGGCTGCATTAAATAACGGCAGCGAAGTCTCTCTGAGCTGGCAAGCAGACGCCATGGTGGCGTTACGGTCAGATTCTGTGCAGGCGGTGGGAGGCTGACATGAGTTCTGCTGAAGCCGTTATACCGCTGGCAAAGCGCAGCCCGTTAGGCCGCTTTGCTGACGTACTTTATCGTCGCCCTAATCTGTATTTATTACTGCTGTTAGTGCCGCCGCTGCTGTGGTTCGGCTCGGTGTATATTGCCTCGCTGCTGAGTCTGTTATGGCAGGGCTTTTATACCTTTGATGATTTCACCATGCTGGTGGATGAGACGCTGACGCTGAGCAATTATGCTCAGCTGTTTGATGCAGCGAACTTCGACATTATTCTGCGCACCTTTCTGATGGCGGTTTCCGTCACTCTGTTCAGTGCGTTACTGGCCTTCCCCATTGCCTACTATATGGCGCGCTTCGCCACTGGCCGCACCAAAGCGTTTTTCTATATTGCTGTGATGTTGCCGATGTGGACCAGTTATATCGTTAAGGCCTACGCCTGGACGTTATTGCTGGCGAAAGAAGGTGTCAGCAGCTGGTTTATTAATCTGTTTGGTCTGGATGGTGTGCTGCAGTTTTTACTCAGTATTCCGGGCATTGGCGGAAATACTTTATCGACCTCTAATCTCGGCCGTTTTCTGGTGTTCACCTACATCTGGCTGCCATTTATGATTCTGCCGATTCAGGCCGCACTGGAACGTCTGCCACCTTCATTACTGCAGGCATCCGCGGATCTCGGCGGGACGCCGCTGAAAACCTTCCGTTATGTGATTTTCCCGTTAGCCGTGCCGGGCATTGCTGCCGGTTCGATTTTCACTTTCTCACTGACTCTGGGTGATTACATCGTACCGCAGTTAGTAGGACCTCCTGGCTTATTCCTCGGCACCATGGTGTATGTGCAGCAGGGCTCAATCGGCAACATGCCGATGGCAGCAGCCTTTACGCTGGTACCGATTGTGTTGATCGCTGTGTATCTGTCCATTGTAAAAAGACTGGGGGCATTCGATGCGCTCTGATATTTCTGGCACTAATTCTGGCAAAGAAAGAGCCTCTGTATGGTTAAAAATCGCGGCCTGGGGTGGGCTGGTATTTCTGCATTTTCCCATTGCGATTATTGCCCTGTATGCCTTTAACACTGAAGAGTCGGCGTTCAGCTTTCCGCCACCCGGATTAACAACCAAATGGTTTGCTGTGGCCTTTGGCCGGGCCGATGTGCTGGAGTCGATTGGCCTGTCATTGCAGATTGCCTGTATTGCCACGCTGCTGGCGATGATTCTCGGCACCATGGCGTCGGCGGCTCTGTATCGCCGTAATTTCTTCGGTAAAGAAAGTATTACCTTAATGCTGATTCTGCCCATTGCCTTACCCGGCATTATTACCGGCCTGGCTTTATTAAGTGCGTTTAAAGCGCTGGATATTCACCCGGGCATTACCACCATTGTGATTGGTCACGCGACTTTCTGTGTGGTGATTGTGTACAACAACGTGGTGGCGCGTTTCCGCCGTATTTCCGGCAGCCTGATTGAGGCATCTATGGATCTCGGTGCCGATGGCTGGCAGACCTTCCGCTATATCGTACTGCCGAATTTAGGTACCGCTATGTTGGCCGGTGGCATGCTGGCGTTTGCCCTGTCATTTGATGAATTAATTGTGACCACGTTTACCGCCGGCCATGAAAAGCCGCTGCCGATCTGGCTGTTGAATCAGCTGACGCGGCCGCGTGATGTGCCGGTGACTAACGTGGTCGCCATGCTGGTGATGCTGGTCACCACCATCCCTGTTTTCCTGGCGTATCTGCTCACCAAGGGTGGGGAAGATGTCGCCGGTTCCGGTAAATAAAGAGAGAGGAAATACTCATGCTGAATAAAATGCTGATTAACGGCGAGCTGGTAAGCGGCGAAGGTACTGCCATTGATGTGTTTAACCCCTCGACTGGTGAAAAAATCTGTGACATTGCCGAGGCATCATCCGCCCAGGTGGATGCGGCTGTTGATGCGGCTGAAGCCGCCTTCGACAGCTGGAGCCTGACGTCTCCTGCTGAACGGGCCGGCTTATTATTGGCGCTGGCGGACAAGATTGAAGCCATGGGCGAAGATCTGGCGGAGCTGGAATCCCTCGACGTAGGTAAGCCATTTGAAGCGGCGCTGGGTGATGAAATTCCGGCCATCGCCGACGTTTACCGCTTTTTTGCCGGTGCCTGCCGTACCATGAACGGTTCTGCGGCAGCAGAATATCTGCCGGGCTTTACCTCTATGATCCGTCGCGATCCTGTGGGTGTGGTGGCGTCTATTGCGCCGTGGAACTATCCCCTGATGATGGCGGCCTGGAAACTCGCTCCGGCACTGGCTGCCGGTAATACCGTGGTACTCAAACCTTCCGAAATTACTCCGCTGACCACACTGAAATTCGCCGAAGTATTAAAAGATATTTTCCCGGCTGGTGTGGTGAATATTGTCTTCGGCACCGGTGGCGAAGTGGGCGCGCCGCTGACGTCTAACCCGAAAGTGCGCATGGTGTCGCTGACTGGTTCGATTCCGACGGGGCAGAAGATTGTTGCCAGTGGTGCGGAAAGCATGAAGCGCACACACATGGAACTGGGCGGTAAAGCGCCGGTTGTGGTGTTTGACGATGCCAATATTGATGACGTCGTTGATGGTATCCGCGCCTTTGGTTTTTATAACGCTGGTCAGGACTGTACCGCTGCCTGCCGTATTTATGCGCAGAAAGGTATTTACGATGAGCTGGTGGCAAAACTGAGTGATGCCGTTGCCAGCATTAAAATCGGCACCCAGAAAGAAGAGGGTGTGGAAATGGGACCGCTGGTGTCCAAAGCACAGCAGCAGAAAGTCGCAGCTATGGTTGATCGTGCCCGTGAGCAGGCGCATATCACCATCGCCGCCGGCGGTAAAATTCCGGACATGCCAGGATTCTTTTATGAACCAACCCTGATTGTTGGTGCTAAACAGGATGACGAAATCGTACAGAAAGAAGTGTTCGGACCAGTGGTGTCTGTGACCCTGTTTGAGACCGAAGAAGAAGGCCTTAAATGGGCCAACGATTCTGATTATGGCCTGGCATCTTCCGTATGGACAGCCGATACCGGACGCGCCATGCGTATGTCATCCCGTCTGCAGTATGGCTGCACCTGGGTGAATACGCACTTTATGCTCACTACTGAAATGCCTCATGGTGGTATGAAAATGTCTGGCTATGGCAAAGATATGTCTATGTATGGTCTGGAGGATTACACAGTCGTCCGTCATGTGATGATTAAACACTGAGGCGCGCAGTAAGATTACACGCTAAACAAATTCGTCATGTGATGATCAAGCATTGAGGTGTGTAGGAAGATTACACACCAAACGAGTCCGTCTGGCTCTGGCTGTGAATTAATCGCAGACAAAGCCAGAACAGCAACAGATCCATTCTTGCGTTAAACCGCAGTTTGCCAGCCCATTGGGCTGGCTTTTTTTTATTGTTCCTTTTTGTTTTCTGCGTATTTATACGCAGGTGATTTTTCGTTTTTCGCTGTTGTTTCTGTATGGCTCTGTACTTCGGGCAGAACGTCGGCATTGTCTTTCTATCCTGTCCGTTCCAGCGTTATTTCTGTTGGCTCCCTGTATGCTGTGCCATTGAGTTCAGACTTTAGCCATGAGGTATATGAGTTGAAAAAAGTCGAGTGGGATATTCATCCACAGCGCACTGCGCTGGTGATTGTCGATATGCAGAAAATCTTCTGTGAAGAGGACGGTGCTTTGTACGTTCCTTCCAGTCGCGGCATTATTCCGCAGATTAAAAAGCTGGCGGAGTTGATGCGCGCTAACGCTATGCCGGTGGTTTATCTGCGTCATGTGGTACGCGGTGATGGTTCGGATACTGGTCGCTTCCGGGATCTGTACCCGGATGCCGATGCACAGTTTGCCCGCTTAAACCCGGCCATCGAGGTTATCGACGAGCTGCAGCCCCAGGCCGGTGATATCGTTGTGGATAAACTCTTTTACAGCGGCTTTCACAACACCGACCTGGATGCCATCCTGCGCATGAAAGATATAGACACTGTGATTATTTGTGGCACAGTGACCAACGTTTGTTGTGAGACCACCATGCGCGACGGTGTACATCGTGAATACCGCATGATTGCGCTGAGCGATGCCAATGCCGCTATGCCTTACCCGGATATGGGCTTCGGTGCTGTGTCGGCTGAAGACGTGCAGCGCATTGCCCTGACGGCCATGGCCTATGAGTTTGGTGAAGTCACCACAACCGACAATCTGATGCAGCGTATTGCTGAGGCCGTTAAACAGTAAGCAATCCCTGAATTGCCTCTGACTGGCTTGAGAAGAACGAACAGCTGTCCGTTTTCAGCGCTGATCTGTATTTATCTGGCACGTCCACACCTTAGTTGGTGTTCGTGCGTGTTTTTTCAGTGCGTTTATGACTGTTGCCGGAGTTCCTGCTCAGTACGTAATGAGCAGGAGTAATTAAGTGTTTGCCGGTATTCTGCTGTCTGTGATGGCGTCCTGTGTCTTTGGTGTGCTGTCTTACTACAGCGTGCTGTTACTGCCACTCAATGGCTTTGGCATTGTTGCCTGGCGCGTTGTGTTTACCACTGGCATGTTGTTGCTGGTGATGTCTCTTGGCCGTTTCTGGCCACTCTTTATTGCCCAGTTCCGCAGTCTTCTGCAGCAGAAACATGGCTTGCTGATGGCCATTGGTGGAACCGCATTACTGTCGGTGCAGCTGGCGTTGTTTGGCTGGGCGCCGATTAATGGCGAGGGCCAGGCGCTGGCCATGGGCTATTTTCTGTTACCGTTAACTCTGGTACTGACCGGGCGGGTGATCTACGGCGAGCGCTTAACGCCGATGCGCAGAGCTGCGGTGGCCTGCGCTTCTGTCGGTGTGCTTGCCGGGTTGGTGACTACCGGCGGTTTCTCGCTGGTGTCGCTCATCGTAATGCTCGGTTATCCGCCGTATTTCCTGTTGCGTAAACGCCTGCCGCTGAATGCGCTGAACGGCGTCTTCACGGAGAACCTGCTGCTGGTTCCAGTGGCCATTTTGATTCTTTTCTACCAGAGCTTTAATCCGGCCTTTTTTGCGCAACATCAGCAGGGAGCCTGGCTGCTGTTATGCGGACTGGGAATCGTCAGCGCCACGGCGTTGCTGTGTTATATGGGCGCCAGCCGCAAACTGCCGATGGTGCTGTTTGGTCTGCTGGGATACGTTGAGCCATTATTGCTGTTCGTGGTGGCGCTGCTGATCGGTGAAACCATGACGGTTCAACATCTGTGGACTTATATTCCCATCTGGCTGGCGGTACTGTGCCTGGTGGCGGAAGGTGTGCGTAAGCTGCTGCGCCAGCAGCGCAGCGGCTGAGTTTTGCTGGAATGGAGGTCAGGCGTGAGCAGTTAACAGCGCCTGCATATCGTTCACCAGCAGTTCATTTACTTCATCACTGCTGAGTTCATCGAAGGAAATAAACTGGATAAAGCGTCCGTTCTGCAGCTGGAACAGGGCCTTGGCAAGGTGGTAAGCATCGGCTCCTGTGTTCACTTTGCCGCTGGACTGCAGTTTCTCGATAGGTGGCACCAATGCCATTGCGAGCTTGTGGTCGAGAGAAATATAACCCTTGCTGAAGCGTGATTCTGAATCGCTGACAGATGATGCGATCACCTGACGCCACAGGCTTTTATCCAGGTGAGTCACGGCATGGCGGCGGATGACCCCGGCGAACAGCAGCAACAGGCTGGTCAGTGAATCCTGATCTGCGCTCAGGTCTTCATCAATTCTGCCTAACAGCTCGCGGTCGCTTTCTGCTACCACGGCCATCAGTACGCCGGATTTGGTGCCGTAGTAGTTGTGCACAGTAACGCCTGAAAGGCCTGCTTCTTCGGCAATACCGTCGATGGTAGTGCCTTCGTAACCAGCTTCCATAAAGAGTTTGCGGGCGGCGGCAACAATGCTGCGCTTACGGTCTTCTTTTTGTTTCTCCCTCAGGCCTGCCAAGGCTGTTCTCCTGCGTCATCGGTTTCGTCGGATTGTCAGCCTACTCTATCCTAAACTTGTTCGAGATAAAAACTTTTACTTGAACTAAAGTTTTTGCCCGGGTTATGTTTATTACAGTGATTGAGCGACCAACATTGAGCTAGCAACTGAGCAGGGGAACGATGATGAGATTATTCAAGACCATGATGGCTGCCGCTGTATTGGCCGGCGGACTGTCTGCGGCAACGGCCAGCGCCAAAGAAACCGTGAACGTCGGTGTGTGCGTATCCTGGCCGGGTTATTCAATGATGAAACTGGCCAGCGAACAGAAACTGACCGGTGATTACGACCTGGAATTCACTATTTTTGAAGATCCTCTGGGCGGTCATTCTGCGCTGGCGGCCGGTCAGATCGATGTGTATGGCTGTACTGCAGACTACACGCCTTTGGTTGTTGACCGTGGCACCGATGTCGTGAACGTGGCGGACCTGAACCCATCCTATGGTGTTGACCATATTGTGATGGCTGCTGACACCAATCCTGAATCCATCAAGGGTAAGAAAGTTGCAGCGCCTCAGGCGTATATCGGCAACCTGCTGATGGGGTTATGGCTGGATGATAACGGCATCAAACCGGATGACGTTGAATGGGTGAACCTGAACGCAGATGAAGCCGTGGGACCAATGATTTCCGGCGATCTGGCGGCAGGTTACATGTATGAGCCATGGATCAGTAAAGTGCTGGAAGCTATGCCAGGTGCATCCAGTGTGGTGAATACCGAAGATGCAGACATGCTGAAAACCGGCATCTTTATGGATGCCCTGTACATGAACAAGAACTTCATTAAAAAAGACCGCAAGGCGGCGTTGGCAGTGCTGAAAGCGCGTTGGGATGGCCTGGCTTACTGGCATGAAAATACCGAAGCTGCGAATAAGCAAATTGCCAAATTCCTGCAGTGGCCGGAAGAAGACATCGCCTATGTTGTGGGTACTAATGGCAAGTATTTATCCGGCGGTATCTATCTGTTCGACTTTGATGAGTCTGCCCGTATGTGCGGCGTGCTCGACGGTGAACCTCCGTTCGGCATCGCCAATGGCGGTATGGCAGACGCACTGGCTCTGACCAATGACTGGTGGATCAAGTTGGGCGTGATGAAAAATAAAGTCGATGTCAGCAAAGGTATCGATTGTTCTCTGATGGGTGACCTGGTTAAGAGCGGTTACCGTCAGTCTCTGTCTGCCCGCTGAGCTCATTGCTCACGGCTGACAAACCCGGCGGGGCTACCTGCTCCGCCAACACCGTAAACGAATGGTTTGTATGTCCGAATTAACAAGTCAGAAGACAAAAGCGCCGTGTAAAAAGCGCTTTCTGGAAGTCCGTAAGCCTGTATCCCGCCGACAGAAAATTATTTCCGGCGTTGGTGTCTGGGCCGTATTTTTTGCTGTCTGGTATATATCTACCCACGCTGGCTGGGTAAATAAATTATTGGTTCCGGCACCGGAGCAGGTGTTTGGCAGTTTGTATGAGCTGATCGCAGAGCGTGGTTTTATTACCGATATTGGTATTTCGATTGCCCGTGTGATTGGTGCCTTCCTGATGGCCTGCGTGGTGGCAGTACCTCTGGGTATTCTGATGGGTACTTTTCCGGCCATCGAAGCTGTATTTGCTCCCTTTGTATCGGCATGGCGCTATCTGCCTGCACCGTCGTTTATTCCGATTCTGCTGATGTGGTTTGGTACCGGGGAAGCTCCGAAACTGGCACTGCTGTTTATTGGTGTCATTTTCTTCCTGATTACTCTGGTAATGGACGCCACCAAAAACGTCCGCGCTGAATTGATTGAAACCGCTCTGACGTTAGGTGCTAACCGCCGCATCACTCTGTTTAATGTGGTGTTGCCGGCCGTATTGCCTGACGTAATGGTAGCCATGCGCCAGATGTTGGCGATGGCCTGGACTTATCTGGTGATTGCCGAGATCGTCGCGTCCACGACAGGTATTGGTGCCATGATGATGCGTGCCCGCCGCTTCCTGAATACGGATGAAATTCTGGCCGGTATTTTAGTGATCGGTGCACTTGGTCTGTTGTTTGATCTGTTGTTTGCACAGCTTCACCGCTGGCTGTTTCCTTACCTGCGGGAGAAGCGCTGATGTCTGATGCGTTATTGACACTGACGGATGTCAGTAAAGAATTTGAACTGGCTGGCGACAATACCATTCGTGCTGTCGACCGGGTATCCCTGACCGTTGAAAATAATTCAGTGTGTGTGTTTCTCGGACCATCTGGCTGCGGTAAATCCACTATTCTGCGCATGATCGCCGGACTGGAAGAACCAACCTCCGGTGACATTATGCTGAAGCGGAATCAGGTATTTGGTCCGGCGCGGGAGCGCGGCATGGTGTTTCAGGCTTACACCTCCTTTGATTGGCTGAGTGTGCGTAAAAACGTTGAGTTCGGTATGAAAATCAACGGTGTCGGTGCCCGTGAACGCAAAGAAAAAGCGGAGCATTTTATTAAGCTGGTGGGGCTGGAAAAATTCATTGATGCCTACCCAACGCAGTTGTCCGGAGGTATGCGTCAGCGTGTGGCCATCGCCCGCACTTTGGCCAATGGCCCAGAATTATTACTGATGGATGAACCATTCGGCGCACTGGATGCTGAAACCCGCTGGCACATGCAGGAGCTGATGATTCAGATTGCCAATGAGGAAGACACCAGCATGGTGATCGTCACCCATGATCTGGAAGAAGCTATTTTCCTGGCCGATAAGATTATCTTTCTGTCTGCTCATCCGGGCCGCATAAAAGAAGTCATTATTCCGGAATTTAAAGCCGGGAAGCGGATTGCGGATAAAGAACATATTGTACAGCTGCCAGGTTACGCCGAGCTGGAACACAAACTGATGCGCCTGATGCGCGAAGAAGGTGAACGGGAATGAGCAAAAGTACAATGCGCACTGTTGTGATGTCGGAAATGACCTGGCCTGAATACGAACAGGCACTGAAAAACGATCCTGTCGTATTTATTCCCACCGGAGCCGTTGAACAGCATGGCCCGCATCTGCCGATGGGCGTGGACTACATGCTGCCTATGGCGATTGCCAAAGATGTGGCTGAAAACGTCGGTGGTATTGTCGCCGCGCCTGTGACATACGGCTATAAATCCATGCCTCGTTCTGGTGGTGGACCATTTTTTCCAGGCAGCACAGGGGTGGATGGTCATACGCTTAGTATGGTGGTGCGCGATATCATCCGTGAGCTGGTACGTCATGGTGTACGCCGTATTTGTGTGCTGGACGGTAATTACGAAAACCTTTGGTTTCTCAATGAAGGCATCGATCTGGCCATGCGTGAAGTTGGTGACAAAGGTGTACGTGTAATGTGTCTTCAGCACTGGGAATTTCTTACCGAAGAAACTCTGAACAGAATTTTTCCGGATGGGTATCCTGGTATTGAACTGGAACATGCTGCCGTGCTGGAAACGTCACTGATGCAGCATTACTACCCGGATACCGTGCTCAACGATTTACTGCCGGATAATAAACCGGCCGGTGCGCCTTGTTATGATGTTTGGCCGGCACGTCGGGAATGGGTTCCGGCAGAAGGTTCGCTGGTATCTGCAGCAGCTGCTACGGCAGAGAAGGGCGCGATTATGGCGCAGCAGTATCTGCAGGATATGAGTGCCGCCATTACCAAAGAATTTTACGGCAGTGACAGCTGAGGTCATGGACATGACGATTGCGTTTAACTTTACTGGCAAAAAAGTACTGGTCACCGGTGCCAGCAGCGGTATAGGGCTGGGTATCGCCAAAGCCTTTGCGGATGCCGGTGCGGAGTTATTTATTCTGGCAGAAAACGCACAGATATTTGACGTTGCGAAGGAACTGCCTGGTAATGTGACTGCTCTGCAATGTGATATTTCCGATCGCGCAGCGGTAACAGAAGTGCTGTCGGTTATTACTGAACTGGATGTGCTGGTCAATAATGCTGGTCTGGAGCGGCCTACACCGCTTAACGGACCAATACCTCAGACTGACGATACCTTCGATAAAATTCTTTCAGTGAATATTTCCGGTACCAGTCATGTTACCCGTACGCTACTGAATGCCCTGAATGATGGCGGTAAAGTGATTCTGACATCGTCCATCTGGGGAAAGACATCGGTCGCAGAATTTTCTGCTTACGCCGCCAGCAAGCACGCCATGATTGGCCTGACCCGCACCTGGGCGCAGGAGCTCGGACCACGCAATATCTGTGTGAATGCGGTATGTCCGGGCTGGATTAAAACCGAATCGGCCATGGCATCCTTAAAAAATATGTCAGAAACCAGTGGGCGCAGCGAAGCAGATATTGAAGCAGAAATCAGTGCAACTCAGGCGATTACTGGTCTGATGCTCCCGGATGATATTGCCGGGTTGTATTTATTCCTCGCCAGTTCAGCTGCCAATAACATTACCGGGCAGGCAATCAATATCGACCGTGGTGAGGTTATGGCATGAGCGGACATCCTGAAAAACCCCTGAAGGGAAAAGTCGCGCTGGTGACCGGTGCGTCCAAAGGTATCGGTCGTGCAATGGCGCTGGCGCTGGCCGAACAGGGCGCCAAAGTTGCTATCTGCCATCATGCGGATGCAGCAAATGCATCAGCAACGCTGGAATTACTGCAGCAGAAAACGCAGGCACTGGCTGCCGATATTGATGTTTCGGTGGAATTTCAGGTCAGTGTTTTCTTCGATCAGGTAGAAGCCGTATTAGGAACGCCGGACATTATCATCAGTAATGCCGGCATTATTCATGAAGCACCACTGATTGAAACCCGTGTAGAAGACTTTGATCGTGTTGTTGGCGTGAATCTGCGTGGATGTTTTCTGGTTAACCGCGAGGCTGTGCGGCGTTTAAAAAGACAGAATATTCATCAGGGACGGATTATCAATATCGCCTCTGACCTCGGCTATCTAGGGCGTGAGGACATGGTGTCTTACTGCGCCTCGAAAGGCGGCGTGATGAGTCTGACCCGCACGCTGGCGCGCGAGCTGGCACCAGGTATATTGGTAAATGCGATTGCTCCGGGGCCGATTGATACCGATATGACCAGCATTGAACATATGAGCGAAGACGCGCTGGCCAAGGATTTAAATTCACCACTGGCGCGCTTTGGCAGTGTGGATGATATTGCTGCCATGGCGGTTTTTCTTGCCGGACCTCAGGCCGGGTTTATTACCGGTCAGTGTTTTGGTGTTAACGGCGGCAGCGTAATGCCCTGAATTCTGATTTTCGATTTATCGGCGTTGTGACTGCAGCGCCTTCTGATACGTCGGGCAGGTCCTCTGCCGGGCACTCTGTTTCGCGGAGAAGCAAGATGAGTAAAGATCCAAAAATCCAGCCGCGTTATACCGGCATTCCAACTTTTATGCGTACACCGTTTACCACTGATCTCAGTGAGATTGATATTGCTTTGATTGGTGTACCGTTTGATGGCGGTGTGACTAACCGTACCGGTACCCGACACGGGCCGCGTGAAGTACGAAACCAGTCAAGCCTGATGCGTACCATTAATCAGGCAACCGGTATTGCGCCGTTCGATATTGCCCGCGTCGGGGATATTGGTGATGCCTTCCCGGAAAACCCGTTTGAGTTAATCGGTGCGCACAAATCCATTGAGGCTTTCTTTGAGCCGGTAAAAGCTGCAGGTGTACTTCCGCTGTCTGCCGGTGGCGATCACTCCATTACCTTGCCGATTCTGCGTGCGATGGTGAAAGATGCCCCGGTGGCGCTGGTACACTTTGATGCCCACTGCGACACTGGAGACGATTACCTGGGCTCCAAATTTCATCATGGCTCACCGTTTAAAATTGCCGCCGAAGAAGGTTTGATTGATCCAAAGAAAACCATTCAGATCGGCATTCGTGGCGGTATTACTGATCGTGATCAGTGGAAGTTCAGCTATGATAGCGGCATGCGTGTGATCCATATCGAAGAGTTCTATGAGATGGGTGTCGACGCAGTGATCGAAGAAATTCATAAAGTAGTTGGCGACAGCCCGGTTTATGTGACCTTTGATGTCGATGGTCTGGACCCTGTTTATGCTCCGGGTACCGGTACCCCTGAGGTTGGCGGCTTTACCAGTTTTGAAGCGCAGAAAATGCTGCGCTCTCTGGTCGATCTGAACATCATTGGTGGGGATGTGGTGGAAGTATCACCACCGTTTGATCCAAGTGGTGTCACTGCTCTGGTGGGAGCAACCATGATGTTTGAGATTTTGTGTGTGATGAGCGAATCACTGCGTCGTCGCAAACAGGGATAATTCCCCTGAGCCAGCTGTTGTGTGATTTTCGTTCTGTATCAGCAAAACGCCAGCGGCTGGTTTTCCCATTCTTCGCTGTCCCTGACCTTTCCCGACAGGGACGTCAGACAGTGCGGACAATCCGGTCAAACGCCTGCAGGGATTCTGGGAATCCTTTAATATTCCTGCAGTGAATTTTTTATTTCTGACGCGAATATCCATCTGACTTATGGGTCTATTCGCCTCTGTTTCCGGAGTTGCCGCTATGTTCGCCGGCGTTATCCTGGCGGTGTCCGCCTGCATGTTGTTTGGTCTTCTCAGTTATTACAGCACTCTGCTGCCGCCCATGGATGCGTATGCGATCTGGAGCTGGCGGGTGCTGGCCACTGTGCTGGTGGTGGCGGTGGCCATTACCATTCAGCGCAGTTGGGGACTGTTTGTGCAGGAATGCAAAGCCCTGATTAAAGTGCCGGCACATCTGGCAGCGGCTGTATTTGCCGGTTTGATGATGGGGTTTCAGCTCGGGCTGTTTGGCTGGGCACCGTTGCATGGTGTCAGTCAGGATGTGGCCATGGGCTATTTTCTGATGCCGCTGGTGATGGTGCTGGCCGGACGTTTTCTGTTTAAAGAAAAGCTCAGTACCGTGCGTACCTTAGCCGTTGTCTGTGCTGCGCTTGGTGTCAGTGCCGAGCTGATCCGCAGTGGTGGATTCTCATGGGTATCGTTGGTGATTATGATCGGCATGCCGCTGTATTTTATCGTTAAAGATAAGCTGGCGACGTCGCCATTATCGATGCTGATGGTTGAGCAGATTGTGGTGTTCCCCATCGCTATGGCTATTCTGATTTCTCAGAACTGGACGCCGGAGTATTTTGCGCTGGAAGGCGGCAAAGCCTGGCTGATGATTCTGGGGCTGGGTCTGATCAGTGGCTGTTCGTTACTGTTTTATATCGCTGCCAGTAAAAAGCTGCCTTATGCCTTATTCGGCATGCTGGGTTACGTCGAGCCGCTGCTGATTTTTGTGGTATCGCTGGTGCTGGGTGAAGCCTTCACAGTGCAGGATCTGTGGACCTATATTCCGATCTGGCTGGCGATCATTTTTCTGGTGTTTGATGGCTGGCTGCATCTGCGCAGGGGCAGGCAGGATGCTCTTGCGGCAGAACCGGGCTAAGCATTTACCAGCGCGACGTCACGGCATAAAGCCTGACGTCATGGTATCGCAAAGTGGCAATAAAACAGCGCTGCGGCTAATTTTCAGGCTTTGCAGAGATTGTCCTGATAAAGCGATTTAAGGCTTATAACTCACGGTTTTTGCCGGTTTTCCCTCCTGTTTAACCCCGCCTGATACGATAAACTCAGGCCTGTTAATTTATTTCAGCAGGCTTTTGTTATGGCAACCCAACTCTTTATTAACGGCCAGTTCGTTTCTCCGCTGCAGGGTAAAACCCTGGATGTCATTGATCCGGCCACAGAGCAGGTTTTTGAGCAGATTGCGGCAGCGACAGCGGAAGATGTTGACCTGGCCGTCAACGCTGCCCGTACCTCGTTTGATGCCGGAGTATGGCGTAATAAAACGGCCGCAGAGCGCGGTGTGGTACTGCGTAAAATAGAACAGCTGATTAACGACAGTCTGGATGACATTGCTGCGCTGGAAGTTAAGGATAATGGTAAACCTTTCCCGGAAGCTCAGTGGGATGTCGCTGACGCGGCCTTCTGTTTTGGTTACTACGCTGAGCTGGCGGAACAGATGGAAGCCAGCCCGGAAGAATTCATTGATGTTGGTGATGAACGTTTTACCTCGAAAGTGGTGAAAGATCCGCTCGGTGTGGTCGGCGCCATTGTGCCGTGGAATTTCCCGTTATTAATGGCGGTGTGGAAAGTAGCACCGGCGCTGGCCGCCGGCTGCAGTATTGTGCTTAAGCCGTCTGAACTCTGTTCGCTGTCCTGCGTTGAGCTGGCGAAGATTATTCAGCAGGCCGGTGTGCCGGATGGTGTATTTAACCTGATCACCGGACTGGGCACAGAAGCGGGCGCTCCGATTTCTGAACACCCTATGGTGGATAAGCTGGCCTTTACCGGTTCTGTACCGACTGGTGCGCGCATTATGGCGGCCGCGGCGCAGGATGTACGCACTGTCAGTCTGGAGCTGGGCGGTAAATCGCCATTTATTATTTTTGACGACTGCGATATTGAAAAAGCAGTCGAGTGGATTATGTTCGGTATTTTCTGGAATCAGGGGCAGGTGTGTTCAGCAACATCACGTGTACTGGTACATGAAGAAATCTTTGAATCCCTGATGGTGCGCCTGTGCATTGAAGCGGAAAAAATCACCATAGGCCCGGGCATGGAAGAGGGCGTGTTGCTTGGTCCGCTGGTGTCGGAAGGGCAGTACAAAAAAGTCTGCGGGTTTATTGAAGACGCCAAAGCCTCAGGTATTGAACCTGTGTTTGGTGGTGAGCGCCCGCAGGGGCTGGATAGCGGTTACTATCTGCAGCCAACCATTTTTGCCGATGTGCCAACGGATTCCCGCGTCTGGCGAGAAGAGATTTTTGGCCCGGTGGTATGTGTGAATAAATTCTCCAGTGAAGAAGAAGCTCTGCGTCTGGCGAATGACAGCGAATTTGGTCTCGGCGGCGCGGTGATGTCTGATGACCTTGAGCGCTGTGACCGGGTGGCCAAAGGTCTGCGCTCCGGCATTATCTGGGTAAACTGCTCACAGCCGACGTTTACTCAGGCACCGTGGGGTGGCTATAAAAAATCCGGTATAGGTCGTGAGTTAGGGCGTTGGGGGATCGAAAACTATTTCGAGACCAAGCAGATTACCGCTTTCAGCAAAGACGAAAAATGGGGCTGGTATATTAAATAATGCCTGTGGCGTTATGGCCGGCCGGTACAGATCAGGCATCCTTTATCAGGATGCCTTTCTTTTGCGTTCCAGCCGGTAATTAAATTTTTAGCATCAGCTGATAAGCAGCACAGTCCCCTGCAACACCAGCCAGCCAAAAAACCCGGCCAATACGTCGTCGATCATAATGCCGAAGCCGCCGTGTACTTTGGCGTCGAGCCATTTAATCGGCCAGGGTTTGAGGATGTCGAAGAAGCGGAATAGCACGAAGCCGTACAGTAACCAGCTGAGATCCGCCAGCAAGCCGCCGCCCATGGGCAGCCACATCAGGGTGATCCACACGCCGATCCATTCATCCCAGACGATACCGCCGTGGTCGTGCACACCGAGATCACGTGAGGTGATTTCACACAGTACAACGCCAAGGGCGAAGCCGGCGATAAGGATGCCGAGGTAGGGAAGGGTCGGTACGCCCTGCAATAAAAACCACCAGAATGGCAGGGCGGCGATGGTGCCGAAGGTACCCGGTGCTTTGCGGGCGGTGCCGGAGCCCAGACCAAAGGCCAGCAGGTGAACCGGGTTTTTCAGATTGAGGTTTTGCAGGTCGGGGCGTTTGTTTGTCGGGGAGTGTTCAGAAGTCACAGGGCAGGTCCGCAGCAGATTATGCTGCGGATGATAGCAGCCTGCCGGGATCAATTTCCATGACGGTGACTTTGCCGTCGCCGCTGCGGATATCCTTCAGCCAGCGTTTGGCAAAATCCGGCAGGTAGTCGGTCTGTTTATCTTCCTGCTCGCCTTTGCATTCGAATACTTCGCCGACGTCGTCGACTTTCAGGCCGATGACCTGATTATCTTTCACCTGCAGCATGATGACGGTTGGCCGCACGGTCATGCCGATAACTTCCCGCGCTTCATTAAACAGGCTGAGCAGTTTTGTCAGGGTCGAGCCTTCGTGTTCTGTCAGTATCTCCAGCGCTTCGTCGTGCTTACCCTGCTCAGACATTTCCAGCAGCTCACCGGCAAGAGCGTGCAGACGGCGGTGCGGTTCATCGAAACGGCTCATGATATGGCCAAGCTGAGGGTCGTCTGTGTGGAATGTTTTGTACCACTGGCCGAAAGCGCACAGGTCCGGATTGCGCTGCTTCTCAAAAGGTACGTCTTTTTCCAGTGAGTTACGCAGCGCGGCGATCCAGTCACGGTGATCCTGTTCTCGGTCTTTCATTAACTGAATCAGATCGCGGCTGCGGGTGCGCTCTGATGGCTGATTGAGCAGACGCGCCAGCGACAGAATGGCACAGGCCTGGCCATCGTAATCGACCATATCGTACTGGCGGCTGTTGCCGGTGGAGACGTTAGTAGGCGTCAGGGCCGTTTCGGCGGCAATAAAGCGTACGCATTCAATGGGCACGGCGAAGTACTGTTTATGATGGCGGAAACTCAGGTATTCCATAGCAGCTCAATCCGGTTTGCAGATGTGATTTCAGTATAGATGAGCTGAGCGACTGCGCCGGAAAACGCGCAGGAATAGTGCCGGGCAAGGCGCGATGGCCGGGAGTTTACAGGCAGTCCAGCGGGTCGATGTCCAGATTCCAGCGCACTTTGCGCAGCGTCTTTTCGTTTTCCAGATAGCGCGTGATGACATACGCCAGGCGGTGCAGCGCACGCCGTTCCCCGGCGTAGAATTGCAGCTGGAAGCGGAAGCGGCCATTGCGCCGTTCCATAATCGCCGGGAAGGGCCCGAGCAGATTGACCGGCGATACTTTTTGTCCGGCGTGTTGGCTCTGCAGCCATTGCTGAGCGTAGGCGCGGGCATTCTGTAACAGCTGCTGCGCCAGATGGCGTTCTTCGCATTCGGCGCGTAACAGCCCCATATGGCTGAAAGGGGGCAGCTGTTGCAGCTGGCGTTCCTGCAGCAATGACAGCGCCAGTGCATGGTAACCACTGTCGAGCAGCAGGTTGAGCTGCGGATGATCGGCATACAGGGTCTGAATCCAGACTTCACCCGGGGCCTCCGCCCGCCCGGCGCGGCCAGCCACCTGACAGATCAGCTGGGCGCTGTGCTCCATGCCACGGAAATCGGAGCTGAACAGTCCGGCGTCGGCATCAAGAATCACCACCATGGTGACATCCGGAAAATGGTGCCCTTTGGCCAGCATCTGTGTGCCGACAAGTATGCAGGGGCCGCCGTCATGAATATCGTCGTAGAGTTCGTCAAAGGCGGCTTTGGTTCGCACGGTATCGCGGTCGACTCGGCGCACCGGGAAATCCGGAAACAGGCTCTGCAGTTCGTCCTGAATTTTCTCTGTGCCCTGACCTATGCCTTCCACCTGCTCGCTGCCGCAGCTTGGGCAGATAGCCGGAATACCCTGCTGGAAGTCGCAGTGATGACAGTGCAGGTGAGGCGGATAGTGATGCAGCGTCAGGCGTGAATCACAGTGGCGGCACTCGGCCATCCAGCCGCAGTCGCGACAGGCCAGCAGTGGGGCGAAGCCACGGCGGTTAATAAACACCAGCACCTGCTTGTGATTGTGCAGGTGCTCATACATCTTGTTCAGCACCGGCTGGGCAAAACCGGCGGTGAGTGGCTGGTGCAGAATGCTGTGCAGTTTCATGCCCGGCGCTCTGGCGCCACCGGCGCGCTGGGTCAGCTTCACATGCAGATATTTACCCGACAGTGCATTGTTCAGGGTTTCCAGCGATGGCGTGGCGGAGCCCAGTACCACTGGCACACCGGCGCGCTGGGCCCGCACCAGGGCAAAATCCCGGGCGGAATAGCGCAGACCATCCTGCTGTTTAAATGAGCCGTCGTGTTCTTCATCGAGAATAATCAGACCCAGATCCGGCATGGGGGTAAACGCGGCGGAGCGGGTGCCGATCAGAATACGTGCACCGCCCTCGCGGCACTGACGCCAGCCCTGCAGGCGTTCTCGATCATTGAGGCCGGAATGCAGCAGCGCGACAGGCACATCAAAGCGCGCCTGAAAGCGTCGTACCGTCTGCGGTGTCAGGCCGATTTCCGGTACCAGTACCAGTGCCTGCTTGCCCTGTTCCAGCACACTTTCAATCAGGCGCAGATACACTTCGGTTTTGCCCGAGCCGGTGACGCCTTCCAGCAGCACCGGACAGAACTGATCCGCTTTGGCGGCAATGGCTTTCAGCGCATCCTGCTGCTGGGCATTTAAGGTGTGGGATTCCTGCAGTTCGGTGACAACCGTGGGGAGAGGCAGCTTCTGTTGTTCGCGGATCAGTCCGGCATCCGCCAGTGAGCGCAGCTGCGCCAGGGTAAAACCAAGGCCGGTCAGCTCGCTGTGTGGCCATTCGTCCTGCTCTTCATCAAACAGTCGCCACAGCGCCTGTTGTTTGCTGCCGCGAAGTTTTGGCTCCGGGTGATAGTCATTTTTTATCCACACCCGCTCATCGGCTTCGGCCAGATCACAGCCACGGCGCAACATGGTGGGGATCATATGCTCCAGCACTTCCCCCATGCTGTGGTGATAGTAGTCGGCCAGCCAGCGGCACAGTGACAGACTCTCTTCGTTGATCAGAGGTTCGTCGTCCAGGCGCTCTAATAAGGGTTTCAGCTTGTTGTGCGGAACTTCTGTCTCAGAGCGGCACTCCAAGACGATGCCAGTGAGCAGCTGACGGCCAAATTCGACGCGTACACGTTGGCCGGGGCGGTAATGTTCATGGGTCTCGCCGTCCAGCGGCAGATAGTCAAATGTGCGGCGCAGAGGCAATGGAAGGGCTATGTCGACGACAAAAAAAGGCATTAAAAAAGCTTGCTGCTGGGGTCGGCTCTGGTATTATGCGCGTCCTTATTGCCTATGCAAGAGCGATTTTTCGTGGAGCAGGGCGTTTTTAACCCGGTAGCGCGGTACCTGAGGAGGTTCCCCAGGCAGCGGCGCGAAGACTGAGAGGTGTCCAATGAAAGAAGGTATTCACCCAGAATACGCTGAGCTGGTAGCAACCTGTTCCTGCGGCAACGTAATCAACACTAAATCCACTAAGCCAGGCACTATGTACCTGGACGTGTGCTCCGCTTGCCACCCGTTCTACACTGGTAAGCAGAAAGTTGTTGATACTGGTGGTCGTATCGATCGCTTCAACAAGCGTTTCGGCAGCTTCAAGAAGTAAGCTCAGCCCGAATGCTGAAAAACCCGCCAAGAGCGGGTTTTTTTGTGCCTGAAAGATATAACCTTGCAATGTTTGAGGGAAAAGTTGACTATTAGTTCATCAAAAGGCCATAGCCAATTTTTATGACGGTCTTATAAAAGATCAATTTAAAACTGTCACTCAATGGCTTTACTATGAAGACCGTTCGCTAAACATTGAATCAAATGGAGCATGACCATGATCAACACAGAAATTAAACCTTTCGCAACGACTGCCTTCAAACAGGGCGAATTTGTCGAAGTAACCGAAGCAGACGTTAAAGGTAAATGGGCTGTCTTCTTCTTTTACCCAGCAGACTTCACTTTCGTATGTCCTACTGAGCTGGGCGACCTGGCTGACAAATACGAAGAACTGCAGAAACTGGGCGTAGAAGTATACTCCGTATCTACCGATACTCACTTCTGCCACAAAGCATGGCACGACAGCTCCGACACCATCGGTAAAATCAACTACTACATGCTGGGCGACCAGACTGGCACCATCACCAACAACTTCGGTGTAATGCGTGAAGGCCAGGGCCTGGCAGACCGTGCTACTTTCCTGGTAGACCCAGAAGGTATCATCCAGGCGATGGAAATCACTGCTGAAGGTATCGGCCGTGACGCAGAAGATCTGCTGCGTAAAGTGAAAGCAGCTCAGTACGTTGCTACTCACCCAGGTGAAGTTTGCCCAGCTAAATGGAAAGAAGGTGAAGCGACTCTGGCTCCATCACTCGACCTGGTTGGCAAAATCTAATCTGGCTTCGTCTGTGGGCGAACTGCTTTGTTGTGGTTTTCGTTCGGCCCGTCGCCTACCAACCTGGTATGTCTCGGGCTCTCACTTAAACCGCGCCGCGCATTTCATCCCGCAGTCTGTGCCAGAGAACGTTTAGAGCGGATCACGGCGTTGTTTTTGCGCTCGACCCTTCGTCTACCAATCTGGTATGCCTTGGGTTCTCGCTTAAAAACGCCTTGTGCTCCATCTCTCTGGCGTTGCCAGATGAATAATGGTCGTCTGTGGGCGAACTGCTTTGTTGCGGTTTTCGTTCGGCCCGTCGCCTACCAACCTGGTATGTCTCGGGCTCTCACTTAAACCGCGCCGCGCATTTCATCCCGCAGTCTGTGCCAGCGCTGTCTGAGGTTTCCTGATAATCGGGGATGCAGACAGCGGCCTCGCCAACGCTTCTCCTACCGTTAGCGATAACACAAGGAAAGTGAACGTAGGCGAAACAAGGGCTTTAAGCCTGATTAAAAAGCCCCGCTCTGTCGGGCAATGCTGTTCACTTAAGACTTGAAGCTTGGTGGACAGCAACTGAAAATCCGGACAAGTTCTCTTGTCCGGATTTTTTTGTGTCTATTCAACAGCTACTGCTCAGTATCGAAGAGCTCCATTCCTTTTCCGATCATTCTACCTTTACACAAAACATCCCGGTTGAGTGGATTGAATCCGCTTTAACGCTCTCTGCGAAAGCCTCCATCCGAAGACGACGACTACCGGAAGATCAGGTCCTCTGGCTTGTGCTGGGCATGGCCTTGTTCCGCAATGAACCGATTCAGGAAGTCGCTCGTCGACTCAATATCTGCTCAGAAGGTCTCGCGTCTGAAAGCCTGATCGCTAAAAGTGGCATCTCCGCCGCGCGTCAGCGCTTAGGTGCCGACCCCTTGCAGTGGCTGTTTCAACGGACGGGGGAACATTGGGCAAATGAGCGTTTTGAGGGTGATGACTGGCAAGGGCTGCAGGTTTTTGCCGTCGATGGCGTGCTGTTCAGAACACCGGATACACCTGATTTACGTGAGCACTTCGGTTCCGGTAATACCTCGACCCAACGACAGACACCATACCCCATGCTGCGCTGTGTCGCTCTGATGAACACCCATTCGCATGTTGTGATGGATGCTCAGGTCAGCCCCTACCGGCGCGGAGAGATCCCATTAGCAGAGACCATGCTTGCTAAAATACCGGATCACAGTATCACGCTGTTTGATAAAGGATTCTGGAGTGCCAATCTGATGCATAGCCTCATGGATAAGGGATGTGACCGGCATTGGCTGATTCCGGCACGCACTAACCTGGTTTATGACGTCGTTGAACATTACGGTGATGGCGATGAATTGTGGCAAATGAAAGTGTCGCCTCAGGCGCGGAAAAAGAATCCCTCATTGCCTGAATACTGGCAGGTCCGGGCCGTGACATACGACGTTGCCGGTAAAACAAAGACGGTTCTGACATCACTTCCTGCAAGCGGCTACAGCGCTGAAAGCATTGCCGGGCTGTACCATCAGCGCTGGGAAATTGAGCTTGGGTTCAGGGATATCAAATCATCGATGCTGAGTAATGCGGTGACACTGAGAAGCAAAACAGTAGCGCTGGTGTATCAGGAATTATGGGGGATTTTTCTGGCTTACAACCTGATCCGCCGGGAAGCCAGTCATGCTGCGGCCAGCCACGGTCAACGAGCGAAAGATGTCCGTTTTAAGATGGCGTTTGAATACATAGCGGCGAATTTAGTCGTTATGGCGGGGGCGAAGCCCGAGTCAAAAACGGGCAATCGCCTGAAAAATCTGCGATCAGGGATATGCAATTTATTTCTGGACAGAAAGAACCCGAGGCCGGGCAGGCCTCGAATGGTGAAGATAAGCAAAACCCGTTATCCGGTGAATCGCAATGCTGCTCCGCTTAAGTGAACAGCATTGCGCTCTGTCGGGGCTTTTTATTGTCCGCAGTGCACACTCTGGCTGTGCATAAAGTGTGTGCTCTGACTCAGGTCAGTATTCTGCCGGGTCACTGCTTTATGCTGGTGGCCACGTCTTCTGATAGGTGTTGGCTAATGTAGTGTGTTAGTTAACGGCTATCGTTTTATTAGAAAGGATTGATTTTAATTATATGGCTGGTCTGGCTAATATAATTACACAAGTTGAATAGAGCAGCGCTGAACAAGAGAGGCGCTGACATCACGAAAAAGGATCTCATCATGCTCGACGCAAATATGAAACAACAGCTGGATGCCTACCTGCAACGTCTCGTTAATCCGATTGCGTTGACCGTAGCATCTGATGATTCTCCGAAAGCAAAAGAACTGGTTGAACTGGCGCAGGAAATCGATTCGCTGAACGATAAAATTTCCCTGACCGTAACCGGTGCTGACGGTGGCCGTGTGCCACGTATGGAAGTGGCACCACAGGGTGAAAAAGCCCGTGTAACCTTCGCCGGTATTCCAATGGGTCATGAGTTCACCTCACTGGTGCTGGCTCTGTTGCAGGCGGGTGGTTACCCATCCAAAGAAGAACAGAACCTGCAGGATGAAGCCGCAGCGCTGACCAAAGAACTGAACTTTGAAGTGTATGTGTCGCTGTCGTGCCACAACTGTCCTGATGTGGTTCAGGCCATCAACCTGATGGCAATTCTGAATCCGAATGTGACCGCCACCATGATTGACGGTGGTGTCTTCCCGAAAGAAGTGGAAGAAAAAGGCATCATGGCGGTACCGACTCTGTACCTGAATGGTGAAGAAATCGGCAGCGGCCGTATGACACTGGCGGACATCCTCAACAAGGTTGACGATGAAGCAGACGCCAAAGCCGCCGCAGCACTGGCTGATAAAGCACCATACGATGTGCTGGTGGTTGGCGGTGGCCCTGCTGGCGCATCCGCGGCAATTTACGCGGCGCGCAAAGGTATCCGTACCGGTATCGTGGCGGAGCGCTTCGGCGGTCAGGTGCTGGATACACTGTCCATTGAGAACTTTATCTCAGTGAAAGAAACCCAGGGCCCACAGCTGGCAGCCGCACTGGAAGAACACGTTAAACAGTACGACGTGGATATTATGAACAGCCAGAAAGCCGTGGCACTGCGCGAAGGCAGCGACGGGCTGAAAGAAGTCGAGTTGTCTAACGGCGCGGTACTGAAAAGTAAAACCGTGATTCTGGCTACCGGCGCACGCTGGAGAGATATGAATGTACCGGGTGAAACCGAGTACCGTACCAAGGGTGTAACCTACTGCCCACACTGTGACGGCCCGCTGTTTAAAGGCAAGCCTGTGGCTGTGATCGGTGGTGGTAACTCAGGTATCGAAGCTGCGATCGACCTGGCTGGTATCGTGGATAAAGTGACTGTACTGGAATTCGCCGACACCCTGCGTGCCGATGCGGTACTGGTGAAAAAAGCCGAATCTATGGGCAACGTCACCATTATCAAAGAAGCGCAGACCACCGAAGTGGTGGGCGACAACGGTAAGGTTACCAGCCTGACCTACAAAGACCGCAAAACCGAAGAGATGAAGTCTCTGGATGTGGCCGGTATCTTTGTACAGATTGGTCTGGTGCCAAACACCGAGTTCCTGAAAGGTACTCTGGAATTAACACCACGCGGTGAGATCGTTATCGACAACCATGGCCAGACCAGCATTCCTGGTGTGTTCGCGGCTGGTGACGTAACCACAGCGGCGTACAAACAGATCATTATTTCCATGGGTTCAGGTGCCACTGCGGCACTGGGTGCCTTCGATTATATGATCCGTAACTAATCCGTAAATAAGGCGCCGTTAAAGCGCTGAAAACAGCACCCTGAAGTAATTAAAAACGGCCCGGGCAGGAAGCTCAGGGCCGTTTTTTTATCGGATTTTTCACTATGTATTCTGTTGCATATCTGCGGGCGAAAGCTCTTCGTCGCGCAGTGCGCCGCTGAGTTTATCGCAGCTGTCTGACCAGTTGCTCAGCCAGTCCGGTAATGCCGGGGATTGCGGTTCCAGACCCATTTCGCGGATAAACTCCTGCGGGTCGATCAGCCCTTTAGCCGAGCGGAACAGCCCGCGCATGATAACAGTGCCCACTACTCGCTGTTTGCTGACAAACCTGTGTTCCATAAACACCCATTTTTCATCCCAACCGAGCATACGGCTGTGAATTTCGAATGCTTCAAACAGCTTCAGTTCACGGCGGAATTTCCCCCACACATCACCAACAATGGGAAAAGCCTTGTGCTTCAGGGCGACCTTAATGGCACCACTACGCAGCACGTAATCCATACGACCGACATCGGCCATGGTGAAGTAGCGGCCATTGGTAACATGGCGGTTGATATCGAGATCATTCGGCCAGACCCGCATTGAGATAACCGTGGTTTCCATGCCACCTACGGGCATTTTCCATGGGCGGCGCAGCAGCATAAAGATCAGTCGGAACCATAGGTTCATAGGTACTCCTTTGAGGGGATTGGTAGCAGCCAGCATTGTCGCTGTTGCGGACGCCGATAGAAATGTGCATAAATGACTTTAAATATGTCATTTATGCAAATTAAGGTAACTTCTGTGCAGGTCAGTATTCTTGTCAGCCCACTATGTTCTGCCGCCAGTGTCACCCTGGCGCAGGAAATACTGTACGCCGCAAATCTGTTCAGTGAGAGCGATCAGGCAGCTGAGCCATTGTTTGCAATTCAACTTGTCTCGCTGGATGGTCAGCCGGTTAAAACATCAGCCGGTCTGATGCTGACGGTGGATAAATCGATACAGGATGTCGCGGATACAGATCTGATTCTGATTCCGGGTTTTTTGTTTTCTCTGCGTGATGTTATGCCGGAATTGGTTGCCTATGCCGGATTTCTGCAACAACAGCACGGTCAGGGTAGTGTTATTGCCAGTATGTGCAACGGGTCCTTTCTGTTGGCGGAGAGTGGTTTGTTGAATGGTGTTGAAGCAACGACACACTGGGCGTTTGCCGACTTATTCCGCAAGCGCTATCCCGGGGTGAATCTGGATGAGAGCCAGATTCTGTGTGATACTGGACAGCTGGTGTCGGGCGGAGGAGCCACCGCTGCGCTGGATCTTCTGTTGTACCTTGTTCGTCGCTTTGGCTCAGCGGAATTGGCTCACACCTGCAGCCGCTATCTGTTGATTGATCACGTCAGACCAAAACAGTCACCGTATGTGATGTGGACTACGCCAAAAAACCATGGAGATGAGCAGATACGGAGGGTACAGCAATGGCTTGAGCAGAATTTTAGCGGACCTGTGACAATTGATGATGTTGCCGCTAAGTTTGGTTTTGGTGTGCGCAATTTTAAACGTCGATTTAAAGAAGCGACTGATCAAACTCCAATCTCATATCTTCAGAATATACGTCTTGAGAGAGCCAAATATCTGTTGGAGTCCACCCGCAGGCCGATAAGCAGCATTACTTTTGATGTGGGCTATGAGGATGTGAATTCTTTCCGGCGTTTATTCCGCAAAAGAGTCGGAGTGTCGCCAATGGAATATCGTGAACGCTTTTGCGACTGATATATCTCCGCTATTCCAGATTATTCTCCGAAAAAAATCGACCTGACGGTATAATTCAGGGCTCAATATTTAACGGTATTTTCTTTATGAACTGGTCTGATTTTTCTTCTGATCTGCTGCCAAAACCTGTACTTCGTATGGTGATTGATGCGCAGATCTCCTCCGTGACAGATTGCGGTACCACTCCACAGGGGCAGCGCTCAAATTACGTTATCGGTGGCGGATCGTTTATAGCCAGAGATCCGGCTGGTAAGGAAATCCATGGTGAGGTTATGGCCGGTGGAGCCGACTATTTCCTCGAGCGCCCGGATGGCGTTGGTGTACTGAATGCTATGTACAGTCTGAAGACTGCACAGGGGCAGGTGTTTAATATTCATAACCGCGGACTTTACGTCAGTAACGAACAGGGAAAAGCGCTGGAGGCGGATGGCGTGTGGCCATTGCCTGAAGGTACTTATCAGAGCCGCTGTACGCCAGAGTTTACCGCTGGGGAGGGTGAAATGGCATGGCTGAATAATTGCGTTTTTACCGGTGTGGTCAGCTATCCATCCGCAGAGAATGTCATCATTCATATCTACGAGCTGGTGGTATAGCCTGCTTGCTTCCGCTTTTATTTATAAAGCAGATATAAGAAGAGAGAAAAAAAGAGAAAAAAAGGGAGCCGAAGCTCCCTGTTCAAAATGAACGAATACCTGTGAACGGAAAAGGTTTAAAAAAAATCAGCGGTTGGTTTTAATGTTTGTCCAGGCTCGGGTGCGGATTTTCTCGGTACGCAGTGACAGAGACTCCTGGGCAAAGAGCTTTTTCATGTCTTCTTCAGGGATATACATCGCCGGGTTACTTTTGATTTCTTCATTTACCAGAGGTGTTGCTTTGCTGTTCGGGTTGGCGTAACCAATGCTGTTACTGGCAATGGCAATCACTTCCGGGCGCAGGATAAAGTTAATAAACTTCTCTGCCAGTTCTTTGTGTGGCGCACCTTTCGGGATGGCCATATTGTCGAACCACACCATGGTGCCTTCTTCCGGCATCGCCATGCGAATGTCATTACCGTTATTGGTGCCTTTGGCAATGCTTTGTGCAATAAATAGACTGCCGGACCAGCCGATGACAGCACAGATCTCACCGTTGGCCAGATCTTCCACAAACTGACTGCTGTTGAAGTAGCGGATATACGGACGCAGTTCTGCCATAAATTCTTCCGCTTTTTTGTAATCAGCCGCTTTGGTGCTGTACGGGTCCAGGCCAAGATGAAACAGAATTAATGGCATGATTTCGGTTGGTGAGTCCATCATGGCAACACCGCACTGCTCCAGAGCTTTCATCGACTCAACGGAAAAAATATCGTCCCAGCTGGTCAGTGCATCTTTACCGGTTGCAGCTTTTACCTGAGCCTGGTTGTAGCCAATGATGTTAGTCCCCCAAAGGTAAGGCACTGCGTACTGATTGTCTTTGTCGCCGATGTCACGCAGCATCTGCATAAACTCGGGTTCAATATTGCCGATATTTGTCAGCTTGCTGGTATCGACTTTTTCCAGAGCGCCGGAATCAATCAGACGACCCAGGTTCGAGCTGCCAGGAAATACCAGATCGTAACCGGAGGCACCGGTCAGCATCTGGGTTTCCATTTTTTCTGCAGCATCGTACGTGTCGTAAATAACCTTGGCGTCATATTCTTCTTCAAACTGCTGAATAACTTCATCCGGAATATACTCAAGCCAGTTAAAGATACGCAGTTCTTCGGCCATGCTTGCAGTACTGGCGGTCAGTGCTGCAGCGAATAAAAGAGCTTTCATTGGTCTTTCCTCAAGGTTTTAAAAGGGTATTTTTAATAGCGATAGGTTGCATATAGCTCCAGCGCACTGAAGTCAGCATCGTCGCCATAAAATTCTTCTGCTGCTTTTCCCGGTTGTGTCAGCGCATAAACAAGAGAAACATAGGTTTTCTGGTTCGGGTACCAGTCCACATAGATGTTGGTTTCAGCAGCGAAATCCTTGCTGTTGACCGGAACGCCCAGATGGTTTTTTTCATCCAGAGTGAATTTGTTATAAAGCGCGCCGATAATAACGTTCGGCAGAAGAGAGGCGGTTGCCTGTACGGTTTGAGTAATCTGGTTGCTGTTGTAAATTAAGTAGCTTCCGGCAATTTCGCCTACCAGCCAGGTGCCCCAGTCGATGTAGCCTTTGCTGGTCGGGTCCCAGTCTTTGCGGGTGTCATCGCTCAGGTCGTCGTCACCGGAGTAATACACGTAGCGATAGCTCAGGGAAGGTGTCAGGCTCGTGTCGGCGAAACTGTAGGTGAATTTACTGTACCAGGCACTGGCGTCATACTTTATGCCATCTCCTTCGCCTTGTTGCAGAGCGTATTCACCGGAATATTTCAGGTTTTCTGTACCGGGAATCGTAACATCCAATGCGCGCAGGTTATAAATCACCATGCCATTTTTAGGCACAAAGGTTTCGTCAGCGGAAACCCCGGATTTTACTTTGGTGATCATCGCGCCAAAGGCGCCGCCAGCTGCAGGATAATCAATATTTATACCGGTCAGTCGGTAAGAGCCAATGTCCCGGTCTGTGCCAAGAGAAAATACCTGAGCGCTAAAAGCGTCGCTGTCGTAAGCTAATACTCCTGAGGCCTTGAATGCTGTGCGCGGTGCTGTCCAGTAGGCACCGTCATCTCCCATATCCAGATCACCGTCCATAACAATAAAACCTGTGCCGATCATATAGTTCTGACGGCCGGCGCTCAGCGTCCAGTTGCCGGAACGGATACCGGCATACAACTCATCGAGGTCGGTGCGGCCATCGCCGCCTTCAGTGTAGAAACCAGGGTCACCATCGCCAGTTGTTTTGGCGGAAACAAAACTGCCACCGGCAAAAACATTTAAATCACTGCTGAAACTGTAATCAACGATTGCCCCAGGTTTTATGTACATCTCGGTGTAATTCATGTCGTCAGCGTTTGCTGAAAAACTCGGGTTTTCAGTACGCAGGTGGGCGAAGCCCGCACCCAGTGTCGGGGTGATACTGAATCCGTTTTCGGTTGACGTTTCCCCTGCAATAGCCATTTGAGCTGATACAGTAAGAACCGGAACGTATAATAATTTTTTAAGCATGATTTCCTCCGCTAAATTAATAGTGGCAATACACAGTATATTGCCGGCTAATTTCCGTTTGGCGCAGGTATTCGCCCGGTTTCTGTCGTTATTATGAGCCGGTTTAAACCGGCTTTTATTGGATAGTTACTTGTTCAGTGTTGCCACGATCTGGCGGAACATATTTGGCGTATCAAAATCCAGCGCGGGGGTAGCCTCCGGCAACGAGGCCTGACGCACAATCACCACCTGAGATGGAAAGTCGATGTAGATGTATTGGCCGCAGATTCCGCACGCCATCATGGCCTGCGTATCTTTGTTTAATACATACCACTGACTGCGGTAAGAGAAGTCGGGCAGCCAGGCTGAAAAGTCGGTATTAGCGGCATAAATGGCTGGGTCGGCACCTTGAGCAATCGCATCAACCACCCCGTCTGCCAGCAACTGTTTGCCATCGAGTTTGCCTTTATTCAGCAGCAGCTGTGCAAAGCGGGCGAGGTCTCGCAGCGTCCAGGCGGAGCCTGCACCGGTGACGTTGCGGCCTTTGGGATCGGCAATAAATAAACCGTCCTGTTCGCAGCCCAGTTCAGCAAACACTTTGCCCAGATGTTCGGCACAGGAGATATTGGTAGAGCGTTCAACCAGCCAGGCCAGCACTTCGGTGGTGGCCGTCACATAGTGGAACAGCCCGCCGTGTTCACCGCGTTTTTTCAGGGTTGGCAGAAAATCATACAGAGACGCCAGATGGCGGTACTGCTCCGGTGCCGGTAAAAAACCACAGGCATAACCGAATATTGAGCTTTCGGAATCCGGATCGTCGTACTTCTCGGTGTAACTGATGCCTACTGCCATATCCATGACTTCACGTACGGTAGCATCGGCGTAAGCACTGCCGGCCAGTTCAGGAATGATATCGCCGGCCAGTGTGTCTTCTTTCATTTTTCCTTCTGCAATGACCTGCTCGGCGATAACGCCGATCAGTGATTTGGTCACTGAGAACATAATGTGACGGTCTTCCGGCTGCTGGCCGTTGAAGTAACTTTCCAGCAGAACTTCACCGCGCTGCAGCACGATAAAACTGTCACAGCGGCTGGCCGCCAGATGTTCGGCAACGCTGACTTCGTCACCGCACACGCTGTCGAAACGAATGGTGTTAATGTTTTGTGCATCTGCTTTGATCGGCAGTGCTGACGGCGGCAGTTTGCCACGACGTACCGGCACCATAGGGCGGATACGCTCGATGTTGGGATAGGCCCAACGGTTGAAGGGTGGAGTCATCCAGTTACCCCAATTCACGATCTGCTCAGGGGCTGGCGGGAAGCCCTGCATCAGCTCTGGTGTGTCGAAGCAGGCTGGGTTGGTCCGTACCTGAGCGTAGGTCGCGCTGATGTCAGCGAGTTCTTCAGCGGACAGGTAGTCGCGCTGCACTGGCAGGTGGCTGAGTGGGTGCGGCATAACAGGTTGCATGATGTTCTCCATATCGATGGAATTAAGTTAAATGACTTAAAAGGTTTAATCAATAAAACTTTTAACAGATGAAAAGATTGTCAGAAATGGGCAGAATAGTGGCGGCTACAGACCGTTTTTAAAGAACACATTTTAAGGAGCCGCAGTGGCCGGACTCAGAGAGCAACAGAAAGAACAGCGCCGTCAGGCTATTGCTGAGGCGGCCATCGCCCTGTTTGAAAGCAAAGGCTTTCAGCAGACCCGTATGGAAGACATTGCCTCCAGCTCAGGGGTATCTGTGCCTACGGTGTTTAAGTATTTCCCGTCCAAGCAGGCGATTCTGTTTGAGTTTCTGAAGAATGCAGACCGTCAGGCGCTGGACCGTGCCCGTGCTGAAGTTGACTTCAGCGGCGATCCACTGGACGCCATGTGTCTGCTGGAAGAAGCGATTACGGTCAGCGAGCTGGAGGTTATGCCGGTGGTGTTATGGCGCGAGATCCTGCCGTTGATTCTGTTCAGTCCGCGCAGTGAATTGCCAGCGACCTATCTGAAAATGAACGAAAAGCTGGTGGAAGATATCGTTGAGTTTCTCACGGAAATGCAGCAGCACGGCATGATCCGCCAGGGCGCGGACCTGCATACGGCTGCCTTTATGCTAAATGATTATTCCCATCTGCAGCTCAATCGCCTGATCCGCGATGAGCCGCTGGACTGGGAAGCGCACCGCGTCAATGTGCGCGCAACCACCGCCCTGGTGCTTTACGGTATTGCCGATTCCACGCAGGACTGAACAGAAACTGAGAAAGAACTGGGTCAACTGCAAATAAATACTCAGCCCAGAGCGTCGCGGATACGGAAATACATCAGCGCTGCCGCGAGACCAATGGAATGCGCCAGCTTATTATCTGGCAACGCCTGTACCGGAAAGCGGCTGAGCAGATCAAATTTTTCGGCCTGACCGGCAATGGCACGGGCAATGGTCGCGCCCCCCATCCCTGACATGGCTACACCGTGACCGGAATAGCCCTGAGCAAAGTATACATTGGGCTGCAGGCGGCCAAAATGCGGCATGCGGTGTACCGTCGTGGATACATTCCCACCCCAGGATTTTTCGAATTTTACACCAGCCAGTTGTGGGTAAATCGCTGTCATACGCTTGTGCATAACCGCTTCGAGGTTTTTCGGGTAGGCATCGGTCAGTCCGGTGCGTCCGCCCCACAGCAGACGACCTTCACCGTCTTTACGGAAATAGCTGAACAGATTGCGGCTGTCGAATACCGCGCAATCGGCCGGCAGAATGGATTCATCCAAAGGCTGTGTGGCGCAGATATAACTGCCCACCGGCATCATATAACGGCTGATGGCCGGTACCAGTTTGCCCAGATAAGCGTTGGCGGCGATCACCAGAAAATCACTGGTTACTGACCCTTTTGCTGTGCTCAGTTTTACTTTATTGCCGTATTCAATGTGGGTAACTGCACTGTGTTCAAACAACTGAGCGCCGTGACTTTGCGCCGCTTTGGCCAGACCCAGTGTGTAATTCATCGGGTGCAGGTGGCCACCGTTGGCATCAAAGATAGCGCCATGATAGCGGTCAGATCCGGTTTTTTCGGCGCTCTGCTCTGCATTCAGAATCTGAATATCGTAGCCGAATTCATTCTGCATCAGTTCTGCCGCGTGGCGCAGATGAGGCATGTGTTTTGGTCGTGCGGCGACTTCCATCTGGCCGGATTTTAAATCACAGTCGATGCTGTATTTTTTTACCCGCTCACGGATCAGTTCGATGGCTTCCAGCGACAACTGAAAGGCGGCGCGGGCGTCGTCTTTACCCAATAAGCGCAGCATGCTGGCGCCATCTTCTCCGGCACCGGCAATGATTTGTCCACCGGAACGCCCGGATGAGCCCCAGGCCAGCTCTTCTGCTTCCAGTACGGCAACGTTATAACCACACTCAGCCAGCTCAAGTGCAGCGCTTATTCCCGTCATGCCGGAACCGATAATGGCGACATCACAATGAATGTCCTGCTGCAGCTGTGGAGCACTGAGTTGATAACGGCGTGTGCTGGCGTACAGACTGTCAGTGTGCATTGGCGGCTCCGGGAAAAGAAAAATAAAAAGGCGGTATAAACATATACCGCCTTTTATGGATCAGAAATATGCCCCCGGATAGGTATTCATGAGTAGCTATTCAGGGGCATATCTGTCTGTATCGTCAGTGCATTAATCCGCGCTGGCTAATGGCTGGCTGCTTTCAGCACAGAAAATATTCTGCGCCGTGTTGGTTTGCGAACGCATCATCATCAGACATTCGCGATAGCTGCCGGCTTCGGTAAAACTGGCCACGTTATCTTCAATAACGACCATAAACATCTGTGTTGAATCCAGTTTACGGTTGCTGATGCTGGCGGCATCTTCTGTGTAAACACAGCGGTATGTTCTCAGCTCTCCGGCTTGTTCAGCAGGTGGCTGATAGAATTTCCAGTCGCCCTGGCGACCGTGCTGTACATCCTGATAACAGCTTTCAATATCGGTAACCTGAGGCTGGAAATACAGCTGAGCGGAGGAATGATCACTTGGTGAGTCTTTGCTGACCAGCATAAGCGTTGTTGCCAGCTCTGCTGATGCGCAAACACTGCCTGCGGTTAATGCAAGTACCGTTAATCCAGTACAACATTTTCTGGTAAAACTGCGGCTATTTTTCATCTTTGGTTTTAGTGGTGAGGGGATATTGAGGGTTGATGTCACTATCTTCACGGTATGAATTTCCTTTTCAGACCGTTCGGTAAAACAATTAAACAATGTCCTTTTAATGAAAGAAACTACCTAACATTGAGTATGACTGTAAATATTACTGTTAATTATTCTAGATTCATTAGTGCTTTGTTTCAATGTCAAAAATACCTACGTAAAGGTCCGCTTTAGCCTCTTTCAGCTTCCGTTTGCCGGTATTTTCAGCGCAAGTATCGCTGATATTTCTCTGGCCATTTGATGGAATTAATTATCCCTGAGGTGGGCGTAAATACATACCTGCATGATTCTATCCCACCGCCGGAATGAAGATTGAGGATGATAATGTGAGTGTGCATGTGCCTGCCCCTGCCCCTGCCCCTTGTGGGTGTGTGGTGTGTGTGGGCTGGGCTGTGTGGCGGAGCGTGTGTTGGAGCGTGTGTTGGAACGTGTGGGAGGTTGTATGTATAGATGAGTAAATTCCGGCTATTCCTGGCCTTTGCCTGTGGGCAGGTAAAATCAGGCTGATAGAATTATCGCTGAATTCTCCGCGGCTGAAATGAATTATGAAACCTGTTCTGCGCTCTGTTCCTGCTGTTGCGGCTCTGCTGTTTGGTGCCGCATTCTCTGTTGCTTCCTATGCTGACGATAAAGCCGTTGCTCAGGCGGTGAGCAATGTTAAATCGTTATTACAGGCACCTTACCATCAGGATGAAACTGAAAAAGATAAGAGTCGTCTGCCCGTTGAAATGACAGAATTTCTTGCTGTTGAACCAGGGATGACGGTGATGGATATGGGCGCAGGCTCTGGCTACAGCACCGAAGTTCTGTCCGCAGCTGTTGGTGAAAGCGGCAAAGTGTATGCTCAGAATAACCAGCATCTGGTGGATATGGCCGGTGGTAAAATCATCGCTCAGCTGTACAGCCGGATTGAAAACGACAAACTCAGCAATGTAGAAGCCGTGATCTGGGAGATGGATGAGATCCCGCTGGAAAATACTCTGGACATGGTTTTCTGGGGCTACAACATTCATGACTACTATCATTCGGTGGGTGAGCAGGGCACGCTGGAAATTCTCGCCAGTGTGTACAAGGCAATGAAGCCGGGCGCTGTCTTTGCTGTGGCAGACCATATAGGTGTGAAAGGGCAGGACAATGCGGCACTGCACCGTATTCAGCCGGTAATTATTGAAGATCTGCTGAAGAAAGCCGGTTTTAAACAGGCAGAGGTCTCTGCTATGTACGCCAGTGCAGCGGATACTCATCTGCTGAACGTGTTTGATGATCGGGTTAAAGGCAGGACAGACCGCTATCTGGTTAAGGTCGTTAAGTAGCGGATTAAGCAGCGGTTAATTAGTGGTTAATAGTACAAAAACAGGCGCCGTATAAAGGCGCCTGATTTTTGTTGGTTATCGGTTAGTCCTGAAAGAACAAAAACTCAGATCCAGCGCCGCACCCGCAGACAGTACTCGCGATAACTCTGACCGAATTTTTCTTCCATAAAGCTTTCTTCTGCCTGAATCTGAAAGCGGTTCATATACACCACAAACAATGGCAGCCAGATAAAGCTGGCGATATTTTCCTGCCAGTAACTCCAGCCTAACAGCGCCAGAGCAAATCCCAGATACATAGGATTGCGGGTCAGCTGGTACACACCACTGTTTACCAGCTGCGAGGTTTTGTCCGGATAGCGGGGGTCTACTGTGGTGTTATGGCGACGGAATTCCATAACACCGGAAAAAGCAAAAGTCGCTCCGGCGGCAATCAGCATAATGGCGACGGCTGACGCGGCGGGCAGTGTGATTTCAGTAATATCGGCCTGCAGGCCACTGATCCAGATCAGCATGGCAGCCAGAGCTACCTGAACCACAGGTGGTACGCGTAATTCGAGATGCTGCATATAGCTCTCCCGTTGGTCTTGTCTTTTATTGTTGTTATGCGCTTTATTCCGTTGTGCTTTCATTATTCTCTTACGCTTTTCAGCGCCGCCTGCAGTTGATTATGGCCGGGTATGCCGGCCTATATTTTCTGTCAGGTTAGCTTAATAGTAGTTGGCATTCTGCCGGCAACAACCGGGTATGACCTATCTATACAAAATTAAAGGTAACCAGGCCGTGCTTACAATCAGAAAACTCCCAGAGTGTGAGCCACAGCGACAAGCACCAATGAAAAAATCAGGGACGACAGTATCATTATGGCAATATCCTGTTGCGGGCTGTCCTCTTGCCCGGCACCGTATTTCACCGCCAGTACATAACTGAGCACAGCCACCGGCATGGCACCCTGCACCAGAAATACCTTTGCCTGCAGATCACTGAGTGGCGGAGAAAACGGCCAGATGATCAATGCCAGCCAGGCGATAAATAATCCCGCCAGCGGGCGCCAGATGGACAACAGCAGCGGCCGCAGAATATGCCGGGCGCCTTCCGCTTTGAGATTAAATACCGAGCTGCCAAGCTGCATCAGCATCACCGGAACGGTAATAGCACCGAGCATATCCAGCGTGTTCAACACCGGCACCGGCACACTGACATCGGCTGCCAACAACAGGGCACCGCAGATCAGTGCCAGCACCGGGCCATTACGGCACAGGGCTTTCACTGTGTAATCGCCGGATAAACAGCCAACGCCGAGGGTAAAGTGGCTGACCTGAATCACTGACGAAATCACCAATGCCAGCGCCACAGATTCCTGGCCGAATAAGGCAAAGCACACGGGCACGCCCATATTGCCGGTATTCGGATTCACCAGCGCCGGCAGATAGCTGCGGATACGGGTTACGCCCGGGCAGAACCTGAGCATAACGATGGTCGCCCCTGTCATCAGCACGACGTACAGCAGGGTAATGACTATCAGATCGGCCATCAGACTCAGATCCATATTGATGGCCAGAATGGAATGCAGCAGCAGAGCGGGAATCCCCACAGTGCTGACCAGCCCAGATAACGCCGGGCCTTTGAACAGATCGGTGGTGCGGCCGAGCAGGCCGCCGAGGCATATTGCGGCAATTACCGGAAACAGGGCAGCGCTGAGGCTGGTCATGGCAAATTCTCAGGAATGAACAAAGGTGCGGGCACGGTTTAAAAAGATGATCAGAGTAATGGCAGGCAGTGTATTCTGATGATTCTGTGTTTAATACCGGCTTACTATGAATCCTGAATTTACGAATCGTAGCGAATATCCTTTACCGCAGGACCTGCAGGTCTTGCTGACGGTGGTGCGCGAGCAGAGTTTTGCCGCCGCAGCACGGCAGCTGGGCCAGTCGCCGGCTTATGTCAGTAAGCGGATACAAACCCTGGAGAGTACGCTGGGCTGCAGATTGCTGCAGCGTTCCACCCGTTCGCTGAAGCTCACAGCGGACGGTGAGCGGGTGTTGCCCTGGGCCACTCAGGTGCTGAACAGTCTGCGCGATATGCAGGATGATCTGTCGGATGCGCGGGTGTCGCCCAAAGGACGCATGCTGATCTGCTCATCCGCGGGTTTTGGCCGCAGCTACCTGGCACCGGCGGTGTCTGCCTTGTCGCAACAATATCCGCAGCTGGAAATCCGCCTGGAAGTCACCGACCGGCTGGGGGATATCACAGAAGAAGGCATAGATCTGGAAATTCATGTCGGCGATGAGCTGCCGCCCCAGCATATTTCCCGTCTTTTAATCGCCAATCAGCGCATCCTCTGTGCTTCACCGGATTACCTGCAGAAGCACGGCACGCCACAGACGCTGGCAGACCTCAGCCAGCATCAGTGCCTGGTACTCAAAGAGAAGAATAATGTGTTCGGGCTGTGGGCGCTGGAGCATGACGGGCAGGTCGAAACCGTGAAAGTACGGGGGCCACTGTCATCCAATAACGGGGAAATCGTTATGCAGTGGGCGCTGGACCATTGCGGCATTATTCTGCGTTCGCAGTGGGATGCCAGTCCGCACCTGCAGTCCGGCCGGTTGCTCCAGGTGCTGCCACAGTACTCCCAGAGCGCCAATATCTGGGCCGTCTATCCGCAGAGATTATCTCAGTCTGCGCGGCTGCGGGTGTGTGTGGAATTTCTGCAGACCTGGTTGCAGCGGGTGCTGTGACTGGCGCAGCAATACCTGACTTAAATGCCATGATTTGTATATTATCGTAAATCTAAATGATAAAGATTTGCATTTAATAAGAATAACAGTAAGAATCCACCACCTCATCGGAGAAGAACTTCCGCAACAGACGAGGTGGCAGCGTGCCGGTACGGATTCAGACAAACACTGTGCTATGTGGGTTAATTGCCGCCGCTGGCGTATTCACCAGTGTCAGCGCCGCGGCGAGTGGTCAGGCAGGCGCGGCGAGTGGTCAGGCAGGCGCGGCGAGTGCTCAGGCAGGTGCAGCGAGTGATCAGGCAGGCACGGCGGATAGTCAGAAAGGCACAGCAGATACTCACACCAGCGCAGGCCATTCCGAACTGGATCCTGTGGTGGTAACGGCGTCGCGTACCGAGCAACTGTTGTCCGATGCCCCGGTGCGTGCTGAAGTCATCAGCGCCGCTGAACTGAATAAAACCCATGCCCGTTCCCTGACCGAAGCGCTGCAGAATGTGCCCGGCCTGCAGCTGCGCCGTATTCACGGCAAATCCGGCTATGAAGCTGTGCTGCAGGGCATGACCAGCGATCAGGTGCTGGTGCTGGTGGACGGCTTGCCACTGGCGACCAGTACCGGATCCACGGTCGATCTGAGTCAGCTGGCGCTGGTGGATGTTGAACGCATCGAAGTGGTGAAAGGAGCGGCTTCGGCGCAGTACGGTTCTTCTGCCATGGGCGGCGTTATTAACGTCATCACCCGCGCGCCGGAAAACGGAGTGCGTGGTTCCCTGACTTATGATCTGGGCTCTTACGGCGGGCAGAATATCAGTGGCCGCTCCGGCGATATTGCGCGTAATCATATCGGTGCTGATATTGAAGGCGGACGCGGTGCCTGGAGCGGGCGCTTGTCGGCGGATGTGCGTGACAACAAAGGCTTTGATGCTGACCACGACAACTGGGTGCGCCAGGGTGATGAAAGCAAACGCTCCCAGTACGAAGCTCAGTTACGCTGGCGTGCGCCATCCGCGCCGCAGAATTACCTCAGTGCCAGCGTGCAGCGCTTTGACGAAAAAGACGTGCAATGGCTGGCGCCGGAAATTGTCGACCGTTATCCGAATAAGTATGAAGACATTCAGCGCGACCGGCTGACTCTGATGAGCGGCTGGCAGTTTGGCAACGCGCGTCTGACGACAAAAATTCTGGCAGAAGATTATCAGAGTAAAAGTGCCAAGCAGAACGAAGGGTTTGCTGCCACGTTTGATAACCGCGATATGTATCTTGATACCCGGCTGTTATCGCTGCAGCTGGATATGCCGCTGAATACAGAGCATCAGTTGCAGCTCGGGCTGGATGCCCGTGACGAAAAGCTGAAACAGTATCTCGATGGTGAAGCGGAAATCGGCCGCAGTGGTTCCGCCGACCGGCAGAATTACGAATTTTATATTCAGGATGATTATTTCTTTTCACCCAAAGGCGAACTGGTGTTTGGCCTGCGCCTGCAGGAAGACTCGGATTTTGGCTCTTATCTGTCACCCAAGCTGGCATTGCGTTATGACCTGTTTAATCAGGGTGGTTATGAAACCGTCTGGCGCAGCAGTGTGGGGACGGGTTATCGGGTACCGAATTTAAAAGAGCGTTATTACACCTTCGATCACAGTTCGCTGGGATACATGGTGCTGGGCAACCCGGATCTCGATCCGGAGTCTTCTGTCAGCTATCAGAGTGGCATCTGGCTGCGTACCCCGGAGGATACCATCGTCGACATCAATGTTTTTTATAACGACATCGATGATCTGATCCAGACCGATGAAGATAACTTTGCCGTGGTTGATGGCCTCGCCATTTACACCTACGAAAACATCAGTAATGCCCGTACTTACGGCATCGAATCCGCATTGATCCAGCCGTTGGGCAGCAAACTGAAGCTGAACCTTGGCCACACCTATACCCATGCTGAAAACCGCGATACAGGCGATGAACTGACCCGCCGCCCGCAACATATTGCCCGCCTCGGACTCGATTGGCAGCTGACTGCAGCAACGGAAATCAGCACCCGTGTGCGTTATCAGTCACGGGAATTATCTGACAGCGAAGACGATACCTGGTCACCGGCGTGGACCACGGTGGATTTAAAACTCAATTATCAGGCCAGCCAGAACATTGCCCTGTTCGGCGGTATCGACAACCTCACCGACCGTCAGCGGGATTTTACTGACGGCACCGATTTTGGTCCGGTGGAAGGACGCTTCGTCTATGCCGGCACGCGTATTCATTACTGAATATTTAAAAATTTAATTATTAACAAATAACTGACAGCCAATTACTCACAATCAATAAATCAGAGTCAATAAGACAGAGATAAGGGGGAAAGTATGAAACCTGTATTTAAATGGAGTCTGCCATTAGTAGCAGCTCTGACGATGACAGCCTGTGGCGGCGGTTCTTCCGGCAGTTCATCAGCCGCTGACAACAATGCTGGCAGTGGCAGTAATAATGACAGTAGCGAGGAGTCATCACCAGGTATCGATACATCGGTCAACCAGTTCACCAGCGCAGCACAATGGGTGGTGCAGCCACAGACCGGTGACAGCCTGTGTTTTGATTTTAATAACAATGCGGAAGTCAGCTGCAGCGGCGAAGACTGGGATATCCGCCTCGATATGGGTGGGCGTACACCGTCTTTCTTTACTAACAGTGGTGAAAGTGGGGACGGCAGTGGCGGCACATTGGGCAGCCCGTTTGCTTACAGCTGGGAAACTCTGCAGGCATTTAATACCGGCATGACGGATAACGAAGGTAATGCACTGAACAGCCGCGCTTATCTGGCAGACAGCCTGGATAACGCCTTCACCAACAGTGATAACAGCATCGGCTCGGCGGTGTTCGAATACACAGAAACCCATCGTCTGTTATCCAATTACAGTGTTTTTCTGGTTACCACCGATAACACCAATGCTTTCGACAGCAGTGACGATAACGTTTATGCCGTGCAGATCACCAGCTACTACGGCGGCGCTTCCGGTTCTGAAAGTGGTTACCCGACCATACGTTGGGTAAACGTAGCGGCATTAACGGCCGATCCGGATACCAGGGTGCAGGAAGTTACTCTGGATGCCAGCAGCGAATGGGTTTACTTCGATCTTATTTCCGGCAGTACCGTGGCAGAGCCGTCAGCGGATAACTGGCAGCTGGGCTTTTCCCGTTACAGCGTAAAAACCAACAGCGGAATTTCCGGCGATTCAGCAGCAGGCAGTTTTTTTGCGCAACAGCCGGATGGATTTTATGACGCAGAAGGTGCAGCCATTATTTCCGCCTTCAGCGACAGTGATGTTATTGCCGCAGCGGAAGCAGCATTAACCGATACCAGCGGCTGGGCAGAGTGGGGCAGTCGCACAGCATGGGCAACCGATGCTGCATATTCCAGCCTTAATCCGGATTATCAGGGTGCCTATCCCGGACTGCTGGAATACGGTTTTTATTCCTACGACCCGACCGGTGCGGTTGCCGGTACTGCGCACATGCTGGTTGCTGCACCAGAAAACGGCGTGATGCTGCGTTCAGGCAGTGGCAGCAGCTACGCACGCATGCATCTGTCTTCCCTGCAATACGCTGACGCAGCGGATGCTTCCAGTCAGACCACCTGGACCTTTGATTTTGAGGTTCAGCCAGAAACTGAATAACGCTTATTTAACGGCTTCTGCGCTTTGCCAGCCTGTTTCCGGCATTTCGTGCCCGGCTTCTTGTCAGGCTTTGTGTCCGGCTTATTTTCTGGCCTCGTGTCCGGTATAGCGCAGAACGAAAACACTAATTAAACATCGCAGCGGAGAATTCTTATGAATACGGAACATACCCTGACAGAACAAACATCCGGAACAGACACTCTGGCGCAGCGCTGGCTGGCGCTGAAAAAGGAAGACGCTTCCATACGTATCCGCAATGCCGCCCAGAAGCTGGGTTGCAGTGAACTGGAATTACTGGCACTGCACACCGGCGAGCATGTGGTGCGCCTGCAGGGGGATTTTAAAAAGCTGCTGACCCAGATTGAATCTCTCGGTGAGGTCATGGCATTAACCCGCAACGATGCCATGGTGCATGAAAAAACCGGGCAGTATAAAGGCCTAACCCTGCACGGCCATATGGGGCTGGCACTGGGCGAAATTGATCTGCGGATTTTCTTTAATCAGTTTGTTTACGGTTATGCCGTCTGTGAAGAGAGTCTGGCTGGTATGCGCCGCAGTCTGCAGTTTTTTAACGCTGACGGCGTTGCTGTGCATAAAATCTATCTGCGCGAACATTCCGATCTGCAGGCGTACCAGCAGCTGGTGGACAGCCATCGGGCTGATGATCAGTCTGCTCCGCACATCAGTACAGCCACAGAATCTGCGGACGATAATAAGCTGATGGCATTGCCACAGGATGCGGATATTGAAACCCTGCAGAAAGGCTGGCGTGAACTGAAAGACGTTCATCATTTTCAGGCCTTGCTGAAAAAACATCAGATCGAACGTATTCCGGCTTATCAGGCGGTGGATGATGACCTGGCGCGGCCATTACACAGCAGTGCTTTTGAAGCGGCACTGACACTGGCAGCTGAACTGCAGCTGTCGATTATGATCTTTGTTGGCAGTCCGGGCGTGGTACAGATCTTTACTGGCCAGCTCGACAACCTGAAGCGTACCGGTCCCTGGTTTAATGTACTGGACCCGGGTTTTAACCTGCATGCGGATACCACTCAGATTGCGCATTTATGGGTCGTACGTAAGCCCACCGTGGACGGCATTGTCACGTCGCTGGAAATGTTTGACGACAAAGGCCAGCAACTGGCGCTGTTGTTCGGTGAGCGTAAAAACGGCGACAGTGAGCAGGCGGCCTGGCGTGAGCTGGTGCATACCCTGGAAATGGGTTTCGGCATCAATGAAAAAGTTGCCGTATAAGGAGCGGAGTATGAAAGCGTTTTTATCCGTTCTTTTGTCGTTGCTGATATTGCCGGCCTTTGCCCAGCAATCGGATACCGGCGTAACGGCCGATGTGGTCAGTATTGATGGCGCATTAACGGAAATTATTTATCAGCTTGGTGCGGAGCAGCGGCTCGCTGCCGTCGATACGACAAGTGTTTATCCCGAGGCCGCAACGCAACTGCCTCAGGTTGGTTACATGCGCCAACTGTCGGCGGAAGGAATTCTGTCAGTAAAACCATCACTGGTTATAGCCAGCCGGGATGCCGGGCCGGAAAGTGTTTTTGAGCAGTTACAGGCTGCTGGTGTCCGTGTGGTCAGAATTAAAACCGCCGACAGCGTCGATGGTGTAGCCGAAAAAATCCGTCAGGTTGCTGATGCACTGAATATGTCATCTCAGGGAGACGCGCTTGCTGTACAGGTAACGGCGCAAAGTCAGCAGGTGCTGGCGCAGTTACCGGCGGATAAACAGCCCGCGACCCTGTTTCTGTTAGGAGCCGGTGGGCGTGGTCTGATGGCCGCCGGGCAGGGCACCCGGGCTGATGCGCTGTTGTCTCTGCTGGGGGCGCGCAATGTTCTGAATTACGCCGGTTATAAACCGGTCAGTGCCGAAGGTGCTGTTCAGGCGGCGCCGGATTTTGTTCTGGTCGGACACACGGGCGCTGAACAGTCCGACAGCGTAAAGACCACGCTGGCCATGACACCGGCAGCACAGAAGGATGCCGTGCACGGTGTGGATGTTGGCATGATGCTGAGTTTTGGTCCGCGTTTACCGCAGGCACTGGAGCAGGCAGCAGCATTAATTTATCCACAGGCTGACTGATTTTATGTCTGGCGATCGCAGCGCTGGTGACGTACTGGCTGATGCTGATACTCAGCGGATGCAACCATTATTGCCGAAATTATCTGCGCCACAGCGCCTGGCAATCATTCTGGTGCTGTTGATTAGCGCAGGCTTTTTCTGGGCGTTATCTGTAGGGCCAATGGCTGTGACCACGGCGGATATTGTTCAGGCATTGCGCGGTATTTTCTCTGCTAGTGAAATCGCCGGTGCCAGTGACTGGGTGGTGCGGGAATTACGTCTGCCAAGAGTACTGATCGCATTATTAGTCGGTGCCGGACTGGCGGTGGCCGGTACCGTTACCCAGGGAGTATTCCGTAATCCGCTGGCGGATCCCGGTTTAATCGGTGTTGCCAGCGGTGCGGCGCTGGCGGCGGTTGCGGTGATTGTTTTAAGCAACAGTCTGCTGTCTGGCTGGGCGCAATTAACCGGTCCCTTTGCCTTGCCGTTAGCCGCTTTTGCCGGCGGTTTGCTGGTGACCCTGGCGATTTATCGCTTAGGTACCCGCGATGGTCAGACGCAGGTGGCCCTGCTGTTATTAGCCGGTGTGGCAATTAACGTATTAACCGGGGCCGCGACCGGGGTGCTGACGTATATGGCCGATGATCAGCAGTTACGCGATATGACCTTCTGGTCCATGGGCTCGCTGGCCCACGGACGCTGGAATGAAATACTCGCGCTGTTGCTGTTCGTCTTTTTACCTTTGTTAGTCGTGATGCGCTACAGCCGGGTTCTTAATGCATTATTAATGGGGGAGCAGGTTGCCTCGCATCTGGGCTTTGATATTCAGCACAGCAGGCGTTGGCTGTTACTGGCCTCGGCGTTAATGGTTGGTGCCTCGGTGGCAGTGGTTGGCATGATAGGTTTTATCGGTCTGGTCGTTCCGCATTTATTACGTTTAATGATTGGCCCGGATCATCGCGCATTACTGCCGCTGTCGGCTTTAGGTGGCGCACTTCTGCTGTTAATTGCCGATACTTTTGCCCGCACCGTGCTGGCCCCGGCGGATTTACCGGTGGGATTAATTATGGCCTTAATCGGCGGGCCGGTTTTTCTGTTTTTGCTGCTGCATCAGGCTACACGCTGGCGCTGAACATTTATCCCGGATTGAGAGGAAGCATTCATGCTTAAAGTGAAAAACCTGACTGTGCAGCTGGGCTCCCGTGCGGTGTTGCAGGATGTTCATCTGTCGGTAGAACCCGGCAAATGTACCGCGGTGCTTGGCGCTAATGGTGCCGGTAAATCCACTTTGCTGAATTGCCTCTGCGCGCATAACCGCATCTGTTGTGATGCGGTTTCGCTGGATGGCGTAACCCTGGATCAGTTCAGTGGCATGGAACGGGCAAAACGCATGGCCGTCATGCCGCAGTCGGTAACTCTGTCGTTTCCCATGCGGGTTCATCAGGTGGTAGCGATGGGGCGCAGTCCTTATGGGGATGAAAAACAGACGCAGCAATATCAGCGTGATGCCATGCAGCTCACCGGTGTCTGGCATTTACGTGAACGCGTCTATCCGACCTTATCCGGCGGAGAACAACAGCGGGTGCAGCTGGCCCGGGTACTGGTGCAGATCTGGCAGGCCTGGCTGGACCGCGATCAGGCGGAGCGCGCAGACACTCACCATTATTATCTGCTGCTGGACGAATGCACATCCGCACTGGACCCGGCCCATCAGCACAGCGTGATGCAGATCGTACGTGAATTTGCTCAGGCTGGCGTCGGCGTACTCGCCGTTATGCATGATATTTCTCTGGCTGCCAGCTGGGCGGACAGTGTGGTGATGATGAAACAGGGCAGAATTGTTGCCGGTGGTGATCAGTCGGTGCTGATGGACCCGCATTGTTTGCAACAGGTGTACGACCTGCCGTTGCCTCTGGCTCAGGCCTACAGTCAGCAATGCGCAGTCTGGTAGTGTTGTGCCCTGATTTACGCTGCCTCTGCGCCTTTTCAGCTGTAAGTATTTATCCCTTGGACTGATTCTTTAGTCGCCTTTCAAAATCCATTTCCCGGCATTACGCCTGTTTCTGATCTGTCTGAAAACGGCTGCAGCGCCCATGCTGTGGGGGCTGGAACAGATAAGCAGTTAATGCCTGCTGTGCATACCGCAAAGGTATGATCCGCTCAGAAAAATAGTATTAGATGGTATATGACGTATCCAATAACCTGAAATCAATATCTGCCGGGAGGCGGCCAAAACAAGCATAAATCAGGTCGAGGAACAGCAACATGCGCCAGATTGAAAACTTCATTAACGGGGAATTTGTCCCTGGTTCCACCGGTAAGCGTTTCGATAAACGTTCACCCGTCGATAACACCCTTATTGCCAGTATTGCCGAAGCCAGTCGCGATGACGTGGATCGTGCCGTCAAAGCTGCGCGCAGTGCATTGCACGGCGAATGGGGCGCTCTGACTCAGGATCAGCGCGTTGACCTGCTGTACGGTGTCGCCGATGAAATCACCCGTCGTTTCGATGATTTCGTTGCCGCAGAAATGGAAGACACAGGTCAGCCGGAACATGTGATGAAGCATGTGTTTATTCCCCGTGGCGCGGCCAACTTCAAAGTTTTCGCTGACGTCATTAAAAATGTGGCTGCTGAATCTTTCATGATGGATACCCCGGATGGTCGCGGTGCGCTGAACTATGCCACCCGTTCGCCAAAAGGTGTGATCGGGGTGATTTCACCATGGAATGCGCCGTTTATGCTGATGACCTGGAAAGTCGGTCCGGCTCTGGCCTGTGGTAATACCGTGGTGGTTAAACCATCGGAAGAAACCCCGTTCACTGCCACTCTGTTGGGTGAAGTGATGAACAAAGTCGGTATTCCGAAGGGTGTGTACAACGTAGTGAACGGGTTTGGTCCGGATGCTGCGGGCGAATTTGTTACCACCAATCCGGGTGTTGATGCCATTACCTTTACCGGCGAAACCCGTACCGGCACCGCCATTATGAAAGCCGCCGCCGAAGGCACCCGCGATGTGTCATTTGAAATGGGCGGTAAAAACGCGGCGGTTATTTTCGCTGATGCGGATTTCGATGAGGCCATTAACGGCATTTTCCGTTCGGCATTCCTGAATACCGGACAGGTTTGTCTGGGTACCGAACGCGTTTATGTGGAGCGTCCGATTTTTGATCGCTTCGTCGCTGCACTTAAAGAAAAAGCCGAAGGTGTTAAGTTCGGTCGTCCAACGGATAAATCTTCTAACTATGGTCCGCTGATCAGCCGCGAGCACCAGAACAAAGTTCTGTCGTATTACAAAAAAGCGATGGAAGAAGGAGCCACTCTGATTACCGGCGGCGGCATTCCACAAATGGAAGGCGAGCTGGCAGAAGGCAACTGGGTAGAGCCGACCATCTGGACCGGTCTGCCGGAAACCGCTGCAGTGATTAAAGAAGAAATCTTCGGGCCTTGCTGCCATATCTGTCCGTTCGACAGCGAAGAAGACGTCGTGGCTATGGCCAATGACACGCAATACGGTCTGTCGACCACCATCTGGACCACCAACCTGGCCCGTGCTCACCGTGTGGCAGCCAGCATTGATGTGGGTATTACCTGGGTGAATTCCTGGTTCCTGCGTGACCTGCGTACGCCATTCGGCGGTACCGGTCAGTCCGGTATCGGACGTGAAGGCGGTGTGCACTCGCTCGAGTTCTACACCGAAATGCGCAACGTCTGCATCAAGCTGTAAGGAGTCCGGCATGGATAAAGAATTAATTAATGTACTCGGCGATAACCTCTATCGGGCCTTCGTCAGTAATACCACGCTGGTGCCTTTTACTGAACAGTATCCGGATATCACGCTGAAAGATGGTTACCGTATTCAGGAGCGTTTTATTCAGCGTCGCCTGGCTGCTGGCGAGCGTATCGTTGGTAAAAAAATCGGTGTCACCAGCAAGCCGGTGATGGATTTTCTCGGCGTATTTCAGCCGGATTTCGGTCAGCTGACTTCCGACATGGTGTATGTCGAAGGCGATGCCATTGATCTCGACGGACTGATTCAGCCGAAAGCAGAAGCAGAGCTGGCGTTTGTACTGAAAGAAGATCTGAAAGGTCCGGGTATTACCGCCATGGACGTGATCCGTGCCACCGATTATGTGGTGCCGTGTTTTGAAATTGTCGATTCACGTATCGACGACTGGAAAATCAAAATTCAGGACACCGTCGCCGATAACGCCTCCTGTGGTGTTTACGTACTGGGTAAAGAAAAAGGCGATCCGCGTATGGTCGATCTGACACTGGCCGGTATGGTGCTGGAAAAAAATGGTGAATTACTGTCGACCTCCGCCGGTGCGGCAGTGCAGGGATCTCCTGCCAATGCGGTTGCCTGGCTGGCGAACACGCTGGGTGAACTGGGTATTCCGTTCCGCGCCGGTGAAGTGATTCTGTCCGGTTCGCAATCACAGCTGGTGCCTGTGGTGGATGGCGACACCCTGACCTGCACAGTAGGTGGTGTAGGCAGCTGTACCGTCAGCTTTAAAGGCCGCAGTGCGGTGGAACGCAAACAGGAGGGCGCAGCATGATTTCTCTGGAGACAACTCTGAGCCGCGAAGACGTCGTCCGTCTGTGTGAGCGGGTGGAAGGTGCGCAAAAAGAAGCCCGCGCTATTACCAAACTGACGGAAGAATATCCGGCCATGAACATGGACGATGGCTACGCCGTACAGAACGCTCTGCGCGCACGCTTTATGGAGCAGGGTCATAAGCTGGTGGGCTGGAAAGCCGGCCTGACGTCTAAGGCAAAAATGCAGCAGATGGGTGTGGATGTTCCGTCCATTGGTTTCCTGACCGACAAAATGGCGGTACCGGAAAATGGTGTGGTGTCGGTTTCTGAACTGGTTCACCCACGGGTGGAATGCGAAATCGCATTTATGACCAGTAAAGATCTGCAGGGCCCCAACTGCACAGCAGAACAGGTGCTGGCAGCAACGGCTTATGTGATTCCGGCGATTGAGATTATTGATTCACGGTTTCAGAAATTCAGCTTCGATCTGCAGAGTGTGATTGCCGATAACGGTTCTTCTGCGCGCTTCGTTGGCGGTGGTCGCCCACGTTATGTGGAAGGTCTGGATCTGCGCACGATCGGTGCGGTACTGGAGAAAAACGGTGAAATCGTCGAAATGGGTGCCGGTGCTGCGGTGATGAATCACCCGGCTGAAGCCGTGGCCATGCTGGTGAATATTCTGCACAAATTAGGTGAAACCCTGCCGGCAGGAAGTTTTGTCATGAGTGGTGGTATTACCGCAGCGGTGGCCGTTGAACCAGGTGACAGTGTGGTTGCACGCTTCCAGCATCTGGGCTCGGTATCGGTATCGTTCAAAGAATAAAAAGCTTTTAAAAAAGGGATAAGCCGGCTGTCTTTTTACGCGCCGGCGGAAAATAACAAGAGGGCAGACTATGCCGATTATCGAAATGCATTTTCTCGAAGGGCGGTCTCTGGAAGACAAAGCCCGCGTTGCTGAAAAAGTAACCGCCGCCGTGGTGGAAGCTCTGGATTGCAGTCCATCCACAGTACGCATTCTGATCACAGAACATAAACATGGCGAATTTTACGTCGCCGGTAAAGCTGGCCGGGCGAGCGATCAGGCCGCCGGAAATATGCCGGGCCAATAATTCACCGGACGAGAGGAAATCACGATGAAAAAAATAAAATGTGCATTGATCGGTTCAGGCAATATCGGAACCGACCTTATTTATAAAGTCCGCCGCAGCGAAGTGCTGGAGCCGGTATGGATGGTGGGTATCGACCCGGATTCCGAAGGTCTGCAGCGCGCCCGTGATATGGGACTGAAAACCACTCATGAAGGTATTGATGGTCTGCTGCCACACGTACTGGAAGACGAAATTCAGATTGCTTTCGATGCGACCTCTGCCTACGTCCACGCGGAAAACAGCCGTAAGCTGAATGCCCTGGGTGTACTGATGATTGACCTGACCCCGGCGGCCATCGGTCCGTTGTGTGTACCGCCGGTTAACCTGAGTGAGCAGGCTGCGAAGCAGGAAATGAATGTGAATATGATTTCCTGTGCCGGTCAGGCGACCATTCCTATTGTGAACGCAGTTTCTCAGGTGCAGAGCGTAGAGTACGCAGAAATTATTGCGTCACTGTCATCACGTTCCATCGGTGCCGGTACCCGCGCTAACCTGGATGAATTTACCTTCACCACCTCCAACGCCATTGAAAAAGTCGGCGGAGCGAAAAAAGGTAAGGCGCTGGCGATTATTAATCCGGCAGATCCCCCGATCATTATGCGTAACACCATTTACTGTCTGACCGAAGATCAGCCGGATCAGGATGCCATTACCCAATCCATTCTGACCATGATCGAACAGGTACAGAAATACGTACCGGGTTACCGTCTAGTGAATGGTCCGGTGTTTGATGGCAACAAAGTAGGCGTTTTTCTCGAAGTGAAAGGTCTGGGCGATTACCTGCCGACGTATGCCGGTAACCTTGACATCATGACCGCGGCGGCTACCCGTACCGCAGAAATGTTCGCTGAAGAAATAATCGCCGGAAAATTCACCCCGCAGGCTGTGGAGGTTGTCGCATGAGCAAGCGTTTAAAAGGTCGCAAAATTACCCTGCATGATATGTGTCTGCGTGACGGTATGCATGCCAAGCGGGAACAGATTTCGGTAGAGCAGATGGTGAAGGTCGCCACAGCGATTGACGCTGCCGGTGTCCCTTATCTGCAGGTAACCCATGGTGCCGGGCTGGGCGGAAACTCCCTGCAGCACGGCTTTGCCATGGCTTCTAACGAAGAATATATCAACGCTGTCGCCAGCCAGATGAAACAGGCCATTGTATCGGTACTGCTGTTGCCGGGTCTGGGCACCATGAACGAACTGAAAAGTGCTTACCGTGAAGGTGCGCGCTCTGTTCACGTAGCGACCCATTGCACCGAAGCCGATACTTCGCCGCAGCATATTGCCTGTGCCCGTGAACTGGGTATGGATACCACCGGCTTCCTGATGATGTCGCACCTGAACGATGCCAAAGGTCTGGCGAAGCAGGGCAAGCTGATGGAATCTTACGGCGCACAGACGGTTTATATCACTGACTCGGCGGGCTTTATGCTGCCGGACGATGTGACCGAACGCATCACGGCCCTGCGTGAAGTGCTGAATCCGGAAACAGAAATTGGTTTCCATGGCCACCATAACCTGGGAATGGGTATTGCCAACTCCATCGCCGCGGTGGAAGCTGGTGCAACGCGCATCGATGCCTCTGTGGCTGGTATGGGTGCGGGTGCCGGCAACACGCCAATGGAAGTATTCGTTGCGGTGGCTGAGCGCATGGGCGCAACCACAGGTACCGATCTGTTCAGCCTGATGGATGTGGCAGAAGACATTATCGTACCGTTAATGGATCAGCCGGTCCGTGTTGACCGCGATTCACTGACACTGGGTTATGCCGGGGTGTACTCCACCTTCCTGCTGCATGCGAAAAAAGCCAGTGAACTCTATGGCGTTCCGGCGCGCGATATTCTGGTCGAACTTGGCCGCAAGAAAATGATCGGTGGTCAGGAAGATATGATCCAGGATACCGCGATGACCATGGCCAAAGAGCGTGGTCTGCTGAAGAGTGCCGGAGCTTAATTCAGGCGTATCCGCTTGAGGGTTCTCTTTCAGTAAGCAACTGGATAGTACCGGGTTGTTACCTGCCTGCCTGTATGCGCAGTCATCAGGCAGCGTCCTCTTAGCCCTCTGCTTTGCAGAGGGCCTTTTTTCTCCCGGTCTTTCTTTAACTGCTTGTGCTGTTGTCGTTGTCGTCGTTGTCGTTGCTCAGTTTTGGTTGCTGATGCTATTGCCCCCTGGCTGTTGAAACGGATGCAATAAGCGACGGTGAACAGCTGCGACAGAAAAATATGAGTCACAATATGAATAAAAATAATAATCCGGCTGTCGTCAAAGAGACGGCCGTGGTGGTTGGCGCCAGTGGCGCGTTCGGCCAGCAGATCGTTAAAAAACTCGTCAGCCGTGGCCTGCACGTGATCGCCGTCGCACGCTCCGCAGAGGCTCTCTCCCATCTGGTTGAACAATTCACCGACGTAACGGCCTGCGTTGCCGATATATCTGCCGACAGTGCGGTGGACGCCATTCGTGAATCCCTGTGTGGCCCGGTAAAAATGGTGGTGCACGGGCCCGGCGTCGGCGTCGCTGGCGGTATTCTCGAGGCTCCGGTTGCCACTATGGTGGATGCGGTGAATATTAAAGTCGGCGGATTTATGCGCTTGTGCCGGGCGGTGGATAAACAATTATCCGCAGGCTCGCGTCTGGTCGCCATCGGTGGTCATTACGGTCTGGAACCGACCGCTTATGCAGCCTCTGCCGGCGTTGCCAATGCCGCATTATTTAATATCGTGCGGCAGTACAGCCTGGCACTTGGCGAGCGTGGCATCACTGCCCATTGCATTGCCCCCGGGCCCGCCGACACCGAACGTTTGCATCGCGTCGCGGCGACCCGTGCAGAGCAGCAGGGCGTGACGCTTGAGGCGGTGCTGGAGGATATGAAAAGCGATTCGTCGATTCACGCATTTACCACCCCGGAGCAGGTGGCCTGGGCTATTGCCATGCTGCTTGATGACGAAGCCTCGGCGATGACGGGCTCAACCCTGATGCTGGATTCTGGCCGGCGTCGCGGTCTGCCTTAAGGAGAATGCTGTATGCCTGTGGTTATTTTTACCCTGCCGGAGGGCATGGCGGATGCGGACGGTTGCCGGCAGTTAACACAGCTGGCCTGTGAAGCCTTTGCCCGGGTTATGGATGCGCCGTCGGAGCGTATCCGTGCTTACGTGACTCAAACCGGCCCGCACGCTGCCTGGACCGGTGGCGGCCTGAATAACGCGGCTTTCTATCAGTTCTTTGTGCTTAACGACCGCTCGTCAGAGATAGTGGCAGAACTGCATAAGACTTTCTGCGCATTGCTTGAGGATGTCATACAGGCGGATAAATCCCAGATACGTGGTGTCTGCCAGCGGGTGCATCCGGACGACTGGGGAATTGCGGGGCTTGCGGCCAGTTCTGTGCGAAAAGCGGAACTTTCGTCCCGGAATTGCCGTTAAAGACGATACTTTTCCGGTATTAAAAACCGCCGGAATTGGTATTAGAGCCAGACTGGCCCTGTTGCTAGTCTGCAAAAATCACAGACCGCGCGTCTGATAATAAAAATTAAAAAGAGGTTTTTCCTATGAAGCATGCTGTGCGTGTTGCCGGTATTGATCATACCTTCTGGTGTGATGAGAAAGACTCGTTACTGACCGGCATTCTGAAAGTAAATTCCAATGGTATCCCTGCCGGTTGTCGTGGCGGCGGCTGTGGTGTGTGCAAAGTCGAGATTTTATCCGGCGAATTCAGCACCGGCTGTATGTCTGGTGCCCACGTCAGCGCTGAAGACCGTGAACAGGGCAAATTGCTGGCCTGTCGTGTGTATCCGCGCAGCGACGTGGAAATCCGCGTAATCGGTAAAATGATGCGCCGCTTTGAGCGCGCTGCCTGACCCGGTTCAGACCCGGTTCAATAGTGCCAGACCTTGCAGTGGACAGATTCTGATAAAAAACGCCGGATAAATTCAGGGTTTATCCGGCGTTTTTGTGTCATCCGCAACAGCAGCTTCTGCACACGACTCTTCACAGGGCTCTTCACAGGAAAGGCGCATATCGCGCACCACCTGCAGAAATGACTGCAGAATCGGCGATGTGTGATCTTTCAGGTAAACACAGCTGAGATCCACCGAGCTGCCCTCCGGTAAATCGTGAACCGGTTTGTACAGTACACCGGGCAGGCTCAGCTTAGTGGCCGACGCAGGCACCAGACAAATGCCAAAACCGCAGGCTGCCAGGGCAACTGCCGTAGATGCATCCCCCACTTCCTGAACCACATTGGGCAGAAATCCGTGCTCCTGACAAAGCTTGAATACTTTGTCGACAAAATTTGGCCGCCCGGCATTCGGAAACGCGATAAAGGGTTCCGTAGCCAGGGTTTTAATACTGAGGCTTTTTTCTTTTGCCAGCGGCGACTGATCGCTGACGGCGATAAAAAGTTTCTCGCGGGCAATGACTTCGCTGACAATGTCCGGCAGGGGAGCCAGTACACGGTTGAATCCTACCGCAATACGACGCTGTCTGAGCGCCTCAATTTGTTTGCCCTTCTCCATGGTATGCAAAACAACATTAACGTCAGGATGGCGCTTACGGAAGGCCTGAAGGATTTTTGGAATGGTGTCGAAAATAGCGGAACCAAAAATACCGACGTCAAGCTGACCCAGTTCACCTTTTCCGGCTTTTTGTGTGCGTTCCTGAGCCAATGAAACCAGTTTCTGAATATTTCTTGCTTCGTCCAGCAACAGTTGTCCCGGTTCCGTTAATTCAACGCCTTTTGGTGTGCGCAGGAACAGCTGTACGCCGAGACTTTCTTCCAGTTGCTGAATCTGCCGGGTCAGCGGAGGCTGCGAAATGTGAAGCCTTAATGCAGCGCGTCCGATGTTGCCTTCTTCCGCGACAACAACGAAATACTTGAGTTGTCTGAGGTCCATTGCATACTCCAGTTTATGCCGGTCATACCATCAAGGTATCAGAACACCGGATTATTAGTATTAGACGAGTATCGAATAGCTAAGATAACTTGAACCCAGCGTTAAATGAAGCAAACGAAGCGCACAGCTCTGCTTCATTAATGAATATAATCCGCCTCAGCAAAAATATAAGAAAGGGGGCCTACATGGCTGTTAATGGTGTATTACGTCCGGGTCACGCACAGATCCGCGTCATGAATCTGGAAGAAGGTGTTCATCACTATCGTGATGTACTGGGTCTGATCGAAACTGGCCGTGACAGCCAGGGTCGTGTTTATCTCAAAGCATGGGACGAAGTTGATCACAGCAGCGTAATTCTGCGTGAATCCGATCAGGCAGGCATCGATTTCTTTGGCTTTAAAGTCCTGGATGATGCCACCCTCGACCGTTTTGAAACTGCGTTACAGCAGTACGGTTTAAAAACTGAACGCATCGTTGCCGGTGAGCTGATGGAGACCGGAGACCGTGTGCGTTTCCAGTTGCCTTCCGGTCACTTTATTGAGCTGTATGCAACAAAAACCAATGTCGGTAACGGTAACGGAACAGTGAATCCGGACCCGTGGAATGAAAATGCAGAAAAAGGCATTGCGCCAGTGCGCATGGACCACTGTCTGCTTTACGGTCCGAACATTGGTGAAGTGCAGAAAATTTTCCAGGAAGTGCTTGGCTTCCAGCTGGTGGAACGCGCACTGTCTCCGGACGGTGAAGTGAACCTGGGGATCTGGCTGAGCTGTTCCAACAAAGTGCATGATATTGCTTTTGTTGAACATCCGGAGCCGGGCAAACTGCATCACGTATCATTCTACATCGACAGCTGGGAACGCATTCTGCGTGCCTCTGACCTGATGAGCATGAACGATGTACCTGTGGATATGGGTCCGACCCGTCACGGTATTACCCGTGGTGGTACCATCTACGCATGGGATCCTTCCGGTAACCGTTTCGAAACCTTTACCGGTGGTTATATTGTGTATCCTGACCACGAAACCATTACCTGGACATTTGAAGGTCTGGGCGAAGGTGGCGGTCTGGATTACGCCCAGCGTAAAATGCACGAAACCTTTATGACGGTTGTTAGTTAAAAAGCCCGATGAAAGTCAGCCTGGTAGTTTAAATCACTAACCAAAAAATAAAAAAGCCCTGATTCATCAGGGCTTTTTTATGTTCAGCGTCTGCTCTTTATTTATGAAAAGAACCACTTACCAGTAACCAAGAATGCTCCACCAGATACCGCCAACAAAGGTCCAGATAATCAGGTTGGCGACACTCATAATAAAGCCCATCTTCCACCAGTCACCCATGGAGACAAAACCGGAGCCGAAAATAATAGGCGAAGTACCGGTCGCGTAATGAGTAAGTGACATCATCAGTGATGAAGCACCAGCCATTAGCAGGGCGAGGAACATAGGTGGTGCACCTAAGGCCAGTCCGGCCGCATAAAAAGCACCGAACATGGCGGTGATATGTGCAGTGGTACTGGCAAAGAAATAATGCGCATAGAAATACACCGCAACCAGAATCAGCACGGACAATTCCCAGCCCAGCCCGAAATGAGAGATATTGTTTTCCACCACACCGGAGAACCAGGAAATCAGTCCGAGTTTATTCAGGAAGGTGGCCATCATTACCAGTGCCGAGAACCAGACAACGGTATCCCAGGCAGAGCGTTCTGCCAGCACATCTTTCCAGGTTAATACACCGGAAATCAGCAGAATCGATAAGCCCAGAAATGCCACCGCAGTGGTATGCACCGCCAGGGCGCTGCCAAAAATCATGGCAGGAATGCCGGCCCAAAGAATCAGTAACAGCGCAAATACGCCGATCATTACTTTTTCGCCGTAATTCATCGGCCCCATGCTGTTCAGCTGTTCATGGGCAAAGCTGCGTGCATCCGGTGTTTTGGTAATTTCCGGGCGATAAACCATATAAATAATCAGTGGCATCAGGGCAATACATACCAGACCCGGGAGTAACGCCGCCAGTGCCCAGGTGCCCCAGCTGATGCTGATATCCAGTCCGGTGGCATCGGCAATCAGCTTAACTACCAGAGGGTTGGGTGCAGTGGCGGTAATGAACATTGCCGAAGTAATCGGATTGCTGTGGTAATTTACCAGTGCCAGATAGTGGCCGATTTTTTTCTGTGTGCCTTCTTCCGGTGTGGAGCCAAAACTGCCGGCAATGGATTTCATAATCGGGTGAATAATGCCGCCACCACGGGCGGTGTTGCTTGGGGTTACTGGTGCCAGAACCAGTTCGGATAAAGCCAGTGCATAGCCAACCCCTAAGGTGCGGTTACCGAACCAGGCAATAAAGTGATAGCCCACACGGTTACCCAGACCGGTTTTAATCAGACCGCGGGAAATCATAATGGCAATACCGATCAGCCAGATCAGTGAATTGGAAAAACCACTGAGAGCATCGGCGATGGCGCCTTTCGGACTGTCATTGGTTACGCCGGTAATAGCAACCGCTGTAATCGCTACCATAGCCACAGCACCAATTGGCATGACTTTACCAATAATGGCAGCGATGGTACCTACGAACAGTGCCAGCAAATGCCAGGCTGAGGCTGATACGCCTTCCGGTACCGGAATAACGAACCAGATAATCAGAATGATGGCGAGACTGACAAGTGCCGGAATTAATTTAAAATCACCACTGTGGTGTTGCATGAGTACTCCTTACAGCCTCTGTATCTGTGCACAGTTCCGGCCAGTTTATTTTTCAGTCGTTCGGGTGCTCAGGACGTGTATTCAAAAGCACCATTAACATGTCTTTATTCCGCATCTAAAAAAGCGCGCATTATGCGCGCCTTTTTATATGTGTATCTGCGTATCTGCCTGTTACGCGCATACGTTGCGCATTACATGGCGCTTTTGAAGATTTCGCACACCTGTTCAAAGGTTGGCTGGATCGGGTTGGTTACACCACAGGCATCTTTCATGGCGTTTTCTGCCAGAGTCGGGATGTCTTCTTCCTTCATACCCAGCTGAGCAACACCGGCCGGAATATCAACATCCGCTGCCAGAGTGCGGATAGCGTCGATGCAGACAGCCGCTGCGTCGTCGGCAGATTTACCCGCCACATCACAGCCCATCGCTTTTGCCACATCGCCCAGACGCTCTGCTGCAACCTGTGCATTAAAGGTCTGTACGTGAGGCAGCAAAATGGCATTGCAGACACCGTGTGGCAGATCGTAAAAACCACCCAGCTGGTGCGCCATAGCGTGTACGTAACCCAGAGAAGCATTGTTGAACGCCATACCGGCAAGAAATTCGGCATAAGCCATTTTCTCGCGCGCTTCGGCATTGCTGCCTTCTTTTACCGCGGTGCGCAGGTTGTTGCTGATCAGGGTCACAGCCTGCAGCGCACAGGCATCGGTGATCGGCGTTGCTGCGGTGGATACATAGGCTTCGATAGCGTGGGTCAGCGCATCCATACCGGTAGCCGCAGTCAGTGACGGTGGCATACCCAGCATCAGGTCAGAGTCATTAACCGACAGCACTGGCGTGGTGTGCTTATCAACGATGGCCATTTTCACGTGACGGCTGTCATCGGTGATGATGCAGAAACGCGTCATCTCACTGGCGGTACCGGCGGTGGTGTTAATGGCAACCAGAGGCAGCTGAGGCTTGGCAGACTGGTCGACACCTTCGTAATCGGTAATTGCACCACCGTTAGTGGCGACCAGAGCAATGGCTTTGGCACAGTCGTGGGGTGAACCACCACCGAGAGAAATAACAAAGTCACACTCATTTTCTTTCAACACTTTCAGGCCGTGTTCAACGTTGGTGACATTCGGGTTCGGTTTAACTTCATCATAAACAACAGAGGTCACCCCATGCTTGGACAGCAGTTCTGCGACCTGACCTACGACGCCAAGTTTGACCAGTGGCGCATCTGTCACAATCAGTGCTTTTTTCCAGCCGTAGGATTCAACAGCAGATGCTGCGTCTTGCAGGCAGCCGCTGCCCATCAGGTTAATTGCCGGAATATAAAAAGTACTTGCAGCCATGTGAGGGTTCTCCATGAAAATCAGAATGAATGTCCTCGTCAGGCATCGTTAAACAGAGCACAGATAAACGGAGCATTGTCAGACAGAAGATTGCCAAACCGGACATGGCTAAAGTAGCGCCGGAAGGTACCTGTACCTCTTGATGTGCGGCAAGGTTTTAAACGACTGACTGTGTGCAGGCAGATTATTTTGCAAATTATCGTAAATATTTTTTTATTGTTGCGTAATTTGAGCAAGACAGTTTAAGGGGTGTTGGTAATAACACGTAATGGCCTGACCATTAGTTCGCACAATTATAAATAGTACTCATAAGCATAAAACGACAAAGGCGATCAAAATCTGACAGGATGATGACAGTCTGGATAGCTGCAGAAAACCAGCGGTAAAATAAGCCCGATAAAAGAAAAGCCCGGATAAAAGAAAAGCCCCGCGCACACGAGTGTCGTTGCGCGGGATCACAGGCTGCGGATTTTTTACGCCGCAGATTGTTTCAGTTTTGCTTCAAGACGGTTACCGGCGGCACCGAAGCTGAGAATCTGCATGGCTTTTTCTGCAATAACAGCTCCGGCTTCCAGCGGCGGCAGGCCACCGCTGTAAATATTGGAAATGACCGTGTATTCCCAGCGGATATCGGCGTTGCCGCTGAAAGCCGCAGCTTCTGCTTTATTTGCAGCGGATACCTGATAGGCAAAATACGCCGACAGACTGCGCGACGCCTGGGCGTCCCCTCCGGGGCGCTCGCCTATCAGCAGAATCACCAGCCGTGTATTCAGCGCTTCACCAATGGGTTCACACAGTTTGACCCGGCCGTAAGGGACAACCGTGGTCATGCCGGTTTTATAGTCGCGGCTGGCCAGACCATCGTTGAGGACAGGAATCAGCAGTGGAATATTGTGATGGACAGCCTCGGCACTCAGGCCGTCGGAGATCACAATCTGCACATCGGTGTTTTCGCTCTGCAGTGATGCCAGACTGTCGGCACTTAAATGCGAACCCAGCTCGGGATTAGAGAGATGTTCATGCTTGTCGCCGGCCTCCGTTGCCAGCCAGCGTTGCGGCCCGATGGCGGATAATACATCTCGGTTTAAGTCTGCATAAATAGCTTCCCGCGCGATCGCCTGATTAGAGCGCAGTGTGCGCGTGACCTCATCGGTTGGACGCGGTCCGGCGTTATCAAAACCGTAGGCGGCTGGAACGGATTCCAGCAGGCGTTGATAATCCAGCTCCGACTGGCAGAACTGCTGCGGTTTGCCCCAGTTCGGACCGCGCTGAATCAGGCCTTCATCATCACGCTGAAAAATACCTCGTGCCAGCGCCCATTCCAGGTATTCCGGCGCGGGTTCCAGTTCATAGGTTTCGCGCATGGTCTGATCGTCATGGCCGCTGGTATCGAAATACGCCAGCATGCGGTCGTTGCCGAGATACACATCCATAAAGAAATTGGCGCCGGCGGCGGTCAGCAGTTCGGTTGCCATCTGCTGACCTTCGGCAGTGATCTGTGAATGCAGGGTAAAGCAGGGCGCCATGCCCATCGGCAGTCCCATCATTTTTCCCATGAAATGATCCTGCAGGCAGGAGTAGGTCATTTCAAAGTTATCGACGTGGGTTTCGGGGCCAATAAAGCCGGTGACGTTATTCACCATAAACGGCGAATAGCGGCGCGCCAGGCCGTAACACAGCGCCTCGCAGGTGGCCATGTCGATGCCGTCGTGTTTGTTGTACGTCAGCTCGCTGCCCTGGCCGGTTTCGAAATACATCATATTTTCTGCGCCTTCTGCCTGCAGCGGGCCGTGTTCGCGCATGGTGTTGTAGGCGTGGTCGAGCAGCTCAACGGTTACGTCGAATTCTTCGGTTAATGTGCGCTCTGTACCTGCCAGGCTCTGGAACATAATCTCAACCGGAGCCCCCTGCTCTAAGCAGGCGAGCTGCGTTTTAATATGTGACAGCACACAGATCTGGGTTGGCGCTCCGGTATCGCGGCGGATTTTATCCAGGTGATGCAGGGTGGCACTGATGTTCTCGACGGTATCAATGGCCGGATTTAATCCCAGCAGGGCATCGCCGGCGCCCATGGATAATCCGGTGTACGCCAGCATGGTGATGCCGGATAAATTATCGGTAGGATGATTGGGCTGCAGCCGCGATGAAAGAGTGCCGCTTAAACCGACCCGGGTGCGGGCTTTGGCCGAGGCGCCTTTTTTCAGGCGTTTGGCCAGCAGAATTAATTCGTGTACGTCCAGCAGTTTGGTCAGCGCAGAGACCATAACGCCGGTCATGGCTCTGCCCACGGCACGGATTTCATCGCCTTTGCTGGCCAGCAGGTGGTTTTTTAACTGGCCCAGTGTCAGATCTTTTATGGCAGAAAATTTCTCCGGATCGATATCGTAGTTAACGCGCATGATGTCGTCGATCCGGCCATGGTTGTCTGTTAATGGCATATCGTACAGCTGCTGCAGGGTCAGACCGGAAAGCAGTTTACGTGCAGCTTCGCGCTCAACTTCATCTGTCGCGGCAAGGCCTGCAATACGTTCGCCGGCTTTGCTGATGTCAGCGGCACCGAGCAGGTGCTTTAAATCGCGGAACGGGTAGCTTGCGCCCATTAGTTCGATAGTGAGTAAGTCGCTGGTGCGTAATTCAATAGTGGAGTCCGCTGCTGTGGTAACCACGGGCAGTGCGATGTCACTGATGGGGCTGAGCGCTTTCATACCGATCTCCCTGCGAATGTCTGATTTATGTTTATGCGTTATCGGGTCGTATTCATGGTTAATTCATGCCGAAAAAAGACACCGGCACGATATGCTGATGTGGCTTTCCTATCTGCACGAAGCGGGCATCGCGCAGCGGCACTTCGTCGATCACGTACAGGCAGCGATTTTCTTTTCCCCAGTCGGTAATGTACTGACCAAGGGCCTTGCCCAGATTCGAATCCATTAATAAAACCAGCGGCTGAGTCAGCGGATAGCGGGCTTCATCCAGAGCGTTGCGGATCGTCTGTGCCAGGGTTTTGATCCCTTGCGGCAGGATATCCCGGCTGTCTTCGATACTGATGCAGGCGCCGCTGACCGAGCTCATCGCCAGGCGGACAGCTCTGTGCCAGCCATCCGCTTCTGTGCTGGCCGCTAAACGGGAAATGATTGGCAGATCATTGAGTGGCAGCCGTCCGGGGTCAGACAGATAGAGGCTGCTGCCGGACACATCACAACTGTGCAATGTGAGCCCCATGACGGTGGCACGCCCCGCGTGTTCCGGTTGGTGCCGTAAATCGGCGGCCAGCAAAGGCGAGGCGATAATTCCCTGCGCCAGAACCACACCAAGATCACCGTAGCAGGTCTGCGCTGGCCACTCACCGGTACGTTCATGTTGGTAAATAATTTCACCGACACCACCGGAAAACGTTATCAGAGGGTGGATGCCGGCATTGGCCGCTGGTGTAAAAGGCATCTGCAATAAGCGTTTATGCAACGGCGAGCGCTGAAAAAAACTCATATCGCCAAGGGCAATAAATTCCAGCGCGGTGACGTAAAAATTTACTACGGCGTCTACTTCATCTGTGTTCAGCGTATCGCCCGGTTGTTTTTCACAACCGAGATATTGCAGCAGTAATGAGCCGAATGAGGAAAATGACAGCAGCGTATAGGTGCCCGGCACAAAGGTCAGGTGGCGGGCACCGATATAAAAGCAGCCGCAGTCGGATACCTGTCCGTTTAATCCCTGAGCCGGATTCGTCGTACCGCCGCCGATATCCAGATTGATCAGTGCCCGCGTACTGTGGTGGCGGCTTAATGTGGCGCAGCTGCCCATGAAAGCCAGCCAGGATTCAAGGCCGGGGTCATCGGCGGTTGCAATCAGACTGTTGCCCAGACGGCGACTGATCATATCGGTCAGCAGCTGCACATTTTCACTGCGCGCGGCCAGACCGGTAATCAGTGCCGCACCGGCTACCTGCATGTCTGGCTGAGCAGAAGCCGCGTGGGCACCGGTTTGCCAGTCCGCGGCGCTCAGCCATTCATCCAGCAGCGCGTTAATGCGCGATTCGTCGAGCAGCTCTGCCATGGTAAAAGGCGTAAATACCGGCTCACTCTGCAGCAGCATGCGCGGCTCGCTGAAGCCCATACGGCCATCCAGACTGTGGCGGCCAACGCGTACTTCCGCCAGCATCATGCTGCTGGTGGTGGAGCCAAAATCCAGTCCGAGCAGGCGCAGGGTATCCTGCGGGTTGGTGCTCTCCTGCCGAATTGTATTCTCCTGTACTGGCGCTGCGCTGGCTGTATCTGTCATTGAGTCTGTCATGGCTATCTGTTGGAGAATTTGGTACCCACATCTGAAATAAAAATTCCTGAAGAGAATATTCAAGATGTGCGCCATGCTGAGTCCAGGCTCAGTGTCTTTTTGTAAGGGTTAGATAGCTGAAGATAGATAAGCGGCTGATTTCTCGTTGGTTTTTGGTGAAACCGGACGTTGTGAACAGCGCCCCCAGGCAGTGCAAAGCCCGGGGGCGCCGCTTGTGCTGCCAGAAAGGAAGGCAGCACAGGAATCAAAACAGGGCAGGATCAGATTCGATCAATACCATAGGGAAGCAGATGTTGCTGTGGCGCGGTCCGCTGAGGCGTTTTTATCCCTGAATCAGACAGTTGCCCGCTCTTTCCGTCAGACTCGTTGACCTCTGACAAGAGCAGGTGTTGAGCATCGCCCGACGATGCCGGACAATCGTTTCAGGTTTTAAAGTTAAGGATGGTCTGTGAAAAATACTTCCCTGGCGGATATCCGCCGGCGCTTGTTTCTGAAGCGTTCGGCATTACTTGCTTCCGCTGCGCTGTTGCCAATGTCAGTTCAGGCCCGAACCCGCAGTACAGATCTGCTGCTGGGGGGAGGTCGTTTTAAGCGTTCCCTTGAGTCGCCAATGGAGTATGTGCTGTCTGTGGTGAATCCTCATAAAGACAGTATTCAGACCATTAAGACAGATTTCTTTCCCCACGGTTTTGCCTTCTCGCCCAGACGTAAAACGCTGGTGTACAGTTTTGAAAAAATCGGTAATGGCGCTGCCCTGCTTGATCTGGACGCTATGGAAGTGGTGCAGACTATTCCTCCGGTTAAGCAGCGTCAGTTCTATGGTCATGGTGCCTGTAGCCGCGACGATCAGTATCTGTTTTCGACGGAGACTTCGCCGGATGGTAAGGGGGCAATTGGTATTCGCGATCCGAAAACCCTGGCGTATCTGGGCGATTTTCCGACTTATGGCGATAACCCACATGAGTGCCGTTTGATTGAAAATGATTCGGTATTGATGGTTACCAATGGCGGTGGAACCAGAAGCAGCGGTGTGGCCGGATCCCTGTGTTATATCGACGTAAAAACACAGAAATTACTGGAGCAGGCAGAAATGCCTGATCCTGCCTTTAACACGGGCCATCTGTTTCCGTTGGCGGATCACAGGGCAGTGGTCGTTTCGGCGCCAAGACTGGGGCTGGACCAGCGTTACCGGGGGGCCGTCAGTGTCTTCACCGGCAGTGGCGATCTGCAGCCAATGAAAGAGCCGGCAGCCGTGGTGAACAATATGCTTGGGGAATCATTGAGCATAGAAGTTGTACCTGAACGAGATCTGTTTATTGTCACTCACCCAACACCGGGTATGCTGACCTTATGGTCCATGAGTAAACTCGAATACCGCGGCCATCTGCTAACCGAAAATGTACGCGGTGTTGCTCTGTCGGAAGATCGTCAGTGTGTCTGGGTCAGTTGTGGGCGTCAGGCAGATATTGCGGCGCTGAATCTGGATACCCTGAAAATGGAGCCCCAGGTTGCAGTGTCAGCTTCATTTATTACCGGCTCACATCTGATTAATATGGCTATGATTTAACTTCATATCGCCTCAGGGCACGCATAAAAAACCGGGATAATCCCGGTTTTTTGTGCCCGTTATCGCTGCCTTACTCAGGCATCGCCAAAACGATTGCTCAGGTATTCAAATACCGCGCGCATGCCCATGGCTTCACCGCCCACCGGACGGCCGCTGAGTTTGCGGTTGTTCCACGCCATGACATCAAAGTGTACCCAGGGGGTTTCTTCCACAAAGTGCTCCAGATACAGAGCTGCGGTAATGGCACCACCGAAAGGTGTCGCTGCGCAGTTGGTCATATCGGCGATATCACTTTTCAGGAAGTCTTTGTACGGCTGATGCAGCGGCAGATTCCACACCGGGTCCGAAACTTTCTGACCAACCTGCATCAGGTCTGATGACAGTTGCAGCTGATTGGTGAAGAAGCCCGGCAGTTCGGTGCCTAAGGCGACCCGGGCGGCACCGGTCAGGGTGGCGTAATCAACCACCAGTTCCGGGTTTTCGCTGACGGCTTCAGTCAGGGCATCACACAGTACCAGACGGCCTTCGGCGTCGGTGTTGTCGATCTCGACCGTGGTGCCTTTGCGTGTATTCAGCACATCTCCCGGGCGGAAAGCATTACCGCTGACGGCATTCTCCACAGCAGGAATCAGCAGACGTAAACGTACCGGTAACTGCTGCGCCATAATCAGGTAAGCGAGGCCAATGGTGTGGGCTGAGCCGCCCATGTCTTTTTTCATCCAGCGCATGGCGGCGGAAGGTTTGATATCCATACCGCCGCTGTCAAAACACACGCCTTTACCGACCAGGGTCACTTTCGGGTGGGATTCATCGCCCCAGCGCAGATCAAGCAGGCGCGGTGCGTGCACACTGGCGCGGCCAACGGCATGCACCATAGGATAATTTTCGCTCAGCAGATCATCACCGACGATCTGTTTGAAATCGGCGTTAAATTCCTGCGCCATGGCTTCCACCGCTGCGGCGAGGTTTTCCGGCATCATATCGGCGGCGGGCGTATTAATCAGATCGCGCACCCGCTTGGTGGCTTCGACCAGCATTTCTGCCTGGGTAAGAATACTTTCATCTTCCAGCAACAGGCGCGCCTGCTCTTTACCCGGTTTCAGGTAGCGCTCAAAACGATAAGCGCCGACACCCCAGCCAAAGGCGATATTCAGCAGATGCTCTGCTGCAGCGTCATTGGCAATGGTGTAATCGCCGGCCGGCAGAGCGTTGGCCAGTTCGCCACAGGCGAACATATCATCAAGGCTGTCGCACACGAACAGCGCCTGAGTCAGCTCGCCATTACTGCCTGGCAACAGTTGAATGCCTTTGCCCTGATAACCGCTGGCTTTGATCCAGTTCTGCGTCAGGGGTGGCTGCTGCTCCAGCCAGTTGCTGTAGTTGGCGGATTCAAGGACGGTCAGCGCGGTAGCGGGGGATTCTGAAGCTTGCTTCAGCGGAACGAGGACGGCAGACATGAGATCTCCTGATTTCAGTAGTGCTTCCAGTATAGAGAAATGCGGTGGTTATTTACCGGACCGGTGGCAAAATAACCTTTTCCGACAGATACCTGCAATATACACCGGGACGGGCTAAACCACAGGCGCTGAAATTAAAACACCCTGTTTTCAGGCTTTCAGCGCTGCAGCTCGTACACACACATATTAACCGCGGAAGCCAGATTCAGTGATTCAATCGCGCCGTTACCGGGAATGGTATAGGCGGTGACATTCAGCCCCTGCAACTGTTCGTGCGGTACGCCACGGGCTTCGTTACCAAAGACAAAACAGTCGTGGTTTTTTATCCCATCACTGCTCAGGGCTTCGCCCTGCATATCAAGACAGGCGATGGATTGGTAACGCTCAGGCAATGCATTGATATCGACATCCTGCTCAAACGCCACATGAAAAATAGCTCCCATGCTGGAGCGCACCACTTTCGGATTGTACGGATCAACACTGCCCGGGCTTAACAGGCAACGGAAGCCACCAAACCAGCCGAGGGTGCGCAAAATAGTGCCGAGGTTGCCCGGGTCCTGCACTTCATGCAGATACACCGCACGTTCTTTCTGGCCGTTGTTTCGGGGCAAATTGCCGCTGTTATTCTGAGAATCCTGCGGCGCAAACGGCACGGCCGCAATAATGCCCTGCGGCGATTTGGTGTCCGACATCTGACTCATGGCTTTTTTGCCGACCAGGGTGACGCGGTAGTGATCGCCCAGCTGTTCATCAACCCAATGGCTGTATTCTTCGGTAATAAACAGTTCAGAGGCGCGCAGATGCGTCTGCGCATTGGTCGGATGAAAAGCCGCTTTATGCAGCTCCAGAATCAGATGCTCGCCTTCCAGCAAAAAATGCCGCAATTCGTTACGGTATTTTTTCTGCTGCAGTTTTTTTACCTCATCGACTTTCATGCGTTCAGTCCTGACAGCATATCGGTGATCACAGCTTCTGCGACTTTAATGCCATCAACACCGGCAGACAGAATACCGCCGGCGTAACCGGCACCTTCACCGGCCGGGTACAGACCTTTGGTGTTCAGGCTCTGCAGAGTGTCACGGTCGCGGGTAATGCGCACCGGCGATGAGGTACGGGTTTCAATACCGGTTAAAATGGCATCATTACGGTCAAAGCCTTTAATCTGTTTACCGAATTCCGGCAGTGCTTCCTGAATTGCACGGATGGCATATTCCGGCAGCGCCTGATGCAGGTCGCCCAGTTTAATGCCCGGCTTGTAAGAAGGTTCGACCTGACCGAATTCGCTGGAGGGTTTGCCGCGGATAAAATCGCCGACCAGCTGCGCCGGTGCGTTGTAATCCGAACCACCCAGTTCAAAGGCTTTTTCTTCCAGTTTTTCCTGCAGTTCGATACCGGCCAGCGGGCTGCCCGGATAATCTTTTTCCGGCTCAATACCCACCACAATAGCGGCGTTGGCATTGCGCTCGTTGCGCGAATACTGCGACATACCATTGGTCACCACGCGGCCTTCTTCTGACGTTGCCGCCACCACGGTACCGCCGGGGCACATACAGAAGGAATACACAGGGCGGCCGTTTTTCGCCTGATAAGTGAGCTTGTAGTCTGCCGCCCCCAGCTCCGGATGACCGGCGTATTTACCCAGACGGGCTTTATCAATCTGTGATTGCGGATGCTCCACGCGGAAACCGATGGCGAACGGTTTGGCTTCTACGTGCACGCCCTGTTTATACAGAGCGCGGAAGGTGTCACGGGAGCTGTGACCCAGCGCCAGTACCACGTGGCGGCTCATGATTTTTTCGCCATTGGCCAGCACCACACCTTCGGTCTGGCCGTTGTTGAGAATAAATTCGCTGACCTTGCTTTCAAAGCGCACTTCACCGCCCAGGCGTTTGATCTCTTCGCGCATGGTGGATACCACGCCGGTCAGACGAAAGGTGCCGATGTGCGGTTTGCTGACGTACATGATTTCTTCCGGCGCACCGGCCTTGACGAATTCCGCCATCACTTTACGGCCGAAGAATTTCGGATCTTTGATCTGGCTGTAGAGCTTACCGTCGGAGAATAAACCGGCACCGCCTTCACCGAACTGCACATTGGATTCTGTGCTCAGCTGCTTTTTACGCCATAACGCCCAGGTGTCTTTGGTGCGCGCGCGTACTTCTTTACCGCGCTCCAGCACAATAGGTTTAAAACCGGCCTGGGCCAGAATCAGCGCTGCGAATAAACCGCACGGGCCAAAACCAATAACCACAGGGCGTTCGGATAAACCTTGCGGAGCATGGCCCACCGGATGGTAATCCGTGTCCGGTGCGGTGCGGATCTGCTGATCGTTTGCGAAGCGTGCCAGTACGCCGGGTTCGTTATTTACATCAGCATCAATGATGTAGATAAATTTGATTTCGCTGTTCTTTTTGCGCGCGTCGTAGCTGCGTTTGAAGACAGTGAAATTCAGCAGGTCGGCATCTTTGATCTGCAGACGCTCAACAATGGCGTCACGCAGAGCAGATTCGGGGTGATCAAGGGGCAGGGAGAGCTGATTAATACGGATCATAACGGTTCCTGGCCGGGAGTTGTCCGGCAAAGGTTAAAAACCGTTATTGTAGCGTGTCGGGCGGCATCAGTCGCCCTTTCTGATGCCGTTATGAACTGGCATTTATTGCAGCAGATTGATTTATTCTTTTGTTTTCGGGCGCTGGTGACTGTGCTTGTGGCTCACCTCTGTTAACGCGCTGATAAAATCCATACTCTTCCTGTTGTGTGCATAGACGGCATCGGCATCCACTGTCTCAACGGTTTTTAACGGACGCTGAGGTGTGTCAGTGGTCTGTTCAGTTGCTGCGTTTTCTGACTCTTGTCTGGATTGTTGCTGTGGCATATCCGATTCCCTGTCGTAAGGTTGAATTAGCAAATCAATTAGCTGCATATTGCCAGAGCTGGCTGAACGTTATCTGAATCAGGCGCTTCAGTAATCCACAGATTCCGGCTGGTGCCCTAAGAAAACGGCATTTTGTATGGTTCAGTCAAGGTTCAGGTTTACCCGTTAGTATTATCCGTGAAGAAAGGAAACATCCGTAGGTGAAATACCCGTGAAAAGAATCCGTCTGTTGCTGATGAGCGCACTATTATCCGTTGCCTGTATACGGGCAGTGGAGGTGCGTGCTGATGCTGCAGAAGACGAGGGTGAATCCGGTTGGGTAGAGAAAAACCTGAATCCGCGCACTGAGTGGGTGGAAGGTCTGATGACGCCTTTTAATCGCTGGGTGGAGAAAAATATCCAGCAGGAAGACGCGCTACCTGCCAGCGACCGTGCGCTGACGGACTTCAATACTCAGCCTCCGCCTGCGGGGCTGATCAGTCCGCAGGAAGCCGGCCGTCTGATTCTGCTGCTGGAGAGCGGGCAGGTACTGAAGGTGGAATACATGGCCACTGAGCCGCCGGCTTACAAGGTCCGGTTGCTCAGTGAGCAGGGCAGTATTCAGCAGTTTTACGTTAACGCCCTCGACGGCACACTACTGGATGATGAGCCTGTGGCACTGCCGGATGATGAGTCTGCAGCGCTGTTGGATGATGAGTCTGCAGCGCTGTTGGATGATGAGCCTGCGGCCAGCGATAACCCGCAGAAAGAAGATAAAAAGAATACCACGAGCAAAAGCCCGCAAAACGAAGGAAAGGAAACCACACCATGAGAATATTAATTGTGGAAGACGAACGGCCGATCCGCGAGCAGATCACCCGGGGACTGGAAGCCTGCGGCTGGCAGGTGGATCAGGCGCAGGATGGCCGTGACGGGTATTTTCAGGCATCCGAATATCCCTACGATCTGGCGATTATCGATCTTGGTCTGCCGCACATGGATGGTATTGAAGTCATCCGCCGGTTACGCAGCGATGGCTGTCAGTATCCGCTGTTAATTCTGACCGCCCGTGGCGGCTGGAAATCCCGGGTGGAAGGACTGGAAGCCGGTGGTGATGATTACCTGGAAAAGCCATTTCATATGGAAGAATTACAGGCCCGGGCCAAAGCTCTGCTGCGCCGTACCACCGGGCATTCCAGTGTGATCGCCCACGGGCCGCTGGCACTGGATACCGATACGCAGACCGCCAGTCTGGATGGCCGGCAAATGGAGCTCACGGCCTATGAGTTTAAAATTCTCGATTACCTGATCCGTCATCCACAGCAGGTGGTGGGTAAAACCACATTAACGGATTATCTCTATGCGCAGGATTTTGAACGCGACTCCAATGTGATTGAAGTTCTGATGGGACGTCTGCGTAAAAAGCTGGCGGCAGCCGATGGTTATGCGCCGATCCGCACGCTGCGCGGGCGCGGTTATCAGTTTGTGATGGACTGACTATGTTCAATTCGCTGCGTAACCGGATACTGCTGATTTCTTTGCTGATGCTGACATTGCTCATGTCCGGCGTTGGCACCTGGCTGTACCGGTCGTTTTATGCAGCACAGGTGCAGGGTGTAAAAGAAACCCTGCGCATTTACAGCTATTCATTGCTGGGCAGTGCCGACCGCGTGATGGGGCAGATTCAGTTACCCGAATATTTACCCGAAGGACGTTTTAATACAGCGGATTCGGGATTGCTGGCGATGCTCAGTGACTACCGCAATCAGACATTGTGGACCTCGCACTCGGCCGAAAATATGCCCTTACCGCAGACGCTGATGGTGAGTGCCGGAGAACAGCGCTACTCGTTTGCAGCGCTGAACGGTGAGGATTTTCTGTTGTTGCGCGCGGGTATTCGCTGGGGCAATAAAGAACAGGATCAATACACCCTGACCCTGGCACAGACGTTACAGCCGTTACAGCAACAGTTGCACGAATACCGTAATACGCTGGTGGCGGTATTGCTCGGCTTTGGTTGCCTGCTGTTAATAATTCAGGGGCTGGTATTGCACTGGGGGCTGGTACCGCTCAAACGCGTTGCCCGTCAGCTGAATCAGATTCATCAGGGGCAGCTGGACCACATCAGCGGCCGCTATCCACTGGAGCTGACGCCGTTGACCAATAATCTGAATTTACTGTTAAAAAATGAGCAGGCGCAGCGCGAACGTTACCGTAATCAGCTGGCGGATTTATCCCACAGCCTGAAAACCCCGCTGGCGGTAATCCGGGGGTTAACTGAAGCCGATTCTCAGATGCTGCAGGAAATACGCGCGCAGACGGACATTATGAATGAACGCATCCGTTATCAGCTACAGCGGGCAACCAGTCAGTCCTCGTCGCTGAGTATCCGCCAGTCTCGGGTAGCGGATGTCATTACACCGCTGTGCTCGGCGATGAAAAAAGTGTACGCCGCAGATGCGCTCGTTATTGATCAGGCCATCGGTGATGTGATCTTTTTTGGTGATGAGCAGGACCTGCTGGAAATCGCCGGTAATCTGATCGACAACGCCTGCAAATATGGTCACGGCCGGGTACGGGTCAGTACGCAGCAGAATGCTGACGAATGGCAACTGCTGGTGGAAGACAACGGCAGCGGTGTGGCAGAAGATCAGCGCGAGCGGATTTTACAGCGCGGTGTGCGCCTCGACAGTCTGCTGCCCGGGCAGGGCATTGGTCTGGCACTGGTCAGTGAGCTGGTGGCTCAGTATCAGGGCCGCATGCAGGTCAGGGAATCCACCTTGGGCGGAGCCTGTTTTTGTGTGAGTTTTCCGTCGCTGCGAGCGGACGATCCGGCGCTTTGACAGCGCGCAGTCAGATGCCAGACGTTCAGGGAATGAGATATAAGGGGATAAATAAAAATGAAAAACCGGATCAAGCGGCTGGTCAGAAATAACAACAGCGGCCGCGCTGGAAAAAGCCGTACGGGCAGCCATAAAAAAAGCGCAGCCTCATTATTGATGCTGTGTCTGTGCAGCTGTTTGTTGGCCGCCTGTTCCAGCGTCACCGTGCGCCCTTATGGTGGTGAAAAAGATACCTCGCCACCGGATTATCAGGACAGCAAAGCTTTTTATATTCTGGCGATTTTCGGCGACCACACGGTGAATACCAGTGAAGTCTGCGGCCAGCGCCGGGTGATGCAGATGCAGGCTGTAACCAGTTTATCGGACTGGCTGCAGTCACTGTTTACGCTGTTTATTTACACGCCGCGCACCGCCAAAGTCTGGTGTGAAAAGCAGGACGCGGTATTTCTGTCACCCTACGCACTACCGGCTCCCCACGGTGGCGTTATCGGTGAAAACAGGCAGGAAATGCTGCAGGAGGAGGGCGTATGAAAGTGAACCCAGTGCAATCCCGGCGACGCCTGTGCTGCTCATTATTCTCTGTCACGCTGTTAGCCGTTACGTTATCCGGCTGTGGCACCATCCGCTTTACCCACGACCTCGGTGATGAGCGGCAAACTACAGAAGGTAAAAGTCAGTGGCATCACGGTACCCTCGACGGCATGATTGAAGTCTCGCAACCGAAGAACCTGTACCGCACCTGTCGTGGCAAGCCATGGCAGGAAGTGAAAGTGCAGTACAGCGTCTACAACGGCATTACCGCACTGACCGTGGCGGCCGGAGTGGGCGCCGTGGTGCCGGTACTGGATGCAGTAAGCCTTTGGACCCCCTGGACGGTCACCACCGTCTGCGCTGAATAACGTTTTCAGGCCCGTTGCGCTTTCAGTGGACTGTCAGCCGCGCTGTCATCGGCTGGCAGCGCCAGGGCCTGAGTCTGCCTTTGGTTTCAGCTCCTCTGACCTTTTAATCCCATCCACATCAGCTTTCGTGCAGCTACCCGTTTAACTGCTCATTCAGCCTTCTTTACAGCCCTTTAACTAACCCCTTTTAACCCCAACCCCGTCTCTGGATTCGTTGATGCTGTGCGAATTGTCAGCGTCTTATAAAAAATAAATAAGAATTATTCTCTTTTGTTGTTTTATCTTAAGTTATTGAAATATAACAATTTTATCTGAGTTCAGGTGCTGATTTGGCCATCATTCTGGGATAACCGTACGAATTTTATGTTGCAAAACTAAATGATATAGATTCTCATTACAGTCCTTGACGAATAATGACAACGCATAACGTTAACTGACATAAGGTTTATTCAGCATGGCTCACATTGAATCGCGTAAGCGCCCTGTCGCTCACAGCATTGGTCTGGCCCACAGTATCGGTCTGGGCGGCACACTGATGGCGGGTCTGCTCGCTCCCGCTGTACACGCAGCGGACGATGCAGACGTTGCCGAGTTATCCAAAGTTTCTGTCGAAGCCAGTCAGAAGCCGGGTTACAAGGCCGACAGCCTGTCGACCAAATTTACTGCTCCAGTCAAAGACACACCACAGACCATGCAGATTATTGGTGCCGGACTGCTGCACGATCAACAGGCTGCAACTCTGACCGATGCGCTGCGTAACAGCCCGGGTGTGGGTACTTTTTATGCCGGGGAGAACGGTAACTCCACCACAGGTGATGCCGTGCGTATGCGTGGCTTCGACAGCTCAGGCTCGATTTATGTGGACGGCGTTCGCGACATGGGTTCCGTCTCACGCGATACCTTCAACACCGAACAGATTGAAGTGGTAAAAGGCGCAGCCGGCAGTGACTACGGCCGTACGTCGCCAAGTGGTTCCATTAACCTGATGACCAAACAGGCGTTCCTCGGCAGCGCTCTGGGCGGCACTGTATCAGTAGGCACGGATGAGCAGAAACGTGCCACGCTGGACGCGAACCAGTCCATGGGCGACAACAGCGCAGCACGTCTGAACCTGATGGTGCAGAAGAGCGGCGTTGCCGGTCGTGATGAAATCGAAAACAAACGCTGGGGTATTGCTCCATCAGTGGCGTTTGGTCTGGACACCGACACCCGTGTATACCTGAACTATCAGCATGTTCAGCAGCGCAATATCCCCGATGGCCATGTGCCGACAGTGGGCCTGTCCGGCTATTCCAGCCCGGATGAAAGCGTGCCGGAATGGGATGATGCACCCAAAGTCGACAGTGAAAACTTCTACGGTACCCACGACGATCACGACGATGTCGATATGGATATGGCGACTGTGATCGTGGAGCACAACTTCTCCGGTGAAACCCTGCTGCGCAACGTAACGCGCTGGGGTAAAACCGATCAGGAATACGCGCTGAGTGCGTTTATGTCCCGCTCGTTCACCACCGCCAGTGGCGATCCGGCAACACTGGATAACCTCGATGAGTGGGAAATCAGACGTCTGGTGAACACCAAAGATCAGACCAACACCATCGTTACCAACCAGACTGCTCTGGTGACCAGCCTGTACACCGGCGATGTGAAGCACACGCTGTCTGCCGGTCTGGAACTGACCCGGGAAAAACTGGAAACCGACGGTGTCACCGGCGCGGCGGATGACGTAAATCTGTATAACCCGGACGACAGTGCTGACATTACTCTGACCCGCACCGGTGCCGGTTCTGAAGGTAAAACCACCACCAAAGCCGTGTACCTGTTTGATACGGTAGAAATCGGCGAAAGCTGGCTGCTATCCGGTGGTGTGCGTTACGACACTTACCGCACGGAATTTGAAAGTACCGCTGTGTGTGGCGGCCGTCGTGGTCCGGATTGTGCCGGTGCGCCGGAAGGCACCGTGCTGCCATCGGTGGATGCCGATACCGACGGCAACCTGTTCAGCTGGAAACTGGGTGCCATGTACCGCTTCAGCAATGGTCTGAATACCTATGTGAATTACGCCCTGGCGCAGCAGCCACCGGGTGGCAGCAATATGCAGCTGAGCAACAGCGAGCGTAGCGCGGACAATTCAGATTATGATCCGCAGGAATCCCGCACCACAGAAATCGGTGCCAAGTGGACCACCGCTGATGACCGTCTGCTGTTGACCGCGGCTGTGTACCGTACCAAAGTCAGCAACGAAGTTGAGCAGGATGAATCCGATGGCACTTACCATCAGAACGGTGAAAAGCGCGTACAGGGTATCGAGCTGAGCGCGGTTGGCGCCATCACAGACAACTGGGATATCAGCGCTGGTTTCACCACCATGAAAGCCACGGTAGAAGAAGGTTCTGCCGATGCGCAGGATGGCAGCGACAACCTGACCTATAACCCGGAGAAGGCGTTCACCAGCTGGACCAGCTATCAGTTCTCAGCACTGACCATTGGTGGCGGTTTACGCTATGTAGATGGTCTTAAGCGTGGCACCGATGGTTCTGTCGGCACGCCGGAAGAAACCGCAGGTTACACCGTGGTGGACCTGATGGCCGGCTACGACATCAGCTCTGATCTCGGCCTGCAGCTGAACGTCTACAACCTGTTTGATCGTGAGTACATCGCTTCGATCAACAAGAGTGGCTACCGCTATACCCCGGGCGCACCACGCTCCGCCATGCTGGCTCTGAACTGGCAGTTCTGATCCGCAGACGGATAAAACGGGGAAATGACGATGCGGGCAACAGCCCGCATTCGTCGTTGAATGTAACCCATGGCCGAAGCGTTACCTTAACGTCGGCAACGCACTATATAACGTAAGAGAGATACCGCTATGATGCTGCATATTCCCCAGGTGCTGAGTAAAGAAGAGACCGCCGATATCCGTCGCCTGCTGGAATCCTCACAGGATTGGGTGGATGGCCGCGAAACCGTGGGCGTGCAGGGCGCGCAGGTAAAGCGTAATCAGCAACTGGCGGACAGTTCCGAACTGAAAGCACATCTTGGTCAGCGGGTAACCGCGGCACTGCAGCAGCATCCGCTGTTCTTTGCTGCGGCTCTGCCGCTGCGTATTATTCCGCCGCGTTTCAACCGCTACGCCGGGGGCGAAACCTACGGCATGCACGTTGATGGCTCGGTGATGCAATATACCGATCTCAACGGCCAGTCGCAGACTCTGCGTTCCGACCTGTCCTGTACCCTGTTCTTTGCTGAACCGGAAGAATACGAAGGCGGCGAGCTGGTGGTGGCCGATACCTATGGCGAGCATCTGGTGAAACTGCCGGCCGGTGACGCCATTCTCTATCCGTCGTCCAGTCTGCACGAGGTGCGCCCGGTCACTCAGGGTGCGCGGCTGGCATCCTTCCTGTGGATTCAGAGCATGGTGCGCAGCGAAGGCCAGCGCCGTGCGCTGTTCGAGATGGATACCGCCATTACCCGTCTGCGCGAAACCGGCGGCGATAATGCCGCCGTACTGCAGCTGACCGGCGTCTATCACAACCTGCTGCGTGACTGGTCAGAGACCTGATCAGGAGCAGGCACAAGTGCGGTTGGTTATATATTGAACCGCTACCCACCATCTGGTAGACTCCGCGCTCCTTTTTATCCGTAGTTTGGCCGCAGTCGCTGTGAACACAGTCTGCCGGCGAAAAACGGACTCCTTGCCTTACCGGATGGGCCGGAAGGCTATAACCCATAAGGAGCTGACAATGCGTCACTACGAAATCGTTTTTCTGGTTCACCCAGATCAAAGCGAACAGGTACCTGCAATGGTTGAGCGTTACACCGCAGCCATCGAAGGTTCCAACGGTAAAATCCACCGCTTCGAAGACTGGGGCCGCCGTCACCTGGCATACCCGATCAACGACGTCCACAAAGCTCACTACATCCTGATGAACGTTGAATGTACTCAGGAAGTTCTGGACGAGCTGACTTCTAACTTCCGTTACAACGACGCAGTTCTGCGTAACATGGTTATTCGTCGTGATGAAGCTGTGACTGAAATGTCTCCGATCAAAGCAGCTGAAAGCCGTGAAGATCGTCGTCGTCAGGAGCGCGCTGAGCGTGCAGAAGCAGAAGCTGCTGAATCTGATGATGATGAAAACGAAGATGAAGCAGAAGAATCTGCTGAAGATAACGCTGAGTAAGAGAGGACACATCCATGGCACGTTTTTTCCGTCGTCGTAAGTTCTGCCGTTTCACCGCTGAAGGCGTGAAAGAGATCGATTACAAAGATCTGGACACCCTGAAAGGCTACATCACTGAAACTGGCAAAATCGTACCAAGCCGTATCACTGGTACCCGTGCTAAGTATCAGCGTCAGCTGTCTACAGCAATCAAGCGTGCGCGCTATATTGCTCTGCTGCCGTATACCGACCAGCACGACAACTGAGTTTGATTCCGGGCTGCCTGCGTTGTCATTGCGGCGTTAAAACTTCCTTCGGGATGCTCATGTATAACTTATACACTGCGCGCCCTCAGGAAGTTTTGCCTTGCACTGACGGCCTCGCCAACGCCCGGTTTCGCTATTCAGTAAGAAAGAAGATTTAACATGAAAGCTCTGGCCCGCTGGGCTATGGACAGTCGCCGCAACGCAATTATTGCTGCCGGTGCCTGTTTAGCCATTCCTCTGCTTTTCTGGCTGGGTGCAGCCATTCAGGCACTGGTACTGCTGCGTCAGGGACTTCGTGATGGTGGTCAGGTGGTTCTCTGGTCTCTGCTTCCGGCATTTGTCTGGGCAGGTATGGGAGACCCCACGCCACTGGTGGTTGCTCTGGGCGCCAGCGCCTGTGCAATCGTTCTGCGCAATACCATCCGCCTCGATCTGGCGGTGCTGTTGAGCGCAGGCATCGGGATAGCTCTGTATCTGCTGTTGCCGGTTGTGTTATCGGACATTTTGCCCGTGGTGCAGCAGGCCATTGAACAGACCCTGACGGAGACTTATAAAGATGACCCGAAATTTCTGAGTTATCTGACTCCGCTGGTGGGCCCGATGATCGCCGGAGGCCTTGCGGCTCTCCATTCGCTGGTCATAATTTTGTGTCTGTTACTGGGACGCTACTGGCAGGCGGTAATGTTTAATCCGGGCGGTTTTGGCCAGGAATTTAAACAGCTGCGTCTGCCCCTGGCTTTCAGCCTGCCCGCTACGCTGGTCAGTCTGGCAGCCGGACAGCTGCAGCCGGAACTGGCAGGAGTGACACCGGTATTAACGGTGCCTCTGTTGTTGGCAGGTCTGGCTTTGTTCCATGGTGTCGTGACTAAGTTGCGCGCCAGTCCGACATGGATGGTGCTGATTTATTTAGCGCTCTTTTTATTCGGGCCTTACATGTACACATTACTAATTTTCGTAGCGTTGCTGGACAGTTTTATTAACTTCCGCGCGCGACTAAAAGACACGGCTGGTGGCCAGTAACCACCGCCCTGTAATGAGGAATCAAACATGCAAATTATTCTGTTAGAAAAAGTTGAAAACCTGGGTGCACTGGGCGATACCGTTAACGTGCGTCCTGGTTATGCCCGTAACTTCCTGTTCCCTAAAGGCAAAGCAGTTCCAGCTACCAAAGCAAACGTTGAACAGTTCGAAGCACGTCGTGCAGAACTGGAAGCACAGTCTGCTGCGAAACTGGCTGATGCAGAAAGCCGTAAAGAGAAAATCGAAGAAATCGAACTGTCTGTTGCCGTTAAAGCCGGTGAAGAAGGTAAACTGTTCGGTTCTCTGGGTAACCGCGACATCGCTGATCTGGTAACAGAAGCTGGCGTTGCTGTGGAAAAAGCAGAAGTTCGTCTGCCAGAAGGCCCAATCCGTAATGTTGGTGAATTCGATATCGCTATCCACCTGCATCCGGAAGTAAACGCTGTTCTGAAGCTGCTGGTTGTAGCTGAAGCCTAAGCGTTGTTGCGCTGCCAAACTGGCAGATGCGCACAGAATGAGGCACTATTAGCGGCTCGCTGATAGTGCCTTTTTTGTTGCTGGCTACCCTGATTTGCCAGCCACTGACCGATTGGCTTTGACCGACGACTGATTACCGGATCTCTGCATGACAGACGAATACGACCACGGGCAGGCGGAAAGTAACAGCCCGCGTACGCCACCGCATTCCATCGAAGCTGAACAGTCTGTGCTCGGCTCCCTGATGCTGGACGACAGGGCCTGGGAAGATGTCTCCGAGCTGCTGCTCGATACCGATTTTTATCGTCACGATCACCGCCTGATTTTCCGCGCCATTATGCACCTGGTCGAACAGGAGCAGCCGATCGACGTGGTCACCGTGGCGGAAGAGCTGGAGGAACGCAGTCAGCTGGATAAAGCCGGCGGCGCTTCTTATCTGAGTCGTCTGGTGGATATGACACCGTCCATCGACAACTGTGCTGCCTACGCCGAAATTGTGCGCGAGCGTTCCCAGCAGCGGGCGCTGATCGAAGCCGCCAGTGAAATCATGGACCGCGCCTACGAGCCGGACGGTGAAAACTCACTGACGCTGATTTCCGATGCGGAAAAAGCCATCGCTCAGATCGCCGAAGGCAGTCACAAAGAAGGTGGCCCGCAGAAAGTCGCACCGATTCTGAAGAATACCCTGGAGCAGCTTGATGAGCTGTTCAATCAGCCCGATGGCCTGTCTGGTCTGACCACAGGTTTCAATGAGATTGATAACCGTACTTCCGGTCTGCAGAAAGCCGACCTGGTGATTGTTGCGGCACGTCCGTCCATGGGTAAAACGACCTACGCCATGAACGTGGTGGAAAATGCTCTGCTAGCCACCAAACGGCCGTGTCTGGTGTTCAGTCTGGAGATGCCGTCGGAATCCATCGTTATGCGTATGCTGTCGTCCATCGGCAAAATCGACCAGACCCGTATCCGTTCCGGTAAATTGGTGGACGAAGACTGGCCGAAGCTGTCTGCGGCAGTCAACATGCTGAAAGATCTGCCCTTGTATATCGACGATACCCCGGCGCTGACGCCGCAGGAAATGCGTGCCCGGGCGCGTAAAGTGTATCGCGAGAACAATAACGATCTGGCACTGATTATGGTCGACTACCTGCAGCTGATGCGGGTGACCGGTAAGAGCGAAGGCCGTACTCAGGAGATCTCCGAGATCTCGCGTACGCTGAAAGTCATCGCCAAAGAATTTAACTGCCCGTTAATTGCCCTGTCGCAGCTGAACCGCTCGCTGGAACAACGGCCGAACAAACGTCCGGTTAACTCCGACCTGCGGGAATCCGGTGCGATCGAGCAGGACGCGGATATTATTCAGTTTATTTACCGCGACGAAGTGTATAACGAAGACAGCCCGGATAAAGGCGTGGCGGAACTGATTACCGGTAAGCACCGGAACGGTCCGATTGGTACCGACCGGCTGGCGTTTATTGGTAAGTACACGCGCTTTGAAAATCTTGCGCATGGGTATGACTCATCCGACGACGAGTATTAGGCCGCTGGTTTAAAGCTGGCTGCGTTGTTATTGCGGCGTTAAAAATTCCCGTGGGATGCTCATGTATGATTTATACACTCCGCTCCCCCGGGAATTTTTGCCTTGCACTAACTGCCTCGCCGACGCTTTAAATCCGGCGGGAAACTCCGTAAAAGTCTAACGAATTAAAAGTGTCTGCAGATAGATTGCAGGCAGCAAGCAGGAAACCTTATGAATTTTACTCCTGAACTTCCTTTCGATGGTGGCCGCGTACGGCCGATGACGTACGACGATGTGGATGCGTTGTTTGCTATTTATCAGCATCCGGAAATTCCTGGCCAGCACGTGCCGGATAACAAAGATAACCTGACCCGCATGGTGGATCTGTCGGTACAGATGGCGGCGACACAGCGCGGCATGATGTGGTTGCTGGAAGTGGGCAGTGACGATAACTACGAAGTGCAGGGTATGGTCAGCGCCTACGATTGGCAGCCTTCGCAGCTGCGCACAATGTTACGTGTCGATGGTCTGCCACAGCTGTCCGCAGAACACCGCGCGGCGGCACTGAATACCTGTCTGGAATTTATGTCGGGCAAATACCATCTGCGTAATTTCGGTTATCAGTGGATTGCCGGTCAGGATGAAGCGCTTAAAACCCTGCTGCAGGACTGCGGCTTCAGCCTGTGCGCTACACTGCGTGATGGCTGGCGTACCGGTACAGAAACCTTCGCCGATGTGGTGCAGTTTCATAAATTACTGGATGTGGCTAAACCCGTGCCTGGCCGTTTGGGTGAGCAGGATAATCCCGGGCAGAATCTGGATAAATCGTTTGCGGATAAAAATGGCGGAGGTGCTGCATGAACTGGAATTTTTCAGCCGGTAACTTCAGCCTGCGTTTACCCGTAACTGATCAGGATGGCGATGCGCTGTATGCCCTGATGAGCGTGCAGGAGCAGGTCGATCATCTGCCGCGACTGGCGATGTCGGTCTCCGCCCAGGCGCTGGATGAACTGCGCCGTATGGCCATGCGTTTTGAAACCCGTGAAGCGGCGTTCTGGCTGGTCGAGGGCATGTACGATAAGCAGCTGGTTGCGCGTATCGGTATTCAGAAAATTAACTGGATGCAGTTATCGGCACAGCTGCAATGGGAATTATCTGCGGCGGTGGAATTACCGGAACTGCAGGAAATCTTCCCGGCCATAGCCAACTTTATTTTCGATGAGCTGAACCTGCACCGCCTGGAAATGCGTTTACGTGAAGGCAGCGACAAGCACGAACAGCTGCTGAAAAATCTCGGTTTTACCTTTGAAGGTGTTTTGCCGGCTCAGGTGGAATACGAAGGTGAAAGCGTAAATATGGCGGTGTGGAGTCTGCTGTCTTCCGATCGCAGCGCCTGATTTTCCGGCACTCCTCATCCCTCACGCCTGTTAGTATCAGGTCGCAGAATTCTGCGGCCTGATACTAATTTTTATTCTGCCGGTTTGCTGTCGTCAGACACGGCTGTTTTACCTGGCTGTTCCTGCAGTAATAAATCCATCAGACCAAAGGTATCCTGTGGATACTCCTGCAGATCTTTGTTGTAAAAACGGCTCAGGTTGAGAAAGTTGAGATTCTGCCAGCCGTCTTCATTTAATACCGGCCAGTAAAGGTCGATATTGTCTTTGGTTAACAGATTCATCGGACGCAGAATGTCGGCCTTTTCTGCTGCGATTTTTACGCCATGTTCATTGTCGTAAATAATCGCCAGAGCCAGCACAACATCAAGAAAATGGCCGCCGGATGATGCCAGCAGTTCACCACTGCGGATTGCCTGCATACCTTCGGCGGTCCAGTCCGTGCCGGCCAGCAGAATATCTTTGCCCGGCTGCAGTCCCCGATTGCGTATCGCACTGGCAGCTCCGAGGGCCATCATATCGCTGGCGGCCCAGATTGCTTTCACCTGCGGATGGCGTTGCAGCAGGGCGGACGTCAGATAGCTGGCTCTTTCCTGTTCCCAATCGGCGTAGGCCATTTGTTTCAGCGTGGTATCCGCTTGTTCACTGAGGACGCTTCTCAGTCCGCGCTCTCTTTGTTGGCTGGGCAGCGTGTCGCGGCCGCCGCTCAGACCCGCAATATGCAGCAGCCCATCGCTGGCAAACAAATTCTGCTGTCGTGCCTGATCGATCAGATAATCGGCGCTGAGATAACCGGCGGTTACATCATCCGGCATTACGCTGGCCAGCCAGCCAGTAAAGCGGCCCTGAGGATAGCCAACTTTAGGGCGCTCTGATGGCTCAACATCGGCATTGATGGTAATGAAAGAAATACCCTGATTATTCAGAGCCGTCATCGCGCTTTTGGCGCTGTTCAGGTAAACATTCAGCAGGACATAATCGGGTTTATTTTCAGTTCTTTGGCTGACGCTCTGAGCCGCCTGAATATTCAGGAAACGATTATTCAGACCATAAATTACTTCCAGATCAATATCGAAAGCATCGGCAGCCAGCGTACTGATGGCGGCCAGTTTATCCCAGAAAGGGAACCCCTGATCTGCGGGTACAAACAGCACAACATGCGTGAGGTGACTGCTTTCCGCGGCAGTATTTTGCGCCTGAATATTTTCCGCTGCCAGCGTCGGGGCAGCAGCGCTCAGGGCGAAGGTCAGTAACAGAGTGGCAAATATATTTTTTATCATCAGGCTGCTAAGTGTGCATCACAATACGACCGCCTGTTAATTGTAGTAGTGTGCGGTCATTCCTCACTGTATTGGATAATAAAAAAACAGACAAATGTCTGTGCCTATTATTTTGTAAAGACTGAGAAATAACACACGTATGCGGGCTGGAGTGGCAGATTACCGGCGTCTTTTTTCTGGCGTCAGTAACCTTGCGCAGATCCGTGTCAGATCTGCGCTGCCAATGGCCAGGGGCAGATTAATGCAGCGCCCACTGCAGTTTCAGCCAGTAAGTGCGGCCGGGTTCGTTAATGCGTTCTGTCTGTTCGTAGCCGGTAATATTGGCGCCGCTGCGGGAAATATGCTCGGCGTAGGTGACATCAAACAGGTTATCAATACCGGCCGTCACCGTCAGATGATCACCTGCGCGATAGCCGGTATTAAGCGAGAAGACATTAAAGCCCGCGCTTTTGCTTATGTCCTGTCCGACCACATTACCTGTGCCAATGGCGACGCGGTTCTGCTCAGCGACCACACGCCACAGGGCGCCCGCCGACCAGTTATTGAGCTGGTAATTCACCCCAAAACGCAGCTCCAACGGTGGGATCTGTCCCAGTGCGCTGTGGTCATCATTATTGTCGCCGTGTACCCAGGCAAGCGTACTGGTGGTGTTCCAGTGGCTGCTGATGTCCCAGCTGGCATCCGCTTCAGCACCGTAAGTGGTGGCGTCGATATTGCGCGCATCGGATGCAAACATCGACAGCGATTCGATCAGGATGTAATCCTTATGCTTCGCATAAAATGCAGATAATGAAGCACTGACGTCACCGTTGTGATGCAGTATCCCCAGATCCAGCTGTGTGGTTTTTTCCGGGTTCAGATCAAAGCTACTGGCAGAACCACTGTTCATGCTGCCCATGCCGGTAGCTGCCGGGCTCTTGGTGCGCTCCCAGTAGTCGGCGCCACGTTCGCTGTGGCCCACACCCGCATACACGGTATTGGCCTGACTGAGCTGCTGCTCGTAGCGGATAAAGGCATTCTTTAAGGTGTCGTCACTGGTTTCACCATAGCTGTCGCGGCTTTCGCGCAGGTCTTTGGCGTAATCGCGGTTCAGACGCAGGCCGGCGTGCAGGCTGCTGTGGTCAGTCAGCTGCTGATCCAGTTCGGTCCAGATGCCCCAGGTTTCAAAGCGCATATCGCTTTCCCGCGCCACGTCTTCATAATCCGGGTCGGCAGGTTCCATACCGCCCATTGCCATGGCCGAGGCCGCACGCAGTGAATGTTCGTTGCGCTGAGTATCGACACCGACAGCAACCTGAGTGCTGTCGGCTGGTGTCAGGTCCATACTCAGGGCGGCGCCTTTGGTGTCGCGGTCCGGGTTGGAAACCATCTTCATGCCGTTGACAGAGCGCAGGCTGAAGTTATCCATCACGTGATCGACATAGTTGCGGTAAATGCGGCCTTCGATCTTGCTGATCAGAGGCGAGACATTGTTCTGCTCTGCACTCAGGCCGATGTTTGAGCGTTCAAAGGCCACACCGTCCATGGCACGGTCGCCGTAGCGCGCTTCACCGTCACTGACGGCACCGCTCAGTTCAATGCGGGTATCCGCTGATGGTGTCCAGCCGATGGCGGCGTTGCTGCTCCAGCGGGTATAGGCGGAGTGCACCTTGTTGCCATCGCCGTCTTCATAATCGTTGGCATCCGCCCGGGTACCATTGACGGACACATAGCCAGTTTTGCCTCCGGCCAGAACCTGGGCCATCTGGTCGTTGCGCTCAGCGCTGCCGAACAGCAGGCTGGCGTCCGCCTGCACGGGAGTGCTGCTGAAATCTGGCTCAGCACGTTCAAACATCACCACGCCAGCACTGTTGCCCGGGCCGTATTTGACGGTCTGCGGGCCTTTCAGCATCACGACCTCATCATAGGCTTCCGGATACACATAGGCCGTTGGCGGGTCCATGCGCATGCCGCAGCCACCCATAATGGTTTCGCCGTCCAGCAGAATGCCCAGGCGCGAGGCCGCCATACCGCGGAATACCGGGTCGCCATCGGTACCGCCTTTGCGGATCACAGAAAAGCCCGGAATATTCTTCAGCAGATCGGCACCATCATGAGCTGGTACCGGCTGGCGCGGGGCTTTCGGGTCGGTGCTTACCGTCAGTACTGACGCGGTCTGGGGCGCGGTAATCACGACTGGAGAAAGACGCTGCGCACTGCGCTGCTGGGCACGTTCTTCTGAGCGTTCTTCTGCTCTTGTTTCAATATTCTCTGCAGCGAAAACGGGGGAGGTGATACAGGCAGTAATCACTGCCGTGGCCAGGGGGGCGTGGCGCATAGGGTTATCCTTATTATTTCGTTATAAGTATTCATTTTTTTCTTGGTGCGGAGCATAAATAAGGATGCCAACAGCGCGAATGTGGCAGGGTGTCGCAGGATTGACCAGCAGCATTAATTACAATCTGGCAAAAGGTCTCATGCCAATGGATTATTCTGCTTGCTAAGTTAATGCAATTGTCACGCGGGCAGAGGATAACCCCATTCCCGGCATCTATCCCTGCACCACTCCGGCAGGTGACTCCGGTACTGAATTCCCGGTACGGAATCCCCGATACCGGGACTGGTGCGTATCTGACGTGACAGGAGGTCTGCTATGTCTGATGTTCAATCTATGCCATCCCAGAGTGTTAATCCTTCTCTGCTGGTCGCTATTGTTCTGCTGATAGCGATACCGGCAGCGGTATTCTTTTTTATTGCACCGGCCAATAACGATCAGGCCGGAGCAGTGACCAGTTACGCCTCACCGGAAGATGAGGCGGAAACGCTGAAACTGGATGACGGTTCCGAAGTGCGCATGGCAGAAAGCTCTGCCGTTGCGGTGCGCTACAGCGACGAGCAGCGCCGGGTACAGATTACTAACGGAGAAGCCACCTTTATCGTTGTGCCCGACAGCCGTCCATTCTGGGTGCAGGCCGGTACATTACGGGTCAATGCGGGGGTCAGCGCTTTCAGCGTGCGCCTGAACAGTGAGTCTGTTCTTCTGCACATCATCGAAGGTGAAGTGCGTGCGCAGTCCCAGGGTAAGGTTCAGACGCTGCTGGCCGGTGCTACTGTGGTGCTTAACAATGGTTCGGAATAACGGTTCGGAATAACGGTCCGGAATAGCCCGTCCGTGTTTGCGTAAGTACTTTGCAGCAGAACACTTTCATTCTTAAGGCTGACTGACCGGGCGTTATTACCCGGTTTGTCAGCTTGTCGCGCTTCTCTGTGACGCTTATCATCAGACATTATCTGAAGCACAGGGAAGTCCGCGGTTGTGATTATTCTCCCCGCCGAACGCCGACTGGACTGGAATAACGCTCCGGTCGCACTGGTCGCCATTATTGTTCTCAATATTCTGGTCTTTTTTCTTTATCAGGCCGGTGATGATGATCGTTTCTATGATGCGGTTGAGTCCTATATACATCAGGACTTTCTGGAACAGGAATGGCCGATTTATCAGGAATATCTGACATCACAACAGAAGACAGAAAAACTTCAGAATCTGAGACAGGAGTACTCGGAAGAAGAATACTTCAGCGTCGTCGCAACGCTGTTACGGGACCGCCGCTTTAACGATTATCTGTTCGAGAATGGCCCTAATCTGTTTTATTGGGAGGAATACAACCGCTGGCTGGAAGGGCGCAGCGAAATCCGCGAACAGATTGCCTCCATCAGTTACCTGCGTTTTGGTTTGCAGCCCAACGATCTGTCCATCCCTGATCTGCTGATACATCAGTTTCTGCACGGTGGCTTTATGCACCTGCTGGGCAATATGGTGTTTCTGATGATCTGTGGCTTTGTGGTGGAGGCGGCCATTGGCCATATCGCCTTTCTCGCTTTTTATCTGATTGGTGGTGTTGCTGCCGGTCTGACTCACTCGCTGATTAATATTCAGTCGGATACGCCGTTAGTCGGCGCCTCCGGTGCGATTTCGGCGGTAATGGCCATGTATCTGGTGCTTTACCGCTGGAAGAAAATTCAGTTCTTTTATTGGTTTTACGTCATCGTCGGTTACTTCCGTGCCCCGGCGCTGATTATTCTGCCGATCTATATCGGCAAAGAGCTGTACAGCTATTTCTCTGATACCGAAAGCAACGTGGCTTTTATGGCCCACGCGGGTGGCTTTGTCGCCGGTGCGGTGCTGATCGGCCTGACCGTGGCAGTCAAACCTTCGGTACTGAATACCGACTATCTGGAAGAGTCCGATGACGAGGTGGACCCTTACCGGGAAACCATGGCGCAGATTTACAGCGCATTAGAAAAATATCGCTTTGACAGTGCCAGCCGGCTGATTGAATCCGCCATCGAAGAATACGGCGAACATTTCGACCTGCTGCTATTGCGCCATAACCTGCTGAAAATTAATCGCGGCGAAGCCTGGCAGGAAAGCGTTAACCGCATGCTGCTGGAAAAAGATCTCACCGACGGTGAAATAAAAGAACAGGAAAAAATCTGGCTGGATGCTGCCAAACAGCCGGCCTTTATCAGCAGCCGCGCACTACTGCATGCTGCGCGTAATTTCAGTCGTCTGGATAAGATCAGCAGCGCAGAAAAAATTTATCAGGTGCTGCAGGACCGTGGCGAAGGCAAAGCAGTACTGATCAAACTGGCCGATGCCCTGGCCCGTGCCTGCGCCCGTCTGAATCAGCAGGAAAAACATAAGATGTACCTGCAGCAGGCAGAAGAGATGGCGGAATCCTAATGGAATACTGTAAATACCACCCATTAACCGCAGCCAGCTGGTACTGCTCAGAGTGTGACACTCACACCTGCGATACCTGCACCAATGAAACCGTTTACAACGACAAGCGCCGTTGTTTTAACTGTGGGGCCGAACTGGCCAGCCTGGGCTCCGCCTACACAGCCGAACCTTTCTGGCATCATCTGAAGGCTATGTTCCGCTATCCGCTGAATGGCTCCACCCTGGGGTTAATCATTACCGTGGCGGTGCTGAGCAGTCTGTTATCCTTTGTGCCGCTGGTTGGTCTGGTGGCCGCGCTTATTTCTACCGGCATTTTTATTAAGTACAGCTTCCGCTGTCTGGAAGAAACCGCCAACGGCAATATGGTGCCGCCGGATATTTCAGATGCTTACGAAGGCGGCATTATTCTGATCCTGAAGATGATTGGCCTGCTGTTGCTGCTGGGCATTGGTGGCGGCCTGCTATCGCAATTCGTCGGCCCCGGCTTTACCGGCCTGCTGGGCATGTTCGTGCTGCTCAGTATTCCCGCCTTTTTAATCAACTTTGCTCTGACCGACAGCGTACTGCGTTCGGCTGCACCGCCGGCGGTTATGCGCATTATTTCCGCGGTGGGGATGCCCTATGGCATTCTGATTGGCTTTATATTTCTGATGGCATCGTCAGTCAGCGTGCTGTCGTATCTGGTCAGTTCTGAACTGAGCCTGGTGACCATGATTCTGCAGTCGATCATTTCCAACTATTACATGGTCGTTATTTTTCACATGATGGGCTATGTGGTGTTTCAGTATCAGGAACCGCTGGGTTTTTATGCCCGTGAACGGCTGGATAACATGCCACCGCCACGGACAGAATCAGAACTGGTGAAAGCCCATATCGATGTAGCAGTTAAAGAAGGCGATTACGATAAGGTCATCAGCCTGTATCAGAATTATCTGAGTAAACATAACCAGGATGTTGTGATGTACGACAGCTGGTTCGAGTTTGTTTTGCAGGCAGCACGCCGCGATCTGCTGGCTCAGATGGTGGATGACTATATCCACCTCAAATATCAAAAGGGCCATAAAACCGAGCTGAAACGGATTTATAAACAGGTGCTGCAACTGTTCCCCGTGTATATTCCGGAAGATGGTAAAGTCCGCTACCAGCTGGCAAAGGATTATTTCGACGCCGGCGACTTTATAACCTGCGTGAAAATGATCAATGGTATGCACAAAAAATATACCGATCTGCCGCTGCTCATCCGCTCTTATATGTTGCTGGCTGAAGCCCTGACAGAACTGAAAAAGCCGGATCAGGTGGCCAAATGCCGGGCTCTGGTGGCGCAGTATCAGAAGAAAGCCGATGCACTGAAACCAACAGCGGAGCAGGAATAATCCCTGTTACCGCTGAATAATCCCCCGGTCCCAATAAGGTTCGTCACCGAAATAATCCACGATAAAGTCGATAAAGGTCCGTACTTTCGGCAGCAGAAATTTGCGGTTGGGGTAGACGATATAGGCTTTCATTTCATCGGTCTGCCAGTCGTCAAACAGGCGCACTAAGCGCCCGCTGCGCAGGTGCTCATGCACCAGAAACGTCGGCTGATAAACAATACCCAAACCGCCAACGGCAGCGTTGCACAGAATATTACCGTTGTTGGCAAAAAAGTTGCCCTGCAGTTTTACGCCCACCGACTCTCCATCTTTTTTAAACGTCCATTCTTTATCAATTTCAGAATCGGCAAAATTCAGCGTGTTATGGCTGGTGAGTTCATGCGGGTGTGATGGTGTACCGTGCCGTTGCAGGTATTCCGGCGCAGCGCACACCACCATGCGGATGGTGGTGAACGGGCGGGCGATCAGACCAGGCGGCAGAGTGTCGGCCACGCGCAGCGCGAGGTCGTACCCTTCATCCACCAGATCGACCATACGTTCACAAAGAAAGCTGCGGATTTTTACTTCGGGGTTTTCTTTCAGATAGGCGCTCATTACCTCGCCCAGCAGGCTGCCACCAAACGCCTGCGAGCTGGTAATGCGCAGTGTACCTCTTGGCGCCGCGACATCGTTCTCCGCCATGTGCTCAGTTTCAGCGACCAGTGCCAGCACCTGCATAGCTTTCTCGTAGTAGGCGCTGCCGGCCTCCGTCAGCGACAGGTGACGGGTGGTGCGGTTGATCAGGCGCACCCCCAGATGCTCTTCCACCTGGGAGACATAGCGGGAAGCCATACCGCGTGACATATCCAGCTTATCCGCGGCTTTGGCAAAGCTCTTCAGTTCCACCACTTTGGTGAATACCTGCATACCCATGAGAATGTTCAGCGCCATAATAATTCGATAAAAGTAAACAATTTGTTTACATCCTTCACGTTTATCTTCTTTTTTGCAATAGCTTTAATGTGTTCATGCACTGAGCAACGCCGCTTCCATCGTCAGAGGGACGGCAACTCAGGCCACGAATCATCAACCCGCAGGGAGGGTAAACATCATGACAACACAGCTTCTGGACTACACAGGCAAAGTGGTTCTGGTTACCGGCGGCAGTACAGGCATTGGCCGTGCGACCGCACTGGCTTTCGCCGCGCAGGGCGCGAAGGTTGCCATCGGTGACATCAGCGATGCCGCACAACAGACGGTGGAAGAGATTAAAGCCGCCGGCGGTGAAGCCATCTTCGTCAAAACCAATGTCGCCGATGCTGCATCCGTGGAAGCTCTGGTGCAGGCCACAGTGGATACCTTTGGCCAGCTGGACTGCGCGTTTAACAACTCCGGCGTGCTGCCGCCAACCGTTGCTCTGGCAGAAATCGAAGAAAGTGATTTTGACCGCGTGCTGGATGTCGATTTGAAAGGCGTATTCCTGTGCATGAAATACGAGATCCGCCAGATGCTGAAAAGCGGCGGTGGTGCCATCGTAAATACGGCATCGGTTGCCGGTGTGGTGGCTGACCCGGGCATGGCTGCTTACGTGGCCGCCAAACACGGTGTGGTCGGTATTACCCGCGCCGCAGCGCTGGATTACGCCACTCAGGGTATTCGTGTGAACGCCGTGGCCCCTGGCATTGTGCGCACACCTATGATCGAACGCTGGTTAAAAGACGAAGAATTCGCCGCCAACCTGTTCGCTAACAGCCCGATGCGCCGCGCCTCTGAGCCGGAAGAAATTGCCGGTACTGTGCTATTCCTGTGCTCACCGTCAGCCAGCTTTACCACAGGCCAGGTACACATTGTGGACGGCGGCCAGACTGCGCACTGATCGCGAACTACTGATCGCGCAACTACTGGCCGCATAAGCAGAGCCGCACATAAAAGATATTCGTGCGGCGGTTAATAAACAGATTACCAATATTTAATAACAGCGCCTGGCGATTATTTAAATCGCCGGACGGGTTCAGCACGGCTGAAAAAACCATAACGCGTTTAAACAGCCGCTTATAAAGAGGAACGATTATGTCTGACTCAAATAAACACGACCATTCTCATGAGCATTCTCATAAAGACGGCGAAGGCCATAAAGACGGCATCTGTGACTGTATCCCATCCTGGTATGTAGATCACCTCGGTCAGGTTGGCCTGCCGTACAGCAAAATTGAAGACTACGCGGTACCACCGGAAGAATCCCACGGCTCCCTGTTTTTACCCGACCGTGTGGAAAAAGGTTACCACGTAGAAGAACTGCGCGACGGCGTTTACTGGGTATCGGCCGGCTGGTACGACTGTATGTTTGCCACCACAGGTAAAGGCGTAATTGTTGTGGATGCGCCACCGTCTCTCGGTGAGCGCCTGCTGGATGCCATTGCCGAAGTGACCGACGAACCCGTCACTCACATGGTGTACAGCCACTGGCACGCAGATCATATCGGTGCGGCGTCTATGTTTGGCCCGGACATCGTGCGCGTAGCTCATGAAAAAACCAAAGAGCTGCTGGAACGCTTCCCGGACCCACACCGCCCGGTGCCGACTGTCACTTTCTCCAAAGATATGACGCTGGACGTGAATGGTTTCAAACTGGAGCTTTCCTATAAAGGTCAGAACCACAGTGAGGGTAATATCTTTATCTACGCGCCAGAACAGAAAGTGCTGGTGGCTATCGATATTCTGGCTCCGGGTTGGGTAGCCTTTAAAGACTGTGATTCTTCCGAAAATATCAGCGGCTGGATCGAAGCTCATGACCAGATTCTGGAATACGATTTCGATTTTATTATCTGTGGCCACGTATCGCGCTACGGTACCCGTGAAGATGTACTGACCGCCAAAGAATACACCCACGATATTATCCGCTTCTCGTACGAAGCCCTGCACACCGTAGAGCTGGAGCACTTCGTAAAAGATATGGGTGATGGCCCTTACCGTGCAGCTTTCCGGGCAGCAGAAGAGAACTTCTTCTCAGCACTGACCAACTATGTCACCAAAAAAGTGCTGGAAGTAAAAACCTCCAACGGCCAGCTGTGGCAGGAGCGTCTTAATGGCGCTGACGTTATGACCAAAAATAACGCCTACACCATGCTGCAGAAAATCCGTCTGGAAATGTCCCACGGCGGTTATATGAAACGCGATGGCGCACCGGAAGGTTTCTTCCTTTAAGGCTCATATTTAACAGCGTTTATAACACGACGTTCAGGAAACAGCCGGCAGAGCCATCGCTCTGCCGTTGCTGTCTGCAAAGAGTAAAACGTTAACAAAGGACAGAGTTATGAAAACCCTGCGTTTCAGTGAATACGGCCAGGCCGACGTATTACGCGTCGAAGAGACCGCAGAGCCCGTTCCTGCAGCGGGAGAAGTGTTAGTTAAAGTTGCCGCCGCTGCGATTAACCCGAGCGACGTAAAAAATGTGGCCGGATTATTTTCTGCGCGTTTACCCGGTACCCCCGGCCGCGATTTTGCCGGTACCGTTATTTCCGCAGGGCCGTGGTACGGCAAACAGGTATGGGGCAGTGGTGCCGGATTTGGTATTGCCCGCGACGGTGCGCAACAGGAATACATCAGCATTGCCGAATCCTGGCTGGCAGAAAAACCGCAGACGCTCACCATGGCCGAAGCCGCAACCGTCGGCGTACCTTATGTCACAGCGTGGGCGACATTAATTCAGGCCGGGCAATTACAGGCCAACGAAACCTTACTGGTCAATGGCTGCACCGGTGCGGTGGGGCGGGCTGCTGTGCAGCTGGCACACTGGAAAGGCGCGCGCGTTATTGGCGTTGGCCGCAGTGATCAGGCATCTGAGGCCGATGTGTATATCAATGCCCGCCATCAGGATGTGGTGGAAAGTGTAAAGGCCGCAACCGATGGGCAAGGTGCCGATATCGCACTGGATGCTGTCGGCGGCAGCACCTTCGAAACCGTGCTCAAATCCCTGCGCCGGGGCGGACGCCAGATCGCCATTACCAGTACCGGCACGCCTCAGGTCAGTTTTAACCTGCTGGATTTTTATCATCAGCAACTGCAACTGATCGGTGTGGATACCATGAAACTCAGCGGAACCGACATCGCCGCCATTCTTAATGAATTGCGCAGCGGCTTCGACAGTGGCGTGCTCAAGCCTCAGGATCACCGCAGCTGGACCATCGACAGTGCCCGTGACGCCTATGGTGTGGTGGCGGCTGGCAAAGGCAGCCAGAAGCAGGTGCTGGTGTTCTGAAAGAATAAAGCGGCAATTGCCGCTTTATTTATTCACGCAGGTGGAAAATTTCAGCTGATCGCTTCCTGAGCCATTTTCGACAGACTGGCTTTCAGAATCTTGCCGGTACCGCTGGCGGGCAGCGTATCCAGAAAGACAAAGGTTGATGGTACTTTGTAAGGCGATAATCTTTCTTTGCAGAATTCGCGCAGTTCTTCATCGCTGACATACAGTCCTTCTGACAGTTGCACAAATGCCACAACAGATTCGTTGTTATCGCTTTTTACCCCAACCACGGCAGACTGCAGCACAGAATCGTGTTCGTTAATCGCAGCTTCGACTTCTGCAGGGTATACATTAAAACCTGAGCGGATAATCAGCTCTTTGGTGCGGCCAACAATAAACAGATTTTTGTTCTCATCCATACGGGCGAGATCCTGAGTATTTAACCAGCCATCATCCTGCAAAACCTGAGCTGTCAGTTCTGGTTTATTGTAATAACCCTTCATCACGTGAGGCCCGCGGGTCCATAATTCGCCGATTTCTCCGTCGTGAATTTCGTTGCCATCAGGATCAATTAACTTCACTTCAATACCGGGAATCGCTGGCCCGCAGGATAAATTATTCAGCTGCACGTAATAAGGCAGTGCAGCGACGGTCGGACTGGTTTCAGTTAATCCATAGCCATTGTGCAGCGGCATGCCAAACACGCCTTCGATATAACGCTTGGTTTCCATATCCAGTGAGGCGCCACCAATAAACAGGTAGGTTAGTTTCAGCTCACTGATATTGACGCTCCGACGTTTTATTTCATCAATCAGCGAGCTGTACATGGGCGGAACGCCCATAAAGAGCGTGATCCCGCCTTGCAGCAGGGTTTGCAGACAGGTGGCTGCTGAAAACTTCGGCTCCAGATACAGTGAGCCGCCGTAAATCAGCGTGGCCAGGGCACAGGATGTCAGCCCGAAGGAATGTGACATGGGGAGTGCGGCAAAAACGAAACTGTCTTTACTCAGGCGGCGGATGCTGCCTGACTGAGTTGCAGCAAAAAGAACGTTACCATGGGTCAGCATCACACCTTTCGGTTTGCCCGTTGTGCCTGAGGTGTAAATCAGGGCAAACACCTGTTCTTCCGCCGCGGCTGACACGGGTTCAGCTACTGCGTCTGTCTGTATGTCTGAGTGACGGAAGGTGCCGGCAGTGGGCAGGCTGGTGGTCAGGCTGTGATTCATCGCATCGGCATGCTGCGCTGCCGTTACTGAAACGGCCGTGGTGTAGATAATGATCCGGGGCTGGCAGTCATCGGCGATGTTGCGGATTTCATAATCAGTCAGCCGGGAGTTGACTGGCACTGCCCAGGCATTGAGTTCGCTGGTGGCCATCATAAACGCCACCAGAGTGATGCTGTTTTCGGCAATCAGCAGTACCCGGTCTCCGGGCCCTACCTGGTGACCGGTGAGGAAGGTTTTGCATTCTTCGATAGCGCTAACCAGCCCGGCATAATCAAGCGTTCTTTCACTGTCGACCAGGCAGGGGTGGGATGGCTGCCGTCTGGCACGACTGAGTACCGCCTGACTGATACGATCCGGAAGATTGTTCACATCAACGTCGGATTTAAACTCCGACATGCTCTCAGCTACCGTAGCCATCTGCCGTAACTCCTGTTCTTATTGTGTTGGTCATTTTTATAATAATAGCCATCCTAGCAAAATCATGTACCGCTGTGCAAAACATAGATTGTATGATTTCTTGCACCTTATGCGGGTTAAACGTGACACATTTCAATCATTCCTGTCATCTTATAACCGTTCATCTTTGAATTAATCTGTCAAAGATAGGGTAAGACGTAATTTATTCACAGCGGTTGCACAGTTTTGAATAAATCATGTAACCTAAATGCGAAAACATATTCCGACTAGCGAAATAGGTGATACATGAACGAGTCTTACATTTACGACGGTATCCGCACCCCGTTTGGCCGTTTTACCGGTGGCTTGTCGTCAGTACGTCCGGATGACCTGCTGGCAATGGCGATCAAAACCGTCTGTGAGCGCAGCGGCGTTGATGGGGCGGCCATTGAAGATGTAGTCGCCGGCTGTACTAATCAGGCTGGTGAAGACAGTCGTAACGTCGCCCGTTTTGCCGGTCTGCTGGCCGGGTTGCCGGTGTCAGTCGGTGGCCTGACGGTGAACCGCTTATGCGGATCGGCTCTGGCAGCATTGATTGATACCTCAAGGGCGGTGCGCTGTGGCGAAGGTTCGTTGTTTGTTGCTGGTGGTGTGGAGTCGATGAGCCGTGCACCTATGGTGCTTTCCAAAGCCACACAGGCGTTTGATCGCGGCCAGATTATTGCCGACACCACCATCGGCCCACGCTTTACCAACAAAAAAATTGTTGAAGAGTTTGGCAATCATTCCATGCCACAGACGGCCGACAACGTTGCCGCCCGGCTCGGGCTGAGTCGTGAAGACTGTGATGCTTATGCTTATTCGTCGCAGCAGAAATATCTGCAAGCGCATGAAGCCGGTTTCTTTAAAGAAGAAATCCTGCCGGTGGAAGTGACCGTCGGCCGCAATAAAACCGTGCTGATCGATACCGACGAGCATCCACGTCCGGAAACCGGACTGGATAAGCTGGCGACCTTACGCCCGTTATTTGAAGGCGGCGTTGTTACCGCGGGTAATGCCTCCGGCATCAATGACGGTGCCGCTGCACTGCTGATCGGCGACGCTTCAGTGCAGCAGCGTTTTGGCATTGCTCCGCGGGCACGCATTGTATCCACCGCTATTGCTGGTGTTGAGCCTGCAGTGATGGGCCTGGGCCCGGTACCGGCCAGTCGCAAAGCGCTGGAACGCGCCGGACTGTCGATGGCCGATATGGATGTGATTGAAATTAACGAAGCGTTTGCTGCGCAGGTACTTGGCTGTTTAAAAGAACTGGGTCTGCAGGCAGATGATCCGCGCCTTAACCCCAATGGCGGTGCCATTGCATTAGGCCATCCACTGGGTGCCAGTGGCGGCCGTATTGCTCTGACAGCGCTGCGTCAGCTGGAAAAAACCGGTGGCCGCTATGCGCTGGTCAGCATGTGTATCGGTATCGGTCAGGGTATCGCCGTGATTATTGAGCGGGTTTAAAGGAGTTGATTATGAGTGTTGTAAGTTATCGCTCACAGGGTGCTGTGGGCATTATTGAAATCAACAATCCACCGGTTAACGCACTGTCACAGGCGGTACGCAGTGGTATTCAGGACGCGCTGACCAGAGCTGAAGGCGATGATGTGCGCGTGATCCTGCTGAGCTGTGCCGGTCGTACCTTCGTTGCTGGTGCAGATATTTCCGAGTTCGATAAACCCGCAATGGAACCGTCTCTGCCGGATGTGCTGCAACAGCTTGAAAACAGCAGCAAAATTACGCTGGCATGTCTGCATGGCACTGCGTTGGGCGGTGGTCTGGAGCTGGCACTGGCCTGCGATTATCGTATTGCTGATTCCGCTGTGACGCTTGGTTTGCCGGAAGTTACGCTGGGATTAATTCCAGGGGCAGGTGGTACGCAGCGTTTACCACGCTTAGTTGGTATTGCTGAAGGTATAAAAATGGCTGCCATGGGTGAATTCCGTAACGCCACGCAGGCGCTGGATATTGGCCTGGTGGATAAAATTGCCGCAGATGATCTGCTGACAGATGCGCTGAACTATGCCGAAGCGCTGGCCGCTGCTTCCGGTAAACCACAGCGTGAGTCAAAAGCGGCAGAATTATCCGCCGAAGAGCTGGCTCCTTTTAAAGCCCTGCTGAAAAAGAAATTCCGTGGCCAGGATTCACCGCTGACCGCGCTGGACTGTATTGTAAAAAGCGCTGTTTCGACGCTGGCGGAAGGGCTGGCTTATGAGCGGGCAGCTTTTCTCGAGTGCAAAGCGTCCTCACAATCCAGTGCTCTGCGGCATAAATTCTTTGCTGAAAAACAGTCGCCGAAACTGGCAGGTGTCAGTGAGGACGTGCAGCCAAAAGAAATACGCAGCATCGCTGTCATCGGTGGCGGAACCATGGGCGCTGGTATCAGTGTGTGCCTTTTGCAGGCCGGTTTCCCGGTGATTATGGTTGAACGCAATGATGAAGCACTGCAGGCAGGTATCGGGCGGGTTACACAGACTCTGACCCGACAGCTGGAAGGTAAACGTCTTTCTCAGCAAAGTTACGACGATTGCGTCAGTCGTATCAGCGGCACACTGTCGTACGCTGATCTCGGTGACGTGGATCTGGTGATTGAAGCTGTATTTGAAAGCCTGGAAGTGAAGCAGGATGTGTTCAGTAAACTGGACGCGGCCTGTAAGCCGGGGGCGATACTGGCCACCAATACCTCTTATCTCGATATTAATATCATTGCCGGATACACCAACCGCCCTGATCATGTGATTGGCCTGCACTTCTTCAGCCCGGCTCATATTATGAAGCTGCTGGAAGTGATTAAAGGTGATCAGACCACAGACACAGTATTAAAAACCGTAATGTCGCTGGCGAAAAAAATCCGCAAAATTCCGGTTCTTTCCGGAGTGTGTTACGGCTTTATCGGCAATCGCATGTTGCGTCAGTATGTGCGTGAAACGCAATTGTGCCTGCTGCAGGGAGCCACGCCGCAGCAGGTTGATCAGGCGATTAAAAACTTCGGTATGGCCATGGGCCCGTTATCGGTTTCCGATCTTGCCGGGCTGGATATTTCCTACAACGCACGCCGGAATCTGCCGCCGGAATTACGTGGTAAGCCGGAAACCTATGCCGTGGCGGATGAGCTGGTAGAACAGGGACGCTTAGGCCAGAAAAGTGGCCAGGGTTACTACAACTACAGCAAAGAACATGGCCAGCAACCTGCACCGGAAGTGGATGAAATTATCAGCCAGATGGCAGACAAATTCGGTGTTACCCGGCGCACGCTGAGCGACGAAGAAATTGTCAGCCGGTTGATGCTGACGCTGATTAATGAAGGCTTCCGCATTCTGGAAGAAGGCATTGCACAGCGTGCCAGTGATATTGATGTGGTGTACGTCAACGGCTACGGCTTCCCGGCTTATCGGGGTGGGCCGATGTTTTACGCCAGTCTGCTGGGCTATGACAAAGTGCTGGAACAAATAAAAGAATACCAGCAGACCCTGGATGCCGATTACTGGCAGCCATCTGAGTTGTTACAGCAGTGGGCGGCAGATAAAGCATCGGTTGCTTAAGTTCTGCATAACAACGCTTGCGCTGCTGTAGCGCCAATACGGCTGAGCAGCAGCGCCGGCAGTCACACTGACTGACCTGTATCGCGGGATATTTCCCATCGTTTGATCCTTTTCTTGAGCGAAACAGCCGTATCAGGCACTGCTTTGCCTTTCATGGTGTTTCGCAGAGAGAAATTAGATACCGAAATTTATTGCCAGAATGCTGCTGTGTGGTATTCTGGTTTGCAAATCCACTGGATACTGGAGATGGATAATGGATCTGAATTTTTCTGCTGAGGAGCTGGCCTTCCGTGAAGAAGTGCGCGAGTTCCTGCGTACCGGATACCCTCAGTCTGTTAAAGAAAAACAGGATAAAGGCACCTATCTCTCGAAAGAGGATCACGTGCTCTGGCAAAAAGCTCTGCATGAAAAAGGCTGGGCCGGTATTAACTGGCCGGTGGAGTATGGCGGCACAGGCTGGAGCGCTGCGCAGAAGTATATTTTTGCCAACGAAGTTGCATCCTGTAATGCCCCGCGTCTGATTCCGTTTGGTCTGTCGATGGTTGCCCCGGTGATTTATACCTACGGCAATGAAGAGCAGAAGCAGCGTTTTCTGCCGGATATTCTCGCCTCCAATGTGTGGTGGTGTCAGGGGTATTCCGAACCAAATTCCGGTTCTGATCTGGCCTCACTGAAAACCAAAGCGGTACGTGACGGTGATGAATACGTCGTTAACGGCACCAAAACCTGGACTACTTTGGGTCAGCACGCCGACTGGATTTTCTGTCTGGTACGTACCGAAGATACTGGTATCAAACAGGAAGGTATCAGCTTCCTGCTGATCGACATGAAAACGCCGGGCATTTCCGTTACGCCGATCATCACCATTGATGGTATCCGTGAAGTAAACGAAGTGCATTTTGATAACGTTCGTGTACCAGCAAATAATCTGATTGGTGAAGAAGGTAAAGGCTGGACTTACGCCAAGGTTCTGCTGACTCATGAGCGTACCGGTATTGCCCGGGTTGCTGAATCCAAAGGCAAACTGGCGAGCCTGAAAAAGCGCATCGACAGCCTGTCATCTGAGGCGTTTGACCTGCGCGGCAACGCCGTATTCATGTCCCGTGTTGCTGAAGCAGAAGTGGAATTAAAAGCGCTGGAGTTTACCGAATTACGCGTGCTCTCTTCTGTTGCGACCGGTAAGGCACCAGGATCAGAATCCTCCATTCTGAAAATCAAAGGCACAGAAATTATGCAGCTGCTGGATGAATTGCTGCTGGAAGTGGCCGGCGTTCAGGGTCTGCCATTCCTGCCGGAACAGTACCAGGAAGGGTTTGCTGGTGAGCCGGAAGGTCCGTTCTTCGCAGCAAAAGCAGCGCCGGCATATTACAACAACCGTAAGCTCAGTATTTACGGCGGCACCAACGAAATTCAGAAGAACATCATCGCCAAACAGGTTTTGGGTCTTTGAACGAGGTAAAGGTATGGATTTTTCATTAAACGATATGCAGCAGATGATGCAGGACAGCGCATCACGTTTTATCGCTAACGAATACGATTTCGAGACCCGTCGCAAACTGGCTGACAGTGAGTTGGGTTTCAGTGAACATAACTGGCAAACCTTTGCTGAGTTGGGCTGGCTGGCACTGATGGTTCCGGAAGAATACGGCGGCCTTGGTGGCACCATTCAGGATGCCATTGTGCTGCAGGAGAAGCTGGGTAAAGGCATGGTGGTTGAGCCATTTTTCTCGACCGTCATTTTATCCGCCAACCTGATTAATAAAGCCGGGAGCAGTGAGCAGAAAGACGCACTGCTGAGCAAAATAGCCGGGGGCACACTGAAAGTGGCACTGGCCCATGGTGAGCTGGAAGCGTCGGGCAGTGTCTCGTCCATTGGCACTGAAGCCGTAAAAGAAGGCAATGGTTACGTTATTAATGGCCGTAAGCAGTTTGTGCTGAATGCCAACGCCAGCGATCTCCTGCTGATCAGTGCGCGCACATCCGATAATGGTCAGTCCGGTATCAGCGTATTTGTTGTACCCACTGACAGCGCAGGCCTGACCCGCAAAGATTATAAAGCCAACGATGGCAGTTCCGCTTCGAACCTGACCATTGAGCAGCTGTACGTCGACGCGGACGCCGTGCTCGGACAGTTTAATCTTGCTGCAGACGCGGTAGAGGAAACACTGGCAGAAGGGATTGTCGCCCTGTCGGCGGAAGCCGTCGGTGTTATGGAAACTCTGCTGGAAAAAACCAACGAGTACGTCAAAACCCGCAAGCAGTTTGACCGCGCAATTGGCAGCTTCCAGGTCATCCAGCACCGACTTGCTGATATGTTTATTGAAAAAGAAATGTCGCGTTCCATGCTCTACTATTCTGTGCTTGAGCCGACCAATGCAGGAGAAGCAAAGCGCGCGGCGTCCATGCTGAAAGTGAAAATCGGTAATGCCGGCCGCCTGGTTGGTCAGTCAGCGGTGCAGCTTCACGGCGGCATGGGGATTTCCGACGAGCTGGATGTTGGCCACTACTTTAAGCGCCTGACCAGCCTGAATACTCAGATGGGAAGCCGTGACTGGCATCTGAACGCGCTGATCAGCAGCTGAGCTGCGGCTCTTTCGGGGGCTTGAAAAGCGACAGACGCAGATAGGGCAACGTGTGCCCGTTGCCCTATCTGTATTCAGGTGGTGGTTATAATCAAAACGTACAGGTTGTATAATGGAACTCCGTTTTGCTATTGCCTGATGCCAGCGGTTCTATTGTGTTGGCTGTACGCAGACACTGGCGTCTGAGTTTCTGAATCACCCCCTGAAGATGGCTGATAACTATGCAGGATTTTTTTGATTATCCGGAAAGTAAGTCCAAAGACGAGAAAGACCGGAAGTTTGTCGAGGCATTAGCCCGAGGCTTGGAAATCCTGCGTGCTTTTGGCCAGAAGGGTGGTCTGTTGGGCAACCAGGACATTGCTTCGATTACTGGCTTACCAAAGCCGACGGTATCGCGTCTGACCTACACCCTGACCAAACTGGGCTATCTGACGTATTCCCCCAGCCTGGAGAAATACCAGCTGGATTCCGGTGTACTGGCGCTGGGCAGTGCTTACACATCGCAGCTGCAGGTGCGTCAGGTGGCTAAACCTTATATGGATGCCATGGCCAAGCGTGCCCAGGTATCGGTTGGTCTGGCCACCCGTGAGCGTCTGTCGATGATCTTTGTGTCTTACAGCCGCAGTGATGATGCGCAGTCTTTGCGGGTAGAAGTTGGCTCGCGCCTGCCGATGGCGACCAGTGCAATCGGTCGTGGTTTTCTTGCCATGGTGACTGCAGAAGAGCGTGAATTTTTTATGCAGCATCTGCAGAAAAAATACAGCGAGCAGGAATGGCCGGCAATTAAAGCCGATATTGATGCGTCCATCGCCGAATACAATGAAAAAGGCTACACCTCGGCCTATGCCGCATGGGATCGTAACGTGAATGCTGTGGCGGTGCCGCTGAAACTGCGGGATGACAAAATCGTCTGCCTCAGTTGTGGTGGTCCTTCCTACATGTTCAGTAAGGAACATCTGGAAAATGTTCTGGCTCCGCAGCTGATTCACCTTGGCCGGGACATCATGGGCGCCGGCGTCTGAGCAGCGGTTTTGCAGATAAGGGGCGCTTTATATCCCCTTCTGAGCGGCCTTTATCTGCACCCTGTAAATTCTTCAGCTGGCACAGGCTGAAACAGAGAAGTCTTAATATGGTTAAAAATATCTCTGCAGCATGTGTCGCAATTACCATCGTATTTACCTTATATCACCGCTTCTTCGGTGAGTTGGCCGGGCTGGTTGTGGCGACCTCGTCACTGGCGGTGTTTCTGTTTCTGCAATGGCCCAAAATCAATAACGCCGGACGAATCCTGATGGGCGTAGCCGGCGTCTCTCTGCTGTTTCTTGGTTTAAGTTCTGATCCTCTGGCCACTCTGGAAAGCGCGCTGTCCCGGGCGATTTATTTTGCGACGTTTCTGCTGGCGCTGGCCTTTCTGCGTGTGGCGGCGGTGCATTCCCATATCGTGCGCCAGTGTGGGCAACTGGTGGTACATCAGCCGCCATTGAGACGCTACGGTATTATTTCTTTTGCCAGTTATCTGTTCGGCACCATTATTAATTTTGGCGTAGTGCACCTGCTTGGCGAAATGGTGGCCAGAGGCAATACACTGCAATCCGCTGGCGGACTTGAGCACGTGCAGGCAATACGTCGCCGTCGTATGAACCTGGCTATTATGCGCGGTTTCTCGCTGGTGCCGCTGGCATCGCCTTTCTCGATTACGATGGCCGTGATGCTGGCAACGATTCCGGGGCTGGACTGGTTCTCTCTGCTGCCACTGGGTCTGCTGACGGCCGGGCTGTTGCTGTTGTTAGGCTGGTTTCTGGATTTCACGACTAATCCGCGTCAGGCGCCACCATCGGCCCAATATTCCGGGCCGCAGCTGAGCTGGCTGCCGGCAGTAAAATTTCTGCTGATTGTGATCAGCTTTTTCTCTCTGGCGGTGTTGATCGAGAGGAGTACGAGCGCCAATCTGCCACTGTCGATTGTGGTCGCCAGTCCGGTGATTGGTCTGGCCTGGCTGCTGTTGGAAAATCCGGCCGGGCGCAGCCGTAAAGCGCTGACGTCGTCTTTGCAGATTCTGCGTCAGCAGTTTCCGGTAGAAGCGACCGCAACCCGTTCAGAAATTGCGATTCTTGGAGCCGCCAGTATTTTTGGTGTGATTATGGCGGAATTACTGCCCCATGATGTGATCGTCGACAGCGTGAATTTTCTGCAGTTATCTGGCTGGATTCTGGCGTTGGTGGCCGGCAGTGTGATTATCCTGCTGGCTCAGTTTGGCATTAACCCGATTGCCAGTGCAGCAATTATTGCAGCGGCGCTGACACCGGCTGAATCGTTTGGTCTGCAGCCACAGGTGCTGGCTCTGGGTCTGATGGCCGGCTGGAGTCTGGCGATGAATTCGTCCCCTGTGATGATTACCGCTCTGCTGATCAGCAGCACTACCGGCACAAATCCGCGCGAGATTACCTACCGCTGGAATTTGCTCTACAACTGTGTGGCATTTGTTGTTCTGGCTGTGTGGGTTTTTGCTCTGGATTACATTCTGCGAACCTGACCCAGGGGAATCTGGTTTAAGCAGAAGAGAAAAAGAAAAAAGAGAAAAGCAGAAAAAGAGAAAAGCGAACGCGCTCCCGTGCGGAAGCGCGCAGCTGTTTAACGGATCACACCTTTATCGCGCAGCGCATCCAGCGTCTGCGGATCTTCATGCAACAACTCAGACAGAACATCACGGGTATGTTCGCCCAACTGAGGTGGCGCTGAATCGGCATTCATTGCCTGCTCGTTCGTGCGCACCGGATTGGATACCAGATCAACGCTGCTGGCCTGACCACGCTCCATGGTCAGTTGTATGCCGCGGTGCTTAACCTGTGGGTCATTAAATACCTGCTCAATGCTGTTGATTGGTCCGCAGGGGACACCGGCCTTTTTCAGCTCACTGAGCCAGAATTCAGACGGCTGCTGACGTACGATTGCTTCCAGTAAAGGCACCAGTTGCGCACGTTGCTCAACGCGTTGACGGTTAGTGTTATAAAGCCCGCTTGCAAGCAATTCAGAGGCATTGGCGACATCACAGAATTTCTCAAACTGTGAGTCGTTGCCGACCGCCAGAATGATATGACCATCCGCCGTGGCAAATGCCTGGTAGGGCACAATATTCGGATGCGAATTACCCAGCCGGGTCGGGGATACACCTGAGGTCAGATAATTCAGCGCCTGATTCGCCAGCGTGGCCACCTGCACATCCAGCAGAGACAGATCGATATGCACGGCTTTGGCGCCGTTGCGCTCGCGGTCCAGCAGTGCGGATAAAACAGAGCTGGCAGCATACATGCCGGTAAACAAATCGGTTACCGCCACGCCGGTTTTAACCGGGCCACCGCCCGCTTCGCTGTCTGCTTTGCCGGTAATACCCATCAGCCCGCCCATGCCCTGAATCAGAAAGTCGTAACCCGTACGTGGCGCGTAAGGGCCGGACTGACCAAAGCCAGTGATTGAGCAATAGATGATGTCAGGATTAACCTGCTTCAGGCTGTCGAAATCGAGACCGTATTTTGCCAGCCCACCGACTTTGAAGTTTTCCAGTACCACATCCGATTCGGCCGCCAGTTTGCGGATCAGGGCCTGACCTTCGCTGGATGCAATATCGATGGCAACCGATTTTTTACCGCGGTTAGCGCATAAGAAATAGGCGGATTCGCCGGTGTCTTCAATAAAGGGAGGTCCCCAGCCACGGGTATCATCACCGCGTTGCGGGTGTTCTATTTTAATGACTTCCGCTCCCATATCGGCCAGATGCTGGCTGCACCAGGGGCCGGCTAATATGCGCGAAAGATCCAGTACGCGAATACCGGTAAGGGGTTTTGTCATGGCACAACTCCGTACCGGGGGAATATCCCCCGGCAGTGTGGTGTGAAATCAGGGCTTAAAAGAACGCCTGAATGTCGGTTTGCGCGCGGCCCAGAATCAGGGCGTGCACATCGTGAGTGCCTTCATAGGTGTTTACTGTTTCCAGGTTCACCATATGACGGATCACACCAAACTCATCAGAGATACCGTTACCACCGTGCATATCGCGGGATACGCGGGCAATATCCAGTGCCTTGCCACAGTTGTTGCGTTTGATCAGAGAAATCATCTCAGGTGCCCAGTTGCCGGCATCCATCAGACGGCCTACCTGCAGAGCGGCCTGTAGGCCCAGAGTGATTTCAGTCTGCATATTGGCCAGTTTCAGCTGAACCAGCTGAGTGGCGGCCAGCGGGCGGCCAAACTGTTTGCGGTCCAGAGTGTACTGACGGGCAGCGTGCCAGCAGAATTCCGCGGCGCCCAATACACCCCAGGCAATACCGAAGCGGGCTTTGTTCAGACAACCAAACGGGCCGGACAAACCGCTGGCTTCCGGCAGCAGGTTTTCTTCCGGTACAAACGCTTCATCCAGAACGATTTCACCGGTGACGGAAGCGCGCAGGCTGAGCTTGCCTTCGATCTTAGGTGTGGAGAAGCCTTTGGTGCCACGCTCAACGATAAAGCCTTTGATTTTGTTATCGTGGGCTTCGGATTTGGCCCAGACCACAGCGATGTCCGCGATCGGGCTGTTGGTGATCCACATCTTCTGGCCACTCAGCAGATAACCGCCATCCACTTTTTTCGCACGGGTGATCATCGAACCCGGATCAGAGCCATGGTCAGGCTCAGTCAGACCAAAACAACCAACCATTTCGCCACTGGCCAGCTTCGGCAGATACTTCTGCTTCTGCTCTTCTGAGCCATAAGCTTCAATCGGATACATCACCAGAGAGGACTGCACACTCATGGCAGAGCGGTAGCCGGAGTCAACGCGTTCAACTTCACGGGCAATCAGACCGTAGGCAACATGGCTCAGGCCGGCACCGCCGTACTGCTCAGCAACAGTCGCACCGAGCATACCCATTTCACCCATCTGACTCATGATGTCACGGTCGAAAGATTCGTTACGGTAGCCTTCCAGTACTTTTGGCTGCAGTACCTGTTGGCTGAAAGCGCGGGCGGAATCAGAAATCTGGCGCTCGTCTTCGGTCAGTTGCTGATCGAGAAGCAGGGCATCGTCCCATTTAAAACGCTGTGTTGAGCTCATCTTATTATCCTGTGTTTAGCCATTTTTACTGCCTCCGGATTGCCCTGAAGCAGCGGTTAAAATCCATACTATTGTATTTATACGTATAAATACAATAGTTAGGTTGTTCGCATTTATACGGGCGGTGTGACATTATTTCGCCTTACAAATACGGGTCAGGGATATGCAGTTAAACGAGTTTTCATCGCCAAAGCGGGTTAAGCGCTCCGATCAGATAGTGAGTGCCATCAAGCGCTGGGTCGCGGTAAACGAGAAGCAGCCCGGTGACCGTCTTCCTAATGAACGTGATCTGATGGAGCAGTTCGATTGCTCTAAAGGCACCGTCCGTGAAGCACTCAAATCACTGGAAGTACAGGGACTCATTTCAGTAAAAACTGGCCCGAATGGTGGCGCGGTGCTGGAGTCTGTTCCTTATGAGCGTGCCAGTGAGCTGCTGCGCAACTTCCTCCATTTCGAACGCCCCAGTGGTCCGGATGTTTACGCACTGCGCTCCCTGATCGAGCCTGAGATCGCTGCCCTGGCGACTCCCAACCTGACTGAAGACGATCTCACCTACCTGCAGGGGCTGGTGGATCTTGGTCACGATGCTCCGAAAACCTTCGATGAGCGTGTTGAGCAACGCTTTGCCGAGCTGGAATTTCATATCCGTCTCGCGCAGCGCTGTAACAGCCCGATGCTGTCGTTTATGGGGCGCTTTCTCAATGACATGATCCGTGATCTGGTGATCTTCAAAAAATCCTCACTGCCGGAACAGCGCGAGTTCTCCTGCGCCAATCTGCATTACCACGAAGAACTGATGCTGGCATTCCGTGCCAAAGACGCAGAGCAGGCGCGCAGGCTGATGGCTGACCATATGGCATCGGCGGAACACTTTAACCGCGAGCTCGAGGGCAAGCTGAAAGAGTACTTCCTCGGCTCTTCCGACTGAGACAGCGATGGTGGAAAAAGGCATCTGAGAAATTGGTCGGGTGTCTGTTTCGCTGAGTGAATGTTAATCAGAGATCCGGCACCCGCTGGACGTATCACTCAGGGCTACACGCCTGCATTCCGGCGCCAGCCTTGTTGCTTCCTCTCTGTTAAGCCGGTTTCCGGGCTGGCTGAGTATGTTGACAAAACCTCTGAATTAAAAAGTTGCGAAAAGCAAAACCGATATGTAGAGTGGAATAACTCTATCGCGGTATGTCATTTCGCTTAGCGAAACAATAATAAAAACCGGAGAATAACAATGAACGTCATCAAGAAATGTCTTACGGGGGCTCTGCTGGCCTCTGTGATCGGCTCTGCACACGCTGGAAAAACCCTGATCTTTGGTGAAGCATCTCCCAACCGCGGCGCCCGCGCAGCGGATGTGCAGTGGTTTGCTGATCAGGTGAATGAGCGCTCTGGCGGTGATCTGAAGATTGATATTCAGTGGGGCGGTGCTTTGTTTAAAGCGAAAGCGGCGCGTGAAGGCATCAGCTACGGCGTTGCCGACATGGGCAGTATTATCCAGGGGTACTTCCCGAAAGAGCTGATCACCACAGGTATCGGTGATGTGCCATTCGAAAACAATGATCCCTGGGTCGGCATCCGCGCCGTTAATGATTTCGCCAAAGACGAACAGGTAGAAAAGCAGCTGGCGGAGCAGAACCTGCGTCTGTTAACCGCTTACAGCGTGGGTTCCGTAAACCTGATCTGTAAAGACAAGCCAGTGAAAACTCTGGCCGATATTGAAGGTATAAAGCTGCGTGGTATCAGTGCCTATGGTTACGTACTGGGTGACCACGGCGCAGGCCTGGTGAATATGTCGGTTTATAAAGTATTTCAGGGGCTGGATACCGGCCTGATCGATTGCGCACAGACATACCTCAGTGCTTCCGCTGCACTGAAACACGATGAAGTCTCCAAATACATCACCAAACTCAACTGGGGTGTATTCTCCGGTCTGGGTATTTACATCAACAATGACGTTTACCAGTCGCTGACAGCGTCCCAACAAAAGGTGCTGGATGAGGTTGCGGCTGCGTTTGCCGATCATCACGGCCGCAACGTGATCAGTGCAGATGTCGCAGGTGAAAAATCGCTGGTAGCTAACGGCATGGTAGCCAATGACCTGGCTGCTGAAGACACTGCAACCCTGATTAAAGACAGTAAAAAATACGTTCAGGACTGGGTCAGCAAGGCTGACGAAAGCGGCCTGGACGGTGACCGCCTGCTGAAGAAATATCAGGCTCTGCTGAGCAAATACAAATCCGAAATCGATGAGTCAGGTTATCCCTGGGATCAGAAGTAAGAGATAACAATAATAAGATGACAGCCCGGCAACGGGCTGTTTTTCGGAGTCGTTATGCTTAAAAAAACAGAAGAACTTCTGCTTTATGTTGCAGGTTTCTGCATCGTCGGGTTGGGCACTGTGATTACCCTGACCGTGATTCTGCGCAACCTGTTTAATACCGGCGTGCCGGATGTGGTAACCATCGTTGGTGAGCTGATGATGGGCGGTATCTTTCTGCCACTGGCCTACGTTACCCGCGCGAACCAGCACATCGCGATCGATTTTCTGTTTAACCTGTTCGGCAAGCGCGTAAAGCTCTTTATTCTGCTGCTTGGCTCTCTGCTTGTACTGGCACCCATGCTGTTAATGGTTATGGCATCCTGGGGTTCCTTCAGCCACGCACTGGCGAGCGGATCTTATTTCTCCGGTGAACTTGAATTACCGGAATGGCCGGGCCGCCTGTTCTTCTTTGTTGGTCTGGCGTTCTTTTACCTGCGCCTGCTGATTATTTGTTTCCATGATGCTCTCGCTTTTATCCGCGCTGATGAAAAATACCTGAGTAAACGTACCAGCTCCCATGATGTAGCAGAGGAGGCTTGACCGATGGAACCGATTACCCTGGGCCTTATTGGCTTTGCCTGTGCTCTGGTTATGCTCGCCCTGCGTGTCCCTATTTCATTTACACTGGCGGGCGTGTCGTCATCATTTATTTTTCTCTTTTTCCTCAACCGGGGAATGGATTTTGAGCGCGCACTGAAACCAACGCTGACCATGATCTCAGGGACGGCTTACGATCTGGTTCACTCCTATGATCTGAGTATGATCCCGCTGTTTATTCTGCTCGGACATATTGCCTATCACACCGGCATGACCAGTGACATCTATAAAGCAGCGCGTGTCTGGCTGATGAAATTGCCCGGCGGTGTGGCCATGGCATCGGTATTAGGCTGTGGCGGATTCTCTGCCATTTCGGGCTCAAGCATGGCCTGTGCATCGGCCATGGGACGCATCTGCGTACCCGAAATGCTGGAAGCCAAATACGATAAAAAGCTCGCCAGCGCGTCTGTTGCGGTTGGCGGTACGCTGGGGTCGCTGATTCCGCCCAGTGTGTTATTTATCCTTTATGGCATCTTTACTGAAGTATCGATTAACCAGCTGTTTATGGCCGGTGTTCTGCCCGGCATCATCTCCATGCTTGCCTACCTTCTGGTTATTTTTATCTGGGTGAAAAGCTCCCCCGGTGTAGCGCCGGGAATAGAAGGAGACAGCCAGCTGAGCAAGCTGAAAGTGGCGCTGGATTGCTGGCCGGTACTCCTGCTGTTTTTCATTATTATTGGCGGTATCTACAGCGGCTTCTTTACCGCAACCGAAGCGGCTGGTGTCAGCACCATGATTGCAGTGATCGTCGGGGTTAAACAGAAAAAGCTGAATATGGCTAAGTTTCTCGATTCAGTAAAAGAAACCTGCCTGCAATCAACCTCTATTTTCTTTATTGCCGCTGGTGCCAAAATCTTTGTTGGCTTTATCGCCCTGACCGGGATAGCACCGGAAATTGCTGAAACCATTACCTCCATGGATCTGTCAGTGTGGATGTTGCTGATCATGATCGCCGTGATCTATTTTGTGCTCGGCATGTTCCTCGATCCGCTGGGCATTATGGTACTGACCCTGCCATTTCTGATTCCTATGGTGGAAGGCTACGGCCTGAACCTGATTTGGTTTGGCGTGATTATCGTGAAACTGCTGGAAATCAGCCTGATTACACCACCGGTCGGACTGAACGTATTCGTGATCGGCAGCGTGGTCCGCGGCCAGGTATCCGTGGGTGAAATCTTTATGGGTGTAACCCGCTTCCTGCTGGCAGACCTGCTGGTACTGGCAGCAATCATCGCCTTCCCGATCATCTCTCTGCTGCTGCCCAACACCTCATTCTGACTGGCTCAGTAAACCTTGTTTGCTCCCTCCCTGTGCCCGCCTTTGGCGGGCTTTTTTGTGGATTATAGGGAGCGGCGGAGGAAGGGCGAATTGTTACGGTTGGCCTGATGTAACCACTGGTACAGTTTTCTGATATGGTTATAACTAACTCGTGCGCGCAGGGCTTCGGCTCTGTTAGCACGTATCAGATTGATACCAGAGCCCGAGTTTCAGGATGAACAATCACTCCAGCCCGGTTCTTGAGCGGATAAAAAAGCTTAAGACAGCAACCATCACTGGCCAGCGTGCCCCGCATAAGCCTCTGTTACTTCTGTTGGCCCTTGCTGCCTGGCAAAAGGGCAGCAAGCAGGTAGCTTTTGCAGATATTGAAGCGCCACTGCGCAACCTGTTGCGCAACTGGGCACCGCCAACGAAGGGAAGCCCGCAGCCCGAGCTGCCCTATTGGTATCTGCAATCGGATGATCTCTGGCAGGTACTGAGCGATCGCGAGCTGCAACGTAAAACCAGTGGCTTTCCGACTCTCGCATCTCTGCGCCAGACCTCTGGTTCTCTCTGTGAAGACGTACAGCAGTGGCTTACCCAGGATAATTCTGCGCTGTTCACCATCGCCTGGTACCTGCTGGAAGAATACTTTCTGCCAACCACCTATGAAGCAGTACTGGACGATTGTGGACTGAGCATCCCACCGCCGGATTCTGCCGGTAGTTTCAATACTGATACCGTCAGCGACATACTGGAAAAACGTAAGCGATCTGCAGACTTCCGCCGCGATGTACTGAAAGCTTACGATTACTGCTGCGCTGTAACTGGTTTTGAAATACGCATCGGTGGCGGAGCCTCCATTGGCTGTGAAGCCGCCCATATTCAGGCCCACGCTTTTAATGGCCCGGATACTGTTGATAACGGGCTGGTACTGGAGCCGACCCTTCACCTCCTGTTTGATCGTGGGATCTGGTCTCTGTCTGATGACAGGCGCATTATCGTGTCGAAGGAATTTACCGGCAGCGATGTGGCACTAAAACGCATCCGGGATATGCACGGCCAGCTGATACGCGATCCTGCTCCAGGCTACCCACAGCTGAATCCGGAATACATCCGCTGGCATCGGGAGGCTAAGTTGGGTGGGGTGTTCAGAGCGCCGGCGTTGGCTTGATATATAGGCTTAGGCTACTCCTATGATTACAGAGTTTAGTGGCCGCCCAATAGGCGGAAGTAGTGCATGGCCTTCACCAGAATGGCGGCCCGCAGCTGGTACGGATTGAGTGAGCGTCGATTTGACTAGAACTTAAGGCTTGCTAGCGAATGGTGCCTATTGTTAGGTTTATTACAATCGGGTTGGTATGTGACTGAATTTGGCTATGATAGCTATTTTATTGTTGGTTCATAGAGTGTTCGTGAGAGTAATTAAATTGCTGAACCGAAACCTGCTGTATAAGCCGATGTATTCAGCTTTGTAAGAAAAATTGGGCCTGGAGCTTTTCATAAAGATAAAGATGAAGATGCGGTTGAACGGTATGTTCAGGCAACGGCGTTGGAACTTATCAATTCAGTGCGAATGCGTAAACGAGTTCGGATTCGATAACGTTTGTCGAATACTATTTAGCAACACAAATTGCCATGGGGACTAATTAGTGGCTAATCCTCGAAGCCTTGTCTACCAATTGCACCAGCACTGGGAGCTGGTCGAGGTGATGGTGCGTGTCAGTCGTGACCATCCAGAGCTGGATGAAGAGCAGGCACTACACTTAGTTGGTAAAGTAGACCCGGATAACAGCGAACCCGGTGCAGTATTGCGCTCATTGCTCAATGCCGATCTCTTGCAACTTGTTCCCCGTTCAGGGGGGCTCGTTGTTAACCCTACGGTGCTAGAGTTTGTTCGCGGCTTAACCCATGAGCATGAGCTTGGACTTTCTTCCGTTTTGGCGGCAAGGGTTGCGGCCATTCGCACAGCGACTGAATCCCTTAACCAAGCCCTGGCCAATGGTGATAATGATCAACTGCGTCAGTCCGCTCGACAGCTAGGCGATTTATTCCGGCAAATCAGTCTTCAGCTTCACCAGGATCGTGATGCCATTTTGGATATTGCCGAGCAGGCGCGCTCTGCTGATAGCGCGATGCCTCTCGCAAGGCGCTACCGTCGGGTACTGGAAGCATACGACCAATACATCGAGCCCATGAATGAAATGATGGACTCCGGACCAGATGGAACCTTTTATCGGTACCTGGAAGGTGCCGATGAAGCGTTGGAAGTGATCTATGAGAAACTCAGTGTTCAGGGGGCGCTCTACAGTCATCGGCGTCAAATTAGGCAGGTGTCCTATCAGGCAAAGGAATTAAGGCGTATAGGCCGGACGATTTCTCAGCAGTGTGCGGATACCTTATTGCCCCTCAGGGAAGAGCTTCGGGCTCACAGCAATCTCGCCTCATCGATCAGTAAGCTACTTGGTCAGGTTAGAAAACGCGGCCTGCGTCGTTCTATTCCATTGGAATTTGAGGGGCTGAGATTGCCTTCTTGCCGTCAGGAACGATTTTCCAGGATCTCTGTAGGTGATGAGGTCTTGACGATCATTAGTGAAGCGAAAAACTATCAGCCTGTGGCAGAACCGTTTCCAGAGCCTGATGAGTCTGCTCAGTTGGACTTTCACGAGTGGGTAGATCGAGCGGCTGTGACAGAACATTTAAAACGATCATTGCCGGTTGACCACCTGATGAGTTGGCTGAGTGAACATTATGGCCAGCTGCCCGATGCATTAGTGTTACAGCTCTACCATGAACTGGTTCGATCTTCGGACTGGCACAGCTACTTGCAACCCGAAGAAATGGCAACTGAACTGAACAGCCTGCGGGTTTATCACCACCCTCACAGTCTGGAGGCCTTATGACAACAGTTAACGTAGAGAAGCTAAGTTGTTTGGCTGAAATTTTCACTCGGCTTAGCAAAAATGGTGAGCATATCAATCGCGCATCCGATCCGCTGTTGTGGGCGAACCTAGAGCAGGAGCGCGATGCCTACGAGACGCTATTCTCGTCGTTGGGGTATGACTTGAGGGTCGATAGTCGTGGTTTTGCTTGGTTCCATAATACAGAGAGCAGTGCATCGTCTAATCAGAATACGCGGCGATTAGCACTTTTTTTTATGGTGATATTTGAGTTTCAAGGAGATGCAGGAAAGCCGCTACGTCGCTTTACGGATTGGCGTATTGATCGAGAACTATTGGATGAAGCTTACAACCAGCATAAGGAGGTCTTATCGGCGGAAGGGATTTCATTGAATGACTTTCCGGATATAGCGAAAACAGCAGAACGATTTGGCTTCATGTCTAAAGACGCTGGTGCTTATTATTTACTGCCAGCAGTTTACCGATACCTTGATCACTTCGAGGCCCTGGCAACTAGCATTGAAGGTGATTTTGGTCTGGACGATGAAGGCTCCGCGCTGGATAGCTATAAGGAAGAAGTCCATGAGTCGTGATACAGCCTTGAGTGATAAAGCAGTATCCAAGAGCGATAAAGCAAAGACCATGCATGTAGACACGGCCATGCAGCGATTCGACTTTTCCGGCTTTCAGCGATTGGTGTTGCTGGGCAGTGCCGGGTATTCACGAGCGGAATTGCCGCTGGATGAGTCAGTCTCTTTAATTGCCCCAAATAATACCGGCAAAACCAGTCTGATTAATGCACTGCAATTTCTCCTGATCATTAATAAGCGGCGTATGGACTTTGGTGCTCATGATGTGGATAAAAGTCGCCAGTTCTATTTCCCGAATAACAGTGCTTATATTTTGCTGGAGGCAACACTACCCAATATCGGGACAGTCGTTTTAGGGTGTGTCGGCAAAGGCGTCAGTCATGATTATCAATATTTTGCCTATAAAGGGCAGCTCAACGTCGATGAGTTCCGGACCAATGACGGAAAATTGGTCGCTCAGCCTGAGCTAATCGCACATCTTGCTCAATACGGTAAATCCGTTTTTACCTATAATCCGGGTGATTTCGCCAATATTCTTTACGGTGGGCGAGTTAAACGCGCTGCTAATGAGCCGGATTTTACCGTATTTCGCTTGGAAAACGGCCGAGACTCCGATGCATATCAGCGAGTTCTGACCCGTACTCTACGATTGGATAAACTAAAATCACAGGATGTAAAAGAGCACCTGTTACAAATTTTCAAACACGATGTGATAGACTCAGCCATTGATTTTAAGCAGGCTTGGGATAAGGCATTTGCTGAGATTAATGATGAGAGGGAACAGTATCAAATTGCTGTCAATCAGCAAGCTCTTATTGATGCATTAGAATCAAACCGTGATCAGCGACTTGAAGTGCGGGGCCAAATTCTGGCTGTGCGCCCTCACATAGAGGAAGCTCTGGAGGGGTGGGAGCAATTCTATACAGATAAGTGCAGTCAGTTAACTCTCGCTAAAAGTGCTCTAGAAGAAGAGCGGAAGACTCGACTAATAAAAGATCGAAAGCTGACCGTAGAACAAACAGAATTAACTGCACAGATTGAATCACTGTCAAAAGAACAGGAGAGCCAAAACCATCTGGAACGGCAATTTGCGTTGATCAAAGATCGTGGGCAGCTGGAACAGCAGCAGGCGGGAATCAAAGCACGATATGATGCCATTACCACACAAATTGGTCTGGTGAGCAGCCGCACACCTAGTCAAATCGAACGAGATATCCAGCGCAACCAAAAAGAGCAGGGGGAGTTATCCCGAGAGCTGGAAAACCTGTCGGATAACCTTTGGCAGCGCCTGAGTACGGATCTTTCTGAAGACCAAACAAGTGTATTAAATCGGCTGCTCAATCGGGATGTGATGACACTGGGCCCAGATCAATTTCTTCTTGATGCGCAAGAGCTCGGTCGGGCCATAGCCCAAATGGATGCCAATCGCTGGCAGATGCAGGGTCTTGCCCTCAACCTGCAATCACTTTCACCTCAATATATAGCCAAAACGGCAGAAGAGATTCACCGCCATCAGATCGAACTACAGCAGCAATACGATGATTTACAGAAGCAGTTGGAGACTGCAAAGTCATTGGACGAGGCTCTCAATAAGCAGCAATCACTCGACGATCAACTCACGGCTGTAAAAGAATCTATTAAAGAGTTTGATCAACTGCTTCTTTTTCGGCAGCAGCAGGCCGAACGCGACGAAAACTTGGCTATCGGCGAAGCGCGGCAGCAGGAAATAAAAGATCTGTTGGAAAAGTCTGAACAAGCGAGTCAAGCCTTGGATGGGAAGGCCACAGCGTTGAGTCAGGACGAGGCAGAGCTTCAGGCTCAGCATCTACGAATCAGTCGGCTCCGTGACCGCCGATTGGATACCGATCAGCGTTTCAGTTATCTAGCCGATCAACCCCATACCCCCTGGCTGGGTGTTTCGCTGGTACAGCCCGAGAACCTTGCAGATGCGTTGGCGGATTACCAAGGTCTTTGTCAGGAATTGATCCGGCTGGATAGAGATATCACCGGGCTGCTAAGCGAGCTTCACCATAAAGGTCTGACCAAATTTCAGGGGGCCGAGAACGACGAAATTGAAATAGATACATTGATCAATTTTCGTCATCAACTATCACGTGAAGCTGAAGCGCTGGAGCGCCGTGCTCGCAGTGCCGTGGTGAATGTAACTGCCAGTCTGCGCGACTTGCGCAGCGGACTTTATAGCTTAAAGAGGAGAATGCGCGAATTTAATTCGCTCATCGGAGCTCGGCAATTATCAGATCTCACCGTCTTTAAGATTGAAGCCCAAGACGATGAAAGCCTGGTTTCTGCCATTGATATCCTGATTGATACCGCTGAAAAAGTGGAATCAGGTGAAACCTTTACCTTGTTCAATCAGGCCAGCGTATTGGATGACGTACAGTTGGACAGAGCACGTCAGCGTTTGATCGATGAGTGCAACGCACGGCAGGGGCTGAGAGTGGCAGACCTTTTTCGGCTCAGCTTCGTCGTTGGTAAGAAAGATCAGGCCCCGGAATCCTTTGACGATCTTGATAGCGCTGCATCCAATGGCACGGTTTTAATGGCCAAGCTCATAACGGGACTGGCCATGTTGCACCTTATGCAGGACAAGCGCCACCGGGTGAAAGCCATCTGTTACCTGGACGAAGCACTGGCTCTCGACACCCGTAACCAGGCCAGTCTCATTGAGACTGCAGCAGAGTTTGGCTTCTCGCTCATTTTTGCTTCTCCTTCTCCGTTGACTACGGCGCGTTATTGCGTGCCTATCAGCCAACATAAAGGTCGAAACCATATCAGTCGTGAAAGCTGGCACATTCTGGAGCCTCTGGCAACGCATAGCGGGGGAGCCATGGATGGAGTGAGCTCATGAAAGCGCTGTCGGCAGCATTACAGCGTATGGCTAAAGCCGCTGATGGGCAGGTCGCTGCGTCGCAGTTCACTGCGGCACAAAGAAAGGCTTTGGATCAATTCATCCAGCAGACTCACGCTATTACCTGCCGGACATCTGGTCGAGGCATAACCTATCAGGTCTCACAACCTCAGGTGATTGAACAGCATCTGCGCTCCATCAGTCCTGGCTTGCTAGAGGAACTATCCGATTCCGTGCCCAATCGGGCGGCCAATATTGCTGCCTACCGTAACAGTAAGGGCGGGGGGCACCGGCATGCGGCATACTATCTGCTAATGCGTGCCTATGGTGAGCGAGTGAGGTGGTGTGATGCCAACAGTCAACTGGATCTCAGCGATGCTACGGCACGTTATGGTGTGGCGGCGCTGGCAGTTGAGCCAAGTGATACCTGGAGTAGCGCTCAGCCCCTGTGGTTGGTGGAAAACCAGGCGCTATTTGACCGTCTCGATTGGTTGCCAAAGTCAGATCGGGAAAAGATCGGCCTGCCACATAACGGGCAGGCCTCAGTTCACTGGTATCGTGGGCAGATTAATAACAACCTGCTGGACTGGCTTGGCGCGTCCGAGCGGGTACCTGAGGTCATTCTCTTCCCTGATTACGATGGTGTGGGTTTACAGAATTATGCCCGCTTGCATCAGCGTCTGGAGGATCGCTGTAGCTTGTGGATCATGCCTGATTGGCAAGTCAAGCTGAAAACTTTTGGCAGCAATACCATATGGCGAGATACCAAAAGCGACTTTGATGCCGCTGTACGTTATCTAAGTCAGGCTATTTCTCCAAAAACTGCATCAGGTGCCGAACTTCACCGTCTAATTTCTGCATTGAGGACAGAAGGCATGGCTTTGGAGCAGGAGGCGGTATGGTTGTGACCTTCTTGTTATAGGGGCCCGCTAGGTATTGTGTGATGGTTAATTAATATATAGCAGTTCAGGCGTTCGTTTTCGTTTGAGTATTCTGCCCAAGGTTGTATGGCTCACTTCGAGTCGAACCTATCAGAGGTTCTCGTCTTCATCGGGCGGTTCTGAGTGTTTCAGCGAAGTTTTTGTGGAAAGTAGATTCAGAGGATTCTGAGATGTTTGTGCAGATGGCCCGCCCTAGAGGATTACTGACGGCCTTCGGCCCATCGTCGCAGGCTCCGATGTTTTCTCCACTCGCAGGCTCGTTACGAATCGAACCTATCAGAGGTTCTCGTCCTCATCGGGCGGTTCTGAGTGTTTGAGCGAAGTTTTGGTCGAAAGCAGATTCAGAGGATTCTGAGATGTTTGTGCAGATGGCCCGCCCTAGAGGATTCGAACCTCTGACCCTCCGGAGTCCAACCACGTAGGTTTTTCTAAAGAACCTTAATCTATAAATATCTATTTAAAACAATAAGATAGCTGATTTCTTCGGGCTTCTTGAGCGCGCTAAATGTCAAAGGATGTTATTTTGATTGGTCACAAAGTGAGAATTCTATAAGATCATAGTTTGACCACTACTCTCAGGGAAGAATCAGATGGGAAATGAATCAGAAAGCCTCTCTCCTCGCTTACATCTGTCTCCTGCCAGGATGATTGCTCTAGCTGATTTGCACGGACTTCACGAATCTTTGGCGGCGATCTCCAAGGGCATCGAAATTGAGTATCCCAACAGGGACATCCGTGAGGTTGATGTTGAAGCGCTTCTGGATTGGCTGGAGATCTATCCACTGATCATTCATCGCAGAGCGGGCAAATATCAGATCGTTGGCAACCAGAGAGGGTATCTCTTGGCTGTGAAGAATCTACCAATGAGTACCATGGTTCCAGTGGTGGAGCAGTCGGTGAGATCTGGAGCCAAGCTTCATCGAGCGATATTCGCTGAAGCGGTCACTTCGGAGATTGTTCAGGCAGACTCTTCTTTTAACCCTAAGTGGATCAGAAAGGCGTGGCGTTGGCTGATTAACACCAATCCTAAGGCATTCCATCAAGACCTCCGTGAAAGGGACTTTTCAAAAGCTGCATTCGCTCGCTACCTCAAGACTGATCGCCGGAAACTATAGTGAGAAAACCAAATGATAGTGAGGCAGTTAACCGCTTGGCTCTATGGCTGGAGAGCTGCCCGCCAGCGTCATTAACGCCTGATAGAGCCAGACACGTTTTTGGGGTGATGCTCAGCTCAGTTCACGCTCCTCACGACCTCGAATGTTTCGGGATGCTGATTGATTGCCATTCGGATGTATTGGATGCAATCCAGGTGGTCGCTGGTCCTAGGGCCCAGGATCTGGAGGCATCACTGCAGATAGAAGAGCAGAAGTTGCTCATTACTCATCTGTTGGCAAACGAGAGTGCCTGGTCTGGCACTGTTGGAAGTGCTTGTCTCCGCAAGAATGAATCTGACACTGGAACGCTCAAGACTTACCACCCGATGTATGGAAGGCTCAATAGTTACCCATTCTATGCGATGGCGATTAGCCAACTTGATAGTCATGGAGACCGGTCCACAGACTACAACCGGCTGAAGGCTATTATGCTGCTGGCTCATTGGATGCTCTTGAGTAAGCTGTTTGAGGATCCAGCGGACAGCTATCTTAACAAACAGCAGGACAAGAAGTATCTGAGTGGTGCGACTGCATCATTGCAAGCTTCCACACGCCTGGTTAGACAGTGTCGCCAACTCATACGCTTTAACGATTATGGCAAGCTGCATAATTTAAAAACAGCTGATAACTTGTTTGAGCTGCTGAAAAATCTGAACGGGCATGTGGAGCGTGATGCCGCTGAATCTGAGATAAGGAATGCGCGGTTACATAATGAGCTCTTTGCTTTCTTCAATCGGGCATTTATCAGTAAGGATGCGTTTGGTGAAAAGGGTTCATCGAGAGGTGGTGGGCGGCACGGAGGGAAGTCTTACTGGCATGATGGTTATGTCTTCTACAGTGATGGCGCACAAGCCGAACAAACAATTTCAGAGGATGGTGGGCGAATCACCGTACTATCTGCGCCGGTAGCTGATGTGGATCTTGAGGAGCTGAAATTGGCAGGCCTCGATCCCTCAGAGAACCAGTCAGGGGTTGAATATATTCTGCCTGAATCTTCTTCTCGTTCGCGGCGCATGCTCTCCAGGCGCATGGTGCGATTCATTGAAATGGGTAATCAGCACTTCCGAACGCAATGGACGCAGTCGTCTGTATATGAGGTATCAGCGTTACTGAACAAATGCCAATCTACATTGAGATCTCCTGAAAAATCATTAAATGAGAAGAAAACCGTACTTCTGATTCTGGTGATGTTCTGGACTGGCTCGTCACTGGAGAATGTCATTGAAAACTTCAGGGTATACCCGACTCACGAAAGCGAAGAGAAAAAATCATTCCCGTGTTTGGTTCAATCTGAACACAATGGCGAATGGCATTTCTGTTTAACACCGGAAACAGCGAGACAGCAGTTTCCAGAATCAAATTATAAGGATTGCAAACGCTATAGCGATGCAAACCTGACGAAAATTTGCTTACCTGATTTGGCAGGGGTGGGTGACTATATAACGAGTGTTTTTACCTCAGGCGATTTTAAGGGTGCTCCCGCGCTATTTAAAGAAAAGGGAATTAAAATTACCTTAAGTTACGGCAATTCCGTTAAGGATTTTGCCAGTGAATACCGCGGAATAATCAGCAAGGTTATTAAAGCTTTGCCAAAGGGAAATCGGCTGAATGAATACCGAATCAGCTCATATCTTCCTCATATGATGGCTTCAGAAATCAGCGGTGATGTAGCAGAACCCTTGCTATTAACCGGCCGGTATTCAACCCTGGGGCAGACTCTGCTTCATTACACCGCCTTTGAGCCTGCGTATCTGCAACGCATGTATGCCGATGTGGTGATGAAAATATCTGAATTAACAGGATGTTCGCTACACGGTAGTAGCCAATTGCGTGGGGAGGCGCTTGAAAATGAGCATGGACGAATAGGCTCATTACTCATGCCGAACCGATATAAAGTGAAGGAGGTTGAAGAATACCTAAGAAAGGAAATCGGTAACTTCAAGAATACTGGTGACACAGCCAAAATTGTCAAAGTGCATAATCTTTACACCATGTATACCGTCATGATGCAAGGCTATGCAACGGGATTTCGAGCGATCGTTGACCCTTTCCCAAAAGATGACTGTATCGATGATGCTACCGGTCTATGCGTTATTTCAGATAAGGATGGGGATGACTACTATAACTCAAGGCTGATCTGGATCCCGCCAGACGTTATGCTTCAGAGGGAGCACTATAAAAAACATCGAAACAGAATACATTCAATGATACAGAGCCATCATCCTGAGCTGAAAGATGCGGTTGGTGATGTTTTTCTTTTGTCAGAAGCGTTCGAGTTGCTGGAAGTCAGGCCCAGAAATATCAAAGAGGTCATGAAAAACATCTTTCCTTTACCTGTGAATACCAATCGACGCTACCTGAGAACACGCTTGCGTGAGCTGGGATGTCCGGCAGAGGTTGTAAATTCATTCATGGGGCACTGGGGGCGGGGGCAGGAGCCTTGGGGGAGATTCTCTTCCGTAAGTCCCATTGCGATGATTGAGGCAGTAAAACCGTACATTTTGAAAATTCTGGATGAATTAGGATTCCGGCCTATCAAGGGGCCGTTGCGATGATTGAATCCCCGGAAACGTTATCGAATTCATTGCAGCTTAAGGACTACGCAGCAAGTCCCATATGGGAGCAGCTCTATATGGAACTCGAGTCTGAATCTCACCGTGAAGCGTTATGCCAATTGCATGAATGGCTGTCTGGCGATAACAATGCCGTTAGCCGCTATCTGGTCACAGGGAACAAGAAGCCAGCGAATCTGGATATGCAGCGCTACATGCGTGACCTTGTTGCCCTCAGGGGAAATGAACCGGGTCAGCTTGAGCTATGGACTGAGTTAATTAACCGACTGGTCACTATTGGTACGGATAAAAGAATTTGGACACTATCCACTTCACCGGTTCTTGTCAGAGCTGATCGAGAGAAAGGGTTAATTACTCCGGCAAGATTTAAACATTTTGGTGATTATGCTGCTTGGCAAACAATCCTGAATGCATCAATAGCCAGTCAATGGGAGTTAACACCAGAAGGAAAGCGTGGTCAGCTATATCTGTCTGCAGTCCTCAATGGCGGTCTTGTGAGCACCCACTTGTTGGTTGGTTTGTCACAGTGTGACCATGAATCGTGTGAGTGGCACCATAGTGTCTTGACGGTAAATCTGGTTTTAGCGTGGCAGGGCCATCAGAATGTGGAATTCCGTCGCTGGCTTCCGGATCCATTAAGCGAGCTGTTGCTATTACGTTCTGGCATGCTGTCTGCTCCGAAAGAACCATTAAGACATGATAAAGCAGTCAAGCAGATATCCGATTGTATCAAGCATTTCTTTAGAGAAGTGGGTAAGCGTGGTGAAGCGCCTGCTAATGTCCGACGTTTAATGGATGCCACTAAGCTCCAATATGATATCCGTCTGCCAGTATTCTTTAGTCATTACATTGGACGCCGATATCGATGCCATTCATTAAAGTCCGGTGCGTGGAGACGACTGCAATATCCTGGTCATGGCGGTGTTAATGCTGTTGGCGATGCCCTCAGTGAACTGGACCAATGGCCAACGTCTAAGGCAAAGCCTGAAGATGATCATGCAGCCTCAGTGTTAGAGGGGAACTGGGTCAAGCAATTACGAAAAATTGCAGCCTCAGATACTAATGCACAAATAAAGGACGCTCTTCGCGAAACATTACGCGAACCCAGTCTCGCTCTAACCCCAATCGGCGAGAGCTTCACGCGCTGGCTCATGGAGCTTGTTGACACTGGAAGACGAAAGTATCGTGAGTTAAAGCCGTCAACGATCAGGCGGTATGTCGGATCTGTTGCAGTGCGATTGGACGAAGCGTTTGGTGGTGAACAGCTTTTGGATCTGGGAGAAGACGATTTTTCGGATGCATATACTGCAATCCTTGATGATCTGGGGAGTAATTCTCAGAGAAAAATCATCTCTCGGGTGTTGTACGACTTTCATAGATTTATGGTGGATCGCTACTATCTGCCAGCTATTGATTACGATGGCATTCTTGGAGCACATTCAGCTCCGTCTACCGTTGACGCAAACATCATCTGGCCTGACGAGTTTGAGCGTTTGATCGTCGCCCTGACTGACAGCAAGCTGATCATGATTCATCCGGATCTCGTCACCACCACTAAACTTGTGGCGATTCTGGGATATCGATGTGGGTTACGACGTAGTGAAGCGTTGATGCTCCGTTTAGAAGATATTCACGGGTGGCAAGACACCAGGCTGCTAGTTCGCCCGCATAAGGAGCGTCGTTTAAAGACCATCGCCTCTCAACGACAGCTACCTCTGGATGTGCTGATGGAGCCAGCTGAACTTGATATGTTCAAACGGTGGTGTGACAAGAGGGAGCGTCAGGAGCGTGAGTCTCCTTATTCGAACTATCTTTTTGCGATACCCGATAAGCAATACTACTGCGTGTCTGCTGAGCTGATCTTTCCGGCTATTCATAAAGCAATGAGGGCGGTATCCGGTGATCAGTCACTTCGATATCACCATTTCAGACATTCGTTTGCGACATTAAATCTGCTTCGCTTGATGGTGGCTGATTATGGCTGCCCCCCAAATGTGTTCGACAGTTTACCCGTTACCAGAAAGTGGCTGGAGAGTTCACGCTCGTTCAGCCGTGAGCTTCATCGTATTGATGGGCCAACCAGAAAGCATCTCTTTTATATTGCAGCCCTGCTGGGACACTCGCTACCGGATGTATCGTTAGAGCACTACATTCATGGTCTGGACGTCATGGCAGCCCACATACGTGATCAGTTATTTCCCATAGATGATCGATTGTTAATTGAAGCCTGTGGATTGCCAGAATCCAGTGCCTATCGACAGCTGAAGAAAGGACGGCAACATTTTTTTAATTGGGTGAGGAAAAAATATCATCTGAATAGGTCTCAGGCAGAGAACACAACAGTTACACAGGATCAAACTGAAGACGGAACGGGTGACTCCATTCACCATTGGGTGAGTCTTCAGGAGAACTGGGAGATTCTGTACCTCCACTCTGCTCACAACGTGAGCAAGGAGAGGCTTTCAGATCGCTATAACAGGTTATCAGATGAGGTATCCACGCTGGTTTCTAACGCAGAAGCATTGAGGGAGCTAAAAGCAAAAAATCATAAAGACAGGCTTCGATTCAGGATGATGGAGCAGGAAGGCGAAAGACTTCTTTGTCCAATCGCGCCCAGAAAGCGTGTCGATCAGGAATTTGCTAAGAAGTTAGCGATCAGTCTTGGGAAGCTTAAAGAACAGGATGTGGAGTCTTATAAGAAATTTCTGGAACTCTATAAAAATCATGCCTGGAAGACACGATATGTCGTTGTATTTCGAGATCCTGAGTGTGCCAGGGTATTTCTGAATACGCTGAAAGAGGCCGGTATAGATCAGGCATCGCTTTTACTGACGGTGTTGCACGGAAGAAATGCCAGCGAACAGAGTGTGGCTGGTGCTGTTAAGGCTTGGAGTAAAGGGCTGGATAGCCTGGCCGTCAGTAACAGAATTACGCCGCGGGTGCTGGGGACAAGTCATGCGGATAGGAGTATTGGATCGTTAGGGGTTAACGTTTCAGTGGATCCTGCGCAGATCGGTGGTGATGGAGTGATCGGAAATACTGAGTCATTTCGATACGTAATGACGATGCAGCTGATAAGTAATAATTAAGGCTGTTGGAAAATAAAGTTTCAATATAGTACTTTTATTCGGTATTAATACGAATTTAAACACCATATTTGTCTATTTTTTAAGCGTATTTAGGCTTTAATTGATAAATTTCTTTTTTAATCAATTTAATATCGTAATACTAGCATGATTCGAGATATCCAAAAAAACAATATTGTTGAGTAGATTTCAATGATATTCAGTTTTTTGGTTCGTCTAAGTTTGCCGATTGCCGAATTTGGCTTGGTAAATCAGAAATTCAATCTTATTTATGAAAGTAAATCACAATTTTATAAATTTTAATCCGGAAAATTTTCTGATTTTTGTCTAATCTTAAACGTTTTAAATTTCGTATAATTATTACAATTCAAAAAAAATTTTCATTTTTTAAGATTTTCAGGTCTATTCCAAAATCCCTCTCTCCTGGTTAGTCTATTTTGGCGTTCGCGATTGCTGATCAAATTTAAATCGTGATCGAAATGACGGGCTCTGGTTTAGCGTTATGTGCTAACGCTAATTCTTTGCCCGTTACTCGATGTTTGAAAATTAACTTTTCCGGTACCTTTGGTGGTCGAAGAGGGGGTTGGTTTTTAAATTGAATATTTAGCCTGGAGGATAAGTAGTGAGATTTTATTTTTTGCGCGATGAGCGGTGTACTATTTTAGGGAGAGATTTTAGTGCATTGGAGATCGCTTATCTGCTTTACCCGATTTTGAAAGAAACAGAAGAGGGAGGATATCCATTTGAATGTGTTTATTCGGATGACTATCTTTTCTTTCCGGAATTTCGCGATGAATTGTTACGTTATTATTCTGAAATTATTGGGTGTGATGATGTTTTGAATTTGAGCGGCAATGCAATAGGAATGAAAAAAGTTCGGGTTGATTTTTCTAATAGTCTTTTTGATTCTCTTAGGAGTTGTTCTAAAAATCCAAATAAATTTGTATTGTTTGAGGTTTTTTCTGTGTATCAGGCAATGAATTTTTTGACGGGGTTGGTGAAAGAGTGTGCGATGGTAGGTCTTAATTTGGAAAGGTATTGTGATTTTTTTCGTTTGTTTTTTGTTTTATCTGAATATTATTCGGTTGATTATATTCTGCGTTTTGTAAGGTTGTATTTTATTGAGAATGGATTTTATGACGATCTTTCTGAGAATGGGTTATTGAGATATCTTTACATGACTTTGAATGAATATGAGTGTCGGAGGAATCCTGAGATATTTGGTTCTGGAAGGGGTGGTGGTTTTCCATGTTTCAAACTCTCTAAAGATTTTAATGTTTTTTATGATCTTTTTGGTCTTCATGTTGATCTTTTTAGGGTTAAAAAGAGACGGTTTAAGAATATTATTTATAATAAAGAATTAAATTAAATTTAAAAATATAATTTTCATTGGTTGGTTGGTTGGTTTAGTTGGGGTTAAATGGTTGTTATTTTTATTTTTCTCTTTCCGTGAGGGGAAAGAGAAAAATTTAAAATTTATTATTGCGGGTTTTTCTACGGATGATTTTTGTGGATCATCAATAAATTTAATGTTTCATGCTGCCTCCATGCTTTGGCGATTTCATAGCAGTCCATGTACACCCCTTTATTGGGTATATAAGCACTAATTTCCGGATTCCCTCCGTGGGCTAGCATGTGTTTTACTATTTTGGTTTCGCCGCATTCAACGGCAAACATTAGTGGAGTATATCCGCGTATGGGTCTTTCATGTTTGTAGTTTAAATCGGATCCGTAATCTATTAAGAGTTTAACTATGTTTTCAATTTTTTTCGGGTTTAATTTTGGGTTTGAAGTTGTTTCTCTTATGAGTCCTTTAAATATGTCCATTATTTCAGGGTTTTCAAGAAAATTAATATATGAATGAAGGTTGTTGCCAAGTATCGCGTTCGATTCTCGCCGTAGTGCTTCTAGCATCTCAGGAGTATTTATCAAATCATCGGTGATTTCCGGAAACCCTTCTTTTGCTATCTTTAATATACTTAGTGCTTGTTGCAGTGGTGTGCAAAGGTCATGAGTTGCAGTTATGTTGATATCTGGTCCCAGTTTCAGAATTTTTGAAACAATATCGGGATCACACGTTTTGATAGCAGAATGCAGTATTGTTAGCCTTTTTTTGTCAGATATCGAGTTTAAGGTTTTATTGTCAATTTTTAATTCAATTAACTGGTTAAAGAATTTTTTGCTATTATCTCCTTTTAATGAATCATAAGAAAGTTTTTCTAGTGCAAGAATCATGGGTGATTCATTGGCGGATGTTAAACAGTTTGCTGAAGCCCCTGATTCTAGAAGTTTTCTGAATGCAGGAAAATCATTAAGTTGTACTGAGTAAGCAAGCTGGGGCATACGTTTGTGTCCGTACCTCAGAGGCATGGATATAACTTTATTGGGATTTCGATAGTCATAACGAATAGTCCCATCGGTTTTTAATACCAACGGACCGCTTTTGCTTTTAGGCTTTTTAAGAGATTCGGAATTGTGTGTTTTGTGGAATTCCTCGGCATATCGTTCAATCTCCCAGTCTTGGATGTGGTATTGATAATTATTGCTATCAGTAGCTTTATCATGGTGCGGTAGTGCTAATCTGAAATTATATTGAAGCTTTCTTATCTGTTTGCAGAAAGCCTTGTCAGGGCCAATTGCTGAAGCAGCCTTTATTGCAAGATCAAGTATTCTCTCTATATCATGGCAGTCTCGGTATAGGAGTTTTTCTATTGCACTTTTGTAAAATGATAAAGATTTCTTGAGGTTTCCTTTTTTAATTTCTATATATGCTACTTCTAAATCGTGGAAGTAGTTTAAGAAGTATGGGTTTTTATATTTTTCAATTGCCGATTTTATTTTCTGAATTTCCAATTCATGATCTGTGATTGATTTCTTATCTTTATTAGAGGGGTTGGTTCCTATATTTTCAAGATTTATAACTTCATTCAGAGATTTTCCTACTTCAATCATTTTTGAATGCAAAGCATTGAATATCGAATTTGTTGTCCAATTTTCTGTGTTATCAAATTCGCAGTTTGTTTCGTTTAAAAGATAGTCCCAAGCTCTTGCTAGTACTATTGATGTTCGTTCTTTTTCCATGCCTGGTACGGAAAGTAAGGTCTTTATTGAAGATAGGTCCGGTATATGCTCTCCCCTAGACCAGCTGGCTATTTTGTCTTTTTTTGTTTTATCAAAACTTTTTATCATGCCTTGCCAGGCGTAAGAGTCCTTCAATAAGTAAGTAATCAAAGAAGGTACAGCCTTAGTGGCCACTTTTGAACTTGGGTCGATGATGGATATTTGGTAGGCTTTGGCGCCAATATGTAAGTCACCACGTAGTACTGACGCACCAAATAACCTAAAAAGAATAGGCATCATTTGAGCCCGGCTAAGCCCATTTGCTGGCTCTTGATGAACTATTTCTATGTACGAAGTTAAGGCATGATGAACCTTGTCTATAAAGCGCTGGCTTAGGTCGACTGAATTAAATATCCAGCACAAATCGTTATAGATTTCCGGCTTTCGGAAATACTCCATGGCTTCCGGTAGAGACACATATAGATCAAGTGCTTTGTTGTCGAGTTCCTTCTTGATAGGGCGGCCCATATCAAACGCATTGCAGATTAGTCGGACGAGTTCCATTAGTGTAGGGAATGGTGTTTGTATCAAAACTGTCATCCTTGAGTTTGTAGCCGTTGAGCGGCGTGAGTGAATTCTTTGTAAGCCCTGGCGGCGCTTGGGCTCGTCGGTATGGCTAAACGCTTGCCAGATGGAGACTTGAGAACTGGGTGGCGTTTAGTGCGTAATAGCGACCATCCAGAGCGTAATAGTTCCCGGGCATACTTGTCGATGTCTTTGTCAGCGGACAGTTTTTTCATTGTCATATCCTTGATGTCAGCCCGGATCCCGGGCTGACTTTATGGTTTATGAGAGCAGATGCTTACTTCGATGGTGCGTTCCCGCGTCCGCCACCAGATGGAGCGCCGGTGGTGCTTGGCCAGTTTCCACCAGGACCTGGATGGCTGGAGGGACCGCGTCCGCCTTTAGAACCGCCGTTTGAACTACCAGATGATTTAGCCATGAGTATTCTCCTATAGGTTTGGCTCTTGATTGAGCCCCTGCAGGATGAATACATTCGTAAGCCTCTGCAGCCGGGAGACTGGCTGAAAAATTCTAAAAAGTTACAAGTTGTTGATTTAACTGATTTTTCTAGGGCGACTTAAGGTTGAGAGTAAGTACATACCAGTTGCCGGTATCCTCTTAAGGAGGATTGATCGAAGAAGATTGATGGGAGGATTTGTGGACTTGTGTACCTGTTGGTTATTTTTTACTCAGTTGAGTTCGGCGGCTATCAAGGCTATCGGGCAGTCTGAATTGCAGCTACAATTGCGATAATTGAGTGTATGAACGGGATTCTGCGGAATGCACTCCTCCGGTCAGAAGTGATTACCAGCCCAAGAGCGGTTATAAAGCGAGCCCAGTTAAAAGCCCTGCCATGCAGGGCTTTTTTGTTTTTGCAGTGGTTTAAAACCGTGCCTGTAATTGGTTGATCGCTACAAATTTTGGTGATCAGTTAATGTCAGATTCGGTTTAAGAGACTATTCCGGATTCAACTTATCAACAGGCCCGATAGGTGCTCCTTCAATCTGATTAGCTCATCCATATCACCACTGGCAAGCAGTTCTAGCGGCGTTTGGCCGGCAAAGAAAGCATTGTAATTTTGCATGGTTATGAATCCCTTCACGTTATCTGGGTTCATGAACAAGGAACGCAGGCTGGCGTGTATATCAAGGACCAACGCAATACGGTGAAGTTGGTCTGGCTGAAGTGAGACCTCTGCCATTTCTATGGCTTCCTGGCATAGGTCATATGGCAAGTTCAGTATCTGTTCGATCTGATCTGCCGATGCTCCCCACTGCTGAATTATGCGGCAGGCGATTTTCAAACCGACCGCTGACTCAGCCTTGTTTTGTAATAGAGCTGATTGGACTATGTGCTCAGGGGGTGTATCTGATATAGCCATTTCTATCTCCATATCCTGCCTGATTGGGCAATCTCGATCATCCAATGAACAGATCACTCTGTCCAATGCCAAAAAGGGTCAAAGGTAGACTTTAGGCTCCGAAACGACTTCCCTGTCGCTTGTCCGATCTACGCTGCATGGTTGGCTGGCAACATCGCAGCAAAAGCCTTTCTCAGATCCCCCAGTGTCTGAAATACCGGAGGGCGGGTACGAATCTGGTATTGAACCCACATCCGTACGGCATCATGGTTATTAAGATTCCGTGGTACCTTCAGGTGGTAGGCCAATCCAGAACCTGGCTGAATTTCATACTGATGAATCAGCCAGTCAGCAATCCCGTAAGCGCGTTTGCTAACCCAGACCTGATGCAGTCGATCATAGTGTACAGCGACCATTATGCTTCCCCCTGCGTATTGATTGGCTGGGGTTGAACGTCAGTCAGGTAGTTCTGCTGCAACAGACGATCAAAGGCAGAGCCATCCTGGCGGGTAAGGTTCGGCACATAGCGTGAATAGACCCGGAACAGCATTTCGGTAGAGGTATGCCCCATCTGCCGGGCAATCCATTCGGGGCTCTCACCGGATGCCAGCCACAGCGTCGCAGCGGTATGGCGGCTCTGGTACGGGCGACGTTCTTTCAGGCCCAGATAACGTAACAGTGGATACCAGACACGCTTGGTAATGTTGTTATGAGAGAGTGGTGTACCATTACGGGTGCAGAAGACATACTGCTGACCCCAGCTCACGGCCCGCTGCTGCAATAAAGCGTCATACACCGGCTGCGACATATGAATCTCACGCTGAGAGCCATCTGTCTTGGTGTAAGTGAGTTTGTCATTCACCAGAGTTTCACGGATCAGAATTTCACGCTTATCAAAGTCCACATACTTCCACTGCAGACCATCGATTTCAGCGGTACGCATACCGGTGAAAAAACGCACGGTGTAATAAGCACGGAAGTCACTGCGAACGTTTGCCAGAATTAAGCGAACGTCCTCCAGAGTGAAGGGCTCAACATCCACCTTCTGGGTTTTCAGTGATTTGATTCCTTTAAAGGGCGAGGTAAACTCATAACGGTCAGCGGCTTCATTCATAATCATTCTCAATGGATTCATAATCTTGTTGATAGTGGTTGCCTTCAGTGCACTGGATTTCCGTTTCGGGTCTTTGGCGAGAGTTGAACGGAAATTCAGAATGTCGGCCTTAGTGATGTCGCTGACTCTTCTTTGCCCGAAGGCTGGTAGCGTGTAGCTCGTCAGATTCGACATCACAGTTAATAAATGACTTTCACGCCATTCGATCTTCTTCTCCGATAACCACAGATCAGTAAACTGAGCAAAGGTTGGAATATCGTCCTCATTCCGGTCCGGAGATAGCTGGGCAGCAGTGACTTTAGCGTCCAACTCCTCGAAGAATTCGACCTTAGAACTCTTGGGAAAGTAATTGCTGTACACAAAGGTACCCAGCACGATTTCAGCCTCCATGCGTTCAAGAATTTTCTTTAATCGCTTCCGATTCGCGGGCGTGTCTTCAAAACGCGTATGCTCACGGCACCGCTGATTCCGGTAGCGGAAGTCGATTTGTAATCGACCATGCCGATTGTTGATCGTAGCCATCTGGCAGCCCTCACTGCAGGTTAACCATTTGGGTATCAACGGCTGGAGCCTTGAACATATCGGCTTCGATCTTCTCCCATACGTACAGAATCTTGCGGCCGCCGAATGGGCGGAAGTAATGCACGCCTTCCAGCAGAACAGAGTCCTTCAGCTGATTGCGGATGGTGCGTGCGTCGTACTTGATGCGGGTAGCCAGTTCTTCGGTGGTTAAGTAGGTCTGTGACATAGGGGTCATCCTCTAGTAAAGTAAATCCAGCTAATGGAAACCAAAATGATCTCCTGTAGATCATATTAATCTATAAATGATCTATTGCAAGCTTTTTTGCTCTGCTATAGATCAAAAAGGTCTATTGCGGATGATTAAGTGCCATTTATCGCGCCTTATGGGTGAGAAGAAATTAAAAATTGCTGATGTAGCTCGTGATACGGGTATCAATAGGGGTACTATCACCAGGCTCTATCAGGAAACTGCAGTGCGTGTGGAATTTGATGTGCTGGAGCAGCTTTGCCGGTATCTGGAATGCGAAATTGGCGAGCTTTTAGAAATTCAAAGTTAATCGGTTACTTTGAATGAAATTGGTCTTGACAATGAATGGGATTTCACGCGCAAGGTTTGTGGTTATTTGATGGTGATCTTCATCGAAGGGACGATAGCTTCAGCGAAATGTGGCTTAAATACAGGGGAGACTGTTAGTGGAACTGATTGATAACATCAGCCACATTCTGGGTGATGACCTTAAGACAACGCTGAAGCCAGGTGCAAAGCTGAAAATAGCGGCATCCTGTTTCTCTATGTATGCGTTCGAAGCACTGCGTTCAGAACTCGAAAAAATCGATGAACTGAATTTTATCTTTACCTCGCCAACCTTCGTCGCCAATGAAGTCACCGATAAAATCCGCAAAGAACGGCGCGAATTTCACATTCCAAAATTGGATCGTGAGCGGAGCCTTTACGGTAGCGAGTTTGAAATTCAGCTGCGCAATAAGCTCACTCAGCGTGCGATAGCCCGTGAATGTGCTCAATGGATTCAGCGTAAAGCAACATTCCGTAGTAATCGCAGCAAAGCGCCCATGCAGCAATTTGCCTGTGTTGAAACCAATGCCGGTGACTCTGCCTATATGCCCTTGCACGGCTTCACTGCCGTCGATCTTGGGTATCAGCAGGGCAACGCCGTTTCTAACTTCGTGAATAAGTTCAGTGAGCCAGCGTTCACGTCTAACTATCTGACTTTGTTTAATCAGATCTGGAATGATCCGGAAAAACTGGAAGACGTTACCGCCCAGCTGTGCGAGCACATTGCTTCGGTGTATCAGGAAAACTCACCTGAAAGTCTGTACTTCCTGATGCTCTACAACATCTTCAATGAATTTCTGGATGACATCGACGAAGACGTACTTCCCAACGATCGTACCGGTTATCAGAATACGCTTGTCTGGCAAAAACTGTTCAACTACCAGAAAGATGCTGCCAACGGCATCATCAACAAACTGGAAACCTACAGCGGCTGCATTCTTGCCGACAGTGTTGGCTTGGGTAAAACCTTTACCGCCCTGGCAGTGGTTAAGTATTACGAGCTGCGCAATAAATCGGTGTTGGTGTTGTGCCCTAAAAAGCTGGCCGATAACTGGCTCAACTACAACCGCAACCTAAAGACAAACATCTTCGCCAAAGACCGGTTTAACTATGACGTGCTGTGTCATACCGATCTCAGTCGCACCAGTGGTGAGTCATTTGGCATGCCATTGAATCGCATCAACTGGGGTAACTACGATTTAGTCGTAATCGATGAATCGCATAACTTCCGCAACAACGATGCTTATAAAGAGAAAGAAACCCGCTATCAAAAGCTGATGAACAAGGTGATTCGGGAAGGGGTTAAAACCAAGGTTCTGATGCTGTCGGCAACGCCGGTCAACAACCGTTTCAACGATCTTCGCAACCAGCTCGCACTTGCCTATGAAGGTGACTCCAGTAACCTGAGCAAGAAGCTGAAGACAGAGAAGGGGATTGAAGAGATTTTCCGCAATGCGCAGGCGGCCTTTAATAACTGGTCGAAGCTGCCGCCAGAAAGCCGGACTGCGCGAGCAATTCTGGATGCACTGGAATTCGATTTCTTCGAAATGCTGGATAGCGTAACCATTGCCCGCTCCCGCAAACATATTCAGACCTTCTACGATACAAGCGACATTGGCCATTTCCCGGAACGCAGAAAACCGCTGTCATTTCATTCCCCGCTAACAGCCCGAAGTGATGTTTACAATTTCAATGAGATATTTGAACAACTGTCACTGCTGAAGTTGTCGGTGTACGCGCCCATCAGCTACATACTGCCCAGCCGACTGAAAAAATACGAAGAACTTTACGATACTCAAGTCGATGGTGGTAAGGGCAAACTACGGCAGGCTGACCGTGAGAAGAGCCTGGTCGCCTTGATGACCACCAATCTACTGAAGCGGCTGGAAAGCTCGGTGTACTCCTTCCGCAGTACCCTTCAGGCACTGAAAGACAATCACCAGAACTTATTAGGTATGATCAGTCAGTTCCATGATCTTGATGGGCTCACAGAAGTTGCCAGCTTAACAGAAGCTATGGACTCAATCGAAGCCGAGGAAGATGGCCTTCCGTCATTCCATGATCTGGAAATCGGTAAAAGTATCAAGATAAAACTGGCTGATATGGATCTGCCAAGCTGGGAACAGGATCTAAGAGGCGACCTGAGCATCATCGACGCATTACTGGTCGATATGCAAAAGGTAACACCGGCAGACGATTCTAAACTGCAGCACCTGAAGCAGCAGATACTGAACAAGATTCAGAACCCCATTAATCCAGATAACAAGAAAGTTCTGATATTTACCGCTTTTGCCGATACCGCCGACTATCTGTACGACAACCTTGCCCCTGTACTGCAAGCCGAGCTGGGACTGCATAGTGCTAAAGTAACCGGTAGTGCTGCGCCTCAGTCTACCTTGCGGGCGGCCCACAAACGCAAAGGCTACGACTTCCAGGAATTGCTGACGCTGTTCTCGCCGCGCTCAAAAGAAAAGCATCTGGTACTGCCGGAAGAACCCGCAGAAATCGATTTGCTCATCGGCACCGACTGCATATCCGAAGGCCAGAACCTGCAGGATTGCGACTACCTGATTAACTACGATATTCACTGGAACCCGGTGCGCATTATTCAGCGCTTTGGCCGAGTAGACCGTATTGGTTCACCCAATGCCAGTATTCAGCTGGTGAACTACTGGCCTGATATTTCACTGGATGAGTACATCAACCTGAAAGAGCGGGTAGAAAGCCGCATGATGATTGCCGACGTAACCGCCACCGGTGACGACAACGTACTGTCGGCCCAGGCTAATGACGTCAGCTACCGCAAAGAGCAGCTGCGTCGCCTGCAAGAAGAAGTGATTGAACTGGAAGACCTGAAAACCGGCGTATCCATTACCGACCTGGGCCTGAACGACTTCCGCATGGATTTGCTGAATTACGTTAAAGCCCACGGCGAACCCAGCCACTTACCCAGCGGCATGCACGCTGTTGTACTTGCGAACCCGGCACAAGGGCTTCATCCGGGGGCAATCTTCACCCTGCGTAACCGCAACCCGGAAGTAAACATCAATCAGCACAACCGGCTGTACCCTTACTATCTTGTGTACATCGGCCTCGATGGCCAGGTGATTCATGACCACACCGAAGTAAAACGCCTGCTGGATCTGGTCAGAACCGGCTGTAAAGGTAAAGCCGAACCGATACCTGACGCTTTCCACCGTTTCAATCAGGAAACTCAGGATGGCCGCTCCATGCAGCGCTACTCTGGCCTGCTGAATCAATCCATCCGCTCAATGATCGACGTGAAAGAAGAAAAGGACCTGGACAGCCTGTTCAGCGGCGGTAAAACCACCGCACTGACCAACACCATCAAAGGGCTGGATGACTTCGAGCTGATTTCCTTTCTGGTGATTCAGGAGGGGGTATGAGTAACATAAGCAACCCTTCAGAACGTAACCCGCTGGTCAGCTACCCGAGCCAGGCAGAATTTGGCCGCGTGCTGCCCAAAAACAAAATTTACGAACATGGCGCAGTTAAAACCCGCCTGAAAGAGCGGTTTGTTGAGCAAGTAGAGCAGATTGTCTGGCAATACAAGCTGGCCCCCGAAACCATCAACCTACCGGCAAAGCCCGGTGTGCCAGAGATTCAGGTATTCCGTATTACCCTGAAAGGCCAGGAACTGGACGAAGCGATACTGCAGTGCATCGATGATGCAGTACAATTCCCGCTTTTGTTCGAGCTGGAACACCAGGGCAAGGTGCGCATGGTTGCCTCATACAAACGCCCCAGCGAAGCCGATAGCGGGCGCTGGGTAACCAGTGAGTATTTCTGGGGCAACTGGCTCCCAGTCACAACCGAACGTAACCCGCTTCCGGCAGCGCTTGATCTTGGCAGTTTATACGCAGCCTTGTTAAAGCAACTGATACCGCTGACGCCCCGGCACAGTGAAACTCTGCAACAGCTGGTTGAGCGCTACAGTGCAGTCAAAGCGGCAGCTCTGCAGATTGAAAAATTGAAAAAGAAGCTAGAAAAAGAGAAACAGTTTAACCGCAAGGTTGAGATAAATGGCCATTTGAAGGCGTTAAAGGAAGAGCTCTGTCAATTAGGTGGTGATGAATGAATGAGACTGAAGAGTTGGAAATTCAGAAAGATATTCAAGTGCAGATATATGAAGCTGAAGACCTTCAGTCTTTGAATGCGCTGCTGACAGAAGCGATGAGTAAGAAGCAGATCCAGGAATGGCTGAAAGGCGACAATCTGGAACTGGTTGTTAATCGGGTGTTAGAGCTTGTTAAGCGAGATCAAAAGCAAGAGCTCTATGCGTCTGCAATGTTGGGAAGGCTGGCTGCAGTAGCGAGAGGCCGCGAATCTATTGTTCTTCAAAGCTCAGATAAGCTGTTTACTCAAGAGCCCGATCCTATTGACTCACTGTCAGATGGTGATGAGAAGGATTATGCCGCAAAGTTTTTGAGTCATGTCGAGACTAACTGGTGGCAAGGCTATTGCCTCAGAGAGATCCTGGCTATTGATTCTGCTAATAACGCTCGTAAAGAACTTATTAGAGCCTTGTTGGCCAGGTCCTCTGACCTGGCAGCCTTTCTGAAACTGATTAGCAGTGCCGAGCTTTCGTTAAAGACTGACGATAAGCAGGAAATCAGGCTCAACAAAGTTCGCCGGATTCTGGAGTCTCTAGCAGATGTCATCCGTAGTTATGACGGCGATGTGGGCAGTGAACCAGGGCTTGAACTAAGCCGTTGCATCATTGGATTGCTCAGAAGCTCAAAGGAGTCTTCCGCAACCGAAGAGTCATTGAATGCATGTCTTAACGACTCTGTAAGTATCTTGGTAAGGATTATTGAGCTTCGGTTTTCCCACGCCTTGCAAGCCGAGACATATTTATTGCTTCAGGACGGTAAAAAGTTACTCACATTAGGTGAATGGACAAGATTTCTTGATCATTCCAACGCTATCCAAAAGGTAAGACTGAATCTATTGGAAACAGTATTGGTGCTAGCGCGTCAGAATCGCACAGACCGTGAGCTCTTGCGCGTTATGGAAGCTGCATGGCCATCTACCCAGAAAATTGGGATTGCACTGAAGAAACACTTTGCAGGTGTGTCAGATGTTGACCCAGAAGTTGCTGATTATTGGTTGAAAGTTGGTCGCGTTTCAGAGAGTGCACGAGCTGCTGAGCACAAGCTTGGCAATACTGAAGATCATCAGATTGGTGAATTACTCATCCAGCTCGATGCCAATCGAATTAACATGAATAAGCTGAACCGTGCGGTTGTACCAGTCCTCGAAACCTTTGATCCGATACAAGCAGCAACGGTCAGGCGCGCAGCAAATGGCTACGAAAGCATTGCTCAGGTAGCTGAGCGGTTAGCCAGGATGAGAAAGCTAAGTAAGACTGATTTACTGGAAACTGTCGTCGAATACAACCCTATCGAGCATGAGATGGAGGGCGGGCACCGTACTGGTATTCGGAGAGTGAAAGTTGTCCGGGATGGCATCTTGAAGGAATTTGGCGGTAAAAAGAAAACACTGGTCAAACCACGCGTTGAGGCTGAGGAATAGATATGGATATTAATAAAGCGAAAATTCTCATTGAGAACCTTCTTGATCGGATTGAAGAGGGGGATGATGGAAAGTATCGAATACTGGGCGCGATTACGACCAAAGAAATCGAAGCGCTTCGCTATGTCGTCTCGGCAGATGATCTGAATGACAATAGCGGGAAAGCTGAGGTCACTGACAGTGGCTCAACTTCAACAGTTGATCCGGTGGTTACCTCCGATGACTCGCCACCACCTCAATTATCAAATGACGATTCCAAAACTGATGAAGAGATTGAACTCAATCTTTTGTCTGTATCTTTGCCTCATAGTGATTCTAATTACCGCGTATGTATGGATTTTGGAACGGCGATGTCCAAGGCTACGTTTGTCCGCGACGAGGATGACGACGATCTTGAGTTTATCGAAGTCCTGGAGCTGGGCATTCCTGGCGATCAGGAAGGCGTTGATGAATATATGCTGGTTTCATCGGTATATATCGATACAGAGGGAAAGCTATGGTTCGGTCACAAAGCTGTGGAGCAAGCACAGCTGGCACCTGACGACGGCTATGAAAGAATCGACAACATAAAGCGAGCATTGTCTGAAGACAATTTAGAATCGCCCTTGCCGTCTACCTTTAATCCGACTTTTCATGAATTGACATATGAGAAAATTGTACTTGCTTATCTGACGTTCTTTACCTGGACTATCAATCAGGCATTGGCAAGCGGAATGAACGGGCTGGATATTTCCTGTAACTTCAACAGGCGTTTCGCTATGCCATGTTTTCCTCGTGCCAACGCCCGCCGTGTAGAGGAAAAGTTAAAGACCATGTTGGGGGAGGCGCAGGTGCTTTCTGATACATTTGGCGATGAGATACATCATGGACTCCCTCTTGCACGCTTCTTAAAAGCGCTGCAGTTACTCCGGGCTGAGAAGCGTATGTATCCTTTCATTGACGGCAGTGTAACAGAGCCTCTTGGTGTTGCAGGCTCATTGCTGAACTGGAAGAATACCGTCGATTATTTAGCATTAGTTGTGGATGTTGGAGCCGGTACCAGTGACTTCAGTCTTTATCGCCTCAAAGTGAAGGTAGACGATAATGAAGTGGTCACTGGTGCTGAGGCCGGGGAGGTAGAGGGTACCGCCCGTGGTATAACAGAAGCGGGAAATCACTTGGATCAGCTCCTCCTGGGGTTAATCATCAATAAGTCGGGCGTTGAACCTTCTCATCCTAAGTATCGTAATATCTTTCATGCACTGCAGAGAGATGTTCGTCACTATAAAGAGGCGCTGTTTGGTCCAAGTGAAGCAGCTTTTGTAACGCTTTATACTGGTGAGCACGTCGACATTTCACTGAAAGAATTCCTTCAGCTGCCTGCCGTTAAAAGCTTCGAAGAATCATTGCGTACTACGATGATTGATATCCTGGAATCCGCTGATTCCAGCTGGATTGATTGGGTAAAAGCGGACCCGCGTAGAACTTTAACGCTTGTGCTGACTGGTGGCGGCGCGACCTTGCCTATGGTCAGAAAACTAGCTGAGAGAGCTGTGAAAGTACATGGTGCTGAAATACGCGTCGCGCCTTCACAGGCTTTTCCTGCATGGTTACAAGAGGACTACCCGGATCTGGAAGATCATTACCTACGTGTGGCCGTCTCCTTAGGGGGAGCACGGAAGAATACAATCAGCTCCCTTGGGCCATTAAAATCGACCGGCATTGGATCAGGTCAATACAAACTGGAGTCTTTTGTTTAAGGACTTCGGAATATACCTCAGCTTGAATTGGGTTGAGTAAAAAATAATGAACAAAGGCCATGGGCACTCTTGTACTCATGGTGAAAGAGAGAGCTATGGACAAACTGAAAATGCATTCACCAAGTCTCACACAAGAGAACATCGCACGTATCCGTGATTTATTTCCGGGCTGCGTGACTGAAGCCAAAGCTGAAGATGGCAGTGTGAAGCTGGCTGTGGATTTCGATCAGCTGCGTCAGGAGCTTTCAGAATCCATTGTTGAAGGCCCGCAGGAGCGCTATCAGCTGAACTGGCCTGGCAAGCGCGAAGCCTTGCTTACCGCTAATGCACCTATCGCAAAAACACTTCGACCTTGTCGCGAAGAAAGTGTGGATTTTGATACCACCAAAAATCTTTTTATTGAAGGCGATAACTTGGATGCGTTAAAGCTTCTGCAGGAGACATATCTTGGTAAGGTCAGGATGATCTATATAGACCCGCCGTACAACACGGGCAATGATTTTATCTATGACGATGATTTCGCGGAAGACATAGATTCTTACTTTGAGCGGTCTAATCAGCTGGATGCGAATGGTGGTCAACTTGTAGCCAACCTGGAGGCCAGCGGCCGGTTTCACTCTGATTGGTTGAGCATGATTTATTCGCGAATAAAGCTGGGTAGAAATTTGCTTCGCGAAGATGGATTAATGTTCATTTCAATTGGAGATGACGAACAGGCAAGTTTGAAAAAACTTTGTGATGAGGTATTCGGTAGTCAGAATTTTTTGGGTTGTGCTTGTCGCGTTTCGAAGAAAGCAAACAATCAAGGCGAATTCTGGGCTCCAAATTTTGATTACGTTCTATCTTACGCAAAGAACAAAGAAGCCTGCCCTGGATTCTTTGGTGGTGTTAATTACGACGCATACGACCAGATAGATACCGATGGGCCTCGTGCAGGTGAGAAATACCAGTTAGTTCGCCTCTACATGACAAGCCTAGACCCTATGAGAGGTTGCACAAATCAGAGGTATTACATTGAGGCGCCAGATGGAACACTACTAATTCCACCGGGGAACATATTTCCTGAATTGAAAGAAGAAGGCGCTTCAATTCCACCAGAGACTGGGGAAGATAAAGTCTGGCGCTGGGGGAAGGATACGTTTTTTGCTGAAAAGCATCGTATCGTAGTGAAGAAAGTGCGTTCATCCAATTTGGTCGACTCAAATGGGAATGAAGTTAAGTGGAACGTTTTTACGAAGACGTATCTCAATGACGTTATAGCAAACTCTACAGCAAAGCCGAATAGCCTAATCGAGGATCATATAAATCAAAACAGCTCTCACGAACTAGGGCAGTTGGGTATACCTTTCAGTTTTGCGAAGCCCTCTTCATTGATCCGATTCTTGTGCGAGATATCCAAGGTTGGTTCTGATGACGTGGTTATGGATTTTTTTGCTGGATCTGGTTCAACAGCTCATGCTGTCATGGACCTTAATGCAACCACCAATTCAAATATCAGATTTGTACTGGTGCAGTTGCCAGAGGCGTTGAGTTTTGAAGATAAAAACCATAAATCCGGTTACATTTTTTGTCAAAAAAATGAACTTCCCACAACCATTGCTGAGCTAGCTAAAGAACGTATTCGCCGAGCCGGTAAAAAGCTAAAAAATGACAATAAGGAAAAGACGGATATTGAGATGCTGGACGTCGGCTTCCGAACCCTCAAGATTGACACCTCCAATATGGCCGACGTTTATTACTCACCGGATTCGCTTAATAACACCGAGCTTGATCTGTTCGTCGACAACATCAAGTCCGATCGCACGCCTGAAGATCTTTTGTTTCAGGTGATGCTGGATTGGGGGGTTGATCTGGCGCTGCCTATCAGCAAGCAGTCCATTCAAGGCAAGGATGTGTTTTTTGTCGATGGCAATTCTCTGGTTGCCTGCTTCGATGCTTCAGGCAGCATTGATGAAGCCTTTGTTAAAGAGCTGGCCAAGCATGAGCCTTTGCGTGTGGTATTCCGCGATGCGGGTTTTAAAGACAGTTCGGTCAAAATTAATGTGGAGCAAATCTTTAAGCTGCTGTCACCCATTACAGAAGTGAAGTGCATTTAAGTAAGGGTGCTGAATATGAAGCTTAAATTTAAAGTACAGGACTATCAGAGCAAGGCCGTAAACGCGGTGGTGGATTGCTTTGCGGGGCAAACACCCCAGCATGGTGGTGTTCGCTATCGGCTGGATACAGGGGCAGCTAAAGCTGCTCCAGCCAGCCCGCAGGCTTCGTTGGCACTGGAAGAGGAATCAGTGTCCGACTTTGAAGCCGCTTTCCGTAACGCGGATATGACGCTGAGTGAAACCGCATTGCTGGATAACATTCAGCAGGTTCAGCGCTTGCAGAACCTTCCGGTGTCTGCCGACCTGGTTAAAACCAAGGTCAGTAAGATTAACCTCGATATTGAGATGGAAACCGGTACGGGTAAAACCTACTGTTACATTAAGACCATTTTTGAACTGAACAAGCAGTATGGCTGGAGTAAGTTCATTATTGTGGTGCCCAGCATTGCCATCCGTGAAGGCGTGGCTAAATCGCTGGAGATCACCGCCGAGCACTTTCTGGAAACCTACCAGAAGAAAACCCGTTTCTTTATTTACAACTCCAAGCAGCTGCACCATCTGGAAAGCTTTTCGTCGGATGCCGGCATTAACGTGATGGTAATTAACGTCCAGGCTTTTAACGCAAAAGGCGCTGACGCGCGCCGGATCTATGGTACAAAGAAAGAAAATGCCAAAGGCCAGACGGAATTGGTAGGTCTGGATGACTTTCAGTCTCGAAAGCCAATTGATGTTATCAATGCGAATCGCCCTATTCTTATCCTGGATGAGCCACAGAAAATGGGGGGAGAAAAGACGCTTGCATCTCTGGCGGATTTCAAACCCCTGATGGTACTGCGCTACTCTGCCACTCATAAAACCACACACAACAAGATTCATCGCCTGGATGCACTGGATGCCTACAACCAAAAGCTGGTGAAGAAAATCGCCGTGCGCGGTATCGCTACCAAGGGACTGGCGGGTACCAACCCCTATCTATATCTGCAGTCCATTGAGATATCCAGCAAGAAGCCCCCTGAAGCCCGTGTGGAGCTGGAACAAAAACTGGCCAGCGGTGACATTAAGCGGGTGCTGCGTAAGATTAAGAAAGGCGACAACTTGTTCGTTTTATCGAATGAGCTTGATCAGTACCGAGAAGGTTTTGTTGTATCTGATGTCAATGCCGTTACTGATACCATCAGTTTTACCAATGGCGAAGAACTGAGCGTAGGTGAGGCGATGGGGGATGTGAGTGAGGCAGCCTTACGTCGCATTCAGATTCGGGAGGCCATTAAAGCCCACTTCGATAAAGAGCAGGCGCTGTTTCAGCAGGGCATTAAGGTGCTGTCGTTGTTCTTCATCGATGAGGTAGTGAAGTACCGCGACTACAGTGCTGATGATGAAAAAGGCGAATACGCACGCGTGTTTGAAGAAGAGTATCAGCTGTACCTGAATGAAATGATGGATCTGGTGGAAACACCTTATATCCGGTATCTGAAAGGTATTGCCGTGACGGATACTCACAGCGGTTATTTCTCGATCGATAAAAAGACCAAGAAGCTGAAAGATCCCAAGGTCGAAAAGCGCGGGGAAAATGCTGGTCAGTCGAATGACGTAGATGCCTACGACCTGATTCTGAAAGATAAAGAACGTCTGTTATCGCTGGATGAACCTGTGCGTTTTATCTTTTCCCACTCGGCGCTGCGTGAAGGCTGGGATAACCCCAATGTATTTGTTATCTGTACGCTGAAACACAGCGACAACACCATTTCACGCCGCCAGGAAGTTGGCCGTGGGTTGCGTATTGCAGTAAACAAGCTCGGTGAGCGTATGGATCATCCGGCTACGGTACACGACATTAACGTGCTGACCGTTGTCGCCAGTGAAAGCTACAAAGACTTTGTTACGGCATTGCAGAAAGACATCAGTGATTCGCTGTTGACGCGTCCTCGCGTTGCGGATGAGGCTTTCTTTACCGGCAAGGTGCTGACAAGAGAGTCTTGCGACGTCGAGGTCACACCTCAGCTCGCCAGGCAGATATACAAGTATCTGCTTAAGCACGACTATACCGACGACGCAGATCGCATCACCAGCGAGTATCACGAGGCCAGGAAAGACGGCGCGCTGGCAGCATTGCCTCCGGAATTAGCGCCGTACGCTGAGCAGGTGTTCAAGTTGATTGACAGTGTCTTCAGCGAGAGCCAATTACCCGACTTTGACGACGACCGAAAGCCCAAGAAAATCCCACTTAACAGCAACTTTGAAAAGCGGGAATTCAAAGAGCTTTGGGAAAGAATTAATCGCAAGGCAGCTTACAGCGTTCAGTTTGATGATGTCGAGCTGATTCAGAAATCGGTAGTCACCCTGAACGACAAAGACAATGGTCTGCGGGTAACGCCGCTGCAATTCACGGTACAAACCGGAGAGCAGACTGATTCGGCTACATACGACGACTTGAAGTCAGGTAATGCCTTTACGGTTAAAGAAACCGTGATTGAGAAGAACCAGTATTCAGCTCATTCGGTAGTTAAGTATGACCTGATTGGCAAGGTTGCTGAAGGCACTCTGCTGACCCGTCGCACCGTGGCTGAAATTCTGCGTGGTTTAAACGCAGCGGTATTTGCACAATTCAAAACCAACCCGGAAAGCTTCATTGCGCAGGCTTGTCGTTTGATTAACGAGCAAAAGGCCACCATGGTGATTGAGCACCTGGCGTATGACCCGGTTGAGGAAAAGTTTGATCTTGATATTTTCACCGCCGGCCAAACCAAGCAGGACTTCACCCATGCTGGTGAGCCGTTGCAGCGACACATTTACGATTATGTGATTACTGACTCGAATATCGAACGCCAGTTCGTGAAGGAGCTGGATACCTGTACCGATGTGGTCGTGTACGCCAAGCTGCCTCGTGGATTCCTGATTCCGACTCCGGTAGGCGACTACAACCCGGATTGGGCAATATCGTTTAAAGAAGGGGCGGTGAAGCACGTTTACTTCGTTGCTGAAACTAAGGGAACAATGTCGTCGATGGAGCTGCGTGAGATAGAGCGCTCAAAAATCAGCTGTGCCCGTAAGTTCTTTGACGCCATCAACAAGAAGTACGCACCCGAGAACGTTAAGTACGACGTGGTGGATAGCTTTGGGAGGTTGATGGAGGTTGTAAGGTAGTATTTCTATCGAGTAGATCGGCAGCTCTATTCGGGGGCTGTCGTCTGTTCTGTGACTCCTGTAGAGCAAAGGTCAAAATACAACGCACTTGGTGACTGGCTCTTTCAAGCGTGGTCACGAAATGGTCACCATTTGGTCACCACGCTGAAAATCAGCGGATAATGGTCACTAAGGGAAAAGGTCATTTCTGGGAAGGTGGCCCGCCCTAGAGGATTCGAACCTCTGACCTCAGCCTCCGGAGGGCTGCGCTCTATCCAGCTGAGCTAAGGGCGGTTTACTGAGAAGCGTCTGGCTGATGTGTGCCTTTTGACTTCTACTCTCCGGATCGTTTTCTTAACCGACCTTCGCCTCCGGAGGGCAACGCTCTATCCAGCTGAGCTAAGGGCGGATCGGTCGTCCACTGCGCTGCAGACGACGTAAGTGCGCGCATTGTATATGTTTTTTCCGGTTGGCTCTACTGTCGGCGTCAGCTGCTCAGGCCGGTGTCTTTGTGCAGGGTGTTGAGGATATCGCGCAGTGTAGCGGCGATGCTCTGCAGCTTCTGGTTCTCTTCATCGGTGAAGGGGTGGACAAGGATCTTGTCCACGCCGTTGCGGTTGATCACCGCCGGCAGGCTGAGGACGACGTCGTGCAGCCCGTATTCACCCTGTGGCATAACGCCCACCGGCAGCACGGAGTTTTCGTTGATGTCGATGGCCTGAATAATGCGGAATACGCTGGCGGCGATGCCGTGGCTGGTGTTGTGTTTGAGATGGAAGATTTCCAGCCCGGCCAGGGGGACATCATGCAGCAGCTGTTCCGGAGAGATGGGGTCGATGCCATTGTGGGCGCAGTAGTGGTCGATATGTTGCCCGGCGACGCTGACCAGACTCCAGGGCATAAAGTTGTGTGCTCCGTGTTCGCCGAGCACGTAGCCAAAGGTATTTTTCGGGTCGATATCGAGGCGTTCGCCGACGATTTTCATCAGTCTGGCCGTATCAATCATGCAGCCGCTGCTGATCACCTGGCGCGGCAGATAGCCGGTGTTGGCGATCACTGCGTAGGCGGCAATATCACAGGGGTTGGTGACCACAATGAGGATGGCATCCGGCGCATGGGGTTCGATTTTACGGGCTATATCCACGCAGATGCGGCTGTTGATGTCGGCCAGATCCAGACGACTCTGGCCATCTTTAATCTGTGCGCCGGCAGTAATCACTACCACATCGGCACCAGCCAGTTTGCTGTAGTCATCGCCGCCGCTCAGGCGGGTATTCTTGCTGAAGGTGAGGGCATTGGTATGGCCGAAGTCGAGCATCTCGCCGCGTGCTTTGTCGGCGTTCTGGTCGATCATGACCAGTTCGCGCACGCTGCCCAGCGTCATCAGGTAGTTGCACAGGCTGACGCCCACCATGCCTGCGCCGATTACTCCGATTTTCATAGTCACCTCCGTGCTCTGCTTGTTCTGTCGTCTTCTCAGACTGTTGATAGCTGAGTTAGTTTACGCCCGGGGCGGCACTGCTGACAAAGCAGCTGATTTGCTGCCAGCGCAGCAGAGTTTTAAAGTGCTGGCTGGTTTTGTTATCTGTAACCGGAGTTCTGTTATGTCTGATGCGTTTGAGAAAGGTCTGAAAATCCGCCGCGAAGTGATGACCGATGAGTTTGTCGATAAGGCGTTTAATAATGCGACGTCGTTTACCATGCCGCTGCAGAAGCTGGTCACCGAGAATTGCTGGGGTGACATCTGGGGCCGCGAAGGTCTGTCGAAGCGTGACCGCAGCCTGGTGAATCTGGGCATGATTTCCGTGCTCAATCGTCAGCAGGAGTTGGCTGGTCATGTGCGCGGAGCCATTAATAATGGCGTAACCGTGGAAGAGATCCGTGAAGTGCTGCTGCAGGTGATGGCCTATGCCGGTGCGCCGGCGGCGATTGATTCTTTCCGCACCGCATCAGCCGTACTGAACGAGATGGGTATTAACCTCGACGATATGTCTGCTGAGTAACGGCTTTAGCCCTTTCTGCTGTTTGATAGTGGCAAATTTGGGCGTAGTTAATGGACAGGGCTGGTGGGGGCGGCTGGTGGTACAAATGGTGGGCGGAGCCCACCCTACAACCCCAATTGGTGTAGCCGGGAAATATCGGCCTGGCCAAACCGCAGGTTGGTGAGCGTAAGACGTAATCCCACGAACCCCAATTGGCGTTCCGGTAGAAATGTCGGTCAGGCATAACCGCCGGGACATGCGAAAATCCAGCGTGAATAGGCATCTCCCGTAGGGTGGGCTCCGCCCACCATGGATGGTGGAAATAAGCTTCAGTTCGGTCCATCAATAGCGCCCTCCAATTGCCATGTCAGGCAAAACCGCCGGTTGATTAGCTTGAGACGTAACCCGGCGGCTCCCTCCCGCGCGGAGATCCTTTCTCACCCGTCACGACATTTGTTATCAACACCCGGCCGAATTTTTGTGGTTATCCTCAGTTTCTGTGGATAACATTTTGGATAAGTTTGGTACAACTCATCCACAGGCGCATAATTGCTACGCTTTTGTTAAATCGGTGAAATTTTATACGTTCCGTGTTGTGACCGGTCATTGGGCTGAAACCCACATTGTGCCTGATGTTTCAACCACTTTTTTATTTTTAAAACAGTGGGATAGCAAGGTCTTTTGTGATACTGCCTGATTCACCGGGTTATTTCCTATGTGTGGATAACTTTGTGAATATCCTATGAGTGTTCTGGGGGCAGTTAGCAGAAATGCCCATGCTTACTGCGTCGGCCCACGAGCGTTAGCTGTCAGTAAGTGGCCTGTGAGTGGGCTGCAGAGGTGCCAGTATCGATGCCAGTAGAGATGCCTGAAACGGCAATGCGGAAGCTCCTGTACTGCGACGTATGAACAGTCAGGCCGGGAAAAACAGTATGAAACAGTGGATTTCCCCACACAGCCCCGTGGCTTTGCTTCATTTGACCGGCCATTTTTGCGATAATCGCCGCCTTTTCTAATCTTATCCCGAACCCACCGAATACGAATCGTATCTATGAAACCGCAAATCGCTGAGCTGTTATCCGCTGCCGTTACCAATCTCAAATCTCAGGACATCCTGCCCGCTGATCTGGAACCCCGCATTCAGGTGGAAAACACCCGCGATAAAGCCCACGGTGATCTGGCCACTAACCTGGCGATGATGCTGGCCAAGCCTGCGGGTAAAAATCCGCGCGAGCTGGCGCAGTTGCTGGTGGATGCGATTCCGGCCAACAATCTGGTCGAGAAAGTAGAAATCGCTGGCCCGGGTTTTATTAACTTTTATCTGAGCGATGCCTCCACTGCGAGTCTGGTGCAGGCCGTGCTCGAGCAGAAAGAAGCCTACGGCCGTAACAACGAAGGTGCTGGCCGTAAAGTGCAGGTGGAATTCGTATCCGCCAACCCGACTGGCCCACTGCATATCGGTCACGGTCGTGGTGCGGCGGTTGGTGACTGTATCTGTCGTCTGCTGGATGCCTCCGGCTGGGACGTAACCCGCGAGTTTTATTACAACGACGCCGGTGCCCAGATTAACAACCTGGCGCTGTCTGTTCAGGCTCGCTGCAAAGGCTTAACCCCGGATGACGCCAGCTGGCCGGAAGACGGTTACCGCGGCGATTACATCGTCGACCTGGCCGACAGCTTTATGCGCGGCGACACCGTAGCATCCGAAGATCAGAGCTTTACCGGTACCGGCGACGCTGATGATCTGGAAGCCATCCGTCACTTTGCCGTAGCCTATCTGCGTCGCGAGCAGGATCTGGATCTGAAAGCCTTTGCTGTCGATTTCGATGTGTATTTCCTTGAGTCTTCCCTGTACAGCGAAGGCAAAGTAGAAGCCGCGGTGAAAAAGCTGATCGACAACGGTTACACCTATGAAGACGGCGGCGCACTGTGGCTGCGCACCACCGACTTCGGTGATGACAAAGACCGTGTAATGCGCAAAACCGACGGTGGTTACACCTACTTTGTGCCAGACGTCGCTTACCATATGGATAAGTGGGAACGCGGCTTTGAGCGCGTTGTAAACGAGCAGGGTGCGGACCACCACTCCACCATTACCCGTGTGCGCGCAGGCCTGCAGGCACTGAATGCCGGTATTCCGAAAGGCTGGCCGGATTACGTGCTGCACCAGATGGTGACGGTAATGCGCGGTGGCGAAGAAGTAAAAATTTCCAAGCGTGCCGGCAGCTACGTAACCCTGCGCGATCTGATCGACGAAGTGGGCCGCGATGCGACCCGTTACTTCCTTGCTGCGCGTAAAGCCGACAGTCAGCTGACGTTTGATATTGATCTTGCCCGTTCGCAGTCATCCGATAACCCGGTTTACTACATTCAGTACGCCCATGCCCGTGTGTGTTCTATTTTCCGTAAACTGGCGGAAGCCGGTCAGAGCTGGACTCAGGAAGAAGGTCTGGCAGCACTGGGTAAACTGGAACTGGAAAGCGAAAAAGAACTGATCGTTAAACTGGGTCGTTACCCGGAAGTGGTGAAACGTTCTGCCGATAACCACGAGCCGCACAATATCGCGACTTACCTGCGTGAACTGGCCGGTGATTTCCACGCCTGGTACAACTCAGAGAAAACGCTGGTGGATGATGCTGAGCTGCGTAATGCGCGTCTGACTCTGGCCGAAGCCGTGCGTCAGGTAGTTAACAACGGGCTTAGTTTATTAGGTGTTTCTGCACCGGAAGAGATGTAAGTTCTGGCTATTGATGCTTACGCACATGGCGTTAAAGTTCTCTCAAAACGCCAGTTAGTTATAGCGGTTCTGGCGGTTCTGTAGCAGAAACCGCTCGATGGAGATGGCAGCTCATACAAAGCAGTGTGAGCCGCTTCCCCTTCATTAAAAGATAAAACACAGGACAAAAACGTGGCGTACTGCGCAGCAGCAGATACCACACCGCCTTACTATACGGCGCTGATTTTTAAGACAGGTTAACAGGAATAATAATGTCTGAAGGTGGAAGCAAGATTCCGAAGTGGGTGTGGATCACGACCCCAACTCTGGCCGTGGCATTCATCGGCTTTATCCTTTATCTGTCTACTATCCCGGCCGGTAATGAACTGGATGCGGTGAAAGGTGATGCCAAAAAAGCGCTGCAGATCGGGGTTGATAAAGCCAAAGAAGAAGCCGCGAAAAAAGTCGATAAGCCTTCCTACGATTTTTACAAACTGCTGGAAAACCAGACTGTCGAAGTTCCTGAGGTAGAGGAATACCACTCCACGCCGAAAGACGCCGAAGAGAAATACCAATACCTGTTGCAGGTCGGTTCATTCCGCAGCGGTGATGACGCCGAACGTCTGCGCGCCAGCCTGTTGCTGGAGGGGATGGATGCCTATCAGAAAAAAGCCGAAATCAACGGTAATACCTGGTTCCGCGTGTATGTCGGCCCATTCACTGACCGCTCTAAGCTGAATAAAGCCCAGGATATGCTGGTGGCACGCAGCATCAGTCCACTGGTGTTGAAAGAACCGCTTAAGAAATAAGCTGAAGTAATAACAGATGAGCGCATTTCTGCGTGAGTTCTGGTGGTTTGGCTTAAAACAGGCATACGCCTGTCTGTTTGGCGGCTTTATGCTGGGCCTGATGCTGATCACGCATTTCTGGTACCCGCTGGAAGGTCTGCATCGCTACGACTTTATCTTCCTGGCTGCCGTAGTTTTCCAACTGGTACTGTTGCTGCTGAAGCTGGAATCCCTGCGTGAAGCGGCGATTATCATCATCTTTCATGTTGTCGCTACGCTGATGGAGTTGTTTAAAACTTCGGATGCGATCGGCGCCTGGACATACCCCGAAAATTATCTGTTTGGTATTGGTAATGTGCCGCTGTTTACCGGTTTTATGTACAGTGCAGTGGGAAGCTACATTGCCCGGGTGTGGCGTATCTTCGATTTCCGTTATTCGTTTTACCCGGATAAAAAGCAGACCTTGCTGTTGGTGCTGCTGATTTACGTGAACTTCTTCAGCCACCATTATCTCCCGGATATGCGCTGGCTGCTGCTTGCTGCGACGGTGTGGATGTTTCGGCGCACCGATATTTATTTCCGTGTGTTAAGCACACATCGAAATATGCCTTTATTATTTGGCTGGCTATTGGTGGCTCTGTTTATCTGGTTTGCTGAGAATCTGGCAACTTATGCCAATGTCTGGATTTATCCCAATCAGCAGGATGGCTGGCATATGGTGTCGGTCAGCAAGATATCTTCCTGGTATCTTCTGATGCTGCTGAGCTTCGTTCTGGTGTCGTTACTGCACCGGCCGGAACAACCGGATGAAATAAAACTGGCGGCGGGTACTACTTAACCCCAATCGGTGGGAAGACCGACACGGCCGCCGAAAAACATCTGGAATGATGAAAGAAAAATGGAATCAAAGGCCGCATCCCTGCAGCCTTTTTTACCGGCGGTGATCAGAATTTAACTTTCACACCAGCGCCCAGGTTGTCGTTGTCGGAATCGTCGTAGCGACCCATTTCGAACCAGTAGCTCAGGTTCTTATCGTAGTCGTACTTAACCATACCGATATAAGCGGTATCTTCCTGCAGTGCACCCACTTCCGGATCTTCGCGATCCTGCCATGACAGAGACACGCTCAGTTTGTTGTGGATATAGGTACCGGTAACGGCCATTACGTCGAAGTCGGCACTGGCACCACCCATGTGAATATTGCGTTCATAAACACCGGCTAAACGGAAGTGATCCCAGTTGTAGTGGGAGGCAGCTACCAGACGTTTACGGTCATACTCTTCGTCGGTTACCTGTGGCAGGGAAGAGTCGTAAACGGAATAGTTCAGACCGAACATAAAGCGGTCATCTTTATACACACCGTGAATGATTTTCAGATCGTCAGAACCGCCGGACTGGTCGTCGATACTGGCGTAAATCATTTTCACAAACATGTTGTTCCACACTGGCGTTTTATACACCAGGCCGTCTTTTGACCATTTGGTCTGGGTCCACATACGGGAACCGTTTGGCGCTGCCGTTGGCATGCTGTCCTGGGTGTTGATTTCAAACGGGTCGACCGCCTGATAGAACTCGGAGTAAACACCAGACATGGCATCACCGTAGGCAAACAGACCGTATTTGGTGATCAGCGCGGCGCCGGCAGCGCGTACAAACAGGTCACCATTCTGGCTGGAAGGTTTGGTGCCGTAGTATTTGCTCATGCTGTTGTCGTCTTCGGTCAGTGGCGCGAAATCGACTTCCACGTTGTACGCCAGCTTCATACCGTTCTCGAGAACGTGCAGGCCACGCAGACCAACAATGGCTTCGTAAATGTTCGGAGAAATATCGTCATCCTGAACCATAAAATTGGTGTCACTGTATTTCACCATACGGCCACTGATGGTTCCGTAAACAGTTGGTTCACCGGCGGCCAGTACCGATGTGGAGATGGTCGTCAGGCCGAGAGTGGCCAGGGCCAGGGTTTTAAGTTTCATGCTGAGTACCTCTTCTCTTCACTTTGCGCTTATAATTGTCGTTTCATATAAGAAACGACGTTTTGTATTTAAAACTAAAGCTAAGCGTGAGGCGTTCGGAGGTCAATTGCTGAATGGCCCAAATTGTTGACATTGGTCTCTTTCAGCGCGGCGGACTCTTCTATTAGTAGCTGAAAAAACCCTTATTTTTCAGGCTTGTTGAGATTTTTGTCGGTGGTTTGTCTGTAATGGTACGAAGGTTTATGCAGGCTTCCGAAGAATGTTTGACTCGTTATAGAGCCTGTGAGATGTTTCACCACTGAAACATGGAGCGGGTGACAGGTCATTCTGGCCACGCGATATATGCATATGGGAAAAATAAATGAGTGAAAAAACCGATGGGTTGGAGCGCTACATCGTTCCGGGATTGGAGCGCGGTCTGAGGCTCCTGCTGGAATTTAACCGCCGCGATACCTCATACACCGCGCCGGAACTGGCCAAGCGCCTGAGTCTGCCACGCACGACGGTGTTCCGCCTGCTGGCCACACTGGAAACCATGGGTTTCGTTAAACGCGATGGCAATGATTATTCCCTCGGCATGGCCGTGCTGCGCCTTGGCTTTGAATATCTGGCGTCGCTGGAACTGACCGAACTTGGGCAGCCGGTTCTGAATAAGCTCAGCAATGATATTGGCTACAGCTGTAACCTGGTGGTACGCGATGATAAGTCCATCGTGTATGTGGCCAAGGTCACACCACCATCGATCTTTGCCGGCAGTGTCACTGTGGGAACCCGTTTACCTGCGCATGCCACTGTGCTCGGACGGATTCTGCTGGAAGATCTCAGCCTGCAGGAATTGCGTGATCTGTATGCCGGAGCTGAGCTGGATGGCTATTCATCCAACACACCGCGCAGCGCCGATGAACTTTATGATCTGGTGCAGCAGGATTTAAACCGCGGCTATGGTGTGAGTGAAGGTTTCTACGAATCCAGCATTTCGACTGTGGCCGCTCCGGTACGTGACCGTCTGGGCAAAGTGGTGGCGGCACTGGGCGCCACCATTCCGTCTGGTCGTATCGAAGGTGAAGAAATGGATCTGCTGGTTACCAAAGTACGTTCCAGTGCCGATGAGTTGTCACGACTGCTTGGTCATACCCGCAGTTTTGCCGCTCAGGGCTGATTGATGGCGGGTTATCCGTGCTGATCTGTGCACGGACGGCAGCACAATAACGGCGTAATGCACAAAGAAAAGCCATGGCAACCACCATGGCTTTTTTCATATTCGAACGAAAGTTCAGCTTTCAATAAATCTGCAACATTTAAGTGCAGCAGTGCACGCTTATGAATTCCTGTGGTGCGTAATCTGCACCATATTCCTCATATGAAACAAAATTTCTGGCTCGGATCATGCTCTGCAAAGACTAAGCTGAACATCCGGTCAAGATTCCAATCCCCTGAAACTACGCGCTTTTTTCGACCCTGAGGGACCAGGTTTAAGAAATTGGTTCACCTCTGGCATCATTCCTGCTACGGTATTTCATATATAAATTACTGTTCCAAATGTGAAACGAGAGTGATCTGAAATGAATGCCAATAGCATGCACGTCGTATCTGCTTCCGATACTGAAACCGCTCAGGACCAGACCAGCGGCCAAGCGAAAGGAGATGTCACTCCTGCACGTATAGAAATTGAATTCCGTGGGGTCAGCAAAGCGTTCACGCCACCAGGTTCACGCAAACTGGCAGCGCCGGTTGTAAAAGATCTGAATCTGAAAATCCGCCGCGGTGAAGTGGTATCTCTGATCGGTCCATCCGGTTGCGGTAAAAGCACCCTGCTGAACATGGGCAGTGGTCTGTATAAACCAACCGAAGGCAACATCATCGTTGCCGGTCAGGAAGTACTCGGTCCGGTTAAGCGCGTTGCCTTTATGTTGCAGAAAGACCTGCTGATGCCGTGGCGTAACATCCGTAAAAACGTGGAAGTCGGTATGCAGATCGCTGGCGTGCCAAAAGCGGAGCGCCTGCAGGTTGCCAGTGAAATGCTGGAAAAATGCCACCTGAAAGGTTTCGAAAATCACTATCCGTTCCAGCTGTCCGGCGGTATGCGTCAGCGCGCAGCACTGGCCCGCACGCTGGCGATGAAGCCTGACGTACTCTTCCTTGATGAGCCGTTTTCCGCACTGGATGCGCAAACCAAAATGGTGCTGCAGCAGGATCTCGCTCAGACCCTTTATAACGAAAATAAAACTGCTCTCTTTATTACCCACGATCTGGCAGAGGCCGTTGCGCTGTCTGACCGCATTCTGGTGATGAGCGCCCGCCCGGGCACCATCATTGAAGAAATCGACGTTAACCTGCCGATGCGTAACAACCCTCTGGAGCGTCGCAAGCTGGCAGAAGTCGGTCCGCTGGTCAGCCATCTGATGAGTCTGCTGAACGTTGGTAATGAAGAGTTCATGCACTGACAGAACAACACACATTTGCAATTAAAAGGAGAGAACCATGAAGTTACTCAACAGCAAGCTGTTAAAGAGTGTATTAGCCGGTACTGCCATTGCCTGGTCTGCTTTTTCCCACGCTGAATTGCAGGAAGTGGATTATCTGTTACCTGCACCGTCTACGCTGCCGGCATTTGCGCCGTGGAAACTGGCGGAAGCAAAAGGGTATTACGAGCAGGAAAACCTGAAAGTGAATTTTATCACCGCCCGTGGTGGTGTGGATGTGGCCAAACAGATTGGTTCCGGTAATGCCATGGTGGGTGGTGCAATCGGCGATACACCGCTGATCGTGCGCGCTAACCGTATTCCGGTAAAAGCCGTTGCTGTGCTGGGTGCTGGCAGTCTGACTGTTGTCGCTACCGGCGATGATACCGGTATTAAAGAAGTTGCAGATCTGAAAGGCAAAACCGTAACCGTGATGTCGTATTCCGACACCACTTATTACGCACTGCTGGCAACTCTGCAGAAAGCAGGTCTGAGCAAAAATGATCTGGATATTCAGGCTGCTGGTCCTGCCGGTGTGTGGAAACTGTTTGCTTCCGGTGATGCCGATGCTATGGCCGGTGCCCCTGACTGGGTGGTTTCTGCCCGCGACGGTGGTCGTCAGTCTTCCCTGATTGCTGAAGACAAAATGTTCCAGTCTATGGCGCAGGCCATTCTGGCTTCTGATGACGCCATCGAAAATCATCCGGACATTGTTCAGGGTGTCGTGACCGCTACCTTAAAAGGTATGCGCGACATCATGGCTGACCCGGAAGAGGCAGCAAAAGATTACGCCGAAGCTGTTCCAAGCTTTAAAGGTCGCGAAGATTACCTCGTACGTGCCTTCACTCTGTTCAACGAACGCGTTTACAAAAACCAGAAAATGGCAGGCCTGATTGATGAAGAGCGTCTGGCAGGTGTGGCTGATTTCTACCTGAAAGAAGGCATCGTAAAACGTGAAGTTCCGCTGAATGAGTTGTTCACCAACGAGTTTGTTAAAAAAGCAGCACCAGGTCCTGTGGTTGGTACTACAGCATCTGCTGAGTAAGTAATTGAAAAGACAGTGAGCGCCTTCGGGCGCTACGGGAGACGAAAGCATGAATAACCGTACCATTGCCGGCAGTGTAGTCATTCTGTTGGTGTTCCTGGCAGCCTGGGAATGGGGCCCGGGCATGATTGGCATGCCGGAATATATTCTGCCGCGCCTGAGCAGTGTGTGGAATGAATTCTTCTTTATGTGGAGTAACGACAACCTGCTCGATCACACTCTGATTACTCTTTTAGAAGTGGTTCTGGGTTTTGGTATCGGTGCATTAATGGGCGTGGCTATCGGTGTTGTTCTGGGCTTGTCTCCATCCGCTGAAGCCATGCTGTCTCCTTATATTCTGGCGTTGCAGATCGCGCCGAAAGTAGCTTTTGCTCCGCTGTTCGTTATGTGGCTGGGCTACACCATTTATCCCAAAATTCTGGTCGCGGTACTGATTGTATTCTTCCCGGTAATGATCAACGTGCTGTCAGCCGTGCGTACTGTCGACCCGGATATGATCAACCTGATCCGTATTATGAACGCCAGTCGCTGGCAGATTTTCCGCCTGGTGGAATTCCCGTCAGCGGTACCTGCACTGTTCTCTGGTTTACGTATTGCATCAACTCTGGCGGTGATCGGTGTCACCGTAGGTGAGCTGGTTGGTGGTAACCAGGGGCTGGGTTATCTGTTAGTGGATGCTGAGGGTCAGGGCAATACCGCAGGCGTATTCGTGGCCATCGTCGGTCTGACTGTGATCGGTATTCTGACTTACGCCGGAATTATTTTTGCCGAGAAAAAAGTGCTGCACTACATGCCAAAAGCCAACGTCGCAACGGCATAACGTTCAGCAACTTATACAGGCATTAAAGAGAATTAAACGTGGAACAGACAATGACCAATAACTTGTTAAGCAGACGCCGGATTTTAATTACCGGCGCAGCACGCGGCTTAGGCTTCGCGTTTGCAGAACAGATTGCATCTGCCGGTGCCTCCGTGGTGATGGCTGACATTCTGGCTGAACAGGTTAATGCCTCCGCCGCAGAGCTGCGCGAAAAAGGCCTGAATGTTTTCGCTGTGACCGTCGATGTCCGTGATCCGGCATCGGTAACTGCCGCTGCAGAGAAAACCGTCGAATTACTCGGCGGTCTGGATGGCCTGGTCAACAACGCGGCGATCACCAATTCCGGTGGTAAAACCTCGGAAAAACTGACCATTGAAACCTGGGATCTGGTGCAGGAAGTCAATGTGCGCGGCACCTGGCTGATGACCAATGCCTGCCTCCCGGCACTGCGTGAAAGTGGCCGCGGTGCGATTGTTAATCTCGCCTCTGACACCGCGCTTTGGGGTGCTCCGCGTTTATTGGCGTACACCGCCAGTAAAGGTGCGGTGATGGCCATGACCCGTTCGTTTGCCTCGGAGCTGGGCGACGACAATATCACCGTCAATGCGGTAGCACCGGGTCTGGTGGAAGTTGAAGCCACCGAATATGTACCGGAAGAACGTAAAAACCTTTATCGCCAGCAACGTCCGCTGAAGCGTACACAAATGCCGGAAGATGTTTGTGGCGCCGTGATGTTTGCACTTTCTGACCTGGCCCGGTTTGTCACTGGGCAGACGCTGCCGGTTGACGGCGGCTTCGTGATGTCCTGAACAGGAAAATAAAGATGAGTATTTTGGGAATTGATGAAATTACCTTTGGTGTGGATGACATGGCGCTGTGCAAGCGTTTCTACACCGACTGGGGCCTGACGCTGACCGAAGAGCGCCCTGATTTTATGGCGTTTGAAACCCTGAATGGCTGTCGTGTGCTGTTTAAAGATATTAACGATCCGTCACTGCCTGCGGCGATTGAAGAAGGCCCGACCCTGCGCGAAGTGGTATGGGGTGCAGAAAGTGATGAAGACGTAGCCCGCTACGCTGATCGCATGGCTCAGGTTGAAGGGTATTTCTTTGAAAACGGCCGTGCCGGCTGTATTGATCCGAACGGCATGGGCGTCCGTGTTCAGAAAACCCAGAAGCGCGAGGTCGAAATCGAAAGCGCCGGGCATAACAGCTGGGGCATTCGTGGCCGGGTAAATACCCCAAGCCCGATCTACGACAAAGCCACACCAATTGAAGTAGGCCACGTGGTGTTTTTCGTAAAAGACGTTCATGCCTGTGAAGCCTTTTATAACAAAATTTTCGATTTTGTTATTTCTGACCGTTACCCGAACAAAGGCGCATTTATGCGTTGCGATGATGTTGGTGGTCACCACGATATTTTCCTGCTGCAGCGTCCGGACGGCAAAGCCGGTCTGAACCACGTCGCCTTTACCGTACGTGATATTCACGAAGTGTTCGGTGGTGGTATGAATATTTCCCGCCTTGGCTGGGATACCGAATTAGGCCCAGGCCGTCATCCGATTTCCTCCGCCTTCTTCTGGTACTTCAAAAACCCGGCTGGCGCACTGGTGGAATATTACGCCGACGAAGACGAACTGACCGGCGAATGGCAGCCCCGTGAATTTGAACCGGGTCCAACGGTATTTGCTGAGTGGGCAATTTCCGGCGGTATCGACGGTAATACCCGTCGTCAGGCAACAGGCCCGCAGGCTGCCAGCAAAACCTTTATCACAGCCCGCGATAAGCAGTAACCGGAGCGCGTAATGAGTAATGAAGAAACCATGCTGCTGACCATTCTGCTGAAGCATGATCAGAGCAAAAATCTGAACGATGTTCAGACACATATGAAAGCAATGGATTGGTGGGAGCGCTTTCCGGTGGAAGGCACCGAAGTTGTTTCCTGGACCGTGGCCATGGGCCTGGGTCAGATCGTGACGCTGCGTCTGCCGCCATCCTTATTGCCAAAAGTAAACGTGGAACTGGAACGCTCTGCATGGGGCATTTTCCGTACCGAATGTTATCCGACTTATGACTTTGTACCTGTGCGCGAAATGATTCGTGAACGGGTTCGCAACGGAGGTAAATAATATGACTGATCGTTATTTTGAGCCGCATCAGGCGCGCACCCGTGACAACACGCCATTTGAAGATCTGCTGGCCGATTCTATTGAACGTGCTTACGCCAAAGACATCGTCGAGCTGGATGGACTGGTTAACCATCTGAATATTTTCGGACCACCAAGCCCGACTGAAGACGGTGTGTGGACTGAAGCAAATTTCCAGAAACTGATGGCCAAACTGGGCGAATAACCGATTAGGAGAGAACATCATGACTGCAATGATTCAGACCAGTGCTGATCCGGTTGAAGACATTTTAAAACGCGGTATTAAAGACCGTTGGTATCCGGTTCTGCCTTCGTCCATGCTGACCATTGAAAAGCCGGTATCACGCAGAATCCTGGGCTACAAAATTGCCCTGTGGCGCGACACCGAAGGCAACGCTCACGCGGTAGAAGATCACTGCCCGCACCGTGGTGCGCCACTGTCTCTGGGTGCCAACCTGGGTGACCGTCTGCAGTGCCCTTACCACGGTGTGGAAGTGGACTGCACCGGTAAAGTCCGCAAAGTGCCAGGCAGCCCTGGTTGTAAGCTGGACGGCAGCCGCCCGACCCGTATGTTCCATGTGCGCGAAGTAGCGGATGTTATTTTCCTCTACAACGCCACCGATCCACATCTGGAAGAGCCACCAGAGCTGATCCTGCCAGAGCAGATCACCTCGCCAGAGTTCTCTTCATTCCTGTGTTACTGCGAATGGAAATCCGATTACCGCATGGTGATTGATAACGTGGCTGATCCTATGCACGGTGCTTTCCTGCATAAAATGTCGCACTCCATGTCTGAAGGTGAAACCGAAGCGAAATTCGTTACCACAGATACCGAGCACGGTTTTATTTTCGAGAAAGAAGGCCAGCGCGGTGTGAACTTCGACTGGAGTGAATTCGCCGATACCAACCTGTTCTGGCAGCGTCTGGAAATTCCGTATCCAAAAACCGGTGGTCCGGGTGGCAACTTCCACATCATCGGTATGTACGTGCCGATTAATGACCGTCTGTGTGCTGTATTCCACTGGCGTTGTCGTCCTCTGACCGGCTGGCAGAAAGATACCTGGCGCTTCCTTTATAAGAACCGTCTGGAAGCCCGTCACTGGCATGTACTGGAGCAGGACCGTGTGGCTCTGGAAGGGGTTCTGTGGAAGAACCGACAAATTTGACAAGTTTGGCTCTAACACGATCATAGCGAGCCCTGGAGTTGCTTAAACTGCCCCTGGATCATCGCCTTTTCCTGAAGTATTACCTTGTTCTCGTCAGTCAGAAATGCAATCTTGTCCTGGCAGGCTTTTAGTTCGGCTTTGGTGGTCTCCAATACTTGAGCTGACACAGCCAATTCCTTGCTCACATCTGCTTTTTGGGTGGTGATCACTGCCATGTTTTCCGCCATTTGTTCATTTTTATGCTGGGAATCCCGATACTTCGTCACGGCGTCTTCAAGCTCGCGCTTCAGACCCTGGATATCTTCTATCTTTCCGTTTAGCTCCCTGTTTAGCGTTGCATTGGCTTGTTCAAGTTTACCGGCGTTGCTTTGTAACTGTGCATTAGCATCAAATAACTCAGACGCTTTGGACTCGGCTTGGGTGAGCCGGTGTTGCAGATCACGAATCTGATCTTTTAATCCCTGAATAACAGTGCGAAACTGTTCGCGCTCCTGCTGACGGTCTTCCGCTGTGCGCTGCTGATAGTGTTCAAAGTGCTCTCGAATATCCTTGTTTTCCTGCTTGAGTTCAGCAACGCTTCCCTTCAGTTCAGTAGTCCTCGCAATCGCTTCGTCTCGTTGGGACTCGGCTTTAACCAGGCTGATACGCGCACCTTCCAGAAACTTTTTTTCCTCACCTTTTTCTTTGTTTTGCCGCTCAATCTGGCTTTCAAGATCTTGTTGTCGAGCAGTAAGCTGCGCGATTGTGTTTTTGGAATCGGTCAACTCTTTACGAAGCTCGTTATTGAAACCTTCAAATTCCTGACGGGCCTGCTCGATACGATGGTCGGCCATTTGTTGTACCCGCTCATACAGCGACTTTACCACTTCGATTAAGTCGTTCGGTAGCCCGCCGATATCGGCCGCCTCTCCGTTATCTGATCGCCAACGTTTGAGCAGTGGTGCGATGGTGCTTTTGCTGCCGGTTCCGAGGTGTTCACGCACCCGGTCTACAGTAGGTTCTTGGCGCTGACTTTTGATCGCTTCAGCGGCTTTGGCAACGTCGTGGTAAGTGACACCGGCACGGGCCATGTGGATTCCTCTCAGATTATTTAATAACGTATTATGTAACACGTAAAATAACATTATATTGATGTTTTTCAAATACGATTGAATTTCAAATTCTAACCAACGATAATGACCATTATCGTTGGTTATGATAATCAGGCATAATTTTTTCACTTGTAACGCCGGTACATAGCCGCCTTTTGAGCGACCGCGATAGGAATTCGATTCATGCACAGCAAACCACCCAAATTGACCACTGACTTATCATTACGTAATGAGCGATCATATCAGATTGCCCATCGGGAATCCGAAGCGCTGCGTCACTATCTCCAGGCAGCCACCTCTGACAACACGCGCAAAGCGTATCGCTCGGCCATTCGCCAATTCGAAAAATGGGGTGGCCGACTGCCTACCGACAGGGATACTGTCGTGCGCTATCTACTGATCAAAGCTGAATCTCTCAACCCTCGGACACTGGATCTCCACCTGACGGCCATCGGCCAATGGCACTACTACCAGGGAGTCGCTGATCCAGTAAAAGATCCTCTCGTGCGCAAAACGATGGAAGGCATCCGCCGCACTCACGGCCAACCCAAACGCAAAGCCAAGGCGCTGCGCCTGGAGCACATCGCACAGATGGTAAAGCATCTCCAGCAACTACCAGATAGCAAGAAGAAGTATCGGGATATCGCACTGGTGCTAACGGGCTTCTTCGGGGCGTTTCGTCGCAGCGAGTTGCTCGCAATACAAGTCACGGACCTGGTGTGGGAGCCTGAGGGCTTGATCATTCGGCTGCCCCGTTCCAAGACCGATCAGCAAGCTACTGGCTTAGTGCGAGCCCTGCCTTTTGCAGGGAATCCAACCTGTTGTCCAGCCAGAGCAATAAAGCAATGGATGGATACCGCTGATATAGCGATTGGTCCGCTGTTTCGGCCGGTCAATCGCTGGGATCAGGTTCAAGCCAGGCAATTGAATCCTGGGGCAATCAATGATGTGCTCAAAACCCTTGGTAAAGCCTGTCAGTTCGAGTTTGTCCCCGAACTGAGCAGTCACAGTTTTCGTCGCGGCCTCTCTACCTCGGCGGCTCGGGAACGCGTGGACTATGAACTGATTAAAAAGCAAGGAGGTTGGAAAAGTGATGCTACCGTTTGGGAGTACATTGAGGAAGGACAGCAGTTCAA